>JAAUXX010010468.1_pt1 | contig 70594 bp, 60 predicted proteins | sample 7278111 | NCBI WGS metagenome assembly JAAUXX01 (sample SAMN14350116, study PRJNA611818) | marine sediment metagenome | isolation source: surface marine sediment (1.8m) | place: French Polynesia: Moorea | collected 2018-08
CCGATATTTACCAGTTGGATAGGCCGCTGTCGCAAGACGCCCGGCAGGTTTTCCAAAGCGGAGTGGAAAACATCTATCGTAAATTCATCGTTTTGGTCGCCGAAGCACGCGCAAAAGTGCCTGAAGATATTCACCAAATTGCCCAGGGGCGTATTTGGACCGGAGAAAAAGCGCTCGAAATCGGGCTTGTTGACCGGCTCGGAACGCTTGACGACCTAGTGCTCGCCATCCGTGAAAAGCACTCTCTGGGTGATGCGCGGTTAAAACTCATCGAACGACCACTGTCGCCGGCGGAACAGTTCCTACGCGCGCTACTTGAAGAAACCAAATCCTTGTCGTTTGACATCCGCCGGGCATTCTCCGGCAGTGAATTATCGACCTTGATCAAGGCTCTACCCAACGAAGAACTGCTCGACAGCTTCAAACAGGCAAAGGACCACTCGCTCAATATCTATGCGCGTTGCCTGGCCTGCATTGCGCCGTAAACCCTCGCAGTGATCACAAATCGAGCACGTCTTTAACGAAGGGAATCGTTAATTTTCGCTGCCGCTGAACCGACACGTCATCCAATCGGTTTAGCAGCAAGAATAAATCGTGCATATCGCGCGAGGCGCGCTTGAGGATAAACTGCGCCACTTTCGCGGGCATGTGCATACCCCGCGCCCGCGCCCGCATCACAAGCGCCTCTTGCTTGTGCGCATCGGACAAGGCGCGAACCTGGAATACTAGACCGCCCAGAACCCGTGATTTCAGGTCGGCAAGCAAAACCGGTAGCGATGACGGACTGACGTGAGCGCTGATCAGCATTGACCGGCCGGCGTCGCGCAATTTGTTGTGCAGGTGAAAAAGGGATGACTCCCACCGGCGATCACCACTGATGGCCTCGATATCATCAATACAAACGATGGCTGCCTCCTCCATGCCCTCGCAGATATCCTCCGCGGCGTAGCCACCAATTTCCCGCAGCGGCAGATACTGCGCCGCTAGCCCCCGACGGTGGGCGGCGTGACACACCGCGTGCATGAGATGAGTGAGACCGCAACCCGGCGCGCCCCAGATGACCAGACTTGAGCTTTCCTCACCCTTCGCCACTTGTTGCAGCGCAGTAACCGTGAGTTTATGCTGAGGATCCGGGGTGAAAAAATTGTCGAAGGTCGCATCATCCCGCAGAGTAACGCCCAGGCTCAGCTGCACCGGCGTACTGGTCATTTCCGCCATGGACTTCAGCTTGACCAGGAAAACCGCAGGGGGTTATCGAGGGTGCCGCGTGGCGCCTGCTGCCAAACCGGACCAACGGTTTCGGGCGCCGACGCCGGCCGCAATTTATTGTCCAGCGCCAGCACTTTCATAAATGTTTCCACCCCTGCCTGCGATTCCAGATACAAGAGCAGGGTATCTTGCCGCACGGCGGCGAGCTTGACATCTGAAACGGCGCCGAGCCCCTCCAGGTAGTTCAGTGAACGGCGATAGGCGGCAAAATTCCCGATCCCGGAAATCTGCACCACCCACCTACCGCCGGCCTCGAGCTGCGGCTGGATGGCATAGCGTTGGGCGAGGAAATCGGCCAGCGGATCGAGTGCCGCTCGCCCCAAGGTTGCGAACGCGTCGTCCTGTTCGAGGGCTATGCGGCCGTCGTAACTGAGGGATGTGCCGGCATGGAAGAACTGCCATATACTCCACAACTCACCGCGCGAGGTCGTTGAATAACGGCCGACGAGAATCGCATCAACACCATAGCGCTGCGAAGCCTCGGCAATGGCTTGTTCGTTGACATCCCATACATCCTCTGCTTTAAGAGCGAGTTGGTCGTCGAGATCCAGCAGAGGGTACGCCAGAGGCAGACCACGCCGCTGCGCCGCGGCTGCGATGGCCCCGATGATAGGCTCGGCACTCTGCTGATTGAGCAATTGTTTGCCGTATTGCGGGTCATCCTCGACCAGCCAGAGCAGCGTTCTAGGGCGGTTTGACCAGATCGCCTGGCGGGTATCGCGCAGGAGTTTTTCCACCGCCGCGCGGGAAAAAGTCAGCGACAACAGCTCCCGATAACCCTGCGCCAACAAATCTTCGGCCTCCAGCGGCCGATACTGATACTGCTCGATGTAAAGCTGTGCGCGCCTCGCCTTACTGCGAATTTGTTCATCCGCGAGCGCGCTCTCAAAACCCGACACCCGCAAAATCACCTGCAGAAAAGCCTTCTGCGCCGCTTGCCGGCGCTCATTGGCGGTCTGCGTCTTTACCGGCACATTGGCGCGAAAGTATTCTTTCTGCAACTGGGCGTGGCTGGCGGCAGGCGCCAGCGCCAGAATCAAAAAGAGTGAACGCCAATAACTGAACATCTTTACCACGTTTGCCTGCCTCGAGTGTCTAAGCTGTTTCGAGCCGCGGATTGTAACAAGCCGGACCGGTGGCGAAACAGACCTGTCCGACACTTGCAGCGATAAATCCTCTTTTTCTCCGCTAGGGCCCGCAAATCGCTACGAGAACGAGAACGAAACTGCTAGAATGCGCGCCCCGCTCAAGTGAAAACACAAACCTCGACCCCATGCCCGATTCGCCTTCAGAAAATTCGCCACGCTCTTCGCTTACCTATCGAGACGCCGGCGTCGATATCGACGCCGGCAATGCGCTGGTCAACCGCATAAAGTCGGTGGCAGAGCGCACCAAAAGGCCCGGTGTACTGGCCAGCCTGGGCGGTTTCGGCGCACTCTTCGAGATACCCTCGGGTTACCGGGAACCGGTCCTGGTCGCTGCCACCGACGGCGTGGGCACCAAATTGAAGTTGGCGATGACAGCCGCCAAGCACGACACCATCGGCATCGATCTGGTCGCCATGTGCGTCAACGACTTGGTTGTCGGCGGCGCCCAGCCGCTGTTCTTCCTCGACTACTACGCCACCGGCAAACTAGCAGTCGACATCGCCGCGCAAGTGGTAGAGGGCATCGGCGACGGCTGTGAACTCGCCGGTTGCGCTCTGGTGGGTGGTGAGACGGCGGAGATGCCGGGCATGTACACAGGCGGGGATTACGACCTGGCGGGTTTCTGCGTCGGCATCGTCGAAAAATCGGCAATTATCGATGGCAGCCGCGTCGCCGCCGGCGACTGTTTGATCGCGCTGCCGAGCAGTGGCCCGCACGCCAATGGCTATTCTCTTATCCGCAGGATCCTCGACCTCAGCGGCGCGACACTCGATCAGCCCTTCGGCGCCGGGACACTGGGTGAAACGCTGTTAGCGCCGACGCGCATTTACGTGCAGCCCTTGTTACGCTTATTCAAGCAAGTCGAGGTCCGCGCCCTCGCCCATATCACCGGTGGCGGCCTGACGGAAAATGTCCCCCGCGTTTTACCCGCCGCAACCAAGGCAGTGATCGACCGCAAGGCCTGGCAACTGCCGGAAATTTTTGCCTGGCTGCAGGAACAGGGCAACATCGCCGCGGCGGAGATGATCCGCACCTTCAATTGCGGCATCGGCATGGTGGTCTGCGTTGCCGAAGAGGACGCGGACAACGCCCTGCGGGTTCTTCGCCAAGCCGGCGAGACGCCCTTTATCGTCGGTGCAATCGCCACCGCCGACCCCGGTGAAGCGCAGGTCGAGTTGGTGGATTCGGGCTGGTCATGACAGCACCACCCAAGCCGGCGCGGGTGGTGGTGCTGATCTCCGGCAGCGGCACCAACCTGCAGGCCATTATCGACGCCCGGGAAGCCGGCGATCTGCCGGTGGAGATCTGCGCGGTGATTTCCAACAAGGACAAGGTCCAGGGCCTGGAGCGGGCGCAAAAACACCAGATTCCGGCGATCGTGGTCGACCACCGACAATTTTCCTCGCGCGAGGATTTCGATGCCCGCCTACAATACATTATCGACGCGCAGCGCCCCGACATCGTGGCGCTGGCCGGCTTTATGAGAATTCTAACTCCCGCTTTCACCCGTCACTACGAGGGCAAAATGATCAATATCCACCCGTCGCTACTGCCCAAATACCAGGGCCTAGGCACCCACAAGCGCGCCCTGCAAGCGGGTGATCGCGAGCACGGGGCCACGGTCCACTTTGTCACCGCCGAGTTGGACGGCGGCCCGTGTATTTTGCAGGCCCGGGTGGCGATCGACACGGCTGACACCGAGCAGACACTGGCCGCCAAAGTCCTGCGGCAAGAACATCGCATTTATCCCTTGGCCATCAAATGGCTGGCGCAAAACCGCCTGCGGATGAGAGCCGGCATAAGTTTTCTCGATGGTGAGCCGCTCCCTACCGGCGGCCAGCAATATCAATAGATGCCGATGCGGGAAGGCAGGTTGGCGACACACGCCTCATCGGTGGCGGGCACCTCGGCGATCTCCGCGAACCCATCGGCACTATGCCAGACATTGATCTGGCCATCGTTATCAAACCGGATCCGTTGATACTCCACCTGGCCTATCGTTTCGACACCGGCCGGTTTCATTATGGCCTGATAGGTGGTACCCAAAAAGGTGAGAGTGATGAGCAGGCTGTAGGACTGGCGATTGTTCTCCTGCGCGCCCAACAAGCTCCAGAAGCCCTCGACGATCTCGCCGCGGGTGCTGCCCTCGCCCAGCGAGCCGTCGATATTGGCATCGTCAATATGTTTGACACAAGCGGTAAATGAACCGCTGGTATCCTCCGGGCTGCCATTGAAATACCATTCGATTTCCGAGTCATCCAATTGATCGGGGCCACGGCCAAGATCGAGATCAGACACCTTGATCCGCAAGCCGGCGATGCGGCTGAACGGCGCGGCATCGTCGGGCAAGCGCGTCGCCTGGCTGATTTCTTCCACGCTGTCGAAATCACTGCCGCTAAAGTCGTTGTTGGCCAACGCAACCACATCACCGCTGTCTTGCGCCAAGCTGTCCACCAGGGCCGTTACCAAGGCGCCATTTTCCTCGCTGCTGAGAAAGTCAACGGCGTTGTCGATGGTCGCATCTTGGCTCTCTTCTTCCAGAGCCTTGATGACCACGCTCTCAAGCACCCGCGCCTGCCCAGTCGCCTGTGTAATATCGAGCTCGCCGTCGGTGACGTCCGTCAGGCTGTTGACGACATCCACCACCCGAGCGGCCACATCAATGACGCGCGTGAACGCTCCTGGGTCGGCTGCGTTACCCATGTCGGCGGGAAGATCGAATTCCTTGCGCTCATAAACCTCGCGCATACTCTGTTCGGCGTTGTCCAAGACGCTGGCCATGGCGGTGGTATCGGCTACGGTCTGGTCAAAGCTCATACCGGAAGTCAACAACTGCCGCGCGACCTCGCGATACACCGTACTACTGGCGTCGTTGGGCGTTCCCACCTCCTCGCCAATTTGATCATAGGTATCGGTGATCCGGTCGGACAGCACCGTGACCACTTTGTGGACTTTTAGGGCCGAGTTAAGCAGGCGTGCATCCACTTGGCCGTTACCGTCGGCGTTGAGGTAATCCACATCCAAATCACCACTGTGCAAACCGAGCGTGGCGAGGACGCCGGTCTGATCATTTTCGCTTTCTAGGTCGGTCACCAAACTGGTAAGAGGGGAAATCAGGGTGTCGGAGGCACTGCCCTCATCAGGGACGAACAGCCGCCGGCTCATTTGTCCGACAAAGGGCTCACCGGTCAAAACGTCGTAACCACTGTCAACTCTCAGCACCACGTTGCTGTAGCGGCTATTGGTGATCAAACAGTATTGCCGTTGATCGGCACTGGCGTCCGCCGCACAGTAGTTGGTATCCGTCAGCGGGTTATAGGAAAAATAGCCCTGATCATCGGTAAAAGCGTAGGGTTCCCAGGCGTTTCTCGTGCCGTCGTTGTTAGTGTCGAGAAACACCGTCGCGCGCGCGAGATAGCCGTCAATCACCAGGCCAGCGTAGTCTTGCTGGAAGTCCGACGGCGACCCATCGTCCTGGCCAGTGCCGCCGCAGGCAAACAATATCGAGCTGAGTGCCAGCAACATGCCGCGTTTAACAAGCATGTTATTTTTTCTGAAATTTTTACTGCTCAATTTCATCATCAATACCACCGTAGCGAAAACCATTAAAAACTTTCTTCAAAGGCGAGAGAAAAACCAAAGCGTCGGGGCGCCGATTCGCCATCGATGTCCACTTGCTCCGCACCCCATTCGATATCGAGACTGAAGGCCTTAAAAAACGTCAGGCCGAGGGTAAAGGCGGACAACTCGGTGCCGGTGAGATTTTGTCGATAGCCAAGTCGCGAACCGGGAATCAATTTCCCCTTCGGTTCATGCACCATGGCAAGGTGCCACCACTGATTTTCGAAGCCGACAATATCGTCGTATTCCGCCATATCGAGCGAAGAGCTTAACAACCAGCGGTCGGTCAGCTTCAATACCCCGTCGATGCGAAACAGCGCGTGTTTGGTGTGGGTTTCGCTCGCTTTAATTCGGCCTTGATCGACAAAACTGCGGGCGATTTCGCAGTTGTTTCTCTCGATGGTATTTTCCGGGCGGTTTTCACAATTAACGCCAATGGTGCCGTAGGAAAATTCCGGTGAATTGACGTTAGCCAGGGTCAGCCCGGCGCGGTACCAATCGGCGTCCCATACAAATCCCACATCCAGGCCGATGCCGGTTGAAGATTCGAGATTGCTGTCGTATTCATCGCGGATAACATCACTGACATCCTGACCGTCGAGATCTTCCAGGCGTATTACCTGCTTGCTTAACTCAAGGCTGATCAGGTTCAGCGTAGCCCCGGCGTAGAGCTTGCCCTGATCCGAAAATTTACCGGCGGAAATTTCGCGGCCAAAACCAAAACTGATCTGCTTTTCTATGCCACTCTTGAAATACAGCGAGGTATTGGTGGTAAAACTCTGGTTCTGCTCGTCGAAGCGCAGGGTGTCATCGATCACCTGCAAGCTGGTCTTGGCGCTGACATTAAGGTTGGTAAAAAACGTTCCGTCCAGCGATTCGGAGACATAATAAAGCGGCGCAATCGGCACAGTTAAATACACGCTGTTGTTGAGATAACCCTCTTCTCCCATGCGCGCGAGAACGTCGTTAAATCTGTCCAGCGTTTCGTTTACCGAATCGGTGTTGGTCGACGGGTCCTCGATAAGATCGATCAACTCGTCGAGATCATCGGCAAAATTATCCACGTCGCCCACTTCGGCGTCGAAGCTGAGGCTGGGTAAAAAATTAATGCGCCACTTTTCATCCTCGGGCACCATCAAGGGCGCCATGGCCGGATTGTTGGCCGCGGCAAAAATTGAATAGTGACTGGAGGAGGGTCCCGTACTTAAACTCGATCCCGGGTTTATTCCACTCGCCGCAAAAGCCTGCGCTGATAAGATTACGCTGGCGAAAGCAAACTTCTTCACTGCTGCTCCTTTTGGATATTGCTGCCGTCCTACTTAAAGCTAGCCGAGTTCTTCGCTAGCGAAAGAAAAATTTCAAGCTTAGATAAAAACAATATTGATCCATCGGAAAAAAGATAAATTACTGCTAACATCCGCGCCTGGGGTTTGCTTGATCGGTTTTGCCGAGGAAAAAAATTATAAGCAGAAAATTAAGCGGCGCTCGCGACAGGCGGCGAGGGGGAAAATGGGTGCCGCCGCTTGAGGGTGGATGGTTTGCATTTGGGGGGGAGCATTGCGGCTTTGAGTGCGGGTGCGATGACGAGCGCGAGTACGGGTGCTCAGCGTCACGAATAGTTTGTCTTGCGGGAGTATTTATTCGGTGGCGGAGGGAGGCGGCAATCCCAAGGCCTGGACCAGGGCCGGGGCGCGCAGCATACCGGCCGAGGAGTGACCCACTCCGGGCGCTTCCACCAGGCGCCAGTTGAAGGGCCAATCGTGAGCCTGCGCCACACGCCGAGCCTGGTGAAATATCCGCCTTCCGCGCTGCAGGCGATTGGCGCCCTGGCGCATGGCCGCGGCGTTCTTCACCAAGTGTTTATCGCCCACGTCCCGCTGCCCCAGATAGATGGTAATGGGCAATGCCAAATAGCGGCGCAGCGGCGCCCGGGTGCCGGCAGGCGAAAATAGACCGTCGAAACCGTAGGGCACGGGCTCGTCGAGCAGCGGCGCCACGTAGACCGAGGGGTTGGCAATGACGATGCGGGCAACGTCGGCGGGCGGCGCGTAGGCCGCAATGCGCGACAGCAGCTGTGCGCCGGCGGAATGGCCGAACAAATACAGCGCCGCCCGCCGCTGGCCAACGTGGTCGCGCGCCTGATCCACCAGCGCGTCGACCAGCGGCGCCGTCCACTCAGTGGCGGGTTTGATGCGCCCGGCGTCGAACACGCCGGCGCGGTGGTAACGCCAGTTGGGAAATCTGGCGCTGTCGAAACGTGGCGCAAAGACAAACAAACAGGCCTGCCGCGCAATGCCGATGGCGCGGTCGCGCAGGGACTCGGCGCGCCGTCGCAAGCCGTGAAAGACAAACAAGAGGGCCGGCTCACGGCAGGCGGGCGGGCGGTAGGTAAACACCTCGATAGCGGTATCGTCGACGGTAAACACCAGACGCTCGCTGCCGGCAGCGGGAGCCAGCGCCAGCGCGCCGGCGCAGCAGCAAAACACCAGCAGCGCCAGACACAGACGGCGGGTCTGGCGGCGGATCGACATCAGGCGGCGTGCGCCACGGCCGCGAGCGCGCGCTCGATTTCGGCGCTGGACAGACCCAGCCCCAGAGCCGCGGCGATGGCGAACATCCATCGTTTTCGGTCGCGCTCCCGGCGCCCCGACGCGGCGTCTACCGGCGCCGCAAAGTGCGCGCTCGCGTCTGCTCCAGAGCGCACGGCAATGCGCTCCTCACCCGCTATCCACAGCGGCGACAGCACCGTGTGACCCGCCGCCAAATGCGCTTGCAGCGCGGGGTCATCCAGCCGATCCGCCACCAATATCAGGCGCCGGGCGCCCACCTCGCGCAGCTGATTGAGTGCCGCCAGATCAGCTGAGCTGACCACAAAGCAGTCGCTGGTCGCCCTTTGCATCACCCCGAGGCCAGTCTGAAAAAGCGCCGCGGCGCCGCCCAGCGCCCGCTCGACAAATACAGTGAGGGCACAGCGCTCAAGCAACAGACCGCCGCGGGCTGCCTGACGCAGCGACACGGTGCAAACCAGAGTATCGATCTGCGGATCGCGCAATAGCGTTAGCGGGGCCTTGTTATGAAGTTTCTCACTCAAGGGTTCAGACACGCCGTTGATCGCGGCTTGCTGGCGCAGCGCCAGGGCCACCGCGCGCCCGGCGTGGCGCAGGATGGCGTCCAGTCGGCGGGCCACCACCCCGGTGCCGCGATCGCCCGCCACCGCAACCACGGGAACCCGGCCATTGTGGTCGGGATAGGATAGATTCAGCACCGCGCCGGCGACATTGCGCCCGGTGCCAACTTCAGGCCACGTATGCATGCACAACCCGGGACGGGCGTTGATCTCGATAATCGCCCCACCCACCTCGCGGTAAGAGCGGGAGATATCGGTGGTCATAAAATCGATTCCGGCCACATCCAGCCCCACGCCCGCGGCCGCGCGTTCGGCCATGCGACGATTATCGGGATGCACGCGGTCGGTCAGATCGATGGCGACACCACCGGTGGAGACATTGGCCGCTGAGCGCAAAAACAGGGTCCGGCCTTTGTCCAGTACCGACGCCAGCGACAGTTGTGCGTGGCGCAGCAGCCGCGCGAGCTCTTCGTCCTTGGCCACCGCAAAGCGCAGAAAACCATCGCGCCGGGGATCGGCATTGAGTTCGTCGATCAGCGCATCGACGCTGCGCTCGCCGTCACCGGTGACGCTCGGCGGCCGCCGGGTGAGGGCGGCGGTGAATTTCCCGCCAACGACCAACAGGCGGTGATCACCACCGGGGATAAAGCGCTCCACCACCACATCCGCACGCTCGCGATGCGCGCGCCCAAAGGCCGCCTCGACGCCGGCGAGATTTTCCAGGCCCGCGGTGACGCCGCCGCCCTTGTTGCCGTTCAGGGGTTTGATGACCACCGGCAAGCCCAGCCTGGCTGCGGCCGCGCGGGCGCCCGCCGCCGAGCCGACCTTGATTTGTTGGGGCACCGGCAGGCGCAGCTCCGCCAGGCGACGGTTGGTGAGATATTTGTCCGCGCACACTTTTTGCGCCGCCACCGAGGTGGCGCCGGTCATCGAGGAATAGATTTGCTGCTGCCACCTGCCCTGCCCCAGGCGCAAGTGCTGACGCCCCACCACCTCGCACGGCAGCCCGCGCTTTTTGGCGGCCAGTTTGAGCACCGCGGTGGTCGGCGACAATCGCCGGCGGTTGGCTTGCGCGATGAGCGCTGGCATGGCCGCCGCAAAGGGCTCATCCGCCGGTGGGCTGGCGACGCGCCCATCCGCTAGCAGCTCCACCACGCCGTGCACGGCGAGTTCGCCCGCTCGCCGCGACAGGGCGGGAACGTCGCAGGACCAGATCAGGTCGTGGTGGCGCCGATGCCTTTCGATGGCGGCAAAGGCCACCACATCAAGTTCGTGCCGGGCAAAGGCAAGTGCGTTTTCAAGCGCCAGAATGGCCTGCAACAAGACCTCCGCGAACTCGACCTCGGCGCCGGCCTTGAGCCGCGCGATAAAGTGGGGGTTCAAACCGTTGTCCGGCACCAGCGACTTCAGGCCGCCAAAGCGGGCGAGAAAGGCCTGCGCAAAGTGCGGACCCGCGGCGGCGGCCGACAATTGCGCGAGGTCGCCGAGATCCACCCGCTGGCGGATCACGGCAGCGGTGTGATAGCGATTGCAGCCGCGAAAAACTTTGCGCGACAGCAACCGCACCGTCTCCGACGGTTCAGAGGGGGGATGGACTTGCCGCAGCGGCGCGGCGTCAATGGCCATTCATCAATACTCCCGCAAACCGTGTTGCATACTTCGGGTAATGGGCGCCAGCAGATAGTCGAGCGGGGTTCTGGCGCCGGTGCGAATAAAGACCTCGGCGCCCATGCCGGCAATTAAATGAGGCCGCTCAGCATCGGCCGCCTCCGCAAACAGCTCAATGCGCGCGCGAAAATAGTCCTGACCGCTGGCGGGATCGGTCAGCCGGTCGGCGGACAGACCGGTAACTTTGCCGGCCAGCGGCCGATGGCTGCGGCGGCTAAGGGAAGTCAAGCGCACATCCGCCGCCATCCCGGCGGCGACCTCATCGACGTCATCGGGATGGACGAAAGCGTAGACGATTAAATCATCATGACTCGGCACCACCTCCAGCAGCGGCTGACCGGCGGCGATCACGCCGCCGCGGGTATGAATTTGCAGGTTGACCACCACCCCATCGATAGGCGCAACGATTTTCGTACGTTGCAAGACGTCGCGGGCGGCGAGAATATTTTGCCCGAGATCAAACAACTGCGCGCGCTTGGTCCGCAGCTGGGTGGTGATATCGGTCACCCGCCGAGCGCGCGCCTCGCTCTGTTGCAAGCCCAGCTCCAGAATGCCCTGCTGCAGGCGGGCGATCTCCGCGTTGGCGTCGCTCAACTCACCCTCCAACCCCGCCAGGCGCTGACGCAGCTGCAGTAAGCGGGATTTGGCGACCAACTGTTTTGCGAACGCCGCATCGAGAGTAGCGAGTTCTTCGAGCATCAGCGTTTGTTGCCGTTGTTTGGCCCTTACTCGGCCGCGCAGGCCCTCGATTTCCTTTTCCGCCTGGGCGATCTTGTGCGCCACTACCGAGCGCTGGTCCTGCACCAGGGCGCGGCGGCTGGCGAGAATGTTCTCCTGACCGCTGATAATCGAGGCCACCGCGGGGTCCTGCGCCCGCGCTAGCAGATCATCGGCAAATGCGATCGCCGCCGCCTCGTCCAGCTCCGCCAGCAGCCGCGCCTCCACTGCCCGCGCCTCCAGCGACTGCATGTCCAGCAGCCGCAGCTCGGCGGCGGGCTGCACATCGCTCAATTGCACCAGCACCTGCCCGCGCGCCACGCGGTCGCCGTCGCGCACGTGAATGGCCTCGACGATGCCGCCCTCCAGGTGCTCGATCTGTTTGCGGTGGCTCTCGACACTGACGATGCCACGCGACACCACCGCACCCTCGAGCGGCGCCAGCGCCGACCAGGCCAGAAAAAAGGCGACAAAAAACCCCACCGCCAGGCCGCCGACAGCGATAAGTCTGGGGGGAAACGGCGGCGGCTCGCGGTCGCCGGACAGCGCCGTAGCGCGTCGCCAACGGGCGCGCAGATCGCCTGTGCGAATGATGAGATTGCGCAGGCTCACAGACGTCACACCGCGGCGCCGCGGCGCGACGCGGATTTGTCACTGTCGCCGCTGGCGCTACGGCGCCGGCGCAGCGCCGCAATCTCCTCCGCCGTCTGCAAAATTTTATAGCGACTGCGGGTGAACAGAATGACTTTGTCGGCGATGCGGCTCAAGGGTTTGGTCTGGGTAGTGACAATCACTATCGAACCCTTGGCCGTCAGCTCGGCAATCGCCGCCCGCAGCGCGGCGCGCGAGACATTGTCCAAATGGGGGTAGGGCTCATCCAGCACGATGAGCGGCGGCGCGCCGTAGAAGGCCCGCGCCAGGGCAAGTTTTTTGCGCTGCCCCGCCGATAACAGGGGCTCGCCGTCGCCGATCTCGGTATCGTAACCGGCGGGCAGTTTGAGGATGGTCTCGTGCACCCCCGCCCGCCGCGCCGCGTCCATTACCTGCGCCAGATCGCCCGTGGCCATCGCGGCGATGTTCTCGCGCACGGTGCCGCTAAACAGCGTGATGCTTTGCGGCAAATAGCCGACGTATTGCGCGCCGTTCACCTGCTGCAGGCGAAAGACCTCCACCTCGCCCAGGCGTATGTTGCCCTCGCGCGGAGAAATAAAGCCGCTGGCCAGGCGGGTAAAGGTGCTTTTGCCCGCCGCCGAGGGACCGATCACGCAAAGCACTTCGCCCGGCTTGACCGTCACCGTCATGCCACGAAATAACGAGGCTCGCTGGTTGGGATGGCGGTAACTGAGGTTGTCGATCACCAGCGGCGCGGCGTCGGAACGGGGCACGGACACCGGGCGCGCGGCGTCCCGTTGCAGGCACGCTTTAATCTGCCGGTAGGCCTTGCCGGCCCTGGCCATGTCGCGCCAGCGCATCATTGCCCTCTCCACCAGGGAATAGGCCATGCGACCGAGCACACCCGCGGCAAACACCGCCCCCAGGGTCAGGGACTGGCCGATCACCAGCCATATGCCGACCGCGAGTACGCCAATGCGCAGGCAGCGTCCCACCAGGCGCATGGCGGACTCGAAATACATCGTGGTGCTGCGGGTGCTGAGGCCCGCGTCCAGCCGGCTAGTGGCGCTGCGCGACCAGTGGCCGGCAAGGTTGGTCGCCATACCTAGCGTCGCCACCGTTTCCTGATTGCGCTCCGCCGCCACCACCCACTCGCGACCTTCCTTGCCGGCACTGAAGGTGGCGTCGCGCGATGTGCGCGTAATCAGTTCGTTCAGCGTCCCGAGGACCACCGTCAGGATAACCGCGCAAACGACTATGGCGCCCAGGACGGGAGCGATAAGCAGTACACAGGCGATGAAAAACGGCGCCCACACCACGTCTAACCAGGCCGTCAGCCCGCGCCCGGCGACAAAGGCGCGCAGGGTGGCCACATCGCGCAGGATGCTGGAAGCCGCCGGTCGCGTCTCGGCGGCGCGGTCAAAAGCGCCGGCAAACAACACCGGCGCAAAACGTCGCTCGATCCAGTCGCCCCAGGCCATCAGCATCCGGTGGCGAACGATTTCCAGGGCCACGCCGGTGACAATCGCCACCAGGGTCAGCGCCGTCAACATCAGCAGTGTTTCATGGCTGCGACTGGCAATGACGCGATCGAGAACTTGCAGTAGATAGATCGGCGTCGCCAGCTTGAGAAGGTTGATAAAGGTGCTGAACACGCCGATGGCCGCGAGGCCGGCGTAGGACCGGCGCCAGGCGCGGTGCAGCGCATTGCGCGGCAGCGCGGCGCCCGCCGGCTGCGGCGGTGGGCAGGGAAGTGCGCTGGCGACGAGACTAGCCAAAATTGCAGGCCGACTCTTCGAGATCATCGGGAAAATCCAGGGCGTGGGCGTCTTCGACGTCTCTGAAACGGATCAAGTCGCGCTGCCCGCCGCTGCCCGCCACAGCGGCCGCCGGCGCGGCCGGACCTTGGGCGTGGCCCGGCGCCCCGCGGGCGCCGTCGGTCATCATCGGCACCAGAGCGCCCGCTTGGATGTCGAAGGGCGTATACACCGGGCAACCGCTGGCGCGCGCCTCCCGCATGGCCAGCGGTGAGCGGGTGAGCTGGCCGCTGACCGCCAGCACCCGGTAGCCGAGATGGCACAATTCCCGGTAGCCAGCCCTGGCCCCAATGGAGTCAAAGGCGGCAAAGACACAACCGCTGGTCAGCTTCTTCAGCACCGAGGAGCGCAGCAGGGTCGCCGTCTCAGTGTGCTGCAGGCCATCGGCAATTTCCACCACCGCGAAGTCGCAGCGGCGTTCGGCGGCGTGATTGATCAAACTGACAACGCCCGCTTCAACTTCGTGATCGGGCGCCTTGTAAGTGCTGGCGAAACCGGCATCCGTAAAATCCAACACCACATCCGCACCCAGATCTTTCATCTTCCAAAGATCGGCGCCGGAGCCGGTGCCGGTGGCCTTGATCCCGGCGACCCGCAGACCGCTTGCCACCAGACCCCGCACAACGGAAGCCGCGGTAAAGGTTTTGCCTGAATTCATGGCCGTGCCCGCCACTACGATAACGCGCGGCGGCGTGGCAGCCGGGGAGCCCTCGCCGGCAATGCGATAGTTCAGCAGGTTCAGCGGCCGACCCTGGTCATCGCCGATCAGGCCGAGGGGGGTAATCTTGGTCGGCGCCAGCATGCGCTCGTGACGGTTAATTTCGCACGCCGCAATACCGCCACTGGCCACCAGGTCACAGCAGCCGAGATCGTCGCCGATCAAGGCCTCGTATTGATCAGGGGCATAGCGATTGCCGTAACAGACAATGATTTCGTCCCCCGGCAGGATTAGCGCCCGGCGGCCGTTGGGCATCTCAATACGGCGGTGCTTGCCCAGCTCGCACACCGAGGCGAGCACCAGGTTGCCCGCCGCCGGCTTGCCGTTTGCCCTCACTAACGTCTGCATATGTCGCGCCGGCACCCGACGAGTGGTGAATGCGCGCTTGGCGTTGGCGACCCGCCGCCGCCGTAGTTTTGTAACCACCCTGACCTCGCATGACTGATATCGTTAGAACATTCGTGTAAAGATACTTATGTTTGCGTCCCTCAAAACGTTCTTGGGGGGTAAATCGAACGCGCAACGCCGGCGGCTTCACGCGCTATTTTCGACCCCAGAAAAAGCGCAGGATGCGCGTTTCTGGATGGCAACTAATTAGTGGCCAGCCACATCGACCGTAAATCAGGTAAAGCGAAGCTTACAAAAACAAATACTTTAGAATTGCACTTTCATGGGACTTTGATGAAAGCATCTAGAACCTGGGGTATCGTTGCGATAGCTTGCACAACATCTGCGTATTTCTTTTTTTAGCATCTTTTAAAACGCAATGCATCGCGTGCCGGAACGCAGCACTTTTCAGGTGCTTACGACCCGGAATGACCATGTTGCGAGATTGCTTCGTGGGGTATTGCAACGACCGCCATTGAATTATCGTTATTTTCCATTACGGTTATATGTACATCGCCGCAGGGTTGGCTTTTTACAGCATTAGATGAAAACATTCAATGCCTAGGCATCAAAAGTACCTTTTCGTCAGATCAATTAACAAATTACTGATACAATACGCGGACTTTGGAATCGCCTTTATAGTTGCGGTTGTTTCCCACGTTACGATCGAATAAACGGACCATTGCCGCACAAACTATTATCGTCCGGGTATCTCACGTCTAACGGTAGTTTGATACACTGAATTATCGATTAGCATTGTTCTTTTTCCCTAATTGGCGATTGTTTAACCGCCCTAGTAGTGCTTCAATAAAATAATTTAGGGTGTTAAAGTAGTTTCTCAACAGTTAACTCTAACTTGTTGAGGATAATAACAATGAAAAAACGCTATGTGGTGAAATTAACGCTAGCAGAGCGCAAACAACTTGAAGGACTCGTTAATAAAGGAAAGGTAGCGGCCTATCGAAGAAAGCATGCGCAGGTTTTGTTGCCAGTTGATGAAGGCGAACATGGTCCTGCGTTTTTTGACAAGGATGCTGCAGAGCGTACAGGCTTTACTCGTCGGACGGTAGAACAGATCCGCGAACGTTGTGTGGTCGAAGGGCTCGCAAACGCCCTGGAACGCAAGAAACGCAGCCGTAACCGATCACAAAAACTTGATGGGGATGGAGAGGCCCGTTTGGTCAGTCTGGCCTGTAGTGATGCTCCCGAGGGTTACGCTCGATGGAGCTTGCATATGTTGGCGGACAAGCCTGTAGAACTAAAAATTGTCGATAGCATTTCTCACGAGTGTGTCCGCCAGGTTTTAAAAAAACACCATCAAACCCTGGAAGAAGCGCATGTGGTGCATCCCAGCAGAGGGTAATGCGCACTTTGTTTGTCAGATGGAAAGCGTACTGGAAGTGTATAAAAGGCCGCCTGATCCCTCGAATACTGTGGTTTGCATGGATGAAACGACGCTCCAATGTATCAAGGAGGTCCGCGCCCCCATTGCGGCTCGGCCCGGAGTCACAGAGCACTACGATGTTGAATATGAACTAACTCAGTTTAGACCACAGGCGCTACTAAAACCCACCGGAGGTGCCGCCTGTCCAATTGGGCCGAGACGATGGCGGACGGCCTTCATGTACATCTATGATGAGCTCTACGCCATCCGGCAATTCCTCACTTACTAATTTCTGAGCTTCACTTGAGATATTTTCGACAACAGACTGTGCGCCAACAGTATCCATATCGTCAAAATTCGGCAAATAGACTTGAAGTTCTATCTTGTTGCCCTTACCACCATCAAAAGTCATATTCTTTAGGTTATTCAATATATCAGGCCACGTGCCTTGTATTCTCAACAAATTTTCTCCGTCGCCTAAGCTTACTTTCCCCAGGCTTAGGTTCGCATCTACACTTACCGCATCGTTACCGGGTGTTCCATATAAATTGATTGTGCCTGTTGTGGGGCCCCAATCGAAAATCGGTGAGCCAACCAGGGTCGTGTGCGGTGACTGTTCGGCTAATTTGACATCTATCTCTTTAACCCTGGTATTGTCAAAAAACAAATTTGGTTTATTCCAATCTTCTTTGAATATATTCGCTCTGACATCAATGTAATTTGTGTTGTCCCAATTCGCGATATCCCGACTGTTGACAAGGGCATAACCGTCATTCGGGAAATTGTTTAACATATGCAAAACTACAGGTGCTTCGTATCCGTGCCATTCCTGCGGCATACTGTTCATGTCAATTGTAATTTTTTCCGCATCTTCTTCATAAATGGATACTTGCACGTCAACTGACGTGGCCTCTTTATCCATGGTTCCATTTGCGATTATATTGTTCAACTCCGAAGCAGCTGACTTTTCTCTTAATGTCAGATCTGAAAGATTGCCGAAAGACAGCGAATCAACATCTCCAGCGCCCAAGGTCAGCTGACTAATTTCTCCAAACGACATTTCTCTACCTCGAGGATTATGAACATGATAATTTTGGTCTGAAACTCTTATTTTTTCACCGACAGGGTACGCTTTGCTAAGAAAAAAACCATATAGCATAGGTAATAAAAAAGTAAAACTGTCAAGAAGGCGTATTACTAAAGTGTTAAAGCTGAATCGGAGGGGTGCTCGGCATAGCGCACCTCTGAGGGATCAAGCGGATCAAGGGATCGCGGATCAAGGTTATCAACTTATCGGCGTCCCCCTCTTCCCCAAGTCTTCGATTTTGCCGATACCAAAACTAGCGTACAATAGCACCTTAGCCGGCACCCACTCCCCCGGCCGTTGTTTACCCCCCAACAAGCAATCAGGTGTATTACCCGACATGGAACAGAAAACCGTTCTCAAGGAAATCAAGAAAGGCGCCTACGCGTGGAATCTCTGGCGCAAAAGCCAGGCCACGGGCGACCTCAATCTCGATGGCGCGCAATTAAACGGCCTGGACTTAGACAATATCGACCTGTCGAAGGTCTCGCTGCGCAAGGCCGCCATCAGAAACTGCAGTTTTAAGCACGCCGACCTGATTTCAGCCAATCTGGAAGGCGCGGATCTGCGCAATAATGATTTCTCCCACGCCAAGCTGATCGCCGCGCGCCTGAACCAGGCGGATCTGAGCGGCTCCAAGTTGACCAACACCAATATGCTCACCGCCTCCACGCGCAACGCCAAGCTGGAAAACATCGATTTCAAGGGGCACGATATCGGCGGCCTCAATCTGAAAAACATCTCCCTGGCCGGCAGCAATCTGGAAGGGCAAAATCTCAGCCGGCTCGATCTTTCCAATTCCAACCTGGAAGAGGTCAACTTCAAAGACGCCGACCTGTCAAACACCATATTGACCAACGCCAACCTCACCAACGCCAACCTACAGGGGGCAAAGCTCAAGGGGGCCAGCTTTAAATCCGCCAACCTAAATGGCGTCGATCTTAGTAACATGGACTTGCAAAACACGGATTTCAGCTCCGCCAATCTGTCCAACTGCGATCTGCGCGAAGCTAATCTTGCCAAGGCGCAATTAACCCGAGCCATTATCACCGGCGCCAAGCTCTGGAAGATCCACACCAGCGGCTGGGTGATTTCCAACGTCATTTGCAATTACGCCTATTGGGATAAGCGCGGCAAGGAAAAAACTGCCTACCGCACCCACGAATTTGAGCGAATTTTTGCCGAATCCATCACCATCGAGCTGCGTTACCCCTATCGCCTGACAGCCAACGAACTGGCGACGCTGCCCATTTTTATCGAACACCTAGAAGCGGTGCACTGGGGCATTATTTTGCGCCTGCGCTCCATCAGCGATGTCGCCGGCGGCGCGCTGGTGCAGTTTGTGGTGGAGGAAGTGGGGGCGCACAACCCCTCGGAACTCAAGGTCAGCCTGCAAAACGAAGCCGACCGCATTCAACTGGCGCAATTATCGCTGCGCACAAACACCAAGCTGCACCATCAGTTAAAAGAAAAAATTGCCGCCATTCGCGAGGAATTCTGGCCACGGCTGCTGGAACTGGCGGCGGACCACGAGAAGGACCAGGTTCGCAACCTCACCGTGGTGTTTATGGACCTGAAAGATTTCTCCAAGTGGAGCGACGACGAGCTGTCTGACAAGTTGTCCCTGTTCCGCGGCCTGATCAAGCCCATTCTGAAGAAATGGAAGGCCAATTATCCCAATATGGAAGGCGATTCGCTGCGCGTCACCTTTAAAAATGCCGCGGCCGGCCTCTCCTGCGCCTGCATGATGCGCAATGTTCTGACTTCCGCGGGCTTCGAACTGAGAATAGGCGTCGAATTGGGCGAAGTGGCGGTGGTGCACAATGAAGTGACAGAAATTTCCGATCTGGAAGGCGTGGCGGTGAGCATGGCCGCCAGACTCGAGGCGGCGGCCAAGCCGGGCGAAGTGCTGGTGAGCCACAAAATTCGCCACTATACCGACCACAAAGACCTGTTCGCCTTTATTCCCAAGCGAGTCAAGCTGAAAAAGAGCATCGGCACGAAAAAAGAGGGCGATGAAATCGACTGTTTCGCCGTGGAAGCCACGAAATCGCTGCAGGAGATGTTTTAACCCGCATAGGTCACCCTCCATGCCGATGGTAGGCCTGCCCGAATCACGGCTCGATAAAATCAGCGCCGCCTGAAGACGGCTGCTCTGTCGCCCATTAACCCGGCGGCAGTATTTGTCGGGTTAACCGCCTCACATGGATGCGAGGCCATAGGCCGTTGGGCTCATGCGAGCCCTTAACAATACAGGCTTTCCGCGCAGAGCCGCCGATTTTTAAGGGCGACGTCGAAATAGATCAGGACGATCTATTTCGACACCAGGTTAATAGAACACGTGGAAGAGCCAAGCCACCCCATCTACACTGTGGTGAGGGTATTGTTTGCCCATATCTGCCGTAATCACGAATCTCCCTTGGCTTATGAGCGACGCAGAAACCGATTTCTACAGCTATCGTCTGGCCGCGATGAATGAAAAAAACCCCGTGGTTGCGAGCGAGGATATCTACAACCAACAAGGTGCGCTGCTGCTGCGCAAGGGGAGCGAATTTTCCCAATCCCGTGCCGACTTGATCGCCAAGCACAAGCTGGTCAAACCCCTGGAGCACAGCGTCGACATCGCCAACAGCCTGGATGCAAAGAGTCTGTATGAGCTGCTCATCCGCTTTGCCGCCACCTTGCCGGGATTAAACGCCGTTACCGACAACGAAACCGTTCACACCGCGCTGCGCGGGCAGTGCGAATTCTACGAACAATTTCCTTTGTTAAGGCAGAAGCTCACGGTGTTTGCCAGCCAGCTGCCGGAAATTTACAACAACAGCCTGTACAGCGCCATGGCCGGCATTGTGCTTGCCCATGAGCTGCGCATGCCGGAGCAGGAGCAACAGGCCGTGTTTATCGGCGGTCTGATGCACAACACGGGCTTTCTTCATTTGGACCCGGCGCTGACAAGCAACGCAAGCGAGCTGGAAAGAGATGAATCGCTGAATGTGCAGGCCCACCCCATCATCGCCAAACATTTTCTCGATCAGGTGCCCAACCTCCCCGCCATGATCGGCGACGCGGTCGCCGATCATCACGAGAGGACCGACGGCACCGGCTATCCCAAACAAAAATTTGGGGTCGATTTGAGTCTCACGAGTCAAGTACTCGCCTTGACCGACATGATAGTAAGCGCCCACAAACGATGTGCTCAACACGGCGAGCATGCGCAGCAGCTAATCCTGGTGGTCCTGCAGCTGAACAACAGCGTCCACTTTGAGGAGGTGTACAAAGCGGCGGCCAAACTCATCAGGCTCGGCCCCGCGCCGAGTTCGCCACCATCGCATACACCGTCGACCAGCGATATGATCGACCAGCTCGAGCGTATCCTAAAGACCTTTGACGCCAGCAAAAAGTTGGCTTTTGTGCTGATGAACAACGCCAAGATCCGGCTCACCAAGTCCGTCGCCTCCATGCTGGGTCGGCTGGCGACGTCCATCGTCAGCGCCGGCATCATCCAGGACGAATACCGCGCCTGGCTCGAGGATCTTGCCAAACACGATGACCCGAATGAGCACCTTGCTCTACTAAAAAGCCAAATCATGCAAGATGAGATAGAAGAACAGCTGGAGCGTCTTAAAAGCATCATGTGGAAGACAATCAAAAAAATTCCCGCCGAAAATGTCTCGCTGTTGCAAAGTGCGATGAAGTCTTACCAGCAGATAGAGCTGCTCAAAAATAAATAAAAACTAACAGCACAATTCATTTAATTAATTTTCCATATGCGTAAATCGCGGATATTCTGGGCATCTCACTACTCAACTGATGAGGAAATTGCGATGCGAGCCAACAAAGAAGGACAACACGTGCCCCAGGTGACATTTAAAACCCGCCAGGGCGATCACTGGGTCGATATCACCAGCGAGGCCATTTTCGCCGGCAAGAAAGTCGTGCTGTTCGCGCTACCCGGCGCTTTTACGCCGACCTGTTCGTCAACCCACCTACCGCGCTACAACGAGCTTGCGCCGGTATTTAAAGCCCAGGGGATCGATACCATCGTATGCCTGTCAGTCAACGACGCCTTCGTGATGAACGCCTGGGCCGCCGATCAAGACGCCGACAACATCGTGTTCATCCCAGACGGCAATGGCGATTTCAGCGAAGCGATGGACATGCTGACCGATAAATCCGAACTGGGCTTTGGTCGACGGTCGTGGCGCTATTCCATGCTGGTAGATGACGGCGTGATCGAAAAGATGTTTATCGAGCCCGATACGCCCGGCGATCCATTTGAGGTGAGCGACGCCGACACCATGCTCAGCTACCTTAACCCAGCGGCAGAGCAACCCCGGCGTGTCACCTTATTCACCAAACCAGGCTGCCCCCACTGTGCACGGGCCAAACAATCATTGCGCGCCCACGGATTCGGCTACGAAGAGATTGAACTGGGCAAAAACGGCCTGAGTTACAGCTCGCTGGCGGCAGTCACCGGGCAAGGCACGACGCCGCAGGTCTATATCGAGGGTGAGCATATCGGCAGCGCCGACGCACTGGAAACCTGGCTTCAATCCAACACCTGAGGGTTGATTATTCTCAACGGGGAACCGGGCGGCGTCAGGTCGGGTGGGTACGCTACCCCTTGATTCTGACGCCCAAGCGCAAGAGACCACTCAACACAATGAATATGAGGAAGGACAACAGCGCCCACGCCCCAGCTATCCAGGCAAACAGCCGGGGCGCCAGCATCATGGTCGACATCAGAGATTCCTGATAATAGAAAAACCACTGATGATCGTCCGGGAAAATCCATACGTGCAAGGTATTGAAGACGTTTTCGGCCCCAAAAACCACCAAGGTCAGGCCCACCGTCACTAGCAGGGCCGCAAGCCCTAGGGCCTGGAACTTAAACGCCGGCAGTCTGCCCCGCCGGCGGAAGTAAACCACCGCCAGCACCGGCCAGGCGATAAACACAAAAGCCATGGCCGCCATCAAAAAATTTATCAGTCTGGCGACGTCTTGCAGGTGCAGGATCTCAGGCTCTCGCAAAAGCAGCTGCCTGCCGCCACTGGCGACACTTTGGTAACTGATATCCTCCAAGCCGCGACCGCTGTTGTGCACGGCGCGACTGATGGCGCCGAAGATCTCTATGCGCTGCTCGCGCGAGGTCGCGGCGAAACCCGGCTTGTAGCGATTTTTCGGACCATATTTTTCAATGCCCTCTTTGATGCCGCCATAGTCGTGCCAAGTGCCATAAAAGAAGTCAAACTTGAGCATTAGCGCCCACGCGAAGGTCAGGGAAATCAACAGCAAAAAGATGCCGTAAACACCAGAGTAGAGCGCACTAGTTGATTTTTTCATGGTCCTGCATTACCGGCTTATGCTCGCGAGCAAAGGTTTGCCGACAAGGCCACACGAGCATTGGCAACAACGGTGCTAAGCTGGCGCAAGGTTAATGCACAAGCAAACAAGTTGCAAACCGCGAACACCCACCACAAACAGCCATTTTGGCGTCGACACAAGCGGCTGTTACCTTGGCGTCAGGCCGATAAATGACAAAGCGCGAATGTGCCAATGAGGCGGGTCGGCAAGGTCATTCCCAAGACCCCGCCGTTTAGTTTTAGCACGCCGATCCGCGGCTTTAGAGACGCCAGCGGCCGGGCTTGATCTCCAGCACCAGGATCTCGCCGCTTCTGGAAGTTTCACAGCGCAATTTCTTGGCGTTTTTTTCCGTTCCTGAGATCTCGACCACGTTGATCCAGTGTTTGAAACTGCTCGAACTCACGGAAGTGGCGGCACCTCGTTTGAACTTGACCATCGTCCCTTCCGGAACATCCGCCTCCATGGCACTTTTGCACAAGCGCAGGGATTCCTTGCTGTTGACCCTATCCCCGGCAAATGCCCCCGTGCTGAACAATGCGATTAACAAGACAAAACTCAATATCCTCATAAATTACCCCTTTGCTTAGTGACCAACTTGACTAGCTGCGTGTTATTGCGATTACTTTAGTCTTTTTTTAAGACTAGTCCTAAATCGAAACTAACGTTAGCGCAATTAGTCCTAAAAAACAACTAATATTTTTACTCGATTTGGCGCATAATAGACGCGATGGACAAACTGCCCCACGAAAAGCTCCACTGCTCACTGGCCGTTGCGCTGGCCGCTATCGGCGACCCTTGGTCATCGCTGATCCTGCGCGACCTGATGATCTTCGGCGGTGCACGGCGTTTCGAGCAGCTGCGCGAAGGGCTCGGCATTTCGCGCAACGTGCTCACCGATCGCCTCAACACACTGCTGGAGCAAGCGATCGTGCGCAAAACTCCGATTGAGGAAGGCGCGAAACGCATGGAGTACAAGCTGACGCGCAAGGGCTGGGACCTATTGCCAATGCTACTGGCCACCCATCAGTGGTGTGAGCGCTGGCGCAAAGACCCCTTCAATTCGGCGTTAAAATTCGTTGAGATCGAGACCGGGGAGGAAATCGCGCAAATTGGTGTGCTCTCGAAAAGCGGCAAGCCGCTCGGGCCGGATACCATTAAAGCGGTGGCGCGCACAGAGAAAGCGCAGGCCTACCTCTCCGACCTGCGGTCCGAGGCCAAAGACGCCGGCGCCGCGTTAGGGCCTGTTGACACTAATTGAATTGTCGCTGTTGTTGCTGAAAGACTCCGGACTGCGCGACGCCACCCACTCGGTGCTACGGCACGAGTCGCAGCTTTTTATCGCAGCATACAACAAAAACCCCTCCGCACCGCTGCCGAATTCTTATTCCCTAAAAGGATTTATCGGGCAAGAAAGCCTGCCCGACACCATCACCATAATTCGCAATACCATGGACCTGATCGATTACAAAAACTGCGCCAGCGAAAATCGCGAACTCGAGCGCTTATTGCAACGCATCAGGCGCGCCAGCGACACCATCAAAGCGGTGACCGAAGCCATTCTCGATTTTTCGTAGATGCGTGACAATGAGAGGAGTGAGGCGCATTTATCGCCGCAATGACCAGCGCCGATAAATGGCCCTGAGCCTTGACGTGAAGCGGGTTTGCGGGTAATTTTGGCCTCTTAAGATAAAAATAGTCGAGCCAAGACATAGTTCCTAGTGGTCTTCGATTGTGCCGACACACCCATGTATCGGGGCAGGTTGTACAAATTAGTTGGTGAATCGTTATGCCCCAAGGTAACCATCATGTATGACCAACAGTTCTGGAACGAGAGATATACAAGTACTGAGTACCTCTATGGCACTGACCCCAACACGTTTTTGGCTGACAACGCTGACTTCCTGGATGGGCCGATACTCTCCCTCTCCGAAGGCGAGGGTCGCAATGCGGTTTTTCTGGCAACTCGCGGATTACACGTCTTGGGTGTGGATTGTTCAGAGGTAGGCCTGGGAAAAGCCCAAGCCCTGGCAAAGGCGCGCGGGGTGGTCATTGAAACAGCGATGGCAGATCTTGCTGAATTTACGCCTGAAGCAGATCAATTTGGTTCGGTCATCTCTATATCTGCACACTTGCCCAGCACTGTTCGTAAAACACTATACCCACTTGTAGAGAAATCATTAAAGCCAAATGGCATATTACTTCTAGAGGCATATTCTGAAGATCAGTTGCAAAAAAGCACCGGAGGTCCCAAAGATATCGATATGCTCATGAGCGTAGAGAAACTCCGCACAGAATTCCCCAACCTGACACCTATTCTCGCAAGAGAAATTGAACGAGAAGTCAGTGAAGGAGAAGGCCATACCGGGCTGGCATCAGTTGTTCAGTTCATTGCGAGAAATGAGGCATGACAATACCTCGCAGGCGTTACATAGCAACCGGGCTCACCAACTATTTTCGTAATGGTGATAGCGAAAATAGTATTTCGACACTCACCACAATATGAAGAAAATACAATATGAGTAAAGGTACAGTTAAGTGGTTCAATGCCGATAAAGGCTTCGGGTTTATAACTCCAGAGGATGGAGGCAAAGATCTCTTTGTTCATCATTCGGAGATTCAAGCAGGCGGAGGGTATGCCACCCTAAATGACGGTCAAGCCGTTGAATTTGAAGTTGGTCAGGGGCAAAAAGGTCCATGTGCCAAGAATGTACGTCCCTCTTAGGCATTGCATAACAAGTAATCAACGCATAAGGATTATAACCAATGGGGTAAATCTAGTACTCCTTAAACATAATAATTACGGGTTCAGTGAGTGTGTCAGCGGTTCTTGCAAGGCGCGTCTCGCCGGCAAGGGTGGGCTCCCTTGTCAACGACTACACGGATGTAGTCGGTAGAGCGATGCACGACTACAGGAGGTAGGAGGTAGAATTGCGTCGGGAACAGCAATCGAGGAGCCAAAGCCGAGAGACGCAACGCCGTCCAGAAGCGCTGACACGCTCACCCGCATCCCTACAGGGATGTAGGTGATTAGAGCAACGCATGGAGCACCGGGCTGGCGTACCAGTTGCCGAGGGCGCTTGTCTGGTGCTCCTCAGCGGCGTTGCAGCGCTTGCGAAGGGAACCCCCTTCCCTTCGCACTGCGCCTTGCTGAAGAACACCAGGCAAACGCTGAACCCATAACTACTATGCTGAAGGAGTACTAAAGTGGTTTGTTCTGTTATTGTAAAACCGAAGGCCGATGTCTCTGGCCTTCTTAATACCCTATTAACAGTGCAATTTTCCAGATAGGCAGATGGATCTGTTCTCTAGCGCAGAAAAAATAATGAGCATGGACGAAACTGTTTGGATGCGCCACGCCAATCCCTGGAGCGTTTGGACGCGATTTCTAACGGTGGTTCCTTTATTAAGCCTCGCGATCTGGAGTCGAACGTGGTTTGGTTGGTACTCGCTAATACCTATCGCGTTAGCTATACTTTGGGCCTGGTACAACCCTCGCGCATTTTCACCACCCACGTCCACCGACAATTGGGCGTCAAAAGGCGTGTTTGGTGAACGCGTGTTCCTCGCGCATCGAAACCGCGACTTGCCTGCTCATCATTTACGCGCAGCCAATGTTATTACGATGTTCTCCTTTGTAGGAGCTCTAGCTTGGATCTATGGACTTTACACGCTAAACCTATGGGCAACTGTTGCCGGAGTAATGGGCGTGGTGCTACCAAAAGCATGGTTCGTTGACCGCATGGTATGGATCTATGAGGAGCTGAAGCACAAAGACCCTACCTACCAATCGTGGCTAAAATAATTACATAAGTGCCATTCCATTCTGACCCAATGATTCCCACTGATCCCGACGGAAGTTATTCCGGCTGCGCAACCACGCGCAAATAGGGCTTAAGGGTCTTCCAGCCGGCGGGAAACTTCGCTTTGGCCTCCTCGTCCGACACTGCCGGAGGAATGATGACATCTTCGCCCGGTTTCCAATTCACCGGTGTCGCCACTGTGTGTTTGGCCGTCAGCTGCATGGAATCGAGGGCGCGCAGAATTTCATCGAAATTGCGCCCCGTGGTCATCGGGTAGGTCATCATCAGTTTGATTTTTTTATCCGGACCGATAACGAATACTGTGCGTACGGTGGCGTTCATCGCCGGCGTGCGGCCTGCGGCGCTGTCACCCTCCTCCGCCGGCAGCATATTGTACAGCTTCGCCACTTCCAGCTTGGTGTCGCCAATCATGGGGTAGTCGGGCCTGTGGCCCTGGGTCTCTTCAATATCCTGCGCCCATTTGCTGTGCTCATCCACCGGGTCGACGCTGAGGCCGATAATCTTGCAGTTTCTTTTTTCAAATTCAGCCTTCAGGCCGGCCATGTAGCCCAGTTCGGTGGTACACACGGGGGTGAAATCCTTGGGATGGGAAAATAAAATCGCCCAACTGTCGCCGATCCAGGAGTGAAAATCGATAGCGCCGTGAGTGGTTTCGGCGGTGAAGTTGGGGGCTTCGTCGTTAATGCGTAAAGTCATGGGGGCTTCTCCTTCAAATTTGGTGTCAAACAGAAAGGACGGACGGGTTTTTATTGCTCTTGCCAGACGCGATTGTGAAACTTAGCCCGGACGAAGGCAAGCGTTTTTACCCGTGGGAAAAATTAGCCGGTTGGGGCGTCAGAGGAGAGCGCGAAACGGCTTTGGAAGCCATCGGGCGTTGCCTCCATTGAGATTCACACCCCCCGGGGCGACAGCGGCGCCGGGCTAGGCCACGGCCAGCTCCACTCTACCTTGGCGTTCACGCACGCAATAGATTTTTATCTTGACCTTGTCATCTTCCAGGCACTCACCGGTGCTAAGATCGAAATGCTGCTTGTAAATGGGTGAGGCGACCACGATTTTTCCCTTCAGATCGCCGACGATGCCGCGCGCCAGCACCGCGGCCTCGGTGAAAGGATCGACGGCGCTGACGGCGTAATAGCTGTCGTTGACTTTGAACAGTGCCACCTGTTCATCGCCCAACAAGGCGCGCACGCCGATATTGGGAGCCAATTCCTCTGCCGCGCACACATCTTGCCACCGGGTCTCGTTACAATCTTTCATTCACGCGCTTTCCAATAATTCATCTTTATCGACAATGCGAACAACCTCCTCCGGCGTCGCCGGGCGGATCTGGCCGCGCTCCTCGACAAACACCACCGTGGGGTCGTCTCTATCACTGTTGACAAAGGTGCGAAAACGCTTCACTTTTTCCGGGTCATCGATAGTGGTCTTCCATTCGCACTGATAGGCGCCGATAACTAGGGCCATTTCCTTTTCGAGCTCCGCGCAAACGCCAAGCTTGTCATCAATAATCACCGACTTGAGATAATCGAGGCCGCCCTCCAGGTTATCCAGCCACACCGACGTGCGCTGCAAGCGATCTGCCGTGCGCACGTAAAACATCAAAAAGCGATCAATGAGCTGTATGAGTGTCGCGTCATCCAAACCGGTGGCAAACAAATCCGCGTGGCGAGGCTTCATGCCGCCATTGCCGCTGACATAGAGGCTCCAGCCGTTTTCGGTGGCGATCACGCCGACGTCTTTGCTCTGTGCCTCGGCGCACTCGCGAGTGCAACCGGAAACGGCGAATTTCAGTTTGTGCGGCGCGCGCAGGCCTTTATAGCGGTTTTCGATATCGATGGCCATTTTCACGCTATCCAAAACACCATAGCGACACCAGGTGCTGCCGACGCAGGATTTTACCGTGCGCACCGCCTTGCCGTAGGCGTGGCCGGTTTCAAAACCGGCTTCCACTAACTCACGCCAGATCAAGGGCAATTCGTGCTGCTGAGCGCCAAATAGATCGATGCGCTGACCACCGGTGATTTTAGTGTAGAGCTTGTATTTTTTTGCCACCTGCCCGAGCACAATCAGTTTGTCGGGCGTGATTTCACCGCCCGCCACCCGGGGCACAATGGAATAGGTGCCATTTTTCTGCATGTTCGCCATAAAGTGGTCGTTAGTATCCTGCAGGCCTGCGTGTTTCTGCTGCAGTACGTACTCGTTCCAGCAACTGGCCAGGATAGACGCCACCGCCGGCTTGCAGATATCACAGCCCATACCCCTGCCGTGTTTGGCGATCAGTTGATCGAAGGTTTTGATGTTTTCCACTCGCACCAGATGATAGAGCTCCTGCCGCGTATGCGGGAAATGCTCGCAGATATCGGTATTGACTTCGACACCCAGCCTGGCGAGTTCGGCATTGAGCAGTTGAGTGGCAAGGGGAACACAGCCGCCGCAGCCAGTGCCGGCCTTGGTGCCGGCTTTAAGGGCGCCAATAGTGGCGGCGCCCGCCGCTACCGCCCGGCAGATCTGGCCCTTGGTCACCTCATGACAGGTACAGATATGCGCTTCATCGGGCAACGCCGCCACCCCCATTCCCGCCGCTGCGGCGCCGTCCAGCGCCGGCAGTATCAAGGTCTCGGGCACGTCCGGCAATTCCATACCGTGAACGCACATTTGCTGCAGATTGCCGTAGGCTTCCACGTCGCCCACCAACACCGCTCCCAGGAGTTTTTTGCCGTCTTCGCTGACGATCAGACGTTTATAGACTTCGCTAACACCGTCCTGATAAACATAGCTGAGGGCGCCGGGAGTGCGGCCGTGGGCGTCGCCAATACTGGCGACGTCAATGCCCAGCAGTTTGAGCTTGGTGCTCATATCGGCGCCGGTGAAACTCTCGTCACCACCGCCAATATGGGAGGCCGCGACTTTCGCCATCTGGTAGCCCGGCGCCACCAGGCCGAAAATGCGCCCGTTCCACAGCGCGCATTCGCCGATGGCATAGACATCCTGCGCGGAAGTGCGACAGTAGTTATCGACCACGATACCGCCACGCTCACCGAGCTCGATACCATAGTGGCGCGCCAGTTCGTCCCGCGGCCGAATCCCGGCGGAAAATAGAATCATATCGGTTTCCAGGTGGGAACCGTCGGCAAAGTTCATGCGGTGGCGCGAGGCGTCGCCGGCAACGATTTCCCGGGTGTTTTTGTCGGTGTGCACGGTGACGCCGAGGGCTTCGATCTTTTTACGCAGCAGCGCACCACCGCCCTCATCCAACTGCACCGCCATCAAGCGCGGCGCAAACTCCACCACGTGCACCTCCAAACCGAGGTTTTTCAGCGCATTGGCCGCTTCCAGACCCAGCAGGCCACCGCCCACGACCACACCCACTCGGCTCTCCTTGGCGGATGCGGTCATGGCTTCGAGATCTTCTATGGTGCGGTACACTAGACAGTGTTCCCGATCCCTGCCCGGGATCGGCGGCACGAAGGGGTAAGAACCGGTCGCCAGTACCAATTTATCGTAGGCTTCTTCGCGGCCGCTCGCCGTGACAACCTTCTTGGCGGCGGTGTCAAGTTCAACCACCTTATCATTGAGCACGCAATCAACACCCTTGTCCCGATAATAGGATTCCGAAGTCAGCATCAGGTCCTCGACGGTGGAACCGGAAAAATAGGCACTCAACTGCACCCTGTCGTAGGCCAGGCGCGGCTCTTCGGAAAAGGTCGTAATCTGATATTGAATGCCGGACGGGGCGCCGAGCATATTGTCGATAAACTTGTGGCCCACCATGCCGTTGCCAACTACCAGGATGCGCTCTCTATTCATTCGGGTTCCTCGATGACATGCGTACTTAAGTGCGGTGAGCACTTATTTCTCAATGCTCTCAACAATATGCTCTCAGCAATACGGTCTCAGCAATAAAAATGCCATCGGGAGACTTATTAGGGAGACCAATATTTTTGTTTGCTTTTCAATAACTTGCGCGTGCACAGCACAGCGCATCCACAACCTGCGACCTCTAAAGCAACATTTCATCGGGCTTAATGCACTTTAATGGGGCTGACACGCATTCATAAAGAACATAAAGAGTCGTATCGAGGACAAGAAAAATCTCTGAAGTGTGTTTCTTAATCCATGCCCGCACCAACTTGGAGCAAGAAAATTACCGGGCGTGGCCACTCAAGAATCATCTCCCATTTTCCATGCCCCCCAACCCACTCGACACGGGGTCGACCGAACACATTGTTTAAAAAGCTCCAGAAAATCTAGTGGTCTTTGCGGCCGGAGTATTGAATAATTGTGCCCATGATTGCTTCCCAGCTGCGCGACAATTACGATCGCCATATCCACTACTTGCGACTTTCCATCACGGATCGTTGCGACTTTCGATGCCTGTACTGCATGGCTGAAGAGATGACTTTTTTGCCGCGCAGCGAAGTCCTCAGCCTGGAGGAACTGTCGCGCCTGGGCCAGGCGTTTGTCGACCTCGGCGTCAAAAAAATCCGCGTGACCGGCGGCGAGCCCCTGGTGCGCAAAGACGCGTTGCATCTACTGCAGAACTTAGGCGCGATTGTCGGACTCGACGAGCTGTGCCTCACCACCAACGGCGCTCAACTGGAGAACTTTTCACCCCGGCTTGTGGCCGCGGGCGTCAAAAGGATCAACGTCAGCCTCGACTCCCTTGATCCGCAGCGTTTTAAGCACATCACCCGCCATGGGGACCTGCGCAAAGTGCTGCGCGGCATCGACGCGGCGCTTACCGCCGGCTTCGAAAAAATTAAAATCAACACTGTGGTGATGCGTCATTTCAACCTTGACGAAGCCGGACGACTCGCGCGCTTTGCCCTGGAACGCGGCATGGACATCAGTTTTATTGAAGAAATGCCTCTGGGCGACATCAAAAGCCACGCCCGTGCCGCGGAATTTATCAGCAGCGAGGAAATCCGCGAGCTTCTTGGCCGGGAGTTTCATCTGCGCGAATCCCCCTACCGCACCGGCGGGCCGTCACGCTATTGGGAAGCGGAGGGTCACCGTGGAAAAATAGGCTTTATTTCGCCCCACAGCGACAATTTCTGCGCCGCCTGTAACCGCGTTCGCGTCACCGCTGCCGGGCGGCTGTTGCTGTGTCTCGGCAATGAGCACAGCGTCGATTTGAAGCGCACACTGCGTACTTATGAAAGTGACAACGAGCTAAAACATGCCATTGTGCAAGCAATGAACATCAAACCGCAGCAGCATGAGTTTGATCTGCATGGAGCGCCGCAAATTCTGCGATTTATGAACACGACCGGTGGCTGAACCGCGCGAGACCACGTTCTATGGCTGAAAAATTTGACGAATTTATCGCCCTCAATGCTTGCGTGCTCACAGTCTCGGACACCCGCAGCGAGGAAAATGACACCTCGGGTCGGGCGCTGATCGACAACCTGGAAAAGGCCGGTCACCGCCTGCACGAAAAAAAGCTGATCAAGGACGACGTCTATCATATCCGCGCGGTGGTATCACAATGGATACTCGATGGCGACGCACAGGTGATCTTGATTACCGGCGGCACCGGCTTCGCCGGCCGCGACAGCACACCGGAAGCGGTCGCCCCCCTGTTTGACAAAGAAGTGGTGGGCTTTGGCGAACTGTTTCGCCAGCTCTCGTATCACGACATCGGCACATCGACGATACAGTCACGCGCACTCGCCGGACTGGCCAACAACACGCTGATTTTTTGTCTGCCCGGCTCCACCGGCGCCTGCACCACCGCCTGGAATCAAATCATTGAGGCGCAACTGAACGCCCTTACCCGCCCCTGTAACTTCGTTGGGCAGTTAACCCGCTAACTCGCCATGTTGAGCGTCGACGAAGCACGCCGCAAGATCCTCGACGCCGCGGCGGCCATACGCGAAACGGAGTCTGTGCCCCTGCATGCCAGCGCCGCGCGAATTCTCGCCCGGGATGTCGTGTCGCCACTGGACGTACCCGCGCACGACAATAGCGCCATGGATGGGTACGCCGTCAACACGCGGGATTTTGCCAACGGCAAAAAGGACTTCGCGGTTAGCCAGCGAGTCGCTGCGGGAGAGGTCCCCACGCCGTTGCGGGAGGGAACCATGGCCAGGATTTTCACCGGCGCCGACGTCCCGGTTAACGCCGACGCCGTGGTGATGCAGGAAAACTGTCGCGACTTAGGGGACAATCGATTGCATATAGAGGTCCTCCCCACCACCGGCGACAATATTCGTCAGCGCGGCCAGGACATATACAAGGGCGCGCGTATCTTAACGCAGGGGCAGCTGCTCGAGGCGGCGCAACTGGGATTGCTGGCTTCCATCGGCCAACACCAGCTAAGTGTTTTTCGCCGCCTACGCGTCTCACTATTCGGCACGGGCAACGAGCTTGTAGAGCCGGGGGAGAATCTTAAGGCAGGCCAAATTTACAATTCCAACCGGCCGATGCTCGAACATCTCCTCACATCACTCGGCTGCCACCTGCGTCGCAGCGCCATTGTCAACGACTCGTTGCAAAACACCATCGACGCCTTCGCCGCCAGCGCCGAGGATTGCGATCTGATTATCTCCACCGGGGGCGTCTCCGTGGGGGAGGAGGACCACGTAAAAGCGGCGGTAGACACGCTGGGGAAACTGAATTTGTGGAAAGTACGACTCAAGCCCGGCAAACCTCTGGCCTACGGTAGCGTCCGCTCCGCGGTTTTTTTGGGCTTGCCGGGCAACCCGGTGTCCGCCTTTGTCACATTTTTGTTGTTCGCCGCGCCGCTGATAAGAAAGCTGCAAGGCGCCAAGGTGACGGCGCCAACGGGTTTCTTGTTACCCGCGGATTTTGCCATTAACAAGGCGCAAAGTCGCCCCGAATTCCTGCGCGTTCGCATCGAAGACCAAAAGGTGAAAAAATTTCCCAACCAGAGTTCGGGAGTACTGACGTCGGTGTGCTGGGCCAACGCCCTCGCCCGCGTGCCCGAACATACCACGATCCGCGAGGGTGACCCGGTGGAGGTTTTTCCTTTTTCCGGTTTATTGGGTTAGGTTGAAGCGCAATTTATTGCCGGACTAGGGCTGACCCGAGTGGCATTTACTCCAGCGGGATGGGGACGCGCCTCGACAGGAGGAGCCCTACCCAGGCTCGATCCTGGTAAAAAAATGGGAATCTGGCTTAAGTAAGTGCCATTCGGGGCAGACCCCAATGGCACTTACTTAAGAAAAGATTGTGGGTTTTGCCGCCGGTCGCCAGCGTTGGGGGTGTTCCCAAGACACGCCGTGAACCCTACCCAGGCGCGATCCGGGTAAAAAAACGGAAATTCGCCATAAGTAAATGCCATTCGGGTCTGACCCAAAAAAGGAGTATTGCACCATGCAAGAAAACGATCGCATCGCCATTGAAGCCGCCGTATTTCGTCGGCTGCTCGCCCATCTGGACAGTAAAAAAGATGTGCAAAATATTGATCTTATGAATCTGGCCGGCTTTTGCCGAAATTGCCTCGCCAAATGGTATCGCGCCGCCGCAGAAGCGCGGCATCAGGATATTGATTACGACAGTGCGCGGCAAATTATCTACGGCATGCCCTACGCGGATTGGAAAGCCAAATATCAAACTCCGGCCAGCGAGCAGCAGCGGGAAGAATTTGCCAAATCCAGTACTCGGGAGCAGGGCGACCAGCAACAATGACCGACGTCGTTATTACCGACCTCTTTATCCACCCCGTCAAATCCTTGGCCGGCCTGCGCGTCTCCGCGGCCTTGGCGACCGCTTCCGGTCTGGCGGGCGATCGGCAATGGGCCATATTCAGGCCCGACAACACCCCGCTCACCCAGCGTCAGAATCCACGCATGGCGCTCATTACCCCAAAAATTACCGAACGTGGGCTGCAGCTAAGCGCCCCCGGCCACAGTCGAATCGAGGTCGACGAGCCCGAGGCGGGGGTGTCGGTGCAGCAGTTTAATATCTGGAAAGACATCAGCGAGGGACGCGCCGCCGCCGGCGAGGTCAATGCCTGGCTGACAGAATTCCTGCGATCCCGCGTGCCCCTGCGCCTGATTAAGGCCAGACAAGGTGCCGCGCGCGTATTTCACGACCACGAAAGATTCTCCGTGGCGGCACAGTTTTTTTCCGATGCCGCCCCTTACCTCGTGTGCAACCTGGCGTCATTGCAAGCGTTAAACGATGAACTGAACGCCAAGACGCTACCACCGGTGGATATCAGACATTTTCGCGCCAATATTGTGCTGGCGGGCTTGCCCGCCTTTACCGAACACAATTTTACCCACCTGCTGGAGACCTCCGGCAGCGGAGGCCTCAGGCTGGTGGATCACTGCCAGCGCTGCTCGATCATTACCGTCAATCCGGATACCGGGGAACGATTACCCGATGCCTATCCGCTCACCACGCTGGCGCGTATCAATACCGTTCCCGTCAAACCCAAGGCGCCGGCCTTTGGCATCAACAGCACCTTACACGGATCCACGCCTCTGCCTTTGTGCGTGGGGCAAAAAATGCGCGTGGAGTAAAAAGCCTCGCTTCTGCGTTCGCGCTGGCAAACAATCAACAAACACTAACTATACTCTTCGCAGCGCATACGAATCCGCTACAATGAAGCCCCCACCCGCAAGGTCAGTTAAAAAGTAGGATTGCACGCCAAAACGTCCCTTTATGATCCCCCGACTTCAACGCATCAACGCCGTCCAATCCCATTACCTGGAATTTTTGCAGGCCTTAAAGCGGCTGCCGTTTCGTGGCGATATCTGCCCTGACTACGCCAACCGCACGGTATTGTCGACCGACAATTCCGTTTATCAGATCCTGCCCCAGGGGGTGATTTACCCGGCCGACGAAAATGACCTGGTGCTGATCTGCCAATTGGTTGATCAACCGGCATTCCGGGATATTGTTCTCTCGCCACGCGGCGGCGGCACCGGCACCAACGGCCAATCACTTAGCGATGGATTGGTGATCGATGTTTCCAAACACATGCACCGGATTTTGGAAATCAATGCCGAACAGGCTTGGGTGCGTGTGCAAAGCGGTGTTGTCAAAGATCAGCTCAATGCCGCCCTGCGGCCCTACGGGCTATTTTTTGCGCCGGAATTATCCACCAGCAATCGCGCCACTATCGGCGGCATGATCAATACCGACGCGTCCGGCCAGGGCTCCTGCCTCTACGGCAAGACGCGCGACCACGTGCTGGAATTGAAAACCGTCCTCTTGGATGGCACGGTAATCGCCTCGCGAGCCATGGGCGATACCGAACTCCGGGCGTTGAGCGAGCAGCAGGATAAAAGCGGACTTATTCACCGGCTGGTGGACAATATCCACAAAGAGCACAAATCGCTGATTGGGGAGGTTTTTCCCCCCTTAAACCGCTGTCTCACGGGCTATGATCTGGCGCACATCCGCGATGAGCACCAGCAATTCAACCTCAACAATATCATCTGTGGCAGCGAGGGCACGCTGGGCTTTGTCAGCGAGGCGAAGCTCAAAGTGCTGCCCATTCCCGCACACACGGCCTTGGCGATCGTTAAGTACACCGATTTCGACGCGTCACTGCGCGATGCAAGAGAACTCATGCTCACGGCGCCGACCTCCATCGAAACCATCGATTCCAAAGTGCTCAACCTGGCCATGCAGGATTTTATCTGGCATCAGGTTGAGGAGTTTTTCACCACCGCCAGCGAGCAGGTGCAAGGCATTAATCTGGTGGAATTCACCGCGTCGAGCGAGCGCGACATCGCGGCCAAAATCGACACCTTCACTGCCCATATCGCGCGCGGCACTTCGAACAACGACAAGCGCATCGCCTATTCCCTCGCGCGGGGCAGAGAGTCAGTGAACAAAATCTGGGCGATGCGCAAGCGCGCCGTGGGCCTGCTTGGCAATGCCGAGGGCGAGGCGAGGCCGGTGCCCTTTGTCGAGGATACCGCGGTGCCGCCGGAACATTTAGCGGATTTTATCTTGGAATTTCGCGAGATTCTCGATGCCTATCACCTCGAGTACGGCATGTTCGGCCACGTTGACGCGGGCGTCCTACACGTGCGCCCCGTGCTAGATATGAAAAATCCGCAAGATGAGCGCATCGCCTGGGAAATTTCTGACCGCGTGGCGGATCTGACCCGCCAGTATCACGGCCTGTTCTGGGGCGAACACGGCAAGGGCGTAAGGTCGGAATACGCGCCCGATTTTTTTGGCGAACTCTATCCACAACTGCAGCGTATCAAAGCCGCCTTCGACCCACACAATCAGCTCAACCCCGGTAAAATTGCCACCCCTTCGCCACAAGTGGAACTGCTGGCGATCGACAACGTGCCCACGCGCGGGCAACGCGATCGCCTGATCCCGGCAAAGCTCTGGCATGCTTTCCATGACGCCGTCTACTGCAACGGCAACGGCGCCTGTTTCAACTGGGACACGGCTGACGCCATGTGCCCCTCGTGGAAGGCGACCCGCGAGAGGACGCAGTCCCCCAAAGGCAGAGCGTCCTTACTGCGCGAATGGATGACGCTGTTGGCAAAATCCGGAGACAACACGCAGCCGATAAAAAATCACGGCTTTTTTACCGGCCTCAATAATCTGCCGGAAAAAATCCGCAGCGCGCGGGAAAAAAAGCGCGGTGAATATGATTTTTCGCACGAGGTCTATCAGTCTATGGCTGGCTGCCTGGCCTGCAAATCCTGCACCGGCCAATGCCCTGTCAAAGTCAACGTGCCGGAATTTCGCAGCCAATTTCTGGCGTTGTATCACACGCGCTACTTCCGTCCGCTAAAAGACTATTTGGTGGGTGGGCTCGAGTTCATGCTGCCGTACTACGCGAAAGTACCGGGACTGTACAACGCCATAATGAGCCTGGGCCTGGTGCAAAATTTTTTACGGCGCGCCATCGGCTTCGTCGACGCGCCACGTTTATCGAAGATAAAACCGCAAGGCTTACAATTTGCGGATGACAAGACGCTGCAAAACTTGAGCGATGCAGAAAAACAAAAAACGATTGTGATTGTGCAAGATGCCTTCACGACATTTTTTGAAGCGCAGCTGCTGCTCGATACCTATAATCTGCTCAGGCGACTGGGCTTGACGCCTCTTGTCGCACCCTTCGCCGCCAATGGCAAACCGCTGCACGTGCATGGTTTTCTATCGGCGTTCGCTCGCACGGCGAAAAAAAATGCCACGCTACTCAATAAGATCGCCAACCACGGCCTCGATCTGGTAGGCATAGATCCGTCGATGACCCTAAGCTATCAAAGCGAGTACAGAAAGTACGTAACCGCAGTGGAGACGCCGACCGTACATCTGCTACAGGACTGGCTGGTGCAAAATTGGCAAAAGCTTACGCCGCCGACAGTGGCGCCGGCCCATTTCAAACTGCTGCCCCATTGCACGGAAAGCACCAACGCCGCCTCATCGGTGACGCACTGGCGGGAACTCTTTGCCCTGTTCGGGCACAGCCTTGAGATCATCAATGTCGGCTGTTGCGGCATGTCGGGAACTTTCGGCCACGAGGCGCGCAACCGAGCCACCGCACAAAAACTTTATACGATGAGTTGGCAACAGCACGTGGACCGCGACCATGGCGGCGATGAATTGCTGGCGTCGGGATTTTCCTGCCGCAGCCAGGTCAAAAGAGAGAGCAACAAAACCCTCCCTCACCCGGTGCAGGCGCTACTCAAATCGATAGAATAACTTCAGACCCGGATTGAAGCCGTCGACAATATCATCGCCTTCCGGCGAGTCAAACGCGAGATCCTGGTAGTATTTTACGTCCAACCCCAGGCCCAGGCGATTGTCGAGCATTTCGTAACGGATACTGGTGCCAAAATAATAGCCATTGGCGGTCTTGCGCCACTCGTACTGGGCGGCGCCGGCGTATAATTCGACATTGGTATTACCTCCGACATAGCGCAGGTAATTGAGCGGGCGGAAGCCAAGAATGCTGCCATCACCCGGTAATTCATCTTCCCTGCCAACGGGCCTTATGTATTCGATCACGGCGCCCCAGGCAGATTTCTCCGACGCGCTGCGATAGGCGCCGAGCGAAATATTTAGCGCATCTGACTCATCTTTAAAATCCTCCCCGCGCTTGCGGGTAATGCTCAGTGAATAGCGACTGGCACCCACCGCCAATTCGTAAAACGTCTCGCACCAGGCGCCAGCGGGCAGGCCTGCGAAGATGAATACCACCGCGTGTTTAAGCACTCTCACGGTCACCACTCCAAAGACAATTGCAGTCGGCCGAAATCGTCACCGAGATTGTCCTCGCCGCCATACGCGCCCAGAGAAAAAATGTGTGCGCCCCAGGGAATGGCGTATTCAAGGGCAAATTCCCACGCCTTTTCAAATTCAACTACTGCCGTATCTTCGTGCTCGGAGTATCTGGCGATCGCCGAGATCACATGATCTTTCGCGGTTTGCCACTGCACTTTGGCAAAGTGGCTGCCGCCTTCCACCGCGGTATCCTGCTGGCGCTGGACCTGGAGCGCCCAGTGCCCCAGTACGTAACCTTCATTAGTGTAGCCCTCGGCGTAAACATCATTGACATACCAGGCAATCTGCCAATCGGAATATTCGTAGGCCAAGCTTAAATCCTCGGAAAAAAAATAGGGAAAAAACAAGCCAGCCGTTAGGGCGGTATTCCCCAATTGGTAATTCTTATTATTGGACGTATCCTCACCCGCCAGTTCGACGGCGAAGGAAAAGGGCAGCCGGCCATCAAAATTAATCTTGCTCACCAGGGACGCAATCTGGTTGCCGGACTCGTCATCAACCGCGGCGTCATTGTCCGAGCCGCGCGGGTCAAAAAACGCCCTGACAAGGGTTCTGAAGTTCACCGGGCGCTCGCCGCCGCCAAACTGAAACACCCGGGTGGCGCCCAGGGACCACCACTGGACGGGCTGCACGCCGACATGAATGCCGGCCAGCAGCGGTTTGTCCTTAGTGCTAAATTGATCATTGAACAACACCGGCTGGCGCGACATTTCCGCCAGAAAGACCTGATAATTCCAGCGCATGCCCAACAACTGAATGGGAAGATTATTGCTGAGCGAGATGCTGGGCATGGTCTCGGCCTGGGTACTGAGAAGCTGCGCCGACCCCTGAAAAGGCGACAACCACATATCGCGGTATCCCAAGTCGAGCTGCGCCCAATCGACGCCAAAAGCAATGAGACTTCCGGTCGCCTGGTAATTATCGGTGTTTTCCACCTCCACCCCCTGCGGCGACGCTTCCGAGCCGCCGTACTCTGACAGATGGCCGCCAAGGTATAGGCCAAACCAATCCGCAATCTGCCACTGCGCGCGAATACTGAGCTGAGCGCGCACATCGGTCGTATTGCCGCGCCCGTTGGGCAGCGGATGTTTTTCATCGGAATCTCCGACGGATAGCTTGCCATGGGTAAGAGCAAACCTACGCGCATAGGGTTTCAGGGAGAGATTTAACCGACTGTACAGGCGCGGATGACTGCTGCGGATTTTTTCCATGTAGTGAAAGACCGTGGCGATATTGTACGGCCGCACAAGATTCGGCATGCCGGCCACCACGGCCAGACGCTCGACTTCGTTTTCCAGAATCGGTGCCAATTTTTCCGGCAAGTAGGGCGCTACGCCGCCTGCAAGGGACGCCCGCGAAAACACGAGGCAGCAAATTGCAATCCAGCAAACGAGTACTTTCCTGTAAAATGACATAGTGTATCGACTGGCCGTGGGCTGAGATGGAGCATCGCGCTTTGGTCGGGTATTATACTGGCTTTACCTTTGCCGTACAGCCCAGAGTACTGTTTAAACTTTGGGCATCCGGTTACATTTTTTTACGTTTCGCGCTCATTATGCCCGCAAGACTTTTATTTATTCCTGTGTCATCACCGAAGGGCATAGGCGAATATATGCGCTCATTGACTATCGCGCAATGCTTACACGAACACGACGCCACCATCGATATTCGTTTTATCTTGAGTAAACAGGCGCCGTATGCCGGTGACTGCCCTTTTCCCGTATTCTACTGCCCCAGTTCCCCCACCAAACACAACCAAATCGTAAAAGAGCACATTGAAAAATTCCGGCCGAACATTGTGCTGTTCGATGCCTCCGGCCGGGTCGCTCAACTCAGGCGGGCAAAAAGCATTGGCGCCACCACCGTTTTTATCTGCCAGCACAATAAAAAACTCGGCAAAGCTCTACGCTTCAGGCGTTTGCGCTTCACAGATAAAATCTGGGTGGTGCAACCGGAATTTTCTCTGCCCGCCCTTTCCGAGTGGTCAAAACTAAAATTGCGCCTATTGCAGCGACCGACGCCGGAGGCAATAGGACCAATTTTCTTTACGCCGAATGCATCGCTCATTAAACAAACCTTGGAAAAATTCGAGCTTAAACAAGGCCAATATATATTGGTCAATTCCGGCAGCGGCGGCCACGTAGTAAACAATACCAATGCCGCGGAAGAATTTGCCAAAGCCGCGAACATTATTGCGACCACTATCGACACTCCGGTTGTCGTGGTATACGGCCCCAATTACACAGGCCAAATGCGGACCAACAGCAAGTGCCTGAATATCGCCAAACTGGATGCAAGATCATTCAGCGCTCTGTTGAGTCAAAGCCAAGCCGCCTTATTGGCCGGCGGCAGCGCATTGTTTCAGGGAATTAGCTTTGGTATCAATATCGTCAGTGCCACGGTCTCCAAAGATCAGGACGAAAGAATCGACGCCTGCGTTAAACGTGGCTTGATCAGACGTGCTGAACTTACCGCGCCATCACTGGCCGACACTTTGCTACAAGCGCTCAACGAAAAAAAACAAAATACAAGCAATGCCATTGAAAACGGACTGGCGCGCGCTAAAAGTGCACTGCTTGAGCTAATCGAATAAAAATATAATGCCAGAAATAAAGAAAGTTGCCATTATCATTGACACGCTCAACGGCGGAGGTGCTGAAAAAGTTTGTCTTACCCTGACCACGGCCATGGCAAAAAGAGGGTTAAAGTCGCACCTGATTGTCCTCAAGAAAAAATGTGACTATGAATTGCCGGACAGTATTAATGTCCATTTCATATTCGACAACCCGAAAATAAAACTTTACCGGCGCCGCCGGCAAATTGAAGCGGCCAAGAGGCTCAAGGCCCTGGTAGCTAAGCTCGGCGGGTTCGACGTCCATTTTTCCAACCTGGACGAATGTCACCCCATCATGGCCCGCGCCAACCTGCCCAACACCTATTACGTGCTGCACAATTCAGTGGAAAACATTCTCAGGCGCACATCGAAACTGGGCCCGCTAAAATACTGGCGCAAGTGGACAAGCTTCAGCACACTGAACAACAAAGATTTGATCGCGGTATCGAAAGGCGTCAAAAAGGAGATTGAGTCAACACGGCGAATTAGGGCCAAGTCCGTCACCACTATTTACAATCCGCTGGATACAGAAGATATCCGTATCAGGGCCGATGAGCAGCAAGAAGATTTGCCCGCAGGCCCTTATATCATCTACGTCGGACGACTCGCTGAACAAAAACGAGTCGATATACTATTGGAGGCCTATCAACACCTGAAAAGTGAGGCCGCGCTGGTAATGCTCGGCAGCGAATCGAAAAAGCTCGAGCGCATCATTTCCCGTTCGGGGATTAAAAAACCAATCTTGTGCAAGCCATTCAAACAGAACCCCTATCCCTGGATAAAGCATGCCCGGGCGCTTGTGTTAAGCTCGGACTACGAAGGCTTCGGCATGGTACTGGTGGAAGCCCTGGCGTGTGGGACCCCCGTCGCCAGTACCGACTGCCCACACGGCCCGCGCGAAATTTTATCCGGCTCGCTGGATAAATTTCTCGCCCCACTGCAAGCCCCCGAGATACTGGCGGCAAAAATAGATGCGGCCATCCACCAGCGTGAGACATTTCAAAACCCGCCAATTTTAAACGAGGTGGCGCTGGAAAAGGTGGTCGATCAGTACATCGAAAGAGCAAGCCAATATTCCGGATTAAAAAAGACCCACAGCATCAAAATTACTTTCTACCTACCTAAATACCAAAAAATCGACCGGATTGATCAGTTGGATCCTTTCCGAGCCCGGCAGGAAATGCCCCGCGGCGAAGGTTTTTGGATCTTGCAGACCTACTGTTTTCTGAAGTACTTTGGCGTCGACGTTGAGATCAGCCAAACCCTGCCCGATGAGGGAATTTTGGTTTTCCATCGGCGCAATAAAAATAGTTTGTTTAGCGAAGACTTCAAGCGAGTGAATAAACTGATCCTGGTGGGCTGTAGGGGAGACCTGCACGATATTCTGGTGCCCGACTTTGAAATCCTGCAAAATAACTACTTTGCGGACGGAGAGCGAAAATTCGCCATGCCGCACTGGCCCATGCCCAATATCAAACCGCGCGATCCCGCCCGGGGCGACCAAATCAAGCGCATCGCCTTCAAGGGCTTCGCCGCTCAGCTGCATCCGGACTTTCTATCACAAGAATGGATGGATTTTCTCACCCAACACAATATCGAATGGGTGCAAAACGCGGTGACGTTTACCCAAGACGGCAAAAGCACTTTTGACGATTCCGTATGGGCCGATTATTCGGATATCGATCTGGTGATTGCCGTGCGTCCGGAAAGGAACGATCTGCATACCAATAAACCGGCGCTTAAGCTCTACAATGCCTGGATTGCAGGGGTTCCGGCCATATTGGGCAGAGAGTACGCCTACCGGGAAGTCGGCACAATTGGCGAAGACTATATTGAGGTCAGTTGCCTCGAAGACGCCAAACAGGCGATTACGCATTTACTGAACAATCCCGCGGCCTATCGGGCGATGATTGAACGCGGCCGGCAAAAAGCGCCCATGTACTCCCACGAGGCCGTGTGCGAGGCCTGGCAGCACTTTTTCTATCAAGTACTGCCGGAAAAAATCGGCAAACGAAAGAATACACTGGGCTACAAGATAAGCCGACTTTTTCCTCTCGGTGTTCGCTACCGCTGCCTGTTTATGTGGAAGTGGTTGACGCTGCAAAGAATGCGTTAATGAGGCGTGAAAATTTGTGCGCACCGCTGAGATAGACGAGGTCAATATTCTGACTTGTCAGATAGTGTCGGGTCTTGCTTACCGCGCTCAGCTTGCTCCAGCCGGCAAAGTCGACGACCTTGGGATCGTAAGCGTCTTCCCTGAGCCTGCGCAATAGGGGGCCGTCATGCGGAAGAATGGGAAAGCATCGATAATAACGGCGATCCAAGCCGCTCAACAGGGTATAAAAACTCATCGCCGCTCCCGTGAGCTCAGCGGTGTGGGATACGAAGGCGACGCGCTTTTGCGGGACGCCCGGACCCGCCGCCTGTGTTCCACGCATTAGCGACACAAGTTACTCAATGTGTTTGATGATACCCTCGACCATCTTTTTGGCGTCACCAAACAACATCATCGTGTTGTCGTTAAAAAACAGCTCGTTCTGCACGCCGGCGTAGCCGGTGGCCATGCCCCGCTTAACGAACAGTACGGTCTTGGCGTTGGCCACTTCCAAAATAGGCATGCCAAAAATCGGGCTTTGGGGGTCGGTTTTCGCGGCTGGGTTGGTCACGTCATTGGCGCCGATCACGAAGGCCACGTCCGCCGTCTGGAATTCATTGTTGATATCTTCCAGCTCAAACACTTCATCGTAGGGCACACTGGCCTCCGCCAGTAACACGTTCATATGGCCAGGCATTCTTCCAGCCACGGGGTGGATGGCGTAACTCACTTTGACGCCCGCCTCCTTGAGCTGATGGGCCATCTCACTCAAGGCGTGTTGCGCCTGCGCCACCGCCATGCCGTAGCCGGGCACGATAATCACGGAGCCAGCATTTTTCATGATAAAGGCCGCGTCTTCCGCCGAGCCCTGTTTTACCGGCCGGTCAGCACTGGAGGCGGGCCCGGCGGCGGTACTTTCGCCGCCGAAGCCACCCAAGATGACATTGAAGAACGAGCGGTTCATACCCTTGCACATAATGTAGGAAAGGATCGCGCCAGAGGAGCCCACCAGCGCGCCCGTCACAATAAGGGCATTGTTGAAAAGAGTAAAACCGATACCCGCCGCCGCCCACCCGGAGTAGGAATTCAACATTGACACGACGACCGGCATGTCGGCGCCGCCGATCGGAATGATAATTAGCACACCGAGGACAAAGGACAGAGCGACGATGGCGATAAAGACCCACGCGGCCTGTTCGAAACAGAAGTAGGCGATCAGACCGACAATGGCCAAGCCAAGCACGGCGTTGAGCGGATGCTGGCCCTTGAACACCACCGGCGCGCCGGACACCAAGCCCTGCAACTTGGTAAAGGCGATCACGGAACCGGAAAATGTCACCGCGCCGATGGCGGCGCCGAGAGACATTTCGATACGGCTGGCGACAAATATGTCACCGAGTTCGTTCAGCAGCTGGAAGGCGGCGGGGTTGCTGTATGCGGCGCCAGCGACCAGCACCGCCGCCATCCCCACCAGGCTGTGAAAAGCCGCCACCAATTGCGGCATGGCGGTCATGGCAATTCTGGAGGCAATACCGATACCGATCACCGCGCCAATGGCCAGGGCGACAAATATCCATAGATAAGAGGTCACTTCGGGGCTGAAGACGGTAGTCAATACAGCAATCACCATGCCCAGCATGCCCAGCGTGTTACCCGTACGTGAACTCTCCGGGGAAGACAAGCCACGCAGAGCCAAAATGAACAACACGGCGGCGACCAGATAGGCGAACGCCGTCACATTTGCATGAATTTCCACTACCTTCCCCCTTATTTTTTCTTCTTGTACATGGCGAGCATGCGTTGCGTGACCGCAAAGCCGCCAAAAATATTGACCGCGGCCAACATGATGGCGACAAAGCCGAGCATCTTGGCGGTGCTCCAACCCTCCGGACCGACGGCAATAATGGCGCCGACAATAATAACGCTGGAAATGGCGTTGGTAACCGCCATCAGTGGGGTATGCAAGGCGGGCGTCACGCTCCAGACAACGTAGTAACCGACGAAAACGGCGAGCACAAAAATAGAAAGCTGCGAAACGAATTCAGATGGCATGATCGCCTCCTATGACTATTCAGAAAAACTTGGATGAACGGCTTTGCCGTCGCGCGTGAGCGTGGACGCCGCGATAATTTCATCCTCCCAGGGAACGTCGAGTTCGGGCGGCTCGCCTTGTTTGATCATCAGGGACAGAAAATTCAGCACATTTTTGGCGTACAGCGCGCTGGCATCGGCAGACAGGCGACTCGGCATATTGATATGGCCGACGACGGCGACGCCGTCAACCTCGACCACTTCGCCTGCCTTGGCGAGTTCGCAATTGCCGCCCTGCTCGACCGCGAGATCGACGATGACAGAGCCCTCGCGCATGCTGCGCACCATGTCCGCGGTCACCAGCACGGGCGCCTTTTTACCGGGGATGAGGGCGGTGGTAATGACGATATCCTGCTTTTTCAGAGTCTCGGCGACAAGCGCCGCCTGCTTGCGCTTGAAGTCGTCACTCATCTCTTTAGCGTAGCCGCCAGCGGTTTCGGCTTCCCGGGTTTCTTCCGATTCGACCATCACGAATTTGGCCCCGAGGCTTTCCACCTGCTCCTTCGCCGCGGGGCGAACGTCAGTGGCGGAAACGATCGCGCCCAGACGTTTGGCGGTGGCGATGGCCTGCAGACCTGCCACGCCGGCCCCGAGCACCATTACCCTGGCCGGCGCGACCGTACCCGCCGCAGTCATCATCATGGGCATCGCCCGATCGTATTGATAGGCCGCATCGATAACAGCGCGGTAACCGGCGAGGTTGCTCTGCGAGCTGAGTACGTCCATGCTCTGGGCGCGGGTAATGCGCGGCACGAATTCCAGGGCCATGGCCGTTATGCCGGCTTTGGCATAGGCAGCCAGTGATTCAGGCGCGTTGAATGGCGACAAGACAGAAACCAGTAATGCGCCAGGCTTAAGAAGCGCCAGCTCATCCAATTCACCCTCTTGTGCCAGCAGAGGGCGCTGTACCTTGAGCACGACATCCGCATCCTGGTAAAGCGAGGCCGCATCGGCCGCGATGCTGGCCCCGGCATCGGCGTACATCCGATCGGTATAGCGGCTCAACAGTCCCGCTCCCGCCTCAACTGCCACATCAAGGCCCAGCGCGGCGAATTTTTTTACGGTTTCCGGTGTCGCGGCAACGCGCTTTTCAAACGGCCGGCGTTCTTTGGGCACGACTATTTTCATTATCTCCCCCCACGTGAACTACAAATTTGTCTGCCGGGCACCGCCGCCCAAACGCCCTGGTGCCGGTCACGCGACCGGCGCCGCCCGGAACCTTATAAAATCGATAACTGGCGTTGAAGAAGTTAGTTCTTGTCGTTTATCAACGGCATGTGATGCAATTGCTCGGCATTCTGCGACACCCAGCGACCTGGCGCAAATTATTGCGTCAATACTTGCCTAACTCAATAATTTTCAGCGCCAATCGCCAGGGAGCCTAAGCGATCGTGACGCGTTCATCCAGATAGACATCCTGGATCGCGCGCAGCACCTTGATCCCCTCGTCGAAGGGTCGCTGAAATGCTTTTCTGCCACAGATCAAGCCCATGCCGCCAGCGCGCTTATTGATGACCGCGGTGCGAACAACTTGCTGCATATCGTTGGCGCCGGAAGCGCCGCCGGAGTTGATCAGGCCGATTTTCCCCATGTAGCAGTTCGCCACCTGGTAGCGCACCAGGTCCACGGGGTGATCTGAAGTCAACTCGTCATATACACGCTTATGGGTCTTACCGACCGGGATTTGATTGAAACCGCCGTTATTTTCGGCCATTTTTTGTTTGATGATGTCCGCTTCAATCGTCACCCCCAGGTGGTTGGCCTGGCCGGACATGTCCGCCGACACGTGAAAATCGGTGCCATCCTTCTTAAACGCCGAGTTGCGTAAATAGCACCACAATATGGTGATCATGCCGAGTTCGTGCGCCTGCTGGAAAGCTGCGGAAATTTCCTGCAGTTGGCGACGGGATTCGGGGGAGCCAAAGTACACGGTGGCGCCGACACCCACCGCGCCCATATCCCAGGCCTGTCGCACCGAGGCAAACAGGCGCTGGTCGTAGCTCGTCGGATGGACCAGGGCGTCGTTGTGGTTGATTTTCAAAATAAAGGGGATCTTGTGGGCGTACTTTCTCGCCACCGTGCCCAACACACCGAGCGTTGACGCCACCGCGTTACATCCGCCTTCAATGGCCAGTCGTACGATATTTTCCGGATCAAAATACATGGGGTTGGGCGCAAAAGTAGCGCTGGCGGAGTGCTCAATGCCCTGATCGACAGGCAATATGGAAATGTATCCGCTACCTCGCAAACGCCCGGTGTCGAGCAGTGCCTGGAAGTTGCGCAATACCGCAGGCCGCCGATCCGTCGCGGCAAACACCTCGTCAACGTAGTCGGGGCCCGGAGGGGAAATGGCCTCCCTGGGTATTCCCGCGCAACGATGCTCGAGTAGAAAACCGGCTTCATCGCCGAGCAGGTCTAAGATATCAGACATAACAGCACCTCGCATAGTGTGTAAACGAACTCATGAAATTGCCGCCTTGCCAGGGAAACACGCTACTGGGTAATATTTTTTTGCGCTTCCTCGACCATTTCCACCGGGCCGATGAATAATGGCGAGCGCTGGTGCAACTCCTGCACATCGATCTCCAATATCCGCCTGCTTCCGTCAATCGCTTTACCCCCGGCTTGCTCGGCGACAAAGGCCAGTGGATTGCATTCGTACAACATGCGCAGTTTGCCACTTGGCGCCCCTTTGTATGCCGGATAGATAAAAATTCCACCCTTGAGCAAATTGCGGTGAAAATCGGACACCAAGGAACCCACATAACGCGAAGTATAGGGTTTCCCCAAGCGAGTTTCATCACTTTTGCAGACATTGATATAGTTGGAAATTGCCACCGAAAACCTGTGCGCATTGCCCTCGTTGATAGAATAGATGGCCCCATCTTGCGGGTAGCACATGTTTTCGTGGGATAGGTAAAAGGTGCCGATCGAGGGGTCAAAGGTAAAGCCATTGACACCATTGCCGGTAGTGTACACCAGCATGGTCGAGGAACCGTAAATCACATAGCCCGCCGCCACCTGCTCGGTGCCCGGCTGCAGAAAATCTTCGATGGTCACCGCTTCCGTATCGAGCGATCTCCTGCGAAAAATTGAAAAGATGGTGCCGACGGGAATATTCACATCAATATTGGAAGAGCCGTCAACCGGATCCATGGCCACCACGTACTTGCTAGCGACCTTGGCCTGACCCGAAAAAGCCACAAAATCATCTTCTTCTTCCGAGGCCAAACCGCAGACGTTGCCGCGGGCGGCGAGGGCCTGTTTGAATTTGTCGTTGGCGTAGACATCCAGCTTTTGCTGATCTTCGCCCTGCACATTCTCTCTGCCGGCACTTCCCGTAATATCGAGTAGGCCAGCCTTATTGATTTCACGGTGAACGATCTTGGCCGCCAGCGTAATCGCACCCAGAATCTGGCTCAGATCCCCCGTGGCGACACCGGCTTCGTGTTGTTTTTGAATAATAAATTCGCTGAGGGTAAGGGGATCCTTCATCATAATTACGGACTCGCTAAAACAATGCTACGGGGATACGCGTTGACCGAATACAAAGCGATTTGGCCCCGCATTCTACATCTTTCGATCAGCTTCCACCAGAGCCCGGCCCGCGAGTGCGCTGCCCTGGTAGCTGTGGGCCACGTCCGCCACCGCGCGGCGAAACCACCGATGAGCGGGGTTGTTATGCAGCAGTGCGCTCCAGGCCATTGTCAGCTCGAATTCCGGGATTTCAAAAGGCGGCGGAAGAAAGACGAGGCCGGGATCCTGCTGGCGCAGGCACGCCGCGCGAGAGGGAATGGTCAATACGAGATCCTTGTTTTCCACCATCGACATGGCTGCCTGGTAGTGACGGGTAAATACTTTTATGTGCCGTTTTTCGCCGATGGCGTCCAGAGCTGAATCCACCCAGCCGAGACGCTGCACATCCTCCGGGTTGACGCCGACACCGACCCCCATGCCAGTTTTACTCACCCAAATATGCTGCGCCTCGATGTAACTTTGCAGGTCAAAGCGGCTGACAATGGGGTTGTTCTTCCACAGCATACAGGTGAAGGAGTCGCGCCACAGCACCGTCTGGTGAAAGGAATCGGGTAACGAATCAAAACGGTTAATGACAAAATCCACATGCCCCAACTCGACGTCCTGATGACTGACATCGCTCGGCGTCATGATATCAATGGCGATATTGGGCGCCTCGGCGCGCATGAAATTGAGCAGCGCCGGAATCAACGTGGATTCGGCATAATCGCTGACAGCGATACGAAAGAATTTATCGCTTTCCCGGGAATTGAACTGCTGCACCGGCTGCACGACACGCTCAATGTGCAGGATTAACTCGCGCACCTGCGGCTCGAGTTCGCGCGCCCGCTCCGTCGCCCTCATGCCGTCACTGGTACGGACCAACAGCGGATCATCAAACTGCTGGCGCAGTCGCTTAAGGGCATTCGACATCGCCGGCTGCGTGATACCTAAGCAATCCGCCGCGTGGGTGACGCTCTTTTCCTTCAACAAAACATTGAGCGCGACCAGCAAATTGAGATCGATGCCGTGAAGATTCATGAAAAAAATAGCGGAAATAAAATCTATAAATTGGATTAATTATCCCAGCATTTTTACTCTAGTCAATATGAAGAAACCTCTGCGTAAGTCAAGTTGACTTACGCAGAGGTTTCCCAAGTTATATCCAATGTTTCGCAGTTAAGAGGACACAGCTATGTCTACAGGTAATTACAGCCGCCAACAAGAAATTGACGCCATCACCAAAAGTTGGAGCGAAGATCCACGCTGGGCGCAGGTCAAACGCACCTACAGCGCCGAAGACGTGGTGCGTCTGCGCGGTTCCATCAAGGAAGAGCACACCCTCGCCCGCCGCGGCGCCGAGACGCTGTGGACACTGGTCAACGAAGGCGCCCACCCCGAATTTCGCCCACAGAAAGATTTCGTCAACGCCATGGGAGCGCTCACCGGCGGACAGGCGGTACAGCAAGTCAAAGCGGGTTTACAAGCCATTTACCTGTCAGGTTGGCAGGTTGCCGCCGACGCCAATACCTCCGAAACGATGTACCCGGACCAGTCTCTCTATGCCGTGGACTCAGTGCCCACTGTGGTGCGCAGAATTAACAACGCCTTCAGCCGCGCCGACCAGATCCAGTGGCGCGAGGGGAAAAACCCCGGCGACGAAGGCTACATCGACTACTTCGCGCCGATTATCGCCGACGCGGAGGCAGGCTTCGGCGGCGTGCTCAACGGCTACGAATTGATGCGCAATATGATTGCGGCCGGCGCCGCCGGCGTGCATTTCGAAGACCAGCTCGCCTCGGCCAAGAAGTGCGGTCACATGGGCGGCAAGGTGCTAGTGCCCACCCAGGAGGCGATCGACAAACTGATAGCCGCTCGTCTGGCCGCGGATGTGGCCGGCGTGCCCACCATCCTGCTGGCGCGCACCGACGCCAACGCCGCAGACCTGCTGACCTCGAACGTCGACCCACGCGATGACAAGTTCGTCACCGGTGAACGCACCTCAGAGGGCTTCTACCGCGTCAGAGCTGGCATTGAGCAGGCCATTGACCGCGGTATTGCCTACGCGCCCTACGCCGACCTTTTGTGGTGCGAGACAGCGACCCCCAACCTGGACGAAGCGCAGCAGTTCGCCGAAGCGGTCAAGCGTGAATTCCCCGATCAACTGCTGGCCTACAATTGCTCGCCATCGTTCAACTGGAAAAAGAACCTGGATGACGCCACGATCGCGAAATTTCAGACGGAGTTGTCGGCCATGGGCTATAAATTCCAGTTCATCACCCTCGCCGGCATCCACAATATGTGGAACGGCATGTTCGACCTGGCGCACGCCTACGCCCGGCGCGACATGAGCGCTTACGTCGAGCTGCAGGAAAAAGAATTCGAGGATGCCGCCAGAGGCTACACCTTCGTGGCGCATCAGCAGGAAGTCGGCACCGGCTATTTTGATGATATGACCAATGTCATTCAGGGCGGCAACTCCTCTGTGACGGCCCTTACGGGATCGACCGAAGCCGAGCAATTTTAGCGACTTTGCAGGCTCACCACGCGCATGGCCGCGCTCGACGTCCAACGGCTGCGGCCGGCCAGAGTTGCGCGTGCGCCGAGTCTATTGTGCTATTAGTTTGATACACTGCACTGAAAACGCCGGCTCGCCCCGCCGGCTGTAAGGGCAGCTAATCAGAGCAAGCGGTTACCACGATGCAACGCGGCAAGATGACACTGAAGGAACTCGCGCAAAAAATCGGTGTATCCACCGCGACGATTTCCAACGCCTACAATCGGCCCGATCAACTCTCGGCAAAATTGCGCTCACGGATACTCAAGCAGTGCGAATCCCTCGGCTATTTCGGACCCAACGCCACAGCACGCAGCCTGCGTACCGGCAAAACCAATATCATTGGCATCATTCTGTCAAACTACCTGAGCTACAGTTTTTCAGACCCGGTCGCACATCAATTTTTACAGGGGCTGGCGGAAGTCTTCGAACCCCGAGAATACAGCCTGCTGGTCATCCCGTCGCGCGAACATATGAAACAGGTGCAGGGCGTGGATTCATTCGTCGAGGGATTTATCGTCTACGGGCCACCCGAGGCGCACAAACTTGAGCTGCTGGTGCAACAAAAAAAATCCATGATCGCGGTGGACTTTGCGATTGAGGGTTGTCCCTCGATCAATATCGACAACTACGCGGCGGCCAAAACCTGTGCGCGACACGCGCTGCGCCACGGCCAGGCGCCAGTGGCGATATTGGCGCTGCGCATCATTGACGCAGACCGCGTTCGCCGGGTTCAAGACAACGAACTGTTCGATGAGAAGAGTATTGTCACCATACCCAGGCTACTGGGCTTCCTCCACGCCGCCAAAGAGCAACACATCGATATTCCCGGTGCGAACATCACCCACGTGCCCGACAATACCCATGAGCTGGGATACCGCGCCGCACGTGACGCCCTGACGAGTTCACCGCGTCCGCGGGTGCTGTTATGCATGAGCGACCGCATTGCCCTGGCGGCGATAAAAGCGGCCCGCGACCTGAACCTGCGCGTGCCCGACGACGTGCAGATCACCGGCTTTGACGACATCCCGGAGTCGCAACATCAACATCCATCCCTGACCACCGTTCGGCAGCTAAGCATCGATAAGGGGCGCATTGCCGCTGAAATGTTCCTGGGTATGCGCCAAGGCATGGATGTTGTCCTGCCCACCGAATTGATGATCAGGGAGAGCTGTCCCTGACAGCCGTGAAGACCCTATCTGCCCTCAGCGGCGCGCTGTTGTATTGCTGCGGTGGGTCTTTGTTGGCCTACAATGGCGCCTGCGGCCCTCTACCAGCCAAACGGGTACTTGCCCTACAACACACGGAATTTGCAACCGCCGATATGGACAGCCGCGTTTTTACCTCCCAAGACGGCATGCAAACGGACTTTCACGGCCAACACACACTGGGAGCGACAGACGATGCACCGACGCTATTGGGCATTGCCCACCGCTATCGCACCTTTGATTTTGCCGAATCCGACGCAGCGGGGCTGCTGACAAACGGTCACCTGCACAAATTATCGTTTTATTGGCTGACGCAAACCAAGCGGCGGAGCCGCCACTGGCTGTTTGCCCTCGCACCACATTTAAGCGTATCGTCAAACCAGTTGCAGCAACCCGATCTCATAGAACACGACGCCTGGCAATTGCATGGCCGGTTGCAGTGGCGGCGTCAGTGGCGTCAAGACTTGTGGTTGTCGCTTGGTCTGTGCATTGACGACCGTCTCACGGACTATCGCGCCTACCCAATGGTGGCGGCAAACTGGCGCCCGAGCGATGCACTTCACTTCGATGTCGGCTTTCCCACCACCCGCATCGCCCTCCACCCCTCGGATACTTGGCGCCTGCAAATCAATCTAGATGCCGCGGGCGGCGAGTGGCGAGTGTACGATAAAGCCAGCGCCACCTACAGCGATTTTCATTTTCGCGCGTGGCGTGCGGAATTGGGAATGACCGCCAATCTGGCTTCCGGCGACCAGATCGGCCTTTTCTGGGGACGGGAGTTCCGGCGGCGCTGGCGGTACGCGCTCAGTGACGGCGCCACAGAAACGGGTACAGGAGAAAGCGCCGCTCTAGTCTCTTTGCGGCTGGCGCGAAGTTGGTAGTATCTCGGCGTACTTCTCTGATCATGTATTGATATACCTACTAACCCGGCATCCAAAACTTTTTCCTCAAATAAAGCTTTTGATTAACAATATTTAACATAGGTTTTGGAACCCATGTTCCACGAGTGTGGCATGCCTTGATAACCAATAGCGTCAGAGGCACGAAGGCGAGCTATGCGCTCCTTCGCAGATTTAGCGGTAATGCGCGATGTTACCTCAGGCAACGTTTTGCACAATGACCGAGCCCGCGGAATACCCCGCCCCGAAGGAGCAAATGACTCCGTATTGGCCCGGCGCGATATCACTGGAGTATTCATGAAAGGCAATAATCGACCCCGCCGAACTGGTGTTCGCATAGCGATCCAGAATAACGGGGGCATCGCGCCGGTCAAATTCTTTCCCCAAGACACTTTTGGCGATCAGTTGATTCATGTTCAGGTTCGCCTGGTGCAGCCAGAGGCGCGCCAGCTCACCGCAGCCGATGTTGTTGTCGCGCAAGTGGGTTTTAATCAACTCCGCCACCATGGGGCACACTTCCCTGAAGACGGCTCGGCCTCGCTGCACAAACAACTTGTCGGGGCGGTCTGTCGTTGCCGGAGACGCGCGGTTTAGAAAGCCGAAATTGTTGCGGATATTGTTCGAAAACTGGGTCGTGCAGCGCGTGTCGACGATGCGAAAGCGGTTGCCGTTGGCCATCGAATCGTCTTCAATGAGCAGCGCGGTGGCGGCGTCGCCGAAGATAAAATGCGAGTCGCGGTCGCGAAAGTTCAAATGCCCCGAACAGATTTCCGGGCTGATCACCAACACGCTTTTGGCCGTACCGGCGTGAATGGCGTCGGTCGCGATCTTGATGCCGAAGGTCGCCGACGAACAGGCGACATTCATATCGAAGGCATACCCCCCGGCACCCAACAACTGTTGCACTTCGATGGCGATGGCGGGATAGGCGCGCTGCAGGTTTGAACAGGCAACAACGATAAAGTCGATATCGCGCGCGCGCCGACCGGCGTTCGCCAGCGCCTCGCGAGCGGCTGAGAGGGCAATTTCCGCAAGAATACTTGGTTCATCATTGCTTCGTTCCCGCATCACGGGCGCCATGACCTGGGGGTCGAGAATACCTTGCCGGCTGACAAAATAGCGGCTTTCGATCCCGGACGCCTTTTCAATAAATTCAACACTGGAATGCTGCAGCGCAGGCAGCTCGCCGGCGGCTATGGCGGCGCGGTTGGCGGCGTTAAACTGATCGGCATAGCGATTGAACGCGTTGACGAGTTCTGCGTTACTGACGGAATACTCGGGGGTGTACAAACCGGTGGCACTGATGACAGCCATTTTCTCTTAACCTGTTTATTCTAAGGGTAACCTGTTTATTCTACGGGCGTCAGCGTGAAACCGACGATATTCATTACCATTAATACCCGGAATCTTACCCAGGATCTATCTCAAAAACGAGAGGATGCGCTTGTGCTGCAACCACACAACCCATGAGTGAAAATCTACACTTTACCTGATACGCGGTGAGAGGATATTGGACCAATGCCCCATAGCCCAGACTTTACTTCACTGTGCGCTCATACTCTTCATCTCATCAGGCGCCGGCGCCATCTGCGGTAATCATTTACAAGTTAAGTGGGTTGCGCGCTAAATGAAAACTTACCTCGGGACTAATTGACATAAAGCAAAGATCCCTTCAGTTGGCCTGCAATCTCACGATAGTTTCCACTAAGATAGGTCGCAGAGAAAACAAGAGCCTCTGATATCTGAACAAGTCCTTCTGCGTTAATCAGAGTTTTACCAGTGCTATTAACCCGACATGCATTTATCCCGGGTTAACAATAGTGTAGACGCGTTTTCCTCAACATAGGCACCGCCTCGATGGGGTAAGCAGAGATATCATAATTCGTGATAAAACAATGATAAGCACCATGATTTTGAAATAATAACTTGCCCCTGGCAGCGACCACATGACAAACTTTCCAAGAGTCCAGATGTTATGGAACATAGAATCGGTTCACGCACCCCTCTCAAATTGCCCATCGATCTCTGGCGCGGCAAGCGCAACGCGGGGCAGTTTGTATCCCGCAACGTTAGCCATGGCGGCATATTCATTGATCATTGCTCGAATAACTTGCAACCGGGCGATTTTGTCTATTTGAAGTTTTGCACCTGTTTTCGCGGCCAGCCGCATGAGTATCGGATGAAGGCGCTGGTGGTGCACCAGTCGGCCAGCGGCGCCGGCCTGATGTGGGCCGGCAGCAACGCGATCTTTCACCAGGAACTTGAAAAGATCAGGGCCGACAGCAAGCGCTTGAGCGCCTAAAGCCCTGCATTGTCCGCCGCCGGACACACTCACCGCGGCATGCGGCGGCTCGAACGGGTAGTCAACCCAATGTCGTCTTTTTCCACGGAAACGAAATACTCCACAGACCGGCCTATTTAATTGAGATCAGATTGTATCGATTCATACCTTGGATCTTCTTTATACCACTACACCAAAAGCTATATTGCTCAAACACTTGCTCTATGCCAGCATGGTGTAAATTTTTCGACTACGGCAAAAGGCAAATTTGACGATGACGGACACTAATGTTTTCTCTGACCTTTCCCTCGGTATTTCCGAGCAAACATCGCAGCCTTTCATCTCCAACTTCCAGCCCTCAGCGGATGCCAACTTATCAGGTGCCATCGGTATTTTTAGCGCCACGTACGATACATTCTCTGCAGAAAATTCATTTGCAACGGCCACATCGCCCCTTGTCTATCAGGCTGCAGAGCTTCATGGTGGCGCCTTAGCACAACTTGGAGGTGGGAAGGAAAAGGAAACTCGAGCGTTCTCAAGGAGCGCTATAAACCAACTGTTAGATAATGGCCAATTATTGCAAGATACTTCCAATAGTCGCCAATATAGATTACCTGGAATTCAAATGCCTGCACACGAGTTCTTCTTTGAGACTCGCAGCCGCCTCTCAACAGATGACCCCGACACAGTAAATCTGGTCGGCAAGGAAATTTACCTCGATAAGCTCGAAGACAAAGTCATGGAGTTAATGGAGTTGCCCCAAAAAACCAAAATATATCCATCAGCAGACCTTTTCCTGGTCGAGGATTTGTTGAGCGGCGCTGATGACCCTATTGATTCTAACCCAGTGTTGGAACTTACGCTGCCTGACTCGCATGGCGGCCACACCATAGAAGTAAAAGAGGCGGAAAACCAGGCGCCGGAAGAATTTTTTACGGTCAAAGGGACACAAGCAGCGCTTGACGCGCTCGACCAATTGATTGAGGAGAATAGGCCCGATGGTCAGCCAAAGCCTGATCAACGATAGCGGCTTTACCCACGGCAAGGTGAGCTGAGTCCTCGTTCAAAGCTCTGAAAAGCTCGTGTATCTGCACCTGGCTTACAACGATTACTGAAACCTAAATGCAGCGCGAATATTTCCCCACTTAAGCGCCTAAACTTTTCCCTTATCTGGACAACCACGGCAAATCTACGGCGCCAGCGGATACACATAGCTGGACTGAAGCCCCAAGGGCAGGCCCAAGGCCCAGTAAAAAAGCAGAAATAGCGTCCAGCAAAGCAAAATCGCCACCGAGTACGGCAACATCATGGCAATCACCGTGCCGATGCCGGCGCCTTTGACATAACGCTGACAGTAGACCACCACCAGGGGAAAATAGGGCATCAGCGGGGTGATGATATTGGAGGACGAATCGCCCAGGCGATAGGCCGCCTGCGTCAAGTCCGGCGAAATATTCAGTTGCATTAACATGGGGACGAAGATGGGCCCCAGCAGCGCCCACTTGGCCGACGCCGAGCCGACAAACAAATTGACAAAGGCGGTCAGGAGAATCAGCCCGACGATGGTCACCATACTGGGCAGGGCGAGCGCTTTGAGGGCCTGCGCGCCCTCGATGGCCAGCAGGGCGCCGAGGTTGGATTGGCCGAAAGCGTCGATAAACAGGGCGCAGAAAAACGCCATCACCATGTAGTAGCTCATGCTGTGCATGGCCTTGGTCATGGCGGCGATCACATCCTTACTGCTGGTGAAAGTGCCCGCCATATGCCCGTAGACCACGCCGGGCAGCGCAAACAGCAAAAAAATCAAAGGCACGATCGAGCGCATGATCGGCGCCTTGAAGGAAGCCAGCTGGCCGTCGGCGTCGCGCAGGGGCGAGGTTTCCGGCAGCAGCGCCAGCACCAGGGCGGCGATGCCGGCGAACATGACCGCCAGCGACACCTTCAGCGCGCGTTTTTCCCCGCGCCCGAGTTCCTCAAAGCTGGGCACCTCCGCCGGGTCGCCGTCCACCGCCGTGGCCTGCAGGCGCGGCTCGATGATCTTATCGGTCAAGTACCAACCGAGCAGAATAATCAACACGCTGGAGGCGGAGGTAAAGGCCCAATTGTTCAGGGGATTGATCTGTATCTGCGGATCCAGAATCTGCGCCGCGCTCTGGGTAAAGCTCTGCAGCAGCGGATCAATCGCCGAGGGCACGAAATTGGCGCTAAAGCCCCCACTGACGCCGGCAAAGGCGGCGGCGATACCCGCCAGGGGGTGCCGGCCCATGGCGTAAAAAATAACGCCGGCCAGGGGGATGACCAGCACATAGCCGGCATCGGTGGCGGTGTGACTGACAATCGCCACCAGAATGATGGACGGCGTCAGCAGGGCCGCCGGCGTCGAATTGAGCAGGCGTTTGATGGCGGCGTTGATAAACCCCGAGTGTTCGGCAATGCCCACTCCCAACATGGCCACCAGCACCACCCCCAGGGGCGCAAAGCCGGTGAAGATGCTCACCATGCGGGATAGGAAATCGGCCATACTGGCGCCGGTCAGCAGGTTGTTCACCACCACCGCCTCACCCGTGCGCGGATCCGTGGCGGAGAAACTGACGTCGGCCAATAAAGCCGACAACAGCCAGACGATCGCCAAGCTGAGCAGAAAAATTACCGCCGGGTCAGGCAGCTTGTTGCCTACCCGTTCGATGCTATCCAAAGCTCGCGTGAGCCAATGACCTTGCGCATTCATTCGCGGTGACCTTGTTGTGGTATTGGTAGTGGGTATTGGAGCAAGGATATTGCCACACATTTCGTCGTGCGCAAGGCTTGGGTGGCAAATGTGCGAAATGCGCCGGGTCCATATGGACGATAGCGCGTAAGAACGCCTACGAAAAGCTCGGCCAGCCAGACACCGGCCCATACATCCATTGCCGGATGAATAGTGAGATAAATGACAGATTCATCGCACTAATGTTTGGCAACCGCTTTTTCGCCGGGGCAGAAGTTATTGCAATCACGGTCGAATATACGGACACAGTTCTTACACCCCGAAAAGATTCTATAGCGATTTACCACGCTCCAAGCATGGTGTGTATGGACAATAAGCTCAACCTAAGATTTGTCGTAAATGAAAAGGAAGCTAGCCATGGGCATTAGACATATTGATCTCGGCGATGGTAATTCGGTTTTCGTAGAGGTTGATGACGATACCGTTCCACAAGAAACAGGCGCTTTTGATGAACATACGAATCTCTCTTTAACTGAGGAAAATATCACCAGAGGAAAGCTTGCCACCAATCTGGTTAATCAGCTAAGCAGTGTCGGCAAGACCCTTCAAAAAGCGGCGCTGGAAAGCGGCCCCCAGAAAGTTGAAATTGTTGCCCAAGTCGCATTTTCAGGCGCAACGGGCATACCGGTATTTGTGAAAACCAAGGGCGAAACTTCTTTCACTATTAAAATGACATGGGAACGTCCCAACAAGGTATAACATCATGCCCGTTGACGATTGCTTGTACCGATTTGTCGAAGTTCGAGGTGGGATACCGAACTCACTCGGCACCGCATTTTATATCGATGGGGGAGTCTTTGTGAGTTGCTGGCATGTAATACAGGCGCACTCTGCTTTCAGCAAATACTATGACAGTGATAACAATAAAGTAATTTTTGATCCATCCGACACTCGTTTGGAAGGCAAGCAAAACCCCATCTACAATGTGAGCTGGCGAAAGCACCGCGATACGATACACAACCAACATTATGATATCGCCATTGGAATTCCCCACCCCGGCGAACCCACTCCCGATCAGATGCTCGTCGTCGAGCTTACGGCCAGGCCAAACGAGCTAGGCCTATTGAATTGCCGTGGTTTTGGAGAGGCTGACACCCTCGTGCTAGGCACGCGAGAATTTCGCTATACGAGTGATGATGCGATGCATGGGCGTTTCGCTATCGACAGCACGTTGGCGCCGGGTTACAGCGGATCTCCGGTTTTCGAGGGCGAACGCGTAATTGCTATTGTATGCTCCAGGGACATTTACAAAGGCTGCGGCTATTGCCTGCCAGTGTCGCGCTTTTGGTGGTGGCTTGAAAATCTTGTCGATGAGTTTCCCGTGATTGAAGGGGAACCGCCAGGCGAAGTCGTGCTTACCGCAGAGCAAAAAGAGATAAAAAAATATCCCACAAGTATTTCTGTCTCTCGCATAGATGCACCAATAGATGAGCTTTATAAGATAGGTTACAAGAGCATAACAAGGGAAGAAGATCTGCGAGAGTTTTTCAATAAAGTCAACGTCAATATTGCAAAATCTTGTAACACAAAAGTAGATGATCAACGATACTGCATCGATGATGGCGGGCTATCGTCTAAAAATGCGAGAGAAACCTGGAAGGATGCGCTTAGAAACGCCTGGATATGTTCCGGTCGCACCATTGGCGCAATTCTCGAGACCGGCCGGCCTTTCGATGAAGAATTTCTAAGCAAAACCGATAAAAAAATCGTCAGTGATTTAAAGCTACTCCTAAAAAAGAAAAAGTAATGAACTTAAGGCCTGTTAACAGGCCCCAGTTCGAGCTGGCCAATTCACTCAACTGAACAGGAGCCCAGAAGCAAAGGGAATCAAACAATGAAAAGCATCTTCAAGCTGAAACTTTTCTATATCGCCATCATACTGGCAGGCTCGTTACCGGTGAATTCAGAGCCCGACAGGACGAACGTTACAAACGCGACTGAATTTGTGGCGTCTTCGGGAAGACTTCCGACTAATGCAGAGCGCGCGCGGCAACTGGGCATTAACCCACCCGCTACTGAAGCTGGCTCAATTAGCCCTCAATCCCAACAGCGAGCGGTCATTGGCGAGCTAGCTCGTCAAATAAAAGCTCAGGCCGCTCCACTTGATGAAATATTGGAAAGCGTTAAGTATACACCGCTCAACCAGTTTAGCGAGCAAGTTTCCGCTCGAGCCAAATTGGAAACCGCCATGGCGCGCGCCGAACACGGTGAAAAGGGTAAAGGCGAAGCCAAACGGCTTTTACAATATGTTCGCGATCAACTTGGCAAGAAATCCGCAGCTTCCGCCATTGACCCGAGATTACAAGAGCTTGGGGCTTTCACTGAGGGAACATTTCACTTTGCCGAGCGCATAGATGTCAATCCGACACAGGAGATGCGAAAGCTGGGGCTAGACAAAGCAGTGGATGCACTAGCCAAATATCAACCACCCTACTTTGAATTAAAGAATATTGCTTTCAACTGCTGCATCCAAAAGGCAACGCTTGCCGATATTGAGAGGGCCGCACTTGTATCAAAAAACCACAATGAATTAATTGGTAGAATTCTGACTATCGAACCACCACCCCCTACCGAGAAAGAGAAACTCTTGAAATTGGTGCAAAAATATCAATCCGAATCCGCGGCACGCACGATTGACCCCTCCCTAGCCAATATCAGTAAAAGTTTGAGCAATAGCTTACCGAAAAACTACCAAATCATCGAAGCCTCCACTGCAAACGTGCCCACTTTTCAACAGCAGAAAGCCGCTCTGCGGGATTGGGCCAAATCACCCTCAGCATCTTCGCTGTCAGAGGCCCAGTTATCAACTTACAGGAACTTACACGCCGCCAACAGTGCGGATGACGCTGCGCAAATTGCGTTGCAATCTTTTGATGTTGTGGCCAATAGCTACGCCGGAGGACCCGCAAGCAAAACCGTCCCGGGCGGTAACGATGCGGCATTTAAGCGCTTTATGGGTAACACGTTCAATGGTGCCTCAGGCATTCCTCGCAGTTTTTCCGTTGCCAGCCGGTCAATCCGCGGCCCCGGAGGAATTTCTCTTGGTGCACGCATTTTAAATGCTCCGCAGCTAAGAGTGAAAAGCGCAGTGTGGGTGCCAACAGACCACCATCCGCAATTTGGACGATATGCCATAACGCTCGATGGCGATGGCATTGTAGTTTCAAGTATTTTGTACTCGGAGAGCGCCGCAGCCGCATGGATAGCCCTATTTAATCCAACTGCAGAATATGCGCGCTTTCAAGAGGGGGAAATTTTTCCCCTCGTGACCATCGATCGTTTTTATAGAGAGGGCGAGCTGAATCGTCACCAAAAGCCCGTGGCTATCAACCCCGCGTTGACTGGGTATGGCCTTGGGTGGTCGGTGGCAAGAGTAGATTTTTGGTTTAGCGTAGGAAAAGCTGCCCGCAAAGATATTGTGGCGTTGCACTGCAATGGGCAGGAAAAAAACTGCGATGCGCTAGCTGACGAGCCCAGCGTCGACTGGGATCTACTGGATCAGCTAGCGACATGGCAATTTCATGACAAAGAACATAAAATTCAATTTTTTGAGCCCGCGCCCGGAGAGAACTATAGAACTGTCCGTGTTTGCAACCTCACCGATGGTTGCTCGTCGGCAACAACTCCCGACCCACATATGACTATTTCACCCTTTGCCAGAAAAGACGTTTTCAAAGGGGAAATTCTGCGGAATATATCATATCGGTCGGGCACAGAGTGCGAAGACAATTCAACGCACAGAGCGGAATTTTTTCAATGCCTTAGGGAAAGCACCACTAAGTTCCTTAGCAATTACGTGGCAAGCGAAAATGAAGAAGGCGATGCGGATGAGATCCCATCCGAACTTTTGAGAGAAATCGAGGCTCTGCCTGCCGGTTATCCTTATGGTGCTTGGTTGGAAGCGCAGCTTGAGCCGGACACTCCCCCTAGTAGTAGCCTGCAAAAAAGCTTGCAACCCCTAATTGACTGGCTACTTAGACACCACCCAGACTTTATCAAGCTCAATGATTTTGCCGAAGCTTTTACGCTGCTGCGCTGGATTCACAGTGCGAGCACGGATAAGGTTCGTATTTATGGCCCTACTGCGGAACAAGCGCCGGCACTCTATCCTCCACCGAATATTGTTGAACTTTCCGAGCAAGGGTTAAAAGCAAAAATTCGATAGACATAGGATCATGACTCAAGAAAAAGCATACAATCTCTCGGATTTAGATCATCTCGCTTCATTCCTAATAAGTAATGGACCCTATGCAATTATTTTACTTTTTGTTTTCTTTTTTTGGTTCTATGCTTCAAGAGAATATAAATCCGCCAAGAGAGCATTGCGGGACGCAGAGGAAAAAATGCCTGAAAGAGGCATTTACTTACAGGAATGTATAGCTGATTGTTCATCAAAGAGAAAGTTCTATCTCGGGGTCATTGTTATCACTATTGTTATGACGGTGAGCATGTTTGCTTTACAGTTAAGGACAATAACAAGTCAAGAGTCAGCTGTTTTTACCGGAAAGATAATTCCCGGAAAATATTCCAAGATACTAAGAATTCATACACCGCGAAACATAGGTTTTGAAGGAAATGACCGTGGATTCAGGTGGCTTACAGAGAATCGGCCAAACGGAAGTCGTCCGGAGTTGTTTTTCTACATTATTGGCCCTTCCAGTTATCGATACAAATTTAACCATTCTTCGCTCTACATTGGACAGGACAAACCGGCCAGCAACAATATTGAAATCAAGAACTTGGCCATTGGCGAAAAACAGGTAGGTTATGCCATTACCGAAAAAGTGATTACGCTCAAATATGAAGGTAATTTTGACTATTGCATAAAGGAAACAAAGATGGCATTTGAGATCAACCGGTGCAAATCGTGATCGCAAAAAGAAAGGAAACATGTCCTGCCATGCCAGCTGAGACTGAAAGAGCGGATCGACCGGGCACTCGGCGCCTTTCAGCGCCACCCATCAGGGCGGGGGGCTAGCCCGGTGGGGGATTCTCCTTTATATATGTCAATACACTCGTATTGACATATATGCCCACCACCATATACTAGCCCCTATGAGCAACGGCGGCAAAATCTCACAACTGCAAATCAGGCTATCGCCCGACGAAAAAGCGGCCATCCAACGGGCGGCCAAGAGAGCCAGTATGGATATGTCCGCCTGGGTGTTAACGAAATTATTACCTTCGCACGGCAAGACCTTTCAAACGCTGCTGAAAAAGCTCGCTGATGAACAAGATAAGAGGTACGTGCTCGCGGCATTGAATGATTTCTTATACCCACTTACAGCAAATGAATTCGAACAGGCCGTTGAAGAATCACCTCGAGCTCACCTATCTGACTATCTGAGTAACTATGTTGCCGCCATGGTGGAATTCGCAGCCGCCCAAAAAAACACTCCCCCGCCGCAATGGACAAGTGATATCGAGCCCCTGCCTCACCCCGCATTCGGCACAACGCTGAAAAGTCTGCGCCTGCACTTACTGACCCGCTCTCCCATCACCTTCCGCCGCCGCAACATATTTATCGACGCCAGTATGGGCGATAGGGTGTAAACCCCATGGAGAAACTTAGCAAGCAGGATATTCACCGACTTTTCAACTTACTCAATCAAAAACTGCGAGCCGGTGATGTACAAGGGGAACTCTATCTGGTTGGCGGAGCCGTGATGTGCCTGGCGTTTAATGCCAGACCGTCGACCCATGATGTCGACGCCTATTTTGAACCTTCAAAAAAAGTGCGCGAAGCCGCGGCGCAAGTAGCCGCTGAAACAAATACGAGGGCAGACTGGCTCAATGACGGTGTTAAAGGCTATTTAAGTGATAGAGGGCAGTTCAATGACTTTCTTGAACTCAGCCATCTAACCGTCTGGGTCGCCCGCGCGGATTATTTACTGGCCATGAAATGCCTGGCCATGAGGATCGGCGAAGAATTTCATGACCTGGATGATATTCGCTACCTGTTGCGTCACTTGAATGTCACTGACTACCAGGAAGCTTGCAACATTATTACCAGCTACTATCCATTGCAGCAGTTTCCCCAGAAAACCTTGTTCGCCTTGCAAGAACTGCTGGACCCATAAGTTCCCGAATCATCATTGTTCAGCAATCGATGCCGCTGTTCGCCAGCACCTTGAGCGCACTCAGCCCCGGCAAAAAGAAATATCCACCGCCCTTGAGCGTCACCCACTGGGGCAGGGACGTGACTTTATGCCGGTAGGGCGCGCGCGGAATGGTAAAGTCCTGCGCCGTGGGCCGCTGAGTGCCGATGATGGGATCCACTTCCCCCGCCAGGCCCTGAAAAAACGGGTCATTGCTCCAGGTCGCCTGAACAAACTCAAATTGGCGGCTGATGGAAGCGTTGAGGCACAGAAACATCAGGCCCGTCTCGCCGTCGGCGTTGCCGTACACCCGACCGCGGCGAATAATTCTATGGCGATTGGTGACCTTCAGCGAAGCCTCTTGCGAGGAGGCGTGCACGGTGGAGCGGGGGTTGGTGCGGCGCACATGCGAGCCGATCGGGCAGCCGTGGCCAGCCGAATCCTCGAGGTAGTCAAAATCGTTGTCGGTGGTGGCCGCCGAGTCCGGGGCCAGAGCCTCGCCATCGCGGGTGCGCCCCACCATCTTGGCGCCGATATCGATACCTGCCTCGGCCTTGGCCTTTACAAAGACCGCAAAACCGTCGACATCCTGGGCCAGTTGTCGCATCACTAGAAAGGAGCCATTACGCCCAAAGTCGCGCAACTCTGGCCGTTCCGGATGCGGCTTGAGCAAGCCCGCCGCATCGCCGGCCGGACTGATGGCCGGCGTGCGCGGCAACCTACCGGTGCCGTCCGCATAGCCGAGGATAAACTCGCCGGCCGCCACCGAATGCAGTTTGTGTTCGCGCGGATTTTGTCGGCGCTTTTCCTTGTCGCGGTCGGTGCCGGCGATAATGGGCTGCGAAATACCGTCGGCAAACCCGAAGGGTTCGCGCCCGTCGGCCGGCAGGCGGGCGCTTTGGCGCAGCACTTCCGCCATCCCGTGGTCGGGGACCAGGATCTCGGCCAGCCGCGCGCTCACCACCGCCTCACTTTCCGCGGCGACGATCAATACCCCGTCAATGCCATCGCCGTGGCCCCAACGCCAATGCTCGGGCGCGTTGCCAGCGATATCGCCGAGCAAACGCGAGCGGTGCTCCTGCACCATCCCCTCGACAAACTCGGCGGGAAAGGTGTCGGCAATCCAGGCATCGACCAGCAATTTCTGCAGGCCCGCCGTGGTCAGCGCGATAGACTGCCGGCATCCGCCGGTGGCGATGCGGTGGGAGGCCGGCGTGATGCCATCCGCCGCCAGCGTCGCGGCCAACCAGGCCTGAAATTTCGGCTTGCTATCGAGGCGAAAAAAGGCGTAGGTGGCGTGCGCGAGTTTGCCGAAGCCGCGCAGCACAAACCCTTGAATATCATCGAATTCCAATGAGGGGGACGCGTCATTCATTGCACCAACTCCAGCCAGTTGCCTTTATTTACCCGATCGCCGTCTTCCACCATGAGCTGGCGCAAGGCCGAGTTGCGATTGATATTGCGAATACTCAAATGCGGATGGGCCTTGTACCAGACCGGGGTGGGCACCATGGAGCGCCGCGCCCAGTCGATAAACGCCGGGCCCTCGGCCGCGCCCCCTCCGAGCATAAATACCGAGGTGGGAAAACCCACCCCGTGCGCCCACGCCAGCGTGAGGCCGGAGGCGGCCTTGAGGGTAAAGTCATCCAGATAACTGTCCCAACTGCCGTCAAAGTTACTCACGAACAGCAAGCGACGACTGCCGTTTAGAACCGCCCAGTGGGCGAAATGAATAGTGGGAATGGCGCCCAGCTTGCCCTTGGTGTACTCGTAGCGCGCCAGCAGATCGAGCAGCACGAAGGCAGACCACTTGGCCAGGCGACGGGAAAGGTCGGTATGCAGATGGACGACACTGACCATGTGGTTGGTCGGCAAAAAGTCTTCCGTCGCCCTCTGCGATCGCACGTGGGCCGGATCGGGCCGCCACTCATCCACCGCCGCGGCGGGCTCCTTGCGCAGCTGGTTCCAAAGTCCCGTCAGTAAAAAGACTACCGCGGCCAACAGCGCCTTGAGGACGGGCCCGGGCCCCGCGCGTAACAACACCCGGCCCAATGCACGCAAGACCTGCCCTAGGAAAACCAAGCCGGCCAGTAAACCCGAAGGCTCACTAGCCGGGGGCGATTGTGCGGCGAGCAAATCGCCGGCCTTCGGCGTATCTTTGGGAATGGCAGCAATATCTTTGAACTTGGGATCCTGCTCCAGGGCCTGCCAAACAGCCTTGGCGGCGGTGGTCGCGTCCGCATCGGCGGGAAGGTTACTCAGCACCTCACCGGCCCGCGCATGAATCTGTGACTCTAGCGTAATCTGCCGCTGCGAGCGGCCGACACAACCGGAATAGCCGGCGCTGGGCAAATTGACATAAGCGCCAAGATAGGCGGCTAGATTTTGTATTTCCCCCTGCTCAAAGCCCTTGCAATTGCGAAATAGGTTAAGCAAAGTTTGCCCCTGATCTTTGGCCTTGGCGCCGTCGACAAAGGCATTGAGGTAGGGCGCTATCTCACCGTCGATATTGCTTTCGAATACTAGCGACCAGCCATCGGTGGCATCGTCGTAGAGAAATAAACTGGCGTAGTGCAGCGTCTCGACGGAGGCAAAGCCCAGGGGATCGGCGGCCGGTGCCTCGCCTTGATAATCATAGGTGAAAAGCCGCTCTCGCAGTGTGTGCTGTCGCCCCGGAACCACCGGCAAAATTATTGTAAATATTGTTTGCTTCATAAGCTCAACCTCCCGTTGGAGCTTCACAACCGCATGTCCGCGGCCGATCAGTGTGTGGGGGGACCGCGCTCAACGCAAGGTAAAAAGTCACAAACAGATAGCCTATGAATACTCGTCGAGAACAGGCGGAAGACGCCGCATGATAGCAATTCGAGGCGCCACGCAGGCGAATTCAGGTCCCAGTTATTTTTTTTGTTAATTGACTACCGGGCAAGAGAGTCTGCGGCACAGGATAGCAAAAAGTTTGACATTCTGGCTAGCCCGACGAGATGGTCTCCTCCCTCCTACCTAACCGGCGTCATAATGCGCCATGATAGAAGCTCTACCAAAAACATCGGATAGGAGAGGACCATAAGCAGGGGAACAAGCGTCAACCTCCCGATTTCAAACCAAAGAAACCGGCGCCTTGCCAGCGCGAATCCCCGAAAGCCATGACGACAGTGCGTTAGGACGTAGGGCAAAACACGACGCCCGAGCCGAGACACTGTCTGGACTTATTCAGAGATTCCCTAGAACTTTTTCATCTGGAAATTTCTTTATTCATTATCTAAATCGCCATTTTTCAAGAAACATTCATTTTTTCATCTGCGTTATAACTTTTTCACACAATATTTTTTTGACACATAGCGGGTATGCACCGCGCTAAAAAGCCATAGTGTCAATAGGCCGACAAAAACCTTGGTAAAACCTTCCCCTTTATAAAAAACAATTTGGTCTCGTTCGTGTTCTAAATTGATTCGTTCCTAAAAACCAGAGATTTCGTAAAAATGTTTGAAAATTGGACAACGAGCAAAAACCGCCTAATGTGGAAGTGTGCGCCAAAATTGAGATTTTGATCACATTGCAGGTTGACTATTAACCTGGAAATTAAATAGGTCGTCCTGACCTATTTAATTGTCACCCTTAAAACGGGCGAAATTGTGTGAAATTCCTTTTTTTTAAGGGGTTCGCGCGCGTCTCCGACGCGCGGCGGTGCGTCCCTGCACCGCAATTAACCCGAAATATTTGAATGCCGGGTTAATAATACCAGCGTCCAAACCACCGAGAGGAAATGTTTTGAACATGACAAAAAAATATCACAACAAAAAAAAGCCATATTTTATTTGGTTTTTCCTAGTGTTTATCTTGTTTGAAGGCAAGGCCACTTATGCAGTCGCTACCGCACAAGATGTACACGATATCGTTGATATTTGCGTGAACCTTCACCGCATTCAAAAAGACTATGCTCTGATTGGCATGGGAGTCAAATATGACGACCCGAAAAAAGATTTGGAAGAAACCATTTTAAAAGTCGACCAGGAATTTTCCCGCCTAATTGATGATCACCACCTCGCCAAAAACGAAGAAGAGCAGGTAGTGCTTATCCAAGAACGCTGGAAAAAAATTAAAGCTTTGGTACAAGAACCTCCAAGCCAAGAAGGCTTGGTGAAACTGCACAAAGACATTGAAAATCTCACAGACCTGTGCCTTAAAACGGCAAAACTCCTAGAGGAATCGACTGGCATCGAAGGCGAAGAGTATGTCGTTCTATCCAGTGAATTGGGAATGGAAGTACAACGACTGGCGGCGCTTTACATGATGCGCGCCTGGGATGTGGAGTATGAAGATTATTTTGATGAAGTGCGCCATGTCTTGGACGAGTTTGAAGGTTTTTACCAAGATTTGAATAAAGCCGATGAACGGTTTGTAAGTGCCAAAGTGAAAGGTGATCTAACTGTGATTGAAAAAGAATTTCTAGTCTTTGAACAGATGACCGAAAGCACTTCGGGTCGCTTTGTCCCTTCGCTGGCGCAACGCAAGGCAAATTCGTTACTCACGAAAATTAATGTAGCGACGGAATCCATCATCAAGAGTGTGGAGAAGTAAAATGAATTACTTTATAGGTGTTAAAATGGCTAATAAACTCAGCTTCACGGTACTGGCAATCCTTCTAACGCTTTTGAGCGCTAGCAGTGTGGTTCATGCAAGTAAAAAGCAAGACAAGATCATGGCTCTGAAAGCCTCGGAAGAACTGGCAGTCTTGAGCCAAAGCGTGGTGAAAGACTATTTCTATATCGCGAAAGGCCTAAATTCCATCCAGGCGCGCGCCCAGATGAAAAAGTATCAAGCGAAAATCGACGAGCATGTTGCATTCTTGTCGGGGTCGGTTAAAGATCCGGCAGTCACCGGAATGTTGCAGTTTATGGATATTACCCGCGAAGAAATGCGCACCATGTTGAATGAACCGTATTCACAAGACAACGCTTATTTGATTATGGATATGAGCGAAGTGATTTTGGAGGGCGCCGAGTCCATTTCGACCCAGCTGCAAAAGTCCATGCGCGGGGATCACAGGATGTTAGACCTTGTTGAACACCAGTTGTACCTTATTGAACGTATGAATAAGCTGTACATCGCCGCCAAATCGGGCATGTACGACTACAATAGTAAACAACAAATGCAGCAGGCGATTAAAGACTTTGAGAGTGGCTTACGCCAGCTTCGCTCCTACAATTATCCGCCTAAGCACATGACTAAGGTGGAAAAAATCAAGAAGCATTGGAATGCAAGCCGTGGATTCTATGAGAAAGTGGAGACGGCTTCCGTACCTCGTACGGTGTTCTTAGCCACGGAGCTGATGGGCTATCCATTGCGTAAGCTCGCCGATTACCATGTGGCGGCTAACTAGTGCCCGTCCAGAAACGGGCACTAGCGGCATCACATGGATGTGATGACCGAAATCGACGACGCTATGTCGTTGATTTCGCGAGAAAATAAAATCGCAATTTTATTTTCG
>JAAUXX010017935.1_pt1 | contig 66202 bp, 58 predicted proteins | sample 7278111 | NCBI WGS metagenome assembly JAAUXX01 (sample SAMN14350116, study PRJNA611818) | marine sediment metagenome | isolation source: surface marine sediment (1.8m) | place: French Polynesia: Moorea | collected 2018-08
CCACCCTAAAAACAAGGAATTTCACACAATTTCGCCCGTTTTTAAGGGTGACAATTAAATAGGTCAGGACGACCTGTTTAATTTCCAGGTTAATAGTACTCCTTCAGTTGTGTTTGGCGATCAACTCTCCCATTTTTACCGGGCTGTCCGCGTGGATGTCCTCAAGCCAGTGGAGAGCGTTCCGCGGACATAACAGTATCACCGTCGAGCCGAGCTTAAAGCGCCCAAACTCCTGCCCCCGTTTTAGTTGGATGGGCTGAGATTGATACTCCATAGTAGTGATTTCTTTCCCAGCCGGGGTGACAAGTCCCGCCCACGTCGTTTCTATCGAGGCCACAATCATCGCGCCGACCAGGACTAACGCCAGCGGTCCGAGCGAAGTATCAAACACACAGCAGACGCGTTCGTTGCGGGCGAAGAGCCGGGGAACATTGTCGGTGGTCGTCGGGTTCACGGAAAATAAACTGCCCGGAATATGCGTCATCGAGACCAGAGTACCGTCGACCGGCATATGCAGACGATGGTAATCTTTAGGCGCCAGATAAATAGTTGCAAAGTTGCCGTCGGTAAAGTGCTCTGCCACCTTCGAGCTTCCACCCACCAGTTCCAGCAGCGAATAATCGCGGCCCTTGGCCTGAAATATTCGGCCCCGCGAGATTTTTCCCAGCTGACTGAAGGCGCCATCCGCCGGACTGACGACACCCTTGTCCGCGTCGGCAATGGGGCGTGCCGTGGGCTTTAGGGCGCGACAAAAAAAGTCATTAAAGCAGGAATAACTGGCGAGATCGGGACGCGCGGCTTCTGCCATGTCCACGCCATAGAATTCGGCGAATCTGCGGATCAGCAAGGCTTTTAGCCAGGAGATTTTGCTGTCGGCCAGCCAGCCCGCCACGCGCGACAAAAAGTGCTGGGGCGCCAGGTACTGGAGGGAGACAAAAATAAAACTTTTCAAGAGTATTGACGCTCGCTAAATTTCAACTGGTGTGTCCGGGTGATTACCCCACTCCGACCACGACCCCGGGTAGGCTTTTATGTCGTAACCGAGGGATTTGCCCACTAGATAGGTAAACCCTGAACGGTGATGCGTTTGACAATGGGTGATGATGGGAGTGCTACCGTCAATGCCGATTTCCCGCAGATATGCTTTCGCGTCGAGTCTGATTTTATAGTGACGCCGGAGGTCCATCAAACTCGTCCACTCTGCATTTTTGGCGCCTGGAATATGGCCCCCTTTGGCGGCGACGACGCGGCTGCCCTCGTACTCCTGCGGGCTGCGAGCGTCCCAGACAATAAATGTATCGCTGCCTAGCCCCTCGAGAATGTCATTTAGGTCTGCCGTGGGAGCCTTATTGATGGCGAGTTTGGGCGGCGAGTCCGAGCGGTAGGAGTTTTGCGGCTGGCCGCTTGCCAATGGCAGCCCCTCGGCTTTCCAAGCGATCATGCCGCCGTCAATGTAGGAGTAGTGTTGGTGGTCAATGACGTCGAGCGTCCAGATAAACCTTCCGGCCCAGCCACCACCTTCATCGTCGCACACGACAAAATGCGTATTGTCGTTTAATCCCAGGTATTGGAAGACGTCTTGCAACTGTGCCATCGGCGGCAGCTTTCCCGGCGCTGGCGTCCGGCCGCAAATCAGAGACTCGTGGGGAAGAAAAACGGCACCCGGAATGTGGCCGTTCAGAAAGTTGCCACGCTGAGAAAGGTCGACGATACGGATATCGCAATCCTGATGTTTGCTGCGCTGAAATTCGGCGAATTCTGCCGGCGCAATGATCGGGGGTAATATTTTATTTTCCATATTGCAACTTGTTGGTGACTTTTTATTCGAAGCGCCCCAGTGTTTTGACGTCGACATCGTCAAGACTTGCGACGATCCCCTGATAGCTGCGCAGGCGTCGGGCGGAAATCCTTCCTTCGGCAAGCGCTTTTTTGATTGCACAACCGGGCTCATCACCGTGACTGCAGTCGCGAAATCTACACTGGGTGGCTAGCTCCGACAATTCCACAAAGCCTTTCACCACCTGGGATTTATCTAGGTGCCATAAGCCAAATTCGCGTATACCCGGTGAGTCAATGCACTCTCCCCCCGCGGAAAAATGGAATAACTGCGTGTGGGTCGTCGTGTGCCTGCCCTTGGTTTTGGCGTCCGAAAGCCTTCCCACCTGGATTTCTTCGTGCGGCAACAAGCGTTGGATGATCGATGATTTCCCCACCCCGGATTGACCGACGAATATACTGGTTTTGTCGGCTAGCAATGATTTAAGTTCATCCATGCCCATTGCTTTCTTGGCCGAAATTATCTGTAACCCATAGCCCAGCCCCTGGTACAGTCGAGCGAGTTCGTCAAATTTGTCGCGATTATCGCGGTTAATCAGATCGGATTTATTGATTAGGATGACGGGGGTGATACCGTGTATTTCCGCGGCCACCAGATAGCGGTCGATTAGGTTCGTGAAAAATTCTGGAACCGGCGCTACCACGACGATAATCTGGTCAACATTGGCGGCCACGGGTTTTAGTTTACCGTAGCTGTCCGGCCTGCACAGCAATGACTGCCGGTCCTGACTGGAGACCACGACACCACCGTCGCCAAAGGCGCGCCAAACCACTTTGTCTCCGGTCACTACGGTATCGAGATTAGCTCGCATAAAGCACCTCACCAGTTTACCGGGGGCGTATTCTATTGCCAACTGTTTGCCAAAGTGGGCGACGACTCTGCCCGCTTGTTCCGGACCCAGAGCGTCTTCATCGTATTGCAGGGCTTGTTGCCGCACTCGATGAATGCTCGCGTGCTGCTGCTGTTTAATTCTCCGCGCTTGATTCTTGGAGAGTCTGCGTTTTGTCATAGGTGGTATAGAGTGTTACATCGAAGCCAAATGTTGGTTCCCCAGTGCTCCATAGCTGCTACCATTGTCAGGTGATAATCAGGGCGTCAGGCGATAACCAATACGTCAAGCAATAGCCAGCGCTGCCGAGTTGCGGGTATTTTAAAGGAAATTTCCATGGCAATCAGCGAAAATAACTTAATTTGGATCGATCTTGAGATGACGGGCCTACTGCCGGACACCGATGTCATCATTGAAATCGCCACTATAGTGACTGATCAAAACTTGAACGCTTTGGCGGAAGGCCCGGTGTTGGCGATTTTTCAGCCCGACAAGGTGCTTGACAGTATGGACGACTGGAACACGAAACAACACACCGGCTCAGGCCTGGTGGATCGCGTCAGAGCCAGCAGCGTTTCCACTGCCGACGCTGAACAAAAGACGCTGGCGTTCCTGCGACAGTGGGTGCCGGCGGGTAGATCGCCCATTTGCGGCAATTCGATATGCCAGGATCGGCGCTTCTTGGCGCGTCAAATGCCACAACTTGAAGAATATTTCCACTACCGAAATCTGGATGTCAGCACCCTCAAGGAGCTCGCCGGCCGCTGGAAACCGGAACTCCTCAAGGGTGTACAAAAAAAAGGCGCCCATCTGGCACTTGATGACATCCGCGATTCTATTGAAGAACTCAGGTATTACCGGGAACATTTTATCGCGCTATAGCAGGCGCCAAGACGCCTGGAGGGCCTTATTTTGCGCGCCATATTTCTTTTGGGAATGGAACACAGTTCACTTATTGCGATGATGTTTTTGACAAATGTTCGCTAAATAGAGATGCTTCGTCCTCCGGCGCTTTATAACAATAACCTTATCACCGCGCATAGGAGGGAAGTATGGCGCATTATTATGTTCAGAAATCCCGCTCTATCAGTTTTGGTGAAAAGCGGAGAGGGGAGTTGCCCGTCCCCTTGAACCTCAGGAGTTTACTTAGTGAGCAGCAACTCAGCTCGGTAAGGCAGATGGAATGCTTCGGATGGCGCCTGGCCTTTGTGAGACGAGCGGATAACCAGATACCGATGGTGGTTATTGCCAACAAGAACGAAAAGAAATTTGCTCTATTGGAAAAGGATGGTTCGATCAATACGTCCTGTCGCCTCGACATACGTCATTGAGTTTCTCGACATACGTCATTGATTGTAAAGCCATAACTTTCATAAGGTTATGGCTTTTTTATTTTTCGTCTGCGCCGCTTTGGCGGATTTTTTTGCCGCGAAATCGCCCAGGCAAAATGGTCTTGCAACCAGGTTTCTCGCGTGTCCTTGAGCTTCGCTTCAAGTTCGTGAATGATCTCGTTAGAACTGGGGGCATTGCCCAGGCCGACCGACAGGTTGCGTTGCCAGTTGGCGAAACCAATTCTACGTATTGCCGAACCGGCAGTGCGCTCAAAAAAATCCCGCTCCGTCCATTTGAAAAGATCGATTAAATCTGAAGTGTGGAGCCGATGGCGTGGGTGGAAATCTTGCTCCTGCGTGAAGCTTGCATATTTGTTCCACGGACAGATCGCCTGGCAATCGTCACAGCCAAATACCCGATTGCCCATGGCTTCGCGAAACTGCAGGGGAATCGGGCCCTTATTTTCTATGGTTAAATAGGAAATACACCGGCGCGCGTCGAGCACGTACGGTTCAGGGAAGGCGTCTGTCGGGCAGACTTGCAAACAGGCCGTGCAATCACCGCACATATTTTTTTGCTGTCGCCGATTGATCGGCAGAGGCACATTGGTATAAATCTCACCGAGAAAAAACCAGCTGCCGGCATGCTGATTGATGAGCAGGGTATGTTTGCCAACCCACCCCAATCCTGACTTCTCCGCCAGCGGCCGCTCCATTACGGGCGCGCTATCAGCAAAGGGGCGCTGTGATACATTCTCTGCAAGGTTGTGTGCGCGACAAAACATCGCGATTTTTTTTGCAATTGACGCCAGCCGTTTGCGCATGAGCTTGTGATAGTCGCGGCCGAGCGCATAGCGCGAGATGTAAGCTTTTTGAGCATCCTTCAGCACCTTGATTTGTTCCGTTTCTGGGGGCAGATAATCCATGCGGGCGGAAATAACGCGCGTGGTGCCGGGAACGAGTTTGTGCGGAAAGCTGCGTAGGTCTTTGTGTTCCGCTATCCATGCCATGTCGCCATGGTAGTTGTTTCGCAACCATCTTTCCAAGCGATCTTGTTCCTGAGATACATCGGCATCGCTGATGCCGACCTGTTGAAAACCCGACTCTCTCGCCCAGACGTGAATATTCTCCGCGAGTTGTCGATAGCAGGATTCTTGGCTCATACCATCTATTTGACTATGGAGAGGAGGCCAAGTCACGTATAATTTTCAGCAATATCACCGTCTGATTAACATTAGCCTATGTCATCGTTGCTTCCTCGACGCCTTTATTCCTGCGCGCAGACGCGCGAACTGGATAGGGTTGCAATCAACCAAGCCGGCATTCCCGGAATTATTTTGATGAAGCGCGCCGGATGCGCCACGTTTGAGGCAATACGGCAAGGCTGGCCGCAGCTCAAGCGGCTGATTGTGGTGTGTGGCGGGGGTAACAACGGTGGCGACGGTTACGTGGTCGCAGCCTTGGCCGCGCAAAAAAGTCTGCCGGTTACCGTGTTCAGTATGACGGCTACGGCGGATCTGCGAGGCGATGCCAAAAGGGCGTACGAGTTCGCGCTGCAGGAAGGTGTCGAAGTGCGCGCGGTGGCGAATCTGTGCTTTGAAAATGTCGACGACGCGGTCGTCGTCGATGGTATTTTGGGTACCGGGTTTAAGGGCGAGTTGAGAGAACATTTTCAGTCTGTCACGCAAAGAATCAACGCTTGCGGTTTTCCCGTCGTCTCCCTCGATATACCTTCCGGCCTCGACGGCGACAGCGGAATCGCCTCTGAGGGCGCTGTAAAGGCGACCAAAACCGTCACTTTTGTCGGTCTGAAGCGCGGTCTTCTCACCGCCAACGGCCCGCAATTTTGCGGCGAAATAATTTTCGATGATTTGGATATCCCACAGGATGTTTATCACAAAGTGAGCTTTTCGGCGCGGCGCATTGCCGATGTCAACCTGCTTCCGCCCAGGCGGGCGGACGCCCACAAACAAGACTTTGGTCACGTCCTCGTGGTGGGGGGAGATTTGGGTATGGGAGGCGCCGCCATGCTCGCCGCCGAGGCGGCGCTTCGATCCGGTGCCGGGCTCGTCAGCCTGGCCACCCGGCCGGAACATGTTGCCGCGTCGCTGGCCAGGTTGCCCGAGGTGATGGCGCACGGCATCGGCGCGGGACCGGCGCTTGAAGACCTCGCCCGCAAGGTCGATGTGATTGTGCTGGGCCCCGGTCTCGGACAATCGGCCTGGTCGCGCCAGCTATTGTACTTTGCTCTGCGCTCGGGCAAGGGCGGTGTTATCGATGCTGACGCCCTCAATCTGATCGCACAACAGGGCGGTCCTGAATACGATTTGTCGCAGTGGATAATTACCCCCCACCCGGGCGAAGCTGCCAGGTTGCTCAATTGCACGAGCGCAGACATTCAAGCGGACCGCTTTGCGGCGGTATCGCAACTGCAGCGATCCTTGGGCGGTGTCGCCGTGTTGAAGGGGGCCGGAACGCTAATCGCTGATGACAACGCTATTTTCCTCGCCAGCGTGGGCAATCCGGGCATGGCCGTTGCCGGCATGGGCGATGTGTTGAGCGGCGTTGTCGGCGCCGCTCTGGCCCAGGGCCTGTCGCTTGTCGACGCCGCCAAAACGGCAGTGTGCGCCCACGGCAATGCCGGGAATCTAGCGGCTGCGCAAGGCGTGGTGGGGGTAAAGGCCAGCGACATGATGCCCTTTCTTCGCATGTGGCTAAATAGTGCAGTGGTCGGTACCTGCCATGCAACAGTCTGAATTTCTGCGCAATGAAGTTGCTACCGTAGCGAGTGGCGAAGCTCTGGGCAGGGCTCTGCGTGACGGCGCGGTGGTGTATCTACAAGGTATTCTGGGGGCTGGGAAGACGACTTTTTGTCGGGGCATATTGGCGGCCTTTGGGCATTCAGGTCCGGTTAAGAGTCCTACCTATACCTTGGTGGAGTATTATGAGATGGCGGCGTTGATGGTTTATCATTTTGACTTATATCGTCTTGGCGATCCGGAAGAGCTGGAATTTCTCGGTGTGCGCGACTATTTTTCCGGTCGCAGTTTAGCGTTGATCGAATGGCCGGAGAGGGGACGCGGGTTTATTCCGCCACCCGATTTGGTGGTGGATTTGAACCCGCAGAAAGAAGGTCGTAAGCTTACTATCCACAGCGGTAGCGAACGTGGGGTGGAAGTATTATCGTTTCTACAGTAAAACGCCCACCATTCGGGGCAATATTACGGACAAAAATCCTGGGTTTTTTGGTGTTCGCGTGCTCTCTGGCGAACACCTTTGCCGCAGATGTCCAAGGGGTTCGCCTCTGGCGCGCCCCCGATCATACCCGCCTGGTGTTTGATCTCTCAGGTCCGGTGGAACACAAGCTTTTCGGCCTCAAGCAACCGCATCGAATCGTTGTCGATGTTGATGACAGCCAGTTTTCCGCGGATCTGGGCCACCTCGATTTAACCACGACCCCTATCGACAAGGTGCGTTACGGCAAGCGCAATATGCGTGATTTGCGAATTGTGCTCGATATGATGGCGCAGACCAAGCCGCGCAGTTTCGTGCTCAAAAAACATGCCGGCAAACCGGATCGCCTGGTTATCGATATCTATGACGCTAGAACCGCAACCGTGAAAACGCTGCAAAATGTCCGACCGCCGGTTGGCTCCCGACGCGATATTCTGGTCGCAATTGACGCCGGGCACGGTGGAGAAGATCCCGGCTCAATTGGTCCGGGCAGGCTGTATGAAAAGGACATCGTGTTGCAGGTGAGCAAAGTGCTCAAATCGTTGATCGATAATGAGCCCGGTTTTGCGTCTGCGCTCATTCGCAGCGGCGATTACTACGTCGACAACACCCGTCGGCGGGAGAAAGCCCGGGCGATGCGCGCCGACCTCTTTGTATCGATCCATGCGGACGGATTTAAGAACCCACGGGCAAGAGGCGCTTCTGTGTTTGCGCTTTCCCGCCGTGGCGCCACCAGCCAGATGGCGCGGATTCTCGCTTCCAAAGCGAACGAGTCTGACTTGATAGGCGGTGCCGGGAACGTTAGCTTAAGCGATAAAGACGATGTTTTGGCGGGCGTCCTGGTGGATCTGTCGATGACGGCAACACTGGCTAGCAGCCTCGATGTGGGTGATCGGGTGCTCAATAACATGGGCGCCTTTACACGCCTGCACAAAGATCACGTGGAACAGGCGGCTTTTATCGTGTTGAAATCGCCGGACATGCCGTCAATCCTCGTGGAAACCGGTTTTATCACCAATCCCGATGAGGCGAAGAAACTGAGGACCCGCCAACATCAACAGAAACTGGCGAAGGCGGTTTTTGTTGGCATCAAGTCGTATTTTCACGATAATCCGCCCGAGGGCACTTATGTTGCCTGGAAGAAGAACAGTGGTGGCCAGATCAAATACACTATCGCCCGCGGCGACACCCTGTCTTCGATTGCCAAACGGTATAGAATCAGCGTTTCCGAATTGAAAAACCTTAATCGTTTAACCTCCTCGAATATTCGCGTAGGGCAGGTGCTGACCATTCCGGCGAGTTAGTGCCCGTCTAGGAAGAGCGCAGGATGCGCATTCGTGGATGGAAACGCGTTAGGCAGTTGCCGAGTCAAGTTTCATGAACCAGATTAAAAAGCTCAGCCCTCGTCTGGCCAATCAAATAGCCGCCGGTGAAGTCGTCGAGCGGCCCGCCTCGGTCATCAAGGAATTGCTCGAAAACAGTATCGATGCCGGTGCCGGTCAGCTCAATATCGAGATTGAGTCCGGCGGTGTCAAGCTGATGCGCGTCAGGGACGACGGCAGCGGTATTGCCAGAGATGATCTGTCCCTGGCGCTGAGCCGCCACGCGACCAGTAAAATCCATCACCTGGACGACCTTGAAGCAGTGGCCACGCTCGGCTTTCGGGGCGAGGCCCTGGCGAGTATCAGTTCGGTGGCGCGCCTCAAGTTAACCAGTAACGATGGCGAAGCGAACGCCGGTTGGTGCGCCTGTGCGGAAGGTCGCGACATGGATACGCAAATTTCTCCCGCCGCTCATCCGCGCGGCTCCACGGTGGAAGTGCGCGACTTGTTTTTCAATACTCCCGCACGGCGCAAATTCTTGCGTGCCGAAAAGACTGAATTCAATCGCATCGAAGATATTCTCAAGCGCATTGCGCTGTCGCGCTTCGAGCTAGGGTTTACACTTAAAAACAATGCCCGGCTGATTCATAGCTGGCGGCCGGCCGCGACCCGGCCGGAACAGGAGCGCCGCGTCGCACAGATTTTTGGCCCCGCATTTATGGAAAATGCGGTTTTCGTGGATATTGAGCGGGCGGGTTTGCGCCTTTGGGGCTGGGTCGCCCGGCCAACGTTCTCGCGCAGCCAGGCGGACTTGCAATACTTCTATGTGAACGGTCGCGCCACTCGTGACCGGCTGGTCAGCCATGCGGTAAAACAGGCCTATCACGACGTGCTCTATCACGGCCGCCACCCGGCCTTTGTGCTCTACCTCGAATTGAACCCGGGCAATGTCGATGTCAATGTGCATCCGACCAAGCACGAAGTGCGTTTTCGCGACGGTCGCCTGGTGCACGATTTCATTTTCAGCGCCCTGCACAAGGCCCTCGCCGACCTGCGCCCCGAAACAACAACCGCCGAGCCCGTGCAAGAAAAAGTATACCAGGTCGAGGCACCGCGCCAGAATAGCCTCGGTTTAGGGGGCGCTGCATGGCAGCGCAGCGCCCGCTCATCACCTGGTGTCAGTGAGCAGATCGCTCACTATGCGAGCCTGGTGGAACCGCCGCCAAAAGCCGCTGGCCCGTTGGCAAGGACTGACCTGGCTGACGATGAACGGGCGGAGTTGCCGCCGCTGGGTTTCGCCATTGCCCAGGTCAAGGGCGCATTTGTGCTGGCTGAAAACGCCGCGGGACTCGTCATCGTCGACATGCACGCGGCGCACGAGCGCATTACTTATGAGAAACTGAAACAGCAGCTCAAGCACCAGAAACTGCAGGCGCAGCCGCTTCTGGTGCCGCAATCGCTCGCCGTTAGCGAAAGGGAGGCCAATTGCGCGGACGACAATCAAGCGCTGTTCACCCGTATTGGATTTGCCATCGAGCGCGCGGGCCCGGAGACGCTCGTGGTCAGACAGATTCCTGTCATGTTCAATAAGGCGGATATCGAGATGCTAGTGCGCGATGTGCTGGCGGATTTACTTGAGTTTGGCACCAGCCAGCGCATCGAGCAAAATATCAACGCTTTGTTGTCGACCATGGCGTGTCACGGCTCGGTCAGGGCGAATCGTCAGCTTAGCCTCCCTGAAATGAACGCGTTGTTGCGCGATATGGAGGAAACGGAGCGCAGTGGCCAGTGCAACCATGGTCGCCCCACGTGGACGCAGTTGAATATGTCCGAACTCGACAGACTCTTCATGCGGGGGCAATAGCGTTGCGCGCAGGCCCGGAAAGGCCTATGGCCATCGCGGTGATGGGGCCGACGGCCGCCGGCAAGACCGATCTCGCTATCGCGCTTGGCGCGCAAGTCAATGGGGAAATTATCAGCGTCGATTCTACCCAAGTGTACCGGGGGCTGGATATCGGCTCCGCCAAACCGAGTGTGGCTGAGCGACGGCGGGCGCCGCATCGACTCATTGATATCCGCGACCCCGCTGAGCCTTATTCGGCGGCCGATTTTTGCCTGGACGCCAAACGTGAAATCGATGAGGTCGTGGGGCTCGGTAAAGTTCCCCTGTTGGTGGGGGGCACCATGCTCTATTTCAAAGCCTTGTTAGAAGGGCTATCCGCCATGCCTGCCGCCGATCAGAATGTGCGTGCGCAAATTGCCAAGGAAGCCGCAGAATGCGGCTGGCCGCACATGCATTCGCTGTTGCGTGAGGTCGACCCGGAGGCGGCCACAATGATTCATCCGAATCACTCCCAACGCCTGAGCCGGGCGCTGGAGGTGTACCGTATCAGTGGCAGACCTTGGACAAGCTTTCACGATGAGTCGGGCGGTGGCTTGGCAGAGCAGTTCCAGTGGGTGCAAATCGCCGTCGCGCCACGTGATCGCAAGGTCCTCCACGCCACCATAGCGCGCCGTTTCGAACTCATGTTGCGGCGGGGACTGCTCGACGAGGTGAGAGAACTGATGGCCCGAGACGCCATACATAAGGGCTTGCCCGCGATGCGAGCGGTGGGCTACCGCCAGGCGTGGGAGTTCCTCGAGGGGGCCTGTGACGCCGATGAATTGCGGCAACGCGCCGTCGCCGCAACCCGGCAGCTGGCAAAACGGCAATTGACGTGGTTACGATCCTGGCGGCGCCTGCATTGGCTGGATACCCTGGACAAAAGAGGTAATCTATATTCAATTCGAGATTTAACCAAAAGTGCCTTGAAAATTCTCCCTAAAAGAGCCATATAATGTAAAGCTGAATCGAGTTACCCGTTTCGTCGCGTGTTATGCGCACAGCGGCCACAAATGGGGAACTTTTGCATCGTTTTCTTGTTATTCAACATGTATGCTTGCATCACCCCGGACCGCCGTGTCCGTATGGTATTCGACGTGACTTCTGTTGACTGCCGGGTCGATGTTTTATTTACTCTACCCCAATAAGGAGAACAACAATGTCAAAAGGGCATAGCTTACAAGACCCTTACCTCAATGCCTTACGTAAAGAGCGTATTCCGGTCTCGATCTACCTTGTAAACGGAATTAAACTGCAGGGCCAGGTTGAGTCATTCGATCAATTTGTCGTATTGCTGAAAAACACCGTTAGCCAAATGGTGTATAAGCACGCGATATCAACCATTGTTCCCTCTCGGCCGGTCCGCGTGCCCATGCTCAACCCGGAAGCCGGCGAAGAAGCGGATAGTGGAGAATAAACGGAGCCCTGTTTGTTCTTTGAAAGGCCCGATTCAGGTGAACTGGCGATACTGGTTAACCTGAATATTACCCACATAGCCCACTCGGACGACCCGCGAGAATTTGAAGAACTGGTGATTTCCGCCGGGGGTGACCCGGTGGCCTTACTGGGGGGGCAGCGCCGCGCTCCCGACCCGAAGTATTTTATCGGTGGCGGTAAGCTCGCGGAGCTGTCGGAACTGGTCACAATGCATCGTGCGAAACTGGTGATCTTCAATCACGCCTTGTCGCCCAGTCAGGAGCGCAACCTCGAACAGGTTCTGCGCTGTCGCGTGCTCGACCGCAATGGTCTCATACTCGATATATTTGCCCAGCGCGCCAGGACCTATGAGGGCAAGTTACAGGTCGAGTTGGCGCAATTGCAGCATATTTCCACTCGACTCGTCAGGGGCTGGACGCACTTGGAAAGGCAAAAAGGCGGCATCGGCTTGCGCGGGCCGGGTGAAACGCAGCTTGAGACTGATCGGCGTCTGCTGCGCGCTCGCATCAAGTCCATTAACAAGCGCCTGGAAAAAGTCCGCAGACAACGCGCACAGGGGCGGCGTGCAAGATCGCGCGCGGAGATATCTACCTTGTCGTTGGTGGGCTATACCAACGCCGGCAAATCGACCCTTTTTAATGCCGTGACCCAGGCTGGCGTATTGGCTGAAAACCAGTTGTTTGCAACCCTTGACCCCACTATGCGGCGCATAGAAGTGGAGACCCTCGGCCAAGCCATACTGGCGGATACCGTGGGCTTCATCAGCCATCTGCCTCACCGTCTGGTCGAAGCCTTTCGCGCGACCTTGGAAGAGGCCGCTAACGCGGATCTGTTGCTACATGTGATTGATGCGGTCGACGAGCAGCGGGTGAGCAACATGGAGCAGGTTAACCTGGTTCTGGCGGACATAGATGCCAGTGATATTCCGCAACTGCTGGTGTATAACAAAATCGATTTGATCGAGGGTTGCCGGCCGCGCATCGATCGCGATGCAGAAGGCCGTCCGCGGGCGGTATGGCTATCGGCGCAGAGCGGACTCGGCATTGATCTATTGTTGCGGGCGATCGCCGAGTTGGTGGCGAAAAAGCTATTCCACAACCGTGTTATCGTCGCCGCTGCAGGTGGATCGTTGCGTGCGCGTTTACATCGCCACAAGGCGGTAATCCACGAATGCTTTCACCAGGATGGAAGCTGCGAAATGGAAATTCGCTTGCCTGAAGCAGATCTTGTAAAGTTATTGGCGGCCGAGGGTTTGTCGCTTGAGGCTTTGCATATCAATCACAGTGAGGCGCCACAACATAGAATGGCGGGGTAGGTGCCGGTGTCATCGCATCGGGGTGAGCGTCGCTTGAAATCTGATAAACCATCTTCATATCGTTAACTTAACCAATAACCGGAGAATCCTATGGCTTGGAACGAGCCGGGTAACAATAAAGACCCCTGGGGTGGCGGCAATCGTGGCAATGAAGGCCCGCCCGATTTAGACGAAGCGTTAAAAAACCTACAAAAAAAATTGTCCGGAATATTCGGCAACGGCGGTTCCCGTGGTTCCAGTACCGGCGGATTTAACAAATCCCTAGTTGTGATCGTGGCCGTGGTGGCGGCCCTTGCGTACCTGGTCACGGGGGCTGCGATTGTCAATGAGCAGGAACGTGCCGTGGTGCTGCGTCTGGGCGTTTACAATCAGACCAAGGGTCCTGGCTTTCGATGGAATCCGCCTTTGATCGATTCTGTTTATACGGAAAATGTCACCAAGCTGCGAAATTGGTCGACTACCGAACAAATGTTGACTCAGGATCTTAATATCGTCGATATCAAATTGTCCGTGCAATACGCCATTGATGACGCGCGCAATTTTGTGCTGAACGTCAGATCCCCCGAGGAAAGCCTGCGCCAAGCGTCAAACAGTGCTCTGCGGCACGTGGTCGGCTCTACGGTGATGCATGATGTGCTGACACAGGGCCGGGAAGAAGTCGCCGCCCAGATTCAGGAGCGCCTACAAGCGTATCTCAACAATTATCGGACCGGCATTCTGATTGAAAAGGTGAATGTCGAAGACTCCAATCCACCCGTCGAGGTGCAGGCGGCCTTCGACGACGTGATCAAAGCGCGCGAAGATGAGGAGCGATACAAGAACCAGGCCCAGGCCTATGCCAATGGCATCATCCCCGAGGCCCGCGGCCGTGCGCAGCGCATGAAGGAGGAAGCTACGGCGTATAAAGAACAGGTGATCGCCAAAGCTGAAGGTGAGGCGCAACGTTTTGAGTATCTTTTAGAAGAATATCTCAAATCCCCGGAAGTTACGCGCCAACGTTTATACCTGGATGCCGTGCAAGAAGTTATGTCCAAGTCGTCAAAGGTGTTGGTGGACGTTGAAGGCGGCAATAATATGCTCTATCTTCCACTCGATAAGATCGTGAGTAGCACCGGCAGCGCGGCCAACGCGCTGCCCGGAGGCGCCGGCGGGCTGTCGGCGTCGGAAAGAGACATTATTATCAACCAGGTGGTTGAACAACTCAGGCGCGAGCTGACTGCGGGAACGCGTCGCCGGGAGGGCCGTTGACATGACCCCTAGAACCATATCTTATCTGGTAGTGCTGGTTGTTGCCGTTTTTATCGGCAGCAATTCGCTCTACATCATTAATGAATTTGAGCGCGGCGTTTTGTTGCGTTTGGGTAAAGTTACCGATGATGACCTGAAACCGGGGCTCCACGCCAAGTTTCCGTTTTTGGATGTAGTGCGAAAATTTGACGCCCGAGTTTTAACCCTCGATGCGCGGCCGGAGCGTTTTCTGACTGTCGAAAAGAAGAGCATGATGGTGGATTCCTACGCGAAATGGCGCATCATAGACGTGGGTAAATTTTACACGGCCACCAACGGCGAGGAGGATCGGGCGCAGCGCCTGTTGGCGCAGCGCATCAACGAGGGCTTGCGCAACCAGTTTGCACAGCGTTCCCTGCAGGAGGTGGTAAGCGGCGAGCGCGACCAACTCATGGTCAATATTGCGGTACAGTTGAACGAGTTTACGCAGGATTCACTGGGCGTCGAGATTGTCGATGTGCGGGTGAAAAAAATCGATCTTCCCGATGAGGTCAGTGATCCCGTGTTCAGCAGGATGCGCGCCGAGCGTGAGCGCGAAGCCCGCGAGCACCGTTCGAAAGGCAAGGAACAGGCGGAAATAATCCGCGCCGATGCCGATCGCCAGCAAATCATCATTGAGGCCGATGCCTATCGTGACGCAGAATTGCTGCGTGGCGAGGGGGATGCGAGAGCTGCCGCGATCTATGCCGCGGCCTATAACAAAGACCCCGAATTCTATGCCTTTGTGCGCAGTTTGAACGCCTACAAGGGGACCTTTAGCGGCAGGGAGGATATCTTGCTGCTCGATCCCAATAGCGATTTCTTCAGATATCTGAACGACTCGCGGGGCGAGTAGGGAATTTTCGCTGTTTAAAGGCCTAAAGATTCGGTAAAATGAGTTAACCGGCTTACCTAAAGCCGGTTTTTTTATGTCTGACCTGAAGCCACGGATTCAGGTTAGATAGCACGGATTAACGTCTAGATTAACGTCTAATAGAGGGTGTCGAGCATGTGGCAGCAATTTGCCCAGGCCGTATGTCTCATGCTGGTGTTGGAAGGTATTCTCCCGTTTCTCTATCCCGGTCGTTGGCGGCAATTGGTTGTGACACTGGCGACGGTAAGTGATCGCCAGCTGAGGTTGATGGGGCTGGTTAGTATGATGATTGGGGTGACGGCGTTGTTTTTGATTAGTGCTAACAGGCCCTAAGTGATGGCCGAGACAATGAACAATCGAGTTGATCGCTGGCTGCTGCCCGACGGTATCGAAGAAATGTTGCCGGAACAGGCGCGGCAAATGGAGAGCCTGCGCCGCCGCATGATCGATTTGTTTGAGCGCTGGGGTTACGATTATGTGATTCCACCCATGCTTGAATTTACCGATTCTCTGCTCACGGGTACGGGACAGGATATCGACCTGCTGACCTTCAAGATCACTGATCAACTCTCAGGCAGAACGCTGGGCTTAAGGGCGGATATCACGCCCCAAGCGGCGCGCATGGATGCCCATAGTCTCAAACGCGAGGGTATCAATCGTCTCTGCTATGCCGGGCATGTCATTCAAACGGCCGCCAAATCGCCGCTGAGTTCGCGTTCCCCTATCAAGGTCGGCGTCGAACTCTTCGGTGTCGCTGACGTTGATGCCGAAGTTGAAGTGATCTGCCTACTGTTGGAAGCGCTGACGCTGACAGAGCTAGAAAAACAATATATCGATTTGGGACATGTTGGGGTATTTCGCGCGCTTGCGGAAGCCGCTGGTATTGATGATGAGCAGGAAAAAGTTATATTTTCATTGTTACAGAGCAAGGCCTTCAGCGATATTGACGCCTGGTTGAACTGCAATCTCAACGATGCGCAAATGAAGTCGTGGTTGTCGTCCTTGCCGCGGTTGTCGGGTACGGGCAAGGTCATCGTCCAGGCGCGGCAGGTTTTTGCCGGGGCCCCGGCCACGGTTCACAGGGCGCTGGACGAATTGCAGGCCTTATTCGATATTGTCACCGCGCGCTTTCCAAGCGCACAGTTGTATTTTGACTTGAGTGAATTGCGTGGCTATCACTATCACACAGGAGTCGTGTTCGGGGCTTTTAGCCCGGGTGTGGGCAATGCCATTGCCAGTGGTGGTCGCTATGATCACGTGGGTGAGGCCTTTGGCCGCGCGCGGTCGGCTACCGGGTTCGATCTGGATCTGAGCGCGATCTGTCGACTTTTACGGCTTAGGTCCGAACAGATGAAAGCAATTTTCGTCGCCTCGACCCAAGACCCGCGCCAATGGGAAAAAGTACAGGAGCTGCGCCATCGCGGCGAGCGCGTCGTCGTCGGTATCGCCGGTCAGACGGCTCCCTTTGACTATCAACATTGTGACCGCGTGCTACTGGAGCGCGAAGGCAAATTTGATATTCAGCCAATCTGAAAAAGATCTTGTGGTGGCTTAAAGAATCCCTGAGAGCCGGAGACCTTCTGGACTTATTCAGAGGTTGCTTAATTTTATGGTGTTTTGAGTGAGTAATGATGGGTAAGAACGTTGTCGTACTGGGGTCTCAATGGGGCGATGAGGGCAAAGGTAAAATTGTCGATTTGCTGACGGAGCAGGTTACCGTCGTGGCGCGGTTTCAAGGGGGGCACAACGCCGGTCATACCCTCGTCATCGAAGGTGAAAAAACGGTACTGCATTTAATTCCCTCCGGAATTCTGCGTGCGGGCGTCAGGTGTCTGATCGGCAATGGCGTCGTACTGTCTCTCGAAGCCCTGCTCAAGGAGATGTCCGAACTTGAAGACAGGGGCGTGCCGGTGGTGGAGCGTTTGCGCCTATCGCCCGCCTGCCCCCTCATTCTTCCGTGCCATGTTGCGCTGGACCAGGCGCGGGAACTCAAGCGCGGGAGCGCCAGGATCGGCACTACCGGCCGCGGCATCGGTCCGGCCTATGAAGACAAAGTTTCCCGCCGGGGGGTGCGTCTTGGCGATGTTCTCCATCCGCAGAGATTTTCCGCCAAGTTGAAAGAAGTCATGGAATACCATAATTTTGTCCTCTCCGAGTACTACGGTTGCGAAACACTGGATTATGACAAAACCTTGTCCGATGTCATGGCGCACGCGGCGAAAGTGGCGCCGTTGATAATCGACGTTGCCGACTATTTGCACGCGATGCGGGAGCGGGGTGAGAATATTCTTTTCGAAGGTGCACAGGGCTCGCTGCTCGATATTGATCACGGCACTTATCCCTTTGTCACTTCTTCGAACACCACCGCGGGCGGCACCGCTACGGGCTCGGGCTTTGGACCGCTCTACCTGGATTATGTGTTGGGAATTACCAAGGCTTACACCACGCGGGTGGGCTCCGGCCCTTTCCCCACCGAGCTGGCTTGCGAGATCGGTGATCATCTCGGCGTCAAAGGGCGTGAGTTTGGGGCCACCACCGGGCGCAAGCGCCGGACTGGGTGGTTCGATGCGGTGGCGGTTAAACACGCTGTGCGTATCAACAGTATGACGGGAATATGCCTGACCAAACTTGACGTGCTGGACGGCTTGGAGGAAGTGAAAATCTGCATCGCGTACCGGGATGCCGATGGTGGTGCGTTGGGAGTTCCCTGCGATGCCGAAGGTTGGGATGAGGTTGAGCCGGTGTATGAGACAATGCCGGGATGGCAGTCCAGCACCGTCGGCATCAAGTCCCTGCGAGAACTGCCGCGAGAGGCGCTCAATTACATCGGCCGTCTGGAAGAGCTTGTCGGCATTCCGGTGGATATCATTTCAACCGGCCCGGACCGCGTTGAGACGATTATTCGCCGCAGTCCTTTTGGCGGCCGGCCCGGGTAAAGTGGCGGAGGTTTTGCCGTATTTCCGTGGTTTTGGTGTCGTGTTGGTGATCTTGACTACACTTAGAGAATGACTATTGCCGACATTGAATACTGATGGGCGCGGAAAGACGCAAATTCAAGCGCTACGACGTGAGTTGGCGGGGCCGCTTGGTTACGGCGGACAAGCAGCTGTTTGAGATCGGTATCAAAGATGTTTCCAGCGGCGGCGTCGGCATCGTATTTCCCTATGCCTTGACAGTGGGCACCCTAGTGAGCGTTGAATTCTATGTTCGCCACCGGGGCGGCACGCACCGTATTCGCGCCAAGACGCGGGTGGCCTTCAACACCGTGTTGTCCGACAATCGAGGAGCGAAACTTGGGCTGCAGTTCACGGCCTTGGGCAAGGATGAACTCAATACATTGAATGAGGTATTGCATTTTATGGAGGAGAATGGCTATTAGCTGTAAAAAAATCGGTGTGTGTGATTATAATGCAGCGGGATCGCGAGGACGCGGTCGTTGGTGGCGGGTAAGGGGTCGGCTGTAAAACTCGCGCTGATAGCTTAAACAATCGCTCACCACCATAATAGGCTCCTTGTGTGATCAAATCACCCGCTCATTTGCCCTGCGGCGGTAAATTCACTCGTTAACCAGTTTTCATCCAGAAACGCGCATCCTGCGCTTTTTCTGGAGTCGAAAATAAAATTGCGATTTTATTTTCTCGCGAAATCAACGACTTACAGTCGTCGATTTCGAGCATCACATCCATGTGATGCAGCTAGTGCCCGTTTATGGACGGGCACTAGCTAGTTTTCATCCAGAAACGCGTATCCTGCGCTTTTTCTGGAGTCGAAAATAAAACTGCGATTTTATTTGCTCGTTTACTAGTCGTTAACAACGTCATTTGGAACAGAGTATTGAAAAAAAATAGACCTAAAGACCCATTTGGGGAAAGGGAAGCGGCGAACTACCAAAATCCTATTCCGAGCCGCGAACTGATCTCCCAGGTTTTGGCTGAGTCGACGGGTCCGCTGAGCTTTAAAAAACTTCTCGGTACGCTGTTGATTGCTGCGGGCGCAGAGCAAGAAGCGCTGAGAAAAAGACTCAACGCGATGGTGAGGGACGGTCAGCTGATCGTGAACCGCCGCGGCGAATATGGTTTGATCGATAAAATGGACCTGGTGCGCGGCCGCGTACAAGGTCATCGCGACGGGTTTGGCTTTGTCATCCCCGCCGATGGTTCCAAAGACCTTCATCTGACCAATCGCCAGATGCGGAAAGTGTTTGATGGTGACGAGGTGTTGGTGTGCCCGGCTGGAAGTGATGTCAGGGGTCGCCGGGAAGGCAAAATAATAGAAGTGCTCACACGTAATACCCATCAATTGGTGGGTCGTTACGTGAATCAGGGAGGAAATCATTTTGTTCGTCCCGACAATCCGCGGATCAACCACGATGTGATTATCCCGCCCGGCGATACCAGTGGCGCCGCCTCCGGGCAGTTTGTCGTTGTCGAAATCACCCAGCACCCCGATCGCCATCAAAAACCGTTGGGCCGTATCACGGAAGTCCTTGGTGATCATATGGCGCCCGGTATGGAAATCGACGTCGCTATCCGCTCTTACGGCATTCCTCACGCCTGGCCGGCCGCGGTGCAACGACAAACCGCCCAATTCACGCCGGAGGTCAAGGAGGAAGATAAGCTCGACCGAATCGATCTGCGACATCTGCCGCTGGTGACGATAGATGGCGAAGACGCGCGTGACTTTGATGATGCGGTGTACTGTGAAACCAAACGCGCCGGAGGCTGGCGGCTCTTTGTCGCCATTGCCGATGTCTCGCACTACGTTTCTCCCGCTTCAGCTCTGGATCAGGAGGCGCGGACCCGCGGCAATTCAGTATATTTCCCGGATTTTGTCGTGCCCATGCTGCCGCCGGTGTTATCCAATGGTTTGTGCTCGCTCAACCCGCACAGTGATCGACTTTGTATGGTTTGCGAGATGACCGTGAGCGCCGCCGGCAAACTCAGCGGATACCGCTTTTACGAGGGCGTGATGCATTCCCATGCGCGGCTAACCTATACACAAGTCGGGAAAATACTTGCCGAAAAAGGCAAGCGTCGAAGTGGCATACGCAAGCAATTTCACCACCTGCTGCCCCACATTGACCAGTTGTACGCCTTGTTTAAAGCTCTGCGCGCGAGCCGGGAGGTGCGCGGGGCGATAGATTTTGCCTCACAGGAAACACGGATAATTTTCGATAGCGATCGCAAGATTGACAAAATTGTGCCGGCCGAACGCAACGAAGCGCATAAGCTTATCGAAGAGTGCATGTTGGCCGCCAATGTGTGCGCGGCAAAATTTATTTCAGGTTTGGCTGTGCCGATCCTCTATCGCGTCCACGAGGGGCCGAGCGCTGAAAAACTCGAGCTGCTGTTCGAGTTTTTGCGCGAACTCGGATTGGGCATAAAGGGGCGCGGCCAAATACGTCCGCAGGATTTTTGCGATGTGCTGGCGAAAATAGGCGATCGTGCGGATGCCCATTTAATTCAAACCGTCATGTTACGCAGCATGAATCAGGCGCGGTATCAGCCCGATAACCTTGGGCATTTCGGGCTGGCGTATCCGATCTACACCCACTTCACCTCGCCCATACGTCGCTATCCGGATTTGATCGTGCACCGGGCGATTCGCGCCTGCATTCGCTCAGATAAATCATCGAACAAGGTCAGGCGTCACCCCGATGCAGTAATCGGGCCTTTGGCTGACAACTACCCTTACGCAAAGGCGGATATGCTGATTATCGGTGAGCATTGCTCGACCACTGAGCGGCGCGCCGATGAGGCGACACGCGATGTGATAAGCTGGCTGAAATGCGAGTATTTGCAGGAACATATAGGCGAGGAATTTGATGGAATTGTGAGTTCGGTAACGGCGTTTGGCCTATTTGTGGAACTGAAAGACCTCTACGTCGAGGGGCTGGTGCACATTACTTCCCTGCCGCACGACTACTACCACCACCAGGCGGCACATCATCGCCTCGTGGGCGAGCGCACGAGGCGGGTATTTCGCATTGGCGACGAACTCAAAGTGCAGGTTGCCCGGGTGGATCTGGATGAACGCAAGGTCGACCTGGAGTTGGTAAGAATCAAGCCCAAGCGCCGGAACGCCACAGTTTCCGCAAAGGCGCAGGATTTGACGCGGGAATATCTTGCGGATACGCAGACGCGCAAAGTACGTAAACGTCCTCGGAAGGACACCGACACTGCGAGCCAAAAAGCTCAACCTTCAGCCGCAAAAAGTAAAGGTGGTAGAAAAAAGCGGCCAAAGGCCAAGGGCGCGAAAAAATCAATAGAATAAGGTATGGATCATAGCAATCAAATTTACGGAATTCATGCGGTGCAGGCACTGCTGAAGACGGCGCCGCACCGTCTGCGCGAAATGTACGTCTGTCGTGGACGCCGCGATCAAAAAATGCAAAGGATTATCGACGCCGTTAACCCCACCGGCATCAAGATCCAATGGATCGACAAGAAAGAATTGGATGCGCGTTGCGATGGCAATCATCAGGGTGTGTTGGCCGTCGTTGCGGCCGGCAAAAGTCTGCGCGAACATGACCTGTACGACATGCTTCAAAGCCCCGCGACGCCCCCGCTCGTCCTGGTGCTCGACGGGGTGACAGACCCGCACAACCTGGGCGCCTGTTTGCGCAGCGCCGACGCCGCAGGCGCGCATGCGCTGGTCATTCCCAAGGATAACTCCGTTGGTTTAAATGACACCGCGAGGAAAGTCGCATCCGGTGCTGCGGAAACCGTCCCCCTGGTGGCAGTGACCAACCTCGCGAGGTGCTTGAGGAAACTGCAGGATCTTGGCCTATGGGTGACGGGGCTTGCCGGCGATGCGCAAGTCTGTGCATTTGCAACTGACCTGACGGGACCGCGCGTTATCGTCATGGGCGCGGAGGGCTCCGGCATGCGCCGTTTGACCAAGGACACCTGTGACACGCTGGTGCGCATACCCATGCTGGGCAGCGTTTCCAGCTTGAACGTCGCGGTGGCGACCGGCGTGATTTTATTTGAAGTCCAGCGTCAACGCCTTGTGTGGGCGCAACAAAGATAGTTTTTCCATTATGTGATTGTATTCAATAAGTTTCGAAAATGTTGTCGAACTTAGGGTGTGCGTTCGGCGTGTTGGTTATACTGATGAGCTGTTAAACGTCATTAGTATTAATCCGGCATGCATTTATGCCGGGTTAATAGTATAAACTTCTGAAGTAATGTCGTATTTTGATCTGTTAAAGTCCGGGTGGGCGCAATTGACCGCCGCGCGCAAGATCGCCGGGCGTGGCGACACTTACGATAGAATCTCACGGCAATATCGCCAACCCGGAAGCCAAAGAAGAAACTACCGCGTTTTTGTGCCCCACGGCTGCAAAAACAGCAAACCGGCGCCCTTGGTCATGGTATTGCATGGTTGCCGGCAGACGCATCACGATATCCAGCTTATCAGCGAATTTGATCAGTTGGCCGCGCGCAACAAATTTATCGTCGTATATCCCTTTGTCACGCGTTACAGCGATTTGCGCACCCGCAACTGCTGGGGCTGGTGGCGCCCGGAGCATATTAAATCCGGCGCCGGAGAAGTGCAGGATCTCTGGCATGTGGTTGAAGAGGTGGCCGACGAGTTTAGCGTGGATCGCTCGCGGGTCCACATCGCCGGTCTCTCATCCGGCGGCGGCATGGCGGTAGCCGCCATGACCGTGCACGTCGGTCGCTTCGCTTCCGGCGCGGTTGTCGCCGGTGTCTCCTATGGCGAGCGGGTGAGCGCTGTGGCGCTTCCCTACGCCAATGTCCGTAGCTACCGCCCCGTAGACAGAACTGTCGCGATGATGGCCAAGGCTCGCGACGATAGTCAAACGCCGGCGCCATTGTGCATTGTGCATTCCCATGATGATGAGACGGTGGCCATAGAGGCTGGGAAGAATTTGCGCGATTCGTGGCTGCAATACTTCGGCTACCATCACAAACCCGTCAAAAGCGTCAACCATAAGCGCACCAAGGGCGTGCCCTGGACGCATACCAAGTACGGCAGACGCTTTGGTAAGAGTGTTGTCGAGACGGTCTTCCTGGAGGGCCCCGACCACGGCTGGTATGGGGGCGCGCCGGGGCGCTTCAGTTATCCCGCCGGCCCACGTGTTTCCCAGTTGATATGGAAATTCTTCAAGCAGCACCGCGCCCGGGCACTGGACTGAAACCCAATCAATAAATCGCGCCGCTTCGCGCTTGCATTTTAGGTGCGACCCCAATAGAATACGCCGCCCTAAAACCTCCTTGCTTCACCGCATACGCCGGGAAGCTACAACCCGTAAGGAGCTAAGATGCGACACTACGAAATCGTGTTTCTGGTCCACCCTGATCAGAGCGAACAAGTGCCCGGCATGATCGAGCGCTACACCTCCGCGGTCACCGGTAAAGGCGGCGCGGTTCATCGCCTGGAGGATTGGGGTCGCCGCCAATTGGCCTACTCCATCAATAAAATACATAAAGCTCACTATGTGTTGATGAACATTGAATGTTCCGACGACGCATTGGAAGAACTCACCACCAACTTCCGCTATAACGACGCGGTATTGCGCAATCTGGTCATTCGCACCAATGAGGCGACTACCGAAGAGTCGCCCATAATGAAGGCGGACAAAGAGGCTCGTGAGCGCAAGGTCCGCTCTGATCGACGCGGCACGGAAACGACAGATACGCAAAAAGAGGCAGGGAAGGCCACCGCGGCCAGCGAACCTGTAGCCGATCAATCCGCAGCAAATAAGGAGGAAGCGTAATCATGGCCCGCTTTTTTCGTCGTCGCAAATATTGCCGTTTTACTGCAGAAGGTGTCAAACAGATCGATTATAAAGATCTGGATACTTTGAAAGCTTACATTTCTGAGACCGGAAAAATTGTCCCGAGTCGCATTACGGGCACCAAGGCGAAGTATCAACGCCAGCTGGCTACAGCCGTAAAACGCGCTCGTTACATCGCACTCCTGCCTTACACTGATAGTCACGACTGATCAATAGAAGAGCTGATTATGCGCTTGCTGGCGGAATTTATTATGCGTGGGCGAGCGCAGGCGGCCGCAGTAGCGATATTGGGCGGAGCACTCTTTTTGCCGATTTTATCGCAAACCTCACTTAGCCTGGTGACGCTGAGAAAAGGCTTCGCCGAAGGCGCCTTGATCACGCTTTACGCCTTGATTCCCAGCCTGATTTTTATATTCTCGGGGGTGGATGCGAGGGCCGGCAAATATTTTATTGAGCTTTTATTATTGACCTTTGCCGCGGCGTTGGTGTTGCGAAACTCCGTATCGCTGCCGCTCACCAGCGTCGCCATCGTTGTGCTAAGTGCTGTTGCCTCGTTGCTGTTGGTGGCGATGGATCCGGCGATCGCGGACGAGCTTGGGCAGGCGCTGGCGGTGATTTTGCAGAATATCCAACAAGAGCAGGCGCAATTGCCCGCAGAGTTCGAGGCCGTGTTCAGCAATTACACGGCGTTGAAATCGGCTGGACTCATTGCGTTTCTTTCCACGTGGGCCGTGCTCATTGGCTTGGTTGCAGGGCGTTGGTTGCAGGCAGTCTTGTACAATCCGGGGGGATTTCAGGCGGAGTTTCACCACTTTCGCATCAATCTTCCGGTACTGTTAGCGAGTCTGGCGGCTGCCATATTCTTTGAGTTTAAGGGTTTTGAATTTATGCACTGGGTTAATCTTTGCCTGATGCCGGTCGTAGTAACCGGCTTAAGCCTAGTGCATTTTTTGGCGAAGAAACTAAAAATTGGTTATGCGGGTTTGAGTATTTTTTATGTTTCAGTTGTGCTCTTTCCGCCCCTAATGATGCTGGTTACCCTGTTTTTGGGTGTGACCGATCCCTGGGTAAACTACCGCGAGCGATTTCAATTCAAGCAGTGACGAAAGACCACTGCGGATAAACAAGAGGAAAGCGAGATGGAAGTTATTCTACTCGAAAAAGTCGGCAAGCTGGGTACCGTTGGCGATAAAGTCAGGGTCAAATCCGGTTTTGGCCGCAACTATTTGTTGCCACAGGGCAAGGCGGTGGCAGCGACAAACGCGAATTTGAAAGAGTTTGAAGAACGTCGCGCGGAGTTGGAAAAGGCGGCGGCTAACAAAAAAGAGTCCGCTGAAATCCGCGCCCGCGAGCTGGAAGATGTCAAGGTGACGATCGTGGCCAAAGCGGGGGATGAGGGCAAGCTCTTCGGTTCGGTGGGCGCGCGCGATATCGCTGACGCCATCACGGCTGCGGGCGTTGAAGTCACCAAAGCTGAGGTTAAACTGCCGGAGGGAACGTTGCGCGAAGTGGGCGAGTACGATGTCGATGTTCAATTGCATGTCGATGTGACGCAAGTCGTCAAGCTCATTGTCGAAGCCGAGTAAATAAGCGCGCGCGCTCGCGGGGTATGGGCTCAGAGCGCCGCCGGGTTATGTAGATAGGCCAATCCCGTCGATGTCAGAAGCAGATTCGAACGACTATCCAGAACTGGAAACTCCGGGATCGGCTGACATCACCGGTGCCTTGCCACCGCACTCCGTGGAGGCCGAGCAGTCGGTGCTAGGCGGGCTCTTGCGCGATTGCACTCACTTTGACGCCGTGGCCGAGATTGTCTCGGACAGCGACTTTTTCAAGGCCGGCCACGGCAAGATCTTCAATGCGATGGCGGCGCTGATCGAACGCGAGCAGCCTATCGACGTCATCACCGTATCTGAAGAGCTTAACCAACGGGATGAACTTTCCGCCATTGGTGGGCTGGATTACGTCGCCGATTTGGCGACTTCGGTTCCTTCCAGCGCCAACGTGGTGGCATACGCCAGGATTGTGCGCGAGCGGGCAACCCTGCGGCAACTGATATCCGCCGCAACGGAGATTAGCCGCGCCAGCTACAACCCAGGGGGCTTGGCCTCTGACGACCTGCTCCAGCTTGCGGAGAAACGCGTTTTGGAAATTTCCGAGGAGCGCCCAAAAGAAGGTGGCTTCGAAGACGTTAACGCGCTGCTGAAAAAGACCGTCGATAAAATCGATCATCTCTTTCGTTCCGACCGCGAAATCACCGGCTTGAGCACCGGTCTTAGCGAGTTGGATGAAAAGACCTCCGGTTGGCAGAACGGTGAGCTTATCATTGTCGCCGCCCGCCCTTCGATGGGAAAAACCGCTCTCGCGCTCAATTTCGTGGAAACGGCCATTTTGGCGCAGGACAGACCCGCGCTGGTGTTCAGTATGGAAATGCCGTCGGATTCCCTGGTGATGCGAATGCTGTCGTCGATGGGGCGGATTGACCAGGGACGATTGCGCAACGGCAAGCTGGCGGAGGAGGACTGGCCAAAGCTCGAGGTTGCCGCGCGCAAGCTGAAAGACAAAAAGTTATTTATCGATGACACTGCGGCGCTGACACCGAATGAGGTGCGTGCTCGCGTCCGCCGCATTGCCCGCGAGCACGGCGATCCTGCCCTGATTATGGTGGACTATTTACAACTTATGCACGTCGGCGGTAGTGTCGACGGTAGAACCCAGGAAATTTCCGAAATTTCGCGCTCCATGAAGGCCTTGGCCAAGGAATACAACTGTCCGGTCATTTGCCTCTCGCAGCTTAATCGTGGTGTTGAGCAGCGGCCAAACAAGCGACCTATGAACTCGGATTTGCGCGAGTCGGGTGCGATAGAGCAGGACGCTGATGTTATTTTATTTATTTATCGCGATGAATATTACAATGAAGAGAGCCCCGACAAAGGCATCGCGGAATTGATTATCGGCAAGCAGCGCAACGGTGAAGTCGGTACGTGCAGAGCCGCGTTTGTCGGCAAGTTTACGCGTTTTGATAACCTGGCGCCCGAGTACTTCCAGGCGGCGGAATAGACAGAATGCGCCGCTGGTCGAAGCGCCCTGTCTAGGTTAAAACGTAGTTGGTTAAAATTTAGGCTAAGCGCTTGTGCGTTGCGCTGCAGCATACTATCATCCGCTCCTGAGAAGCTCTATTTGGGTGCAAAATGCAGGTTTTTCATCATGTTGATAGCGTGCGCAGTGCGCTGGCAGATGTCAGGGCGAGGGGACAACGCGTCGGTTTTGTGCCTACCATGGGCAATCTCCACGACGCCCATCTGGCGCTCGTGGAGACGGCAAGGCGGCATGCCGACGTCGTGGTGTGCAGTATTTTCGTCAACCGCCTGCAGTTCGGACTCAGCGAAGATTGGGACAAATACCCGCGCACATTGGACTCGGACAGTCGCCAGTTGCGCAGTGTTGAGTGCGACGTCTTGTTTTGCCCGGCAGAGCAGGAGATCTATCCCAATGGCATGGACGCGCAAACGCGTGTCACTGTGCCTAGTATGGCGGATGTGCTCTGTGGCGCCAGCCGGCCAGGGCATTTTGAGGGCGTGACCACCGTGGTGGCCAAGCTGTTTAACATTGTGCAACCCGATATAGCGGTATTTGGCATTAAAGACTTCCAGCAACTGGCTATAATCCGCCATATGGTGGAGGATCTTTGCATACCCGTGGAAATCGTTGCCGGCGATATTGTCAGAGAGGCGGATGGCCTGGCGATGAGTTCTCGCAACGCTTTTATCACCGACGAGGAGCGGCCGAATGCCAATCAACTGCACGCGAGTCTGACGTGGATTGGCCGCCAGATCGATCTTGGTCGGCGCGACTTCCATCTTCTCGAAAGCGAGGCTCGCGCGCAGATAGAGCGGGCGGGCTTTACCGCCGACTATATATGTATTTGCAACAGTAAAACACTGGAACCGGCGGCCGACGATGACAGTCAACTGAGGGTGCTCGGGGCGATGTACACGCGGGGCGCAAGGCTCATTGACAACATCGCAGTGCAACTTTAGGACAACCTGAAGCAGGTTAACAGAGAGGTGGGCAGAACATGCAGATTACGCTTTTAAAAGGCAAATTGCACATGGCGAGAGTCACGCAAGCGGAGCTTTGGTACGACGGCTCGTGTGCAATTGACGCCGATCTGGTGCAACTGGCCGGGCTGCGTGAATTTGAGCGAATCGATATTTACAACGTCGATAACGGTGAACGCTTTTCCACCTATGTTATCTTGGCCGACGCCGGCTCCAAGACCATTTCCATGAACGGCGCCGCCGCCCGCAAAGTACAAGTGGGCGATCGCGTCATCATCGCCGCCTACGGTCAGTTTTCCGAAGCAGAGGCGGATGATTTTCAGCCCAAATTGGTGTACCTGGAAAAAGGCAACAACGTCACGCGTACTGCTAGCCGTATTCCCACCCAAGTTGCTTGACGCCACGATCGCGCCACAATGGTCCGACATGCCGGAGTCGCGGTAAATTTGGTAAAATCGGGAAGGTCTCGGGGGCAAACGCGAAATTTGGTCAGCGCAGGCAACCCTGCCATGGAATTTGTTGCCGGCCCGCCCGCTCTGCCGGGATTCCCGTATCGCTGCCCCCGCAGCTCAACAGCTCAAGCGCGGGCATTGCGCCGCGCATTATCCACTCGCAAAGAGAACTATTATGTCTGATACGGAAAAATTATTTGTCGTTGTCGATCCCTCTGACGCATCACCGGTGGCCCTGGAGCGAGCCCTCATCATGTCGAAGCTGCGCTCAAATTCGACGATCCTAAAAGTGTTTGTCGCCGTTGACGCCGAGTCGGCCGACACCAGAGCGGTGAACGATCGTATGTTCCGCAACCAATCGTGGTTTGAAGATGTGATACGCAAACCCATCGAAGCGTCGGGGTTCGAATATTCGATTGAAGTGTCGTGGTCGGGCGAATGGCAGCGGGCGATCTTGCAGTCCGCTAAACTTTTTGGCGCCGAGCGGATTTATCTGCCGGTGCACGAGCGCGTCGGTACCTCGCGATTCACTTTCAGCGAGGCGAAATGGGAGTTGCTGAAGACGGCGGAGTGCCCCGTCGTGTTGATTCAGCCCAACGCCCCGCAACAGCGTTCCGTGGTCCTGGCGGCGGTGAATTTCCAGGCCATCGAAGATATACAGAAAAAGTTAAATAGCAGCATTATTTCCTGGGGCAAGGGAGTTGCCGCGGTCTACGGCGCCGATTTCCAAGTGGTCAACGCTTTTATCGATTCCATGCACTATCCCGACCGCGGTCAATTGGCGAGACAGACAGAGTTGCCGGCGGAGAAAATCCATGTGGTGCAGGGCTACACGGACGAATCCGTGTCCAAGGTGGCGGCGCAGGTGGGTGCCGATTTGGTGGTTATGGGAACGCTTGGCCAAAATGGCATGACCAGCTCGAGGCGCGGTAACACCGCCGCCCGCGTGATCGCCGCCCTGACGATAGATATTATGGTGGTGAATAGTCAGAGAATTTAAGCCGGTCGCCGGCGGGGCGCTGACGCAGGGTGTCTTTGCCCAGCCGTTTTTTATCGCCAGCGCCGCTCGTCGCGCCACTTATACACACGGGAGTGATGGCGTTGTTTCGCTTTCTCCACTCAGGTTATGATGTACTAGCTTGTTAACACTGATTGAATGATCACTGCTGGGTGAAAAAATGCGCCCAGCAATGGTCATTCAATCAGTGTTAACAGGCCCTAATATCCACCAGCGACAATTCCAATAATAGAGCTCCGGAATAGGCCCGTTCCGCCTGGATATCGGTTGGATCTATTCCGAGGTTCCCTGATACCGATGGGGAAGTGTATGTCAGAGAGTAAAACATATCCGGTTCCGGAGTCACTTGCCAACACCGCGCATATTGATGCACAAAAATACAAAGAGCTGTACCAGCGATCTGTGTCATCGCCGGAAGAGTTTTGGGCCGAGCAGGCACAGGCTTTTTTAACCTGGGAGAAAACCTGGGAGAAGGTGCGCGAATTTGACTTTCATGCGGGAACAGCCGCCTGGTTTATCGGCGGCAAGCTGAATGTTACGAGCAACTGCATCGATCGCCACCTGCCGGAGCGCGCGGAGCAGACGGCGATAATCTGGGAGGGTGACGACCCGCAACAAGACGCTAAGGTCACCTACCGGGAACTCCATGAGCGGGTTTGCCGCTTTGCCAATGTGTTAAAGCAGCGCGGCGTAAACAAGGGCGATCGCGTGTGTATTTATATGCCCATGATTCCGGAGGCCGCTTATGCCATGCTCGCCTGCGCCCGCATCGGCGCCGTGCACTCAGTCGTGTTCGGCGGTTTTTCTCCCGAATCGTTGAAAGATCGGATCCTCGACTCCGATTGCCGGGTCGTCATTACCGCCGACGAGGGGGTTCGTGGCGGCAGGCGCATTCCACTAAAGGCCAATACCGATAAGGCGGTTGAGAAATGTCCCAATGTCCACACCGTGCTGGTGGTGCAGCGCACCAAGGGGGACGTGCAGTGGAACGCCGAACGCGACGTTTGGTATCACGAAGTGGCCGCTGAAGTTTCTTCGCATTGCGAACCGGAAACCATGGACGCCGAGGACCCCCTGTTCATTCTCTACACCTCGGGTTCCACCGGCAAACCCAAGGGCGTTTTGCACACCACCGGTGGTTATCTGCTGCAGGCCGCCATGACCCACAAATTTGCCTTTGATTATCGCGATGGCGAAGTCTACTGGTGTACCGCGGATGTGGGCTGGGTGACCGGGCACACGTATATTGTCTACGGCCCTCTCGTCAACGGCGCCACCACCTTGATGTTTGAAGGCGTGCCGACCTACCCCGATGGCGCGCGTTGCTGGCAGGTCTGTGACAAGCACAATGTGAGTGTTTTTTACACCGCGCCGACCGCCTTGCGCGCGCTGATGGGGCTTGGTGATGATCTTGTCAAGTCCACGTCCCGCAAGTCGCTGCGAATTTTAGGGACAGTCGGTGAGCCGATCAACCCGGAAGCCTGGGAATGGTACTATCACGTTGTTGGGGAGGAGCGCTGCCCCATCGTCGACACCTGGTGGCAGACTGAAACCGGGGCGCATCTGATCACGCCGCTGCCCGGCGCTATTGCCTTGAAACCGGGCTCGGCGACCCTGCCTTTTTTCGGCGTGGAGCCCGTGCTGCTGGACGCCAAAGGCGAGGAAATTGAAGGCGAGGGCGAGGGCAGCCTGGCGATCAAGTCGTCCTGGCCAAGTCAGATTCGCACGGTTTACGGGGACCATGAGCGCCTGGTGAACACCTATTTCAGCCACTACCCCGGTTACTATTTTACCGGTGACGGCGCGCGGCGAGACGCCGACGGTTATTATTGGATCACCGGCCGTATCGACGATGTGCTCAATGTTTCCGGCCACCGCATGGGGACCGCGGAAATTGAAAGTGCGCTGGTTTTGCACGACGACGTGGCGGAAGCTGCGGTGGTCGGGTTTCCACACGATATCAAAGGCCAGGGTATTTATGCTTATGTCACCTTGATGGGCGGCAGCGAGCCCTCCGATGCCTTGCGCACTGAGTTAGTATCGCAATGTGTCGCGGAAATCGGCGCGATCGCCAAACCCGAGTTTATTCAGTGGGCGCCGGGATTACCGAAGACGCGGTCGGGCAAAATCATGCGCCGCATTTTGCGCAAGATCGCTGCCAATGAATTGGAAAACCTGGGCGATACTTCCACTCTGGCGGATCCTTCCGTTGTCGATGAGCTCATCGACAATCGCAAAAATCGCTAACGGCAATGGTTTGCCGGGCCGAAAAAATATTATGCGAGGGCACTTGAATGGAGCCGGGAAAAAAACGCACGAATAACAAGGTATCGGGCAAGGTAGCGCCGGAAAAAACGCTGGACGTGCTCTCGCAGATGGAAGTGCAGCAAATGGCGCAAACCGCCGATCCGGAGATTTATGAGAGTTTCCGCCGCTGTGCTCTGGCCGTTCTAAATACCGGCTCTGAAACAGACAATACCAAGGAAATACTCGAGGAGTTTGCGGATTTCAAAGTGGAGGTGATTCAGCAGGAGCGCGGCATCAAACTGGAAATCATCAATGCCCCGGAAAACGCCTTCGTCGATGGAACGATGATCACCGGCATCAAAGAACACCTGTTTTCCGCTCTGCGCGACATTATCTACATCAATAATGAACTGCAGCAAAATCGCGACATTGATTTTAACGTCTCCGCCGGCATCACCAACGGCGTCTTCCATATTGTGCGCAACTCCGGCGTGTTGAAAACCAACAGCGAGGTCAACCTGGTCGTTTGTTGGGGCGGCCATTCAATCAATGAAATTGAATACGATTACTCCAAGGAAGTTGGCTACCAAATGGGCCTGCGGGGCCTGGATATTTGCACCGGCTGTGGGCCGGGCGCGATGAAGGGGCCGATGAAGGGGGCCACCATAGGGCACGCAAAAATGCGCTTTGATGGCAGATATGTCGGCGTCTCCGAGCCTGGCATCATCGCCGCGGAGTCGCCCAACCCGATTGTCAATCAGTTGATCATCATGCCGGATATTGAAAAGCGTCTGGAGGCATTTGTGCGTCTCGGTCACGGCGTTTTGGTCTTCGCCGGCGGCGTCGGCACGGCGGAAGAAATTCTGTACATTCTCGGCATTTTGCTTCATCCGGACAACAAGGATATCCCGTTTCCGCTGATTTTTTCCGGTCCGGAGTCCTCGCGCGCGTACTTTGACAACATTCACGAATTTATCGGCAGCACGCTGGGAAAAGACGCGCAGTCAAAATACGAAATCGTCATTGACGATCCCGTGTTGGTCGCCCAAAAATTGAAATTGCATATGGAAGCCGTGCGCAGTTATCGCCGCAAACGTCAAGATGCCTATTATTTTAACTGGGTGCTCAAAATCACCGAAGATTTGCAGATGCCCTTCAATCCCACGCACGACAAAATGGCCACGCTGAATCTTCACAAGAACCAGGAGACATATCAACTTGCGGCGGATTTGCGCAAGGCCTTTTCCGGGATCGTCGACGGCAATGTGAAAGAACACGGCATTCGCGCGGTTGCCGACAAGGGGCCTTATGAGATTCACGGTGACAGCCAAATCGTTGGGCCCCTGGGAGAACTGCTGCGGTCCTTCGTCGCGCAAAATCGAATGAAAATTCCCACCCAGGAATATATTCCCTGCTACAGAATTGTTGAATGACGTGGGCGAAGAAGATTTATTTAAAAACATGCTGGGGAATGATGTGCGGCCCCTCGCCAAGGAAAAACGTGTGGCGATAAACAAAGATCGTGATGCGGACGTCGATAAGGCAAACCGCCGCCTCGCCGCGCAAGAACAGGGTAAAACGCCGGAGGACCCGCTGGCGAGCGAGCCAACGGAAATGGTCGGGCCGTTGGACCTTATCGCCTTTCGCAAGGCCGGCGTCCAGCACGGCGTTTATAAAAACCTGCGCCTCGGCAAGTACGCACCGGATGCGCGCCTGGATTTACACCGGATGACCGTCGAGCGCGCGCGCCGGGCGGTTTACCAGTTCGTAAAGGACTGTGTCGCCAACGACGTTCGTTGTGCGCTGGTCACCCACGGCAAGGGGGAGGGTAGAGATAAGCCGGCGATATTGAAAAGTTGTGTCGCGCATTGGTTGCCGCAATTGGACGAGGTACTGGCATTTCACACAGCGCAGAAGCAACATGGAAGTTACGGCGCCACCTATGTGCTGTTCAAGAAAAGTGAAAGTAAGAGAATCGAACATAGAGAGCTGAATAGAAAAGGGCATTGAATTTTCTATCATGCGTCCCACAGATGTGCCTACGAGACGACATATTGGCGGCGAATTGCCGTGTTTTCGTCGGCAATATTTGGTAAGGTCGCTTAGATTCCGGATAACAAGGTTGGAGGCGAGAGATGCAAGACAAGCTGATGCTAAAATCGATGGCCGCCGGGTTCGCGCTGGCCCTGTGTTCAATGGCTGCTCCGGCGTGCGATCGGGCAAACATGGCGGTGGGAGTACTCGAGGCCAGGCAGCACTTCGTGGAAATTTTCACCGGCGCAAATGGCCCCCTGTACAGCGTTAAAACCAAACAGGGAGAACTTCTCGCCGAGCATATGGCGGAAGACGAGCTGATCGGTCGCTTCCCGGAACTCGAGAGCATGATCAAGGGCGTGGCTGACGACGCCAGCCTGGGCCCGCGGAAAGCGAAAAAGTTCGATCAACTTTGAGCGGTAGGGGCAATTGTCTTTGATCGGCGTTTTCTCTGCTTGACGGCCCCTTCAGCCTGTAAAAGAGCACGCCACGGGCACGAGAGTCAGCCACAGCTTGCGCCGACGCCGGGAGCAAGCGGGGTAAAGTTCACACCCCCATTTTGTGCAGGGCGTTGATAATCTCTCTGACAATGCCCGCGGTGACGGGATGATCAGCTTCAAATTTTGTTTCCAGCGCCATGGCGGCATCCACTGATGAGTCCACCGGCATTGTTCCGTGTTCGGTATCTAGAACCCTCTGGATATCCGCCTCCAGGCTTTGCGCCAGAGCCAGGGTTTCTTCATCAACGCTATCGGATTCGTCTATCGATTCACGCAGTCTGATCAACGACGCCTTGATCGATTCATTGCTCATTTTTGCCTCATCTGTATTTCATCGGGGTCATGTTGCACTGGGGTCATAATAGCCATTTGTGAGCGGATAGGCGATAGAAAACGCCGCATTACCGGCGGTCACAGATGACAGATGACAGATGACAGATGACAGATGACAGATGACAGATGATAGGGGAGAGTGGCGATACTATTTCCCGGCGCGGGCCAGGGCTCATACGCTGCGCAGCTTTTGGTCTTCGATATAACGCTTGCGTTTGCTCGCCTTCAGCTTGTGCATGTCGGTCAGGCACAGGCCGTCGAGGCAATCGCCAAAATCCGGATCGACGCTGAAGACAATAATCTGGAAGCCGCCCTTCTCGAATATCGACGTATACTGCTTGAACAGCACCGGCAGCTTGTGGCCGCGCGCGAGAAAGCACTTCTGCATGTAATCAAAGGCGACATCATAGTCCCGCTCGCCGAATTCGTCGTCCAAGCTGGTGATGGCCGCGGTGCTGAGGGTGTAAGGGTGGTAGGCCTGCGCCAATTGATCCGGGCAGGGGTGATAGCGGCGATAGTAATAGGCCAGCATGTCCATGAGTTCCTTCGGATACTCGGCGCTCATGCTCACCGGGCCGATCAGATAACGAATTTCCGGATAGCGCGCCAGGTAGCTGCCGAGCCCTTGCCACAAGTAATCCAGGCTTGCCTTGCCCCAGTAATCGGGGTTGACGAAACTGCGGCCCAGCTCGACGCTCTGCTCCAGGTAGTCCCGGAACTTGGGGTGAAACTTGTAGAGTGTGCTGGTATAAAACCCGCTCTCACCGAATTTTCGCAGTATTTTTTCGCCCTCGCCCAGGCGGTAAGCGCCGGCGATCACGAGGTTTTCCCGATCCCACAGCACCAAGTGCCGGTAGTGCCGGTCGAAGTGGTCGAGGTCGCGCTTTTGCCCCGTGCCTTCGCCCACCTTGCGAAAGGCGATCTCCCGCAGTCTGCCGATTTCGCGGATCACTTTGGAGTCGATGGTGTGGTCGACCAGGTAAATGCGGTTGCCGTCGCGGGTTTCGCCCAGGCATTGTGCCTGTCTCAGCTCTTCGAGCAGGGCACGCGGGTCTTCCGGGTGGGCTATGGTGCGCTCGGTTTCGAAAATCGTCCGTCGTTGTTTGCCGATTTTATACAGATGTTTTTTCAGGCGATTGACCAAGGTGCGATCGTGCAGTCCCTCTGAGCTGAGTGTTTGGCTGGGAATGCACTCGCCGACGCTGAACTTGATGACGCGGGAATATTTGTTGAACATCTCCCGCGCCAGCAGTGCGGTGCCCAAGGGCTTGTAGACCAGCGACACGCCGTAGAACAGAAATGAATTTTTGGCGTGAATTTTTATCGGCAGCAGCGGCGCGTTGGCCTTGCGCGCGAAGTGCAGGAAGCCCGGTCGCCAGCGCGTATCCCGCACCCCGGTGGGGCGCGCGCGGGATACCTCGCCAGCGGGGAAGACGATGATCGCCTGTTCCTGTTGCAGATACTCGATCACCTGCTTGTAGCTGCGCCGAGCGCTGCCACCGGTCATGTTGTCCACCGGCACAAACAGGTCTTCCAAGGCTTTGAAATGACTCAACATATCGTTGGCCACGATGCGCACGTCGGGCCGCACCTCGCCGACCAGCCGCAGTATCGCCAGCCCGTCGAGCGAACCGATGGGGTGGTTGGCGAAGATGACCACCCGGCCGGAGGCCGGAATATTGGCGCGATCGCGGGCGCTGGCGGTGTAGCTGAAATCGAAATACTCAAAGATTCTGTCGATGAACTCAAAACCCCAGGCATCGTGATTTTTGGTCAGAAACGCGTTGATTTCGTCCTCGTGGACGAGCTTTTTCAGCAGCGAGATCGTGGGTTTGCGGATCAGGTCGGGCTGGCTGGCAAACCCGGGAAACTTGTTAATAACGGCTTGTTCGACATTTATCATTATGCAAAAACCACGTTATGCAAAAATCAGGGCGCCATAATCACTCAAATTGCATCAGGGTAGCGCTCCAATATGAAAGCTGCGTGACAGTTTTTCAGTCCCAGTTTTTATCGTCGTTGTCGTGCCACAATCGCACTTTTTGCCGAGGAAGTAAACGGCGCGGGGCCGGTTTTACAAAATCTGACACAGCTGCCGCCGCTGATTCTCCAGCAGCGACTTGAAAGGCTGGTGGAAGCCCGCCAGCACTCGTCTGCCGTCGTCCGTGCCTAATTCCATGAACTCGATACGGCGATTGATGAGTTCCTCGGCGCCGGCGGTGGCTTCCAGAATCAAACCGGCGAAGGGAAGTTTTTCCGGCACGATGTCATCCTCGTTGGCGGACACCAGCGCCGCCAGATCGAGGGGGATATTGTCGATGATACCGGCTAGCTCCAATACCAGAAACGCGCTGCAGCTGGCGTTGAATAGCGCCTCGCCGCGGTTCTGCCGGGTGTGAAACTGCAGCACGTAATAGTTATCCACCAGTTGAAACCGGTGGCCGCCGTAAAGCGCCATGACGTCGCACATGATTTTTTCGAAGCGGGTGATGGTGTCGCGAAAGCTCTGGCCGTTGAGCTGTTGTTTGAGCACGTGCAGATTTTTAATGTGGATAACCGCGAACACGTGGGCTTGCGGCTGCGGCGCCAAGACCGTGCCCGCCTCGTCGGCGGTGGGCGAAGGTGACGGCGCCTCGCGCCCGGCTCGGGAAAGGCTGTCCGCGGCCTGCGCCCATTGGATCGCGCCGCTGCGGAGCCCAGACCAAAGCGCCAGCGCCAGGCAGAGGGCGGCCATGGCCAACACCAGCGCGCTCATGGCGCGCAGCGACCAGTGGCTGGCGTCGACCGTCACCGAGACGTGGCCGGCGACACTATCGTGCAGCACGATGGGACTGGCAAACACGGCACTCTGCCGAATTGCGCCGCGGGCGTCGCCCGCCTGCACCAACAAATTGTTTTCCACGTCGTGGATGGTGGCCAGCGCAGTGTAGGGGTTGGCCACCAGATCCTGCAAAATCACCTGCAAGCGCACCAGATCGTGGTTGAAGGTGGCGTCGACCGCCTGTTTGGCGGCCATGGTGGAGAGGGCTTCGCCGTAAAAAGCGATGAACTCACCGTGAGTGTCCCTGGCGACGGGCAGCAATAGGAGCGAGACGACCACCAAAGCGGCCAAGGCCCCCAGGTTAAACGCGGCGAAGAGCGGGATGGAACGGAGGCGGATAAACAAGGCGTCGATTCTGTTGTTTTTATCGTTAACGGGTATTGGCGATCGGGAGACGTTATAATGAATGACTGCTTAACGAAATAGAAGCCCGTCGTGCGCGAACTGATACTTATCACCATTTTTGGTCAAGACCGCCCCGCCGTTACCGCCACCGTCAGCGACATCCTCGCCCAATCCGAGGCCTATATCCTGGATATCGGCCAGTCGGTAATCCACGAAACCCTGTCGCTTGGCATGCTGGTGGAGTTTGGCGAAAATTCCGACTCCGGCGCTGTGGTGCGCGATATTCTCTACCGCATGCACGACCTGGGCATGCAGGTAAAATTCCGCCCGGTGGCGGAGGCCAGCTACGGCGACTGGGTCGCTCAGCAGGGCAAACCCCGCCACATCCTGACCCTGCTGGCGCGCCAGATTTCGGCCCACCATATCGCGGCACTGGCCCGAGTGGTGGCGGAAAACGGCCTCAATATCGACAATATCAGCCGCCTCTCCGGCCGCGTTCCGCTCGACAAGCGCGATGACCGCACCAAGGCCTGTATCGAATTTTCCGCTCGCGGTCACCCGCGCGACGGCACCCGCTTGCGCAGCCAACTCGCCGAGTTGGCCTCGTCCTACGCCATCGACATCGCCTTCCAGGAAGACAACATGTACCGTCGTACCCGCCGCCTGGTGTGTTTCGACATGGACTCGACCCTGATCGAAGCGGAAGTCATCGACGAGTTGGCCAAGGCCGCCGGCGTCGGCGACCAGGTCGCCGCCATCACCCACGCGGCGATGGCAGGCGAAATCGATTTTGATGAGAGTTTTCGCCGCCGCATGCGCTTGCTGGCTGGGCTCGACGAGCGCGTGCTGGCCGACATCGCCGCCGCCCTGCCGCTCACCGAGGGGGCTGAGCGCCTGATCACCACGCTGAAAAAACTGGGCTACAAAACCGCGATTTTGTCGGGTGGCTTCATGTATTTCGGTCGCCGCTTGCAGACATTGTTGGGCATCGACTATCTGTTCGCCAACGCGCTGGAGATTGTCGACGGCAAGGTGACCGGCGAGGTGGTCGGCGCCATCGTCAACGGCCACCGCAAGGCGGAACTGCTGCGCGAGCTGGCCGCCAAGGAGAATATCAGCCTGGAACAGGTGGTCGCTGTTGGTGATGGCGCCAATGACCTGCCCATGCTCAGCATCGCCGGCCTCGGCATCGCCTTTCGCGCCAAGCCGCTGGTCAAGGCGGAGGCGAAACAGGCGATTTCCAACCTTGGTCTGGATGCGATTTTGTATTTGATGGGGTTTCGGGATCGGGAAATCCGGCATTGAGTAGACCTCGGGGATGCGTTTGATTTGCTGCCAACGCTATACGGAAAAGTTGGCGCCGCTGATTTAATCTTCGTCAAACTTGGTCAATGCCCGTGATAAATGATAACGATCCGTTTCTACCCGCGACCTTTCATACATAAAGTTGTATCACTCGCTTCTGCCAGAGTTACTGTACTTTCAGAAATTCCCTACCGTAGCTCCCCTCGATTTTGAGATTTATAAATGAGATTTTTCAGCCGCACAATATGCCAGGCTGCAAGTTCCGCCACGTCCCCACTCTCAAACCGCCACTGATCGCTGCCGTGCAACGCATCCACGATTCCCGGCAATAAGTCGGCGGCGGCGCTGTCGCCTGTGCTGATCTGACGCCCGCCGACTTCTGCCAGTACCCAGAGCTGCTCGCCGGACAATTGGCCGAGGCGATCGCTAAACTCTGGCGCGTTGAGAAAACTTTTCAGCACTCTCAGGCCCTCGGTCGAAAGGTGACCGAGTTGCTTGTAATCCTCCGCCGGGTACGGGCGCGAGCCTGGCAGGTAGGTTTTGATATCGTTGTAGGTCCTGCGCCGGCGGATTTCGTTGGGTAGATCGAGGATCTTGCGGCTGGCCTCCGAGGTCAATCTAAGGGCGTCACTTGCCTCCAATTCTACGTCGCCTTGAATGAAAGGGCGCCAGCTCTGTCCGCCGTAGAGGATGTCGGTAATGGCCGGCAATGCGTCGGAGACATAAGAAACAGGCTTTTTAAGGCTCGACGCCGTTTGCGTCACGCCTCCGCCATTGGCTAGCAATTTCGCGAAAATCAGCAGTTGCTCTCCTGAGAGCTGGGTGAAAGCGTCGCTCAACTCCGGAGCCCGGAGGTGCGTGATCAATTCCTCGCGAGCCCTTGGCGAAAGCTTGCCGAGTTGACCGACATCGTCGATGTATATCGGTCGCGCTTCCGGTAGATGCGCCTCAATGGCCTCGTAGTTCACCCGTTGCTGCGGATCGACTTTTATCAGGCTGATCAACTTGGCGCTTAGCGCCCCCAGCGGTCCCGACGCGAAACTGCCTCTGGGACGCCATTGCCGTTCCTGGTAGAGTAGATCGACGATCTCGGGCAAGTCGAGGCTGACATTATTTGGCTCCCTGCCAATATTGCCTGCCGCTTTGCCCACGTTGCCGTCTTCGGCAATAAGTTCTGCGAAGAGCCGCAATTGTTCACCAGAAAGCCGACTCAGGGCGTCGCTCAACTCCGGTGTTTGCAGATGAATTTTCAGTGCTTCCCGGCCCCCGTCTGTCAGGCGACTAAGCTGGCCGATATCATCGATCCGGGCGCGGCGCTTCTCTGGTAAATAGGGTGCGAGCTCGTCATACACGTTGAGCCGCGCCGGATCAATGCGCAGAGTGCTGATCTTTGCGCGGGCCCGTTTTGTCGGCTGCGCATATTCGTATTCGCCGCTATCCTTGGTGAGCCATTGCTCGCTTCCGTAGAGTTTGGTCACCACGTCTTGCATGATATCCTTGACTCGGCGTTTTGTTTTGCCGGTGCTCTGCACGGTTGGACCCAAAAATCCGTCATTGGCTAGCGATTCTGCGAAGATCAGTAGCTGCTCGCCTGAGAATTCGGTGAAAGCTCTGCTGAACTCCGGTGCTTGAAGGTGGGTGATTAGCTCATCCTTAGCCCCTAGCGAAAGCTTGCCGAGCTGACCGACATCGTCCACTTGATTGGGTCGCGCTTCCGGTAGATGTGCCTTGATGGCCTCGTAGTTCGCTCGGTTTTGTGGATCGATTTTTATCAGGCTGATCATCTCAGCACTTAGCGCCCCTAGCTCCCTCGCGTTTAGAATGCCTTCGTGGCGCCATTCCCGTCCACCGTACAGCAGATCGACGATCGCGGGCAGGGCATGGGTAACATAGGCTCGATCCCTACCGAGACTTGCCGCCGTGCGGCTTACGTCGCCGTCTTGAGCAATGAGTTCTGCGAAGAACCGCAGTTGTTCGCCTGAAAGCCGGTTCAGTGGCTCACTCAACTCCGGTGTTTGCAGGTGGTTTATCAATGTCTCACGCCCTTTGATTGTGAGGCGACTAAGCTGGCCGACATCATCGATTCGGGCGCGCCGCGTCGCCGACAAATCTGGGCTGAGTGCTTCATAGACACCGCGTCGCGCCGGATCGACCCGGATGGCGTTGAGCTTTTCGCGGCCCATCGCCACCAAGTTCTCAGCGTCGCCTGGGCTTCCGTGACGCCATTGCTGGTCCTGGTAGAGGGCATCTACCAGGTCAAACATAATTTTGGTGACTTCGGATCGTGTTTTGCCAATGGTATTTGCCGTGGTGAATATCTTTCCGTCCTTGGCGAGCAGTTCGGCGAAAACCAGGAGTTGCTTGCCGGAGAAGTGCATCAAGCGCTCGCGCAGCTCCGGTGTCCGCAGGTGATTGATGAGTTCCCGCTGTCCCTGGTTAGACAGACGGCTGAGCTGCGCGAGATCGTCGATGCTGGCGGGGCGATCTTTTGGCAAATAGGGACTGACCGCATCGTAGGCCTGGCGCCCCTCGCCCTCCAATTTGAGAGCGGCGATTTTTTCGCTGGCAATTCTTCCCCAACTGCCCTGATCACTCTCGCGCGGGCGCCATTGCTGCCCACCGTACAGAATATCGACGAGGTCGGGCAGAGCGCTTGTGGAGATATAGGATCGGCTTCTGCCGATTTTTTCCGCGGTGATCTTGATCTTGAGCTTGATATTGTCGGGGGTGGCCAGCATTTCCGCGAATACTCGCAGTTGTTCGCCGTTTAACTGCACGAGGGCTTGCCTATATTCAGGCTCGACCAGAACGCGCTTTAGCTGCCGCGTGCCCTCGGGCGAAAGGCGACCGAGCTGGCCCTCATCATCAAGCCGCGCACGGCGCCCCAGGAATTCGAGCTGACGGGCAAGGATAGTGTAGGACGCCCTTTGTTCCTCCGTCAGGCATGCCCCCAGAGCGACATTGTAGATGGCCTTGGCCGCTGCCAGGGTTTCGCTGGAAGCGGGATTCTCAGTTCTCCAGCGATCGTCGCCCACCAGTTGCGTGGCGGTGTCGACGAGTTGATTGAAGCCTTTACGGGAGTCGAGCGACCAGACGCTGCCGTCACGAGCGACGAGTTCGGCGACTAGGCGCACCTGGTCGGCATTCATTTGCCGCAATTTGGATAGTAAGGGAGATATTGTCAGATCTGCCAGTTTGGCCAGACCATCGTCGCTGATGCCAACCTGCACGCGCTCACCGTGCCGCGACCACCAGTTTACGCCCAGGTTTTCTTCCAAGGCCCGCAGATCCACGGCGCGCGGCGATAGTCGATTTTTGAGTTGCAAAATCTGCGCTACGGCTTGCCCGCCCAGCCCTTCCTCGCCGCGTCGCCATTGCGTGTCGCCGACCAATTTGTCGACAATATCCGGGAGCAGGCGGTGGACATACATAGGATCTTGCTCCACCATGTCCGCTATCGACTTTATCGGGCTTGGCGGACCCGTCTTGGCGGGGGGGTGTTCGGCGGCAATTTCGGACAGCACCCGTAATTCTTCGCCGGAGAGTTGGCTGATGCCACCCTGGAACTCAGGTGTTTGCGCAAACTGTCTCAGCTGGACGACGGCCTGTTCAGATAACTGGCTGAGCTGAGACGCGTCGTCGAATCTTTCTGCCCGGGTCGATGGCAAAAGTGCGCTGACTTGCTCGTAGGTGGCGCGTTGTTGCGGCGTCAGCGCAGCGGCCAGGGTGCGGTGATAAATCCCATTTGCCGCGGGGTTGATAGTGTGTCTGCCGGCGCCGCTCTGCTCCCGGCGCCAGCGCCGATCCTCCACCAGTTTATCCGCGATATCCGGCAGAAGGCGGGCGATATGGGCCTCCGACATCTCCAGGCGCTCGGCCACGGGCGGCACCTTGCCTTTGCTGGCGCCAATTTCCGCGGCAATCCTGAGTTCCCGTCCAGAAAGTTGGCTTAGCGCGTCGTGCGAGCTGGGATCACTCAACAACGTCATCAAGCTCTCTTGCCCTGCCGGCGATAAATGACCGAGGTGATACGCATCCCCCGCTCCTTTAAGGCGATTTTGCGGAAGTTTGGCTTGCAGCGCCTGGTAGCTTGCGCGCTGCGTTTCGCTCAAGCCTAAGCCCAAGATCTGCAGATAGATCGCATTCGCGGCGGCCTTGTTGCGCTTGCCGGGCATTCTGTCGACCCAGCTATCGTTGCCCAGCAATGCGTCGGCGATGTCGGGCAGTTTGTTCAGGTCTCTGTTTGACGACAAGGCTGTGACCTTGCCGCCGGCGGCATACAACTCCGCAACCAGATGCCGTTGATCTGCCCGCAGGGATCTGATTTTTCCCGCCAGCGGCGATTGCGCACGCTCAGCCAGGCTGACTGGGTCGGTGCTGCTGAGGGGCTCTTCCGGGCGCTTGGCCATGTTGCGGATATCCGGCACGGCGTTGTCCTGAGTGATCGCATAATTCCGGCGTCCGGTTAGTCGTGATGGGTCACTGGCCGTGGTGGCGGCGAGTGAAGCCTTTTCGACGTCAGCCTTAATCGGCGGATCCAGCAGCGTACGCAAAGCGCTGTCGGGGCGGTGGTAATCACTGCGGGTGAGGTTGAGGAGGTAGACGCGCTGTTGCTCGGGGGGCATCGGCGCCAGGCGCGCATCCAGCGCCCGGCGGAAGCGCTCGACATACGTGGGAAGCTGCTGCTCGCCGGCGCCCCAGCGGCAGTAGGTGTCTCCGGCATACGCGCGCCAGGCCTCTTTGAGTGCGTTGACGCCGGTGGCCGCGGCGGTCGGCGCGGAGGGCAGGTAGGGTCGCAGGTCGACGGTCAAAGGGCGCTGTGAGCCGGAGTCTAACCAGGCTAACGATAGCGATACATCTTTGGGCGACTCGACGGGCACGTCGCGGGTCTCCTCGGTTGACTTCGGCGTGCGCGCGCTGATGTCCATGACGACATCGGGTGACGTTCGGGACGGCTTGGCCTCAGCCGCGGCGCGCGACCGTGGCCTTGCTTCCGGCCGGGGGAAGTCCGGACTGCGCAGGCCGCCGTCGCCGACCGTGCCGCGATGGGGGTCGGGGTCCTTGACCTTGGCAAAGCGCGGTGCGGTGGTCGCGGCGACGACGACGTCACTGGCGGCCTCGCGCACCGTCGTCGCCAGGGTCAACCCGTTGAGATTGCGCAGCTCGTTGGCAAAGGCCCGCGAGGCGCCCTCGGGCAGTGCCGGCACGCCGAAGCCGGCGCCGTAGTCCTCGTTGAACAACGCAGCCAGCTGGCGCGCGCCGCGGGCGTCGTTGGGCACCAGCAGCGCGTCGTGCATCACCGCCAAACCGCCGTGCTGCGCTCGGCGCAGGAAGCGTTGGTGCAGCGGCACCGCCAACATGCCGGGATCATCGGCCTCCGGCGCCCGCAGCTCGGTGTGCTGCAAACCGGGGGGGACGGGCACCTGCGCCGCGGCCTCGACCACGGCGGTGGCGCCGGCCGCCTGCTGGTCGGGCGTATAAAGACTTTCGAAATGCGCCACCGCCTCCGCGGCCGCGCGCATGGACGTGTTCAGCTCGTGCTGCCAGAGCGCCACCGTCGCGGGCTTGAGCGAGGCGTCCGGCAGTTGCGCCAGCTGCGCGCGGATGTCCTTGAACAGCGCCCGCGCGTCGCCCTTATCCGGCCACGCCACCAGGTTGGTCAGCGGGTTCGGTAGTTCCAGGCGCGCCTCAAGCGAGGTCAATTCGGCTTCGGTGGCGGCGATAAACGCCTCTCGCGGCAATGTCGCGGGCGTATTCGTCAGGGTGGTCGTAAATCCCGCCGGCGGCGATGGCGCCGCCTGGGTCTGGATGATGCCCTTGTGCAGAATTGTGCCAAAGGTCTGTGCGGCGCCGGTGAAATTGGGGTCGAGCGTGGCCTGGGCGGTCGGCGTGGCGGCAAAGCCTGAATCCATGCCGGCGCCCGTGTCGGGATTGAATGAGAAGGAAAAATCGGCAAACATTATCTTCTCACTGGTAATTGCGCGGCGCGCTGAAAAGCTGCGCTACGCTAACACCAAAGCGGATGATTTGCGATAGACCAAAGGGCATAGGTTGCGTGCGTGATCGCCGCCAGGCGGGCGCGCAAATCGAACCCTGAACGCGTTAACTTTCCATATCAAAATCGTAATTCATCTGCTCCGTCGGTTCCTGCAGGTAGTATCCCTGAATATAGTGCACGCCGGATTGCCAGAGCTTGGACAGCACGCCGGCGTTCTCGACGAAGGGCACGATGGTGATTTTATCCGCCTGGTGCAGCTCGCTGACCAGCTCGTTCAACGAATTGGCCTCATCGCCGTTGCTCTGCAGATCCTGAGTGAAGGAGCCGTCGACTTTAACGTAGGTGCTGCTGATGTTTTTCAGGGCGTTGAAAGGGTTCAAGGCGCAGCCAAAGTGACTGACGCTGGACTCGCAACCGAGGCCCTTGAGCTGCTCGGTAAAGCCGTTGGCGACGTTGAGGTGATCGTTGATATCAATTTCCCGCAGCTGGAAAATAATTGCGTCGGTGGGTAGTTTGGCCGCTTTGAACGCCACGCCGAGCCAGGGGGGCAGGGTGCTGTCGAGCATGGATTCGCGACTTAAGTTGATGATCAAATGGGTATTGTTGCCCTTGGCGCGGTGCTCCGAGAGGATTTTGATGGATTCCAGAATAGTCCAGCGATCCAGCTTGGTGGTTGCGCCGAGCTTCGCCGCCGTGCCTAAAAATTCGCTCGGTGATACCTCTTTGCCGTCTTCGACCAGCATGCGTAACAACACTTCGTAGTGCTCTTTGTTGGAGCCGCGCAAACTCAGGATCGGCTGAAAAAGCAGTTTGAAACGCCCCGCATCCAGGGCCTGTTGCACCATCACTTCGATATCGTGCTTGGACTGCTTTTTGTTTTCCGGTTCATAGATTTTCGCCAGCAGGCCGGCGTCCTTGGCCGACAGCGTGCGCACCAGGTCGAGTGCTTTGACGGCGTGGTCGAGGGGAATATTGCTGTCGGCGGTGGTCTCGGTGATTAAGGCGATGCCGATATGATAGTTGAACTGCACGGTGGAGCCTTCGATATCGATCACGTGGTCGCGCAGTTGCTGGCAGATCTTCTCCGCCCGTTCGATGGCCTTGGTGGCGCTGACCTTGGGGGCCACGAGGATCAGGCTGTCGTCACTGAAACGACACAGCGTCTCGCCGGTGATGGTCAGGGATTGGGCAAAGGCCGCAATCGCGCCGATCACGGCGTCGACGGAGGCCAAGCCCAGTTTCTGCTGCACGGTTTCGATAAAATTTTCCACGCCGATGTGGAACAGGGCGCTGTTGTACTGTTTGTTAATGGCGGCGTCGACCACCGCTTCAAGCATGTCGACCAGATAATTCTTGTTGAACAAGCCGGTCGCCATGTCTTTGTTTTTGATTTCCTGCAGCTGCGCCGCCAGCTCTTCGCCGTTGATCGCCTTGGCTCGGATCAGGAACTGGATGCAGGCTTCTTCTTCATAGCTCGCCTTGCGCACTTCGATATTGAGCGGCTTTTTCCCACCGTCGCCCACGAGCGCGGTAAATTTCAGTGCGGTGGCGTCGATGTCGCTGCCCTTGATCATGAAGTCCTTGAGGAAGCTTTTCACCGGTTCTTGATGCTTGGGGTCGACGATATCGATGACCGGCAAACATTCGACGTCGTCGCGCGATTCATGGCTTAGAAGCTCGGCGAAGGAGTCGTTGGCGTAGAGAAACATGCCGTCTTGCACGTAGGCGATGGCGTCCCGGGAGCTGTCCAACAGTTGTTGATTGCGGCGCGCAATTTCGTTGAAGCGGCGCTCGGAAAAGCGCCGCCTCTCGCGTTCCTGGCGGTTGTCGATTTCGCGTTGAATCACGTACAACAGGTGCTGGTCTTCGTCCAGTGTGACGACGTCCGCGGCGCCGATTTTCAAGCCCTCGACGATCGCCTGAGTGCCCTGGCGATCGGTCTGCAAGATCACCGGCACGTCCTTGTTGAGTCGGCGGATCAATTTTATCGCGTCCGTTGGCGGCACATTCCGGGTGTTGTCGGCGCCGATCATCAAATCCCAGATTTTATCCTGTAGCAGCTTACTCAATACTTCAAGGCTGTCGATGTGCTGTGCCCGCACGGGCCATCCGGCGTTGTGCAGCATGCTGATCAGACGCTCGGCTTCAGCGCGCGAGTCGTTGAGTATGAGAAGTCTGGTCGTGCTGTTACTCGTCGTCGTCATTCTGCGGTTGTATAGTATTCAGGCAATGGGGCGATAGTTTGGAAAACACTGGGTTAAGTTTAGCTTAATGAAGCGACATGTTTTTTCGATTTTCTAGTTCCATTCCGCATCAAAGCCGCCGGCATCGCCGGTGGCCTGGGCGCCGCCGTCGATGTTGCGAAAGCGGAATTGTTGCATACTTTTAGTGGAAAAGACCGCGCGATCGAGCTTGGCCCGCCATTCTTTCTCGCCGTCGATCAGGCGCACTTTGTCGAATTCCTGAAAGGGCGCCGACACCGTCATTAGGGTCGGTTTGCCCTGCCCGAACTTGGCGGGGGGAACGAAAAACGCGCGCATATACTCGGAATAACCACCGCTGTCGTAAGTTTGGGCAATACCATAGGGCTTTGGGTTGTTGGATATCAGCTGGATGCCCAGCTGAGAGGCGTTCTTGAGCTGGCGTACCCAGCGGATCACGCCGACGCTCCAGGTGCGCTTGCCGATTTCTTTGACGCCGATCACTTCACCGGCGATGACCTTCGCCGAGATATCCTGCTGCCAGAGCAGACAGTAGCCGCCGGCGCTGGCGTTTTGCAGCGTGACCCGATGCACCGGGACAAAGCTGGCCTGCGCATCGCCCGAGTGCGACGCCGGCGGCAGGCCCTGTGAAAAGCGGGAGATTTTTTGTGGCTCGTGCGTGCCCGCGCTGCGCAGAAAATAGTCAAAATCCTGGCCGTTGCACACAAAATAGTGGCTGTCGGTGAGACCCACACACACATCCGCCGCCGATTCTATATGACGTCGCTCATGCTTGCGCTGGGCGACGCTGCTCCAGGTGTCGATGAGGTGCTTGAGCAGGGTTTCGGAGAATTCCTTGGGCACTTTTACCGTTCTGCCGGTGTCGATGATATCCTCGGCGTTGGTGGATTGTTTGGAAAGTTGGCTCAGCAGCGATTTAAAGTCAATTTCGATGCTGCCGCTCGGCACGATATCGCCCATGTGCGATTTGTACACCGGGCCCTGGCTGCCAGTGAGATTGATCGCGAAAAAGTTTTCCGCATCGTCGCTGATATCGCTGTTCAGCTTGACGGCCTGGCACCAGTTTTCAAATACCCAGAACGCGGTGTCTATCTCCGTTTGGCTCATTTGATTAGTGCGCGCGGTGGCCATCATTAAGATGCGCGCATAGGCCGCCTCGATGCTGAGCGCGCGGGTTGACCGCAATATGGGATCCACCACGGCCTGCTGCGTCAGCTCATAATACCTGGCGACCTGATACAAAATATTCAAGGTGGCCCATAAACTCGCCGGTGTCTGTGCGTAGATCTGGTAATTTCTGAAGAATAAAAGTCCGATGCCGGTAATTGCGCGATGAAGGGCTTGGCTTAGGAGGGCGAAGGTCTGCTTGTTGGCGCGACCTTTTTCTGCGATTTGCACTACGGTGGTGACGTAGCCGTTGATCATGTTTTTTTGCAGTGCCTGCGCCACCACGACGGATTTTTGCGCTTCTTCCGGCATGATCAGGGGCTGGTTGAGAAAGGTTTTTTGCAACCCTAAGATGGCGTATTGAATCGTCGGTCGCAGAATTTCCAAAATGTCAAAGCGGTTTTTATAGTCGGTTTTCAGGCGCGCTACCTGAGGTGTCGCGGTGTATAATTTGCCGCTGGTTTGCATGACTTTTGTCGCCTGCAAATTGTCCACCCACTCGCGCACGGCATTGGCCTTGGCGCTGTCGCAGAACGGCATTTTTGCTTGATCGCGCGGCGGCAGGTCGATGGTCGCCAACAACTGGCTCGGTTTTACTTTATCATTCATTCGGTTTTTTGGTGTTTTTCAATCGCTTTCCGATGTTCGTGCGCATGGCCTTGCACATTTGCTGGCTTGCGTTCGTTTGCAGGCTTGCGCTCGGCAATATTTTTACCAACGACATGCTTAGTTTACACGACAGGTACTTTGGAAGGTGCGCCCGGTACCTCTTTTACTAATCGTGGTACCAAATATCCCGGTAGGGTAGCAAGTAATGCCTGATATAGCGAGCGTGCACGCGTTTCGTCGATCTCGAAATGTGCGCTGCCGGCGACTTTATCGAGCATATGCAGATAGTAGGGCAGAACCCCGCAGGAAAACAGCGAGGTCGACAATTCGCTGAGTGTTTTTGCGTCGTCGTTGACGCCCCTGAGCAGCACCGTCTGATTCAGTACGCTCATTCGTGCGCGCATTTTTTGCAGTTGGTGCGCGACTTCGCCGTCCAGTTCCCGCGCGTGGTTGCAATGGATTACCACGACGGTCTGCAGGTCTTCGGCGCCGAGCATCGCCAGCAATTCATCGTTGATGCGCATCGGCGCGACGATGGGCAGGCGTGTGTGAATTCTCAGCCGCTTGATATGGGAGATGGAACGGATGTGGCCGACCAGCCGGCCAAGTTGTCGGTCGGACAGCGCGAGCGGGTCGCCGCCGCTCAGAATCACCTCCTCGACGTCGCGATGGGCTTGAAGGTACTGCAAGGCCTCGCGCCATTGGCCGCGCGATAAACTGTTGTGTTGGTAATCGTGGTGGCGTCGAAAACAATACCTGCAATTGATCGCGCACTGCCTGGCGGCAACCAACAACACCCGGCCCCGGTACTTGTGTATCAGCCCCGGCGCCTTGGTGAACTTTTCTTCATCCAGCGGATCCGCGGCAAAACCCGGAGCCGAGGCGAGTTCCTCCCCTAGCGGCAGTATTTGACGCAACAGGGGATCGTGGGGGTCGCCCTTGCGTATGCGATTGACGTAGGAGCGCGTGGCGCGCAAGGGAAACAGCCGTTGGGCGCGTTCGGCCGCCGGCAGCAGCGATCGATCCAGGCCGAGCAGCGCAAACAGTTGTTGCGGCTCGGTGATTAGCTGCGCAAGTTCCTCTTGCCAACTTTTAACCTGCCACGTGGGGATAGTTCGGGGTATCATTAGCGCTTTTTCCGCACCATAAAAGTTAAGAGAGTGTTTTGAGGGCAAGATGGCTAGCTATTCTACCAATGAATTTCGAAGTGGTTTAAAAGTATTGCTCGACGGTGACCCCTGCGCGATTGTCGAGAACGAGTTTGTCAAACCCGGCAAGGGCCAGGCCTTTAACCGGGTGAAGCTGAAAAATCTGAAAACCGGGAGAACCTGGGAGCGCACCTTCAAATCCGGTGATTCGATAGAAGCGGCGGATGTGGTGGACACGGAAATGGAATACCTCTATAACGACGGCGAATTCTGGCATTTTATGGAGCCCGACACTTTCGAGCAACACCAGGCCGATGTCAACGCTGTTGGCGACAATGCCAAGTGGCTGAAGGAGCAGGATAAAGTCGTGGTAACGCTCTACAACGGCGCGCCGTTGGCGGTGACGCCGCCCAATCATGTCGAACTGGAAATTGTCGAGACCGACCCCGGTCTCAAGGGCGACACCGCCCAGGGCGGCACCAAGCCGGCGACGCTGTCGACGGGGGCCGTCGTCAAAGTGCCTTTGTTCCTTTCGCAGGGCGAGGTCGTGCGGGTCGATACCCGCACCGGAGAGTATCTGGGCCGGGCATCGGCAAAGTAAGTTCCCTTGGTGACGCGCTCCCCGGAATAGCCCGCATGTGGCAATCGGCACTCGACCCTGCCCGCTTGCGCAGACGCGCGGCGCTGCTGGCGAGCTTGCGCAGTTTTTTTGCCGACCTCGACGTCTGCGAGGTGGAGGTGCCGGTGCTGGGGGCCCGCACCGTCACCGACCCCTATCTGGCGGCGATCAGCTGCCGCGTCGCCGGCCGCGATTTTTACCTGCAAACCTCGCCGGAGTTCTTTATGAAGCGCCTGCTCGCCGGCGGCTGTGGCGCCATTTACTACCTCGGCAAGGCCTTGCGCGCGGACGAAGCCGGTCGCCGCCACAATCTGGAGTTTACCCTCTTGGAGTGGTATCGACCGGGATTTGACGATCGCCAACTGAGAGCGGAATTGCTGCAGCTGCTGACATCTCTCGCGCCTGCGGAAAACGCTACCCAAATTCCCTATCAAACGCTGTTTGAACAGCGCGTGGGGCTAGACCCCCACGCCGCGAGCGCGGCGCAATTGCGAGCTCGCGCCCACGCGACGCTGGATGTCGACTTCGATAGCGACGATAGAAATATCTGGCTCGATCTGCTGTTTAGCCACTTGATCGAGCCGACCCTGCAGGATCCCACGCTGGTGTTCGACTACCCGGCCAGCCAATGTGCGCTGGCGAAAGTTGTCGTCGACAGTGGCGGCCGGCCGGTGGCGAAGCGGTTTGAACTGTTTTGGCGCGGAATGGAGCTGGCCAACGGCTATTGGGAACTGACCGACGCGCGCATCCAGCGCCGCCGTTTCAGCGCCGACTTGGCGCACAGACAGTCACTTGGCGCGTATCAGCCACAAGTGGACGACAAGTTCCTCGCCGCGCTGGATTCCGGAATGCCCGAGTGCGCCGGTGTCGCCCTGGGCGTGGACAGGCTCTTTATGTGCCTCGAGGGTTTGGCCTCGATTGATCAGGCCATGCCGTTTTCCATGAATCGCCTGTGAGGCGCGCGGGCTATGGGTTGTCGATCGTTTTCTCAACCATGTCGCAATCGCATTTGATGTCGTGGTTCATTTCCAGCGCCGGCGCCTGCGATTTGGGGCTGCCCACGGCGCGTGCCGGCACGCCGACCACGGTGGTATGGGGTGGAACGTCTTCCAGCACCACGCTGCCCGCGCCCACCTTGACCCCCACGCCGATTTCGATGTTGCCCAATATCTTGGCGCCGGCGCTGATCAGACAGCCCTTGCGGATTTTCGGGTGCCGATCGCCGGCCTCTTTGCCCGTGCCGCCCAGCGTTACCGCCTGCATAATGGAAACGTCATCTTCGACCACCGTGGTTTCGCCGATGACAATCCCGCTCGCGTGGTCGAGCATAATGCCCTTGCCAATCCTGGCGGCCGGATGAATGTCGACCGCGAAGGTCTCTGCGATATGGCTCTGAAAGAAGTGCGCGAGGGAATGGCGGCCGCGCTTCCACAGGCAGTGGGCCACGCGATAGGCCTGCAGCGCGTGGAATCCTTTGAAATAGAGAAAGGGCAGCAGGTAGGAATCGCAGGCGGAGTCGCGTTCGTAGACGGCTTTGATGTCTTCCCGCACCGAATTGCCGATGCCGTCGTCGCGCCTGATCGAGTCTTCTATGATCTCACGGATTTGCAGCGCCGAGATGGCGGGATTGGCCAACTTATTGGCCAGGTGGAAGCTCAGGGCGCCTTCAAGGGTGTCGTGATTGAGTATGGTGGCATGAAAGTAGCTGGCGAGCGCGGGTTCGTGCTCGGCTTCCTCGCGCGCTTCCCGACGAATGGTCTGCCATACCGGGTCTGTTTGCTTCAGAACAGGGATTCTCGGTTCAATCTGCATGCTTGTCCCCAAAATTCTCGATGTTCTACCATGGGTTTGGGCGGTTAACCTTAACGTTAGAGACGGCAAAGTGAAAGAAAAATTCAAAACTTATTTGCTCAGCAAGCCGGAATGTCTGGAAGATTACCCTTTTGGCCCCGACGTTGCCGTGATGAAAGTGTGCGGCAAGATGTTCGCTACCTACGCCAGACACCGCGATGGCAATATCCACCTCAATCTAAAGTGTGACCCAGACGAGGCTTTGGCGCTGCGGGACGTGTTCGAAGCGGTGATTCCAGGGTATCATATAAACAAGAAGCACTGGAATACGGTGATTCTGGACGGCTCCATTCCCGACGCGGAAGTGGAGCGAATGATCGATCGCTCCTATGGTTTAGTGGTGAAAGGCTTAACCAAAGCTGAGAGACGGTCATTGGAAATCAAGGTCGGCGAGAGCGAACTTTACAAATAACAACGCTTGTGGCAAGTCCCACAAGGTAATCGCTCAGGCTGCAACTTTTGTTTTTAGTGGTCCGTATCTCATCCACATAACAAACCTGGAGAGATAGAGACCCATGAAATCCTCCCCATTTGTCCCCAGTAAAATTTGGGCGCTGTTGCTTGTGCTCGCCAGCCTTCTGATGGCCTGTGGCGGTTCCGATGATTCCGATGCCGTGTTTGCCGACGATCCCTATTCGACGGCGCAACCGAGCCCGACGCCGGATCCCGACGGGGATGCGCCAGATCCGACCGTGACGCCGGATCCCACTATGACGCCCGACCCGACCATGACCCCGACGCCCACCCCCGATCCGCAGGCGGCGCCCTTGCCGATCACGTTGCGGGCAACGGATATTGGCAGCACCTTCACCGCTAGCGGATCTGTCAACGTGCTGGTGCCCAGTGGCAACGCGGTGGAGACTCGTTTTGAGAATCGCAATGGCATGACGCTGTACACCTGGGACCAGGATTCTCTGCGGGACTCGAACTGCAACGGCGGTTGCCTGACGGCCTGGCCGCCGCTGGTGGCCGATGCCAACGCGATGCCGACGCCGCCGTTCAGTATCATTCAGCGCGATGATGGCACCAGCCAGTGGGCCTTGCGCGACATGCCGCTGTATTTTTACGCCAGCGACGCCATGCCCGGCGACATCAACGGCGAGGGCGTCAACGACTGGCACGTGGCGCTCGCCCAGCCCACCGCTATCGACACCTTCATGGATGCCGACGGCGACTACTTAGTGGCCTCCGGCAATGTCTCGGTCGCGCTGCCCGACGGCGGCAATACCCAGTTTATGGCGCAGCGGCAGGACAAGCGGGCCTTTGCGCTTTACACCTTTGACAACGATCCGATGGGGCAGGCCACCTGCAACGACGCCTGCGCCGCCGCCTGGCCGCCACTGCTCGCAGACCCCGCCGACAATGCCGCCGAGCCCTATAGCCTGGTCAGCCGGCAAATGGATCAAAACGGCGGCACCGCCATGCAGTGGGCCTATCAGGGCAAGCCGCTGTATTTCTATGTCAGCGACGCCAACGCCGGCGAAACCAGCGGCGCAAGCGTGCCCAACTGGACCCTGGCGCGGCCGCAACCGTGGAAGGTAATGAACGGCAATCTATTTGCCGCGGGGCTGGTGCAGGTGGCCGACTTTGTCAACAACGCCGAGCAGACGGATGCTAGATCCAAAGACGGCTACGCCCTCTACGTGTGGGGCAATGACACTCCCAACCAGGCGAGCAATTGCACCGCCGGTTGCCTGGCGACCTGGCCGGCCCTGATGGCCAACGAAGGTGCGGAAGCCGTCGCCCCCTACAGTCTGATTCCGCGCGCCGCCACCGGCCAGTTGCAGTGGGCGCTCAATGGCATGCCGCTGTATTTTTACGCCTTGGATACCGCCCGCGGACAGACCAACGGCGATGGTGTGGGCGCCTGGAGTTTGGCTGCGCCGTAGTCAAGATTACTCGGCGGTTGGCAGCGTGCAAACCCATCCGATGAATATTCCTGGCATCGGATGGGCTTTTTTTTGAGTTGGCGTAATGCTGTTGATTTAGGGCCCTTGGCCACTGACAGATCGCAGCGGGTGCCCATAGCAACTTAAGTTAGGAATAGTATTGGTTGAACGGATTTAAAGATTGTAGGAATAACTCAAGAATGCTCTGCGGGTATCCCGCCGCGATGGATCTTCATTGGACGCTTTGAAGTCGGCGAACCGCAGCATGATGTTATGCTTTTTCTGTGGTTTAAAAATAATGTCGAAATCAAACTCCTCGCCGAAGGTTTGCGATCCCTCCTCGGCGGCAAAAAAATGATAGCGCAGGTCCAACTTCCAGGGCGCGCGGCGCCAGGTGAGGCGCACTGACTGATCTGTAAGGCCGTTGGCCGGCGGCGAGCTGAACTGGTCCGCCCAGCCGTGAAATTCGTGCAAGGATCCAAGCGGCGTAATAAAGGCGACGCCATCCTTCGACCCGAGTTGTTCGTGGCGCAAGCTCAATTCGGTCGAACGAAAACCTATCGCGGCATCGAAACGCAGATAGGGCAAGGTGGGTTCGGTGGCCGTCGCGGTGCGTTTTTGCATCGCCACTTCCGCCTCGAGCCGATATTGCAGCGCCGCCGGTTTTATCGTTCGCGCATAACTCGCGCCCACCGTATCGTTGGCACTCGCGGGAGCGTCGCGGTTGTCGATCAAATAAGTGTACAGTACTACATCGGCATAGTCCCACTCGTTGATTTGCAGGCGTAGCAGATGGGTCTTGTGTTCGTGGTCGCCGAGGCGGGCGAGAGGCCTGGCGCCGTTGAGTTCGCCGTAGTTACTGTCACTCAAACGGAGTTCTCGGTCGGCGTCATCGCCGAAGATGCGGTTGCTGTTCCATAGATAGCCGTAGTTGAAGGTGGAGGCGCTGAATAGCTCTTTGCGCAAAAAGAGCGCGTCAAAGGTCTGTTCGTTTTGCCAGAAATTAATGCTGCCGATGAAACGTTGGTTGTCCAGCTCGATGGCCTGGCGTCCCAGCGTGAGATCTTGGTTGGCGGTTGCAAGACGGGCGAACAACTGGTTGATTTCCGATCCCGCAACATCGGGAATGGTGGGTTTGCCGTTAAATCTGACACCGTCGCTGTGCTCGTCCTCGCGGCCGGTTTCCACGTGATCAAATTCGAGATAAGTGGCGAAATGTTCATGCCAGTGTGATGACAATGACAGGCGGGTTAGTAGCGACGTGGCACTGCCGTCATTGGCGCCGTCTTTGAGATCTGCGTAGCGGGCGCGCGCCGCCAGTTCCAGTCGTTGCTCCGCCGCTGTCGCGGGCTCAAGCGCGCTGCCGATAATGACCGCCGCTGCCAAATGAAGGCCGCGCCGCCTAGCTCCAATCATCGGCGTTACCGTCGTGTAAGATGGTCGCACCCTCGAGTTTGTCCATGGCTTCGTAAAGTTCGTCAGGCATGGGGTTTTGTCTGACATCCATGTATTTGAGGTTGGGCAGGGAGTGGATGTCAATGTGCTCCATGGCGTTATCGAACAGATAAATTTTGCCCAACGCCGGAAGATCCCGGTAGGTGAACGTGACAATGTTATTGGAATTTGCTTTGAGCTTGGTCAGTTTTGGCAGGTCTGACATCGTTAATTCGGTTAAGCGATTGCTGAAGATGTACAGCTCTTCAAGCGCCGCTAGGTTGCCAATGGTTAACCGCTGCAGACGATTGCGGCCCAAATTCAGGGTGCGCAGGTGTTTGAGGCCGGTCAATGCAAAGGATTTGATCTGGTTTTTGTGCAACGAGAGCTTGGTGATATTGACAAAACTCTCCAGACCGTCGACCGCGCCGATGGCTTTATTGTGACAGGTGATATGTTGGTATTGATCGGGGGTGGCCCAGTTGTTTTTTGCGCCGATATCCGCCACGCACCGGCGTAAATTTTCGTCAACGATATTTGGCGCAGAGATGGCATCGGCCGCCTTGAGCAGCAAAAACAAGCCCAGGACGCGGGGCAGAAGTTGCGTGCGACCGTTTATCTTGTGACCTATAATCAGCATAGATCTTTACCCTCGCGTTGGGCGTATGAGCGGGTAAAGTACCCCAAGCCCGGGCGCCAGATCAAGTGAGCAGGAGATGGTCGCGCGCGCCGTTAAATAGCTTTTTGGGGGGGAGAGAACCTGACGCAGACGCCTTTTGCCAGCAGCATCTCGCTCGGCTCGTCGATGGCGGATCCGCCCGGTTCCTCTTCGGTGAGGAGCAAAAACGCCGCGTCGCTGATCAGCCGCCAGGTGGCTTCGCTGAGATCGATGGCGACCGCTTGAGTGTCGTCCAATACGGTGATCGGGCGGACTTCGCCGTCGCGCCGCGACACTGCCCACAGTTGAGCACTGGTGTCGGGGGTAAATGCCTCGAGGTCCCATTTCAACCACATTTTTTTCCCTTCTCGGGCGCTGAGGGCAGTCAGCATGGCCTTGCCGGATGCGTCGGTCAGCACCGCCACGTAGTCCGTATTGGGGGTGGTTTTTTCAACACTCGGGTAGTAGCCGAACAACACCAGCATCAGCGCGACGGCGGCAAAGGTGGGCGCCGCCCACTGCACGAACCACGCCCAGCCGAAGCCTGGCTTGGCCGCGCTTGTGGTGTCCGCGTCGGTGTTGATGCCGGTGCAGATCGCATCCCAGGTATCCGCCGCCGGTGCTCGCTGTTGCTCAGGGGCGAGTTCCATCAATTGCTCCTGCCAAAATTGCACCTGTGCCTGCAGCGTTTGATCGCCCGCCAGCCTGCGCTCGAAGCGGCGGCGTTCGGCGCCCCTCAAGGTGCCCGCGACGTACTCAAACGCGGCTCCTTGAGGCTCTAGTTCGTCGTTTCGATTTTGCTTTCCAGACATCTTTTTAACCTTTCGGCGCCCCGGCGTAGCCAGGATTTCACCGTGTTGGCATTGGTATTGAACTTGGCGGCAATTTCCTCGCGTGAGAAACCTTCGAGATAGGCGAGCTTGAGGCTTGCCTGCATGTTGTCACTGAGCCCGGCCAGGCACTCTGTGATATGCGAATTCATCCGCGTGGTGTGGAGCGCGGCTTCCGGCGTCGGACTGTCGTTGTCCGCCAGGGAAGCGAGCAGATCGCCGTGCTCTTCGGCGCTCGTAATTCTCGTGTGGTGGCGCATTTCTTTGTCTAGTCTGTCAAGGGCCCGGTAGCGCAGGATGCTGGTCATCCAGGTCAGTGGTTTTGCCACCTCCGGGCGGTAGGAAGCGGCGTTTTGCCAGATCTGAATAAACGCTTCTTGCAACACCTCGTTTGCCACTTCGTCCGATTTCACGATGCGAAACGCCACGGCCATAAGATAGCCTCCCACACGGTCGTATAATCGCTTTAATGCGCCCTGGTCGCGCAGGGTACAACGGGCTATCAGGTCTACAAGCTCGTCGTCGGTTGAATCCATAGTTTGCGTCGCACGTTGCGTTGTTGGTTATTTATACGAGCGTCGGGCCCGGGGGGTTGCACAAATTTTACCATAGAGACGCCGCCGTCAAGGGTTGGGCGCCCCTGAATATCGAGTCACGGATCCGCCAAACATGTGAACCATGCCGCTTGCATCCAAGCCGGTTGGCAGCCAGAATTCATGGTAAGCGATGGGGATGCGGTCGCTGCCGCCTCGACAGCAATGTCCGAGCCCTTGCGTGGCGGGTATGCCCGGTGCCGCGCAACATGAGCCCCAAGTCGCTTGCCAAACCGGTGACGCCCGTCGGGTGGCGGCACTGAAATATGGTGGCACCTACTAACCCGGCATGCATTTATGTCGGGTTAATAGATTAAGGTATTGGAGCCTGGGGAATGAGACATCTGTTCAGCCTTTTTGTGTTGATGGCCGCGCTTTTTGCCACCGAAATCGCGCTGTCGCAGGTTTACCTCGGCGCGAGCTACGGCGTTGCCGAGCCCACGGGGGACGATCCTGCCAATCGGATACCGGAAATGGACGGCGATGCCGGTTATCGGGTCTACCTCGGCAACCGCCTGTCGGAAAAATTCGCCATGGAAGTGGCCTATGTTGATCTCGGTGAATATGAGGTTGGCAGCGTCGCCGGTACTCCCGATCCCACGGAGCTGCGGGACACGCTCGCCATTACCGGCATTGATGCCAGCGTTCTAGGCAAGTTACCGCTAAGCCAGCGCCTCGCTGTATTCGCCAGAATTGGAATATTCTCCTGGGAGGGGGAGCGTGTGATTGAGGATGCGACCACCGGGCAACTGGGTACCTTTATCGCCGATGAGATCGATTACAACGCCGGTCTCGGGCTGGAATATCGCTATATGAACTATTTGGGTTTCACCCTTGAGTTTAACAACTACCATTCCGATGAAATCGACAACTATCTTTACGGGGCGGGTGTTTACTTCAACTTCTAACAAGCGTCCGTCAACGGATTCTCTCCCGGCGCGTTGAAACAAATACACAGCCACTTACGGGAGCTAACCATGAATACAACCGCCATCATTGTGTGCCTTATTGCCGTTATGGCAAGTCCACTGGGGTTTGCCGCATCGATTGACCTGCGTCAGGAAAATCAGAGAGACCGTCTTGTACAAGGGGTTGCCTCCGGGGAGTTGACCGGACGCGAGACCAAGCGACTCGTCAGGCAACAACGGCACATAGCCGCCACGGAGGCGAGGTTTAAGGCCGACGGTAAATTTACCTTGCATGAGCGAGCGAGAATCCAGCACAAACAGAATAAGGCCAGCGGTCATATCTTTCGTCAAAAACACGATTTGCAGGATAGACACTAACAGACCCGAGTTGGCGTTATGCGAAAAGTCGAGTCAGGCGGCTCTTTATTTGCCCGCCTGACTGATTAACTCGTAGGGCGTATCGGCAAAGGGCGGGAATTTTTTATCCGCGGTGATAAACAGGGTATTGGTTTTATCGCCATTGGTATGGGCAAGCCCGGCAAGCGTATAGTCGTCGTCAATATTAAACCAAAGATCAGTTTTTCTGCTCGATCCCTCCCTCACCCGCCGCACCAGAATGGCTCTGTCAACGCGGTATTGGGTGTGACCGATTGACGTGGCTTCTATTCGATTGAAGGTATAGCGCTTCAGGCGACCGCGATTGATAAAGTCGTAGGTTAGGGCTTTTTGACCGCTTATCAAATCCAGCTGCAGTTGCAGTTGATAGGTCATTGGCCCCAGAGTGCCGGGTTGAAGGCTGAGTGTGCGGGTTTTTTTCTTGTCCGTCGCCAGTGCGGTGGCGGTATCCCAGTCGAAGTCGATTTTGCGCGATTTTTTGATTCCGAAGATGCGCTGCCGATAGCGATACTTGGTGGGTCGTATCTTATGATCCGCTTGCCAGATAAATTCCTCGTATTCCTCTATCGAGGCAAACAGGTTGTTGGCTGACGCGCGTATCGCAAATCGGCGATCTCCCAGATCTACCAGAGATCTCGTCATCGCAATATCAAATGACTTATAGCGGCCCTCGTAACGGGTGGTATGCAATACGCGTTCGGCGACCGAGGCATGGGCCGATGAGAACACCGTCCACCACCACGCGAATAGGCTCGTTACGATGAAAAATTCGCAAAACGCGCGGGTCATATAATATTTGAACTCATATTCATTCGCTGTCCAAAGATATAGTTATGAGTCTCTTACCTTAGATTAATTCCCCCCTATTGGCAAAGGCGAGGAAACTTGTCGCCCGATGGGCGAACCGCTGAAAATTGGCGGCTCCTGAGCCGAGAGACTAGACTTTGGGCGTATCTTCGTGGTTTTGGGACGGTTGCGGCCGCATTATCTTAGCGGGGGTTTGAGATTCTCCCAGGAATGACTATTCAGAGTTTTGTCGGGCAATGGAATCTGAGGTGCGGGCGTGCTGCTGAGCGGAACGTTACCGTTGCGGCCAATTTCCGCACTCGCCGTCGCTTGATGCATATAATAGCGCTGGTCTGGCTCTGTCTGGTTAGCGGCGGCGCCTTGGCGACTGTGGTGGATCGCGCCTCTCACCAGCAGACTTTGGCCGGGGGCGTGTACTTTCTGGTTGAAGACCAGGCCCTTGATATCGCCGATATCCTTCGATTACCCCAGCGAGTATGGACGCGGGTGGATGGTGACATCAACCTCGGTTATCGCAAGCAGGCCCATTGGTTCAAGTTTGACTTGGTCAACGCCGACAGTGAGGCTGTGGCGAGATTGTTGCAGATATCCTATCCGCTGTTGGATAACATCAATATTTTTCAGGTCGCCGACGGGCGCTTGCTGAGATCCTTCGCCACGGGTGATTCGCTGCCATTCACGCAGCGGCCGCTGGCGCATCGACATTTTCTGTTTCCTCTCACGCTGGAGGGCGGACAGGTTTACCAGGTGTTGATGCGGGTGCACACATCCGGCGCCATGCAAGTCCCCATGATATTGTGGCAAGAGCGCGAGTTTTTCGTGCAAGACGCCAAGGAAAACGCCATCAATTCCATGTACTATGGCATCTTATTAATCATGGCGGCATTTAATCTGCTGTTGTATTTCTCGCTGCGCGAGAAAACCTATCTTTTTTATGTGTTTTTTGTCGTCAGCATACTGGTCCTGATGACCAGTCTAAACGGCTACGGCTTTCAGTACTTGTATCCCTCATGGCCTCGCTTCCATGGTCTACTGATACTGCTGGCGGTGCCGGTGACACTCGTCGCGATCTGCCTTTTCACCATGCACTTTTTCAATTTCGTGGAATTGAATAAAGCCTGGTATCGTTTGTTTGTTTGCCTTATTGCGGCCAGCGTCCTTTGCATGCTCGGCGCGCTATGGCTGTCTTACAACGTATCCACCCGAATTTCGCTGGCGCTAAGTTTTCCGGTGATCCTGGCCACCCTGGTGGCGGGAATAAAATTCTGGCGCCAGGGCGATCGCAGCGCGCGTCTGTTTTCCATTGCCTGGCTGGCGTTTCTGCTGGGCGCCACCGGGCTGGTGCTGAACCGCATTGGCGTGCTCCCGTCCTCATTTCTTATTGAACAGGCGATTCCGGTGAGCACTACCACGCAAATGCTACTGTTTTCATTGGCCCTCGCGTCACGTTTTAGCGTTGAACGCGGCGCGCGCAAGCAGGCGCAGCAAGAGTATTTGCAGGAAATCCGCAAACGCCGCGAGGTAGAGACCAAGTTGGTCTACGCCGCCAGTCACCATGAGATCACCGGGCTGCCCAATCGTCTGTTGTTTGAGCGGGCATTGCGACCGTATATTGACAACCCCCCGTCCGGACGCGAGTGTATCGCGATTGTGCTGTTGCATGTTCGGCGCTTTGACGACGTCAATAAAACCCTGGGACACCGCAATGCCGACGTGTTGCTGCGCCGTATCGGCGAACGCATCGACAGTGTCGTTAAATTTGGTCAAGACGCCCTACCGATCGAGCATAAAGCTGACGGCGCCATTTTTACCGCCCATGTGGAAGGCGTGAGCTTCTGTTTTGCGCTGGCAAAAGACAATCGTGAAAATATCCTTCAGTATATCGAAGGTCTGATAAAAAAAATGTCCGAGCCGCTGGCGTTTATGGGGCTCGAATTGGAGCTGGGTTTTCTGGTGGGCTGCAGTTTCGCCGACGAAAGCGCAATCGATCCGCCAACCTTGCTACGGCAGGCATTTATTGCCTTTGATACCGCCAGCCGCAGTTTATCGCCGATCGCCATTTACCAGCCGGCCATGAATGCCTACAGTCCCAGGCGCCTGACCCTGATGACCGAGCTAAGGTCGGCCCTCGAGCAGGATGGCCTGGAGCTTTTCTTTCAACCCCAGATTCACCTGGCCAGCGGGCGCGTAGCCGGTTTCGAAGCGCTTATTCGCTGGTTTCACGCCGACTATGGTTTTGTTCCGCCCGACGAATTTATTCCCATGGCGGAAAAGACCGGCTTGATGAAGCCCTTGACGCGCTGGGTATTGGGGAAAGCGGTTGCCTTTGGTAAGCACTTGGACAGTCTGGGGTGCAAGGCCAATGTGTCAGTGAACATTTCTGCCTGGAATTTGCGCGAGCCGGATTTTTGTTGCCAGGTGCGGGAGGTTCTGCGCCAGCAAGCGTTGGAGGCGGACAGGCTTGTGCTCGAAGTCACCGAGACCGCGGCGATGGTCGACCCGGAAAGCGCCATGTCGGCCTTGGGGGCGCTGCAGCGGGCCGACGTGCGCCTGTCGATCGACGATTTCGGCACCGGCCATTCGTCGCTTGCTTATATTCGCAAGTTGCCGGTGCATGAGATCAAAATTGATCGCTCCTTTGTCGGCGAAATGAATATGAATAAAAATGATGCGACGATTGTCAAAACGACCATCAATATGTGCCACGATCTCGGCTATGAGGTAGTGGCGGAGGGCGTGGAATCGCAGGCGGTGGTCGACATGCTGATCGACATGCGTTGCGACATCATTCAGGGTTATCACATTGCCAAGCCGATGAATCACAGCGACACTTGCGACTGGTTGAGCGCAACCCGGTGGAAGGTGGATATCTCATAGGCTTGCCAAGCGATTTTTAAAGGATGTTAACTCCAGTTTCAACGCTTCACTATTTTCCGTGCCCATGCGCAACATGAGTTTGTGCGCCGATGGCAGTTTTTCCAGTTCCGGGTCGTGGAACTGGAATTTGACGGAGGGCCGCACCAATAGGATGGCGCGATCAAAAGTGGGGGCCTGTAAAAGCATATCCACGGCCTTAATCAAGGTCGAATGGAAATCCCCCTCGCCAATTCCCAATTCCCGATACGCCTCTTCAAGGGTTGGTCGGTAGAGCGCATATAAATCGATCAGGGTATCGTCGTTAATAAGGGAAAACAACGCGATGTAAGATGAGTAGCGGGAATAGTTTGCGCGCGATATGCGGTACAACTCCTGTTGCGATTTGGCTGTTTGTCGGCCAATTTTATTGGCGTTGAACTGACCCGGCGGCGAGGCGATCGGGCGATATTGACGGACAATTCTCCCCTCACTTAGGCCATAGATTGCGCGCACGATTTTGCGGGCAATTTCTTCCTCGGTAAGCAAATTGATCAGTTCCCGCCCGTGTGCGAGCGCAGCCACGCTGGCAACGATCGCCTCGTCGCTGCCATCCAGGGGAACCGCCACGGGGCGTGGTTGTGCTATGGGCGTTGGACGGGCGTCGGCAGTGGCTTCAGGCGCCGGTGAAGCAGTCGGCGTTTGCGGCTTGGCAACCGCCGGCCCCGCAACAGCGGCCGGCGTTTTTCGCACTGCACTTTTTTCTTTACCGCTCGACCAAAACAGCGCGCCCAGGACCGCCGCCGCCAGCAGAATCAATACTGTTGCAATAATGGGAAATCTATTTTCCATCGCCAATGCTCTCGTGTGATTCAGTCTATAAGAGCTCTGGGAGCGAATCTATTGGTTTTCATTGTAAGGTCTAACAGACAAATAAAATGGGAATTGGTTTCCACGGTGCTGTGTACCGCGTGCGCTTACAGCGCTGGTTAGACAACCGCCGGAGGCACCCTTGGGCGAGATTGAGATGGCAGTCTTATAGGATTGGCAAGGTTGAACGGGCTATCTGCCCCGCCGGTTTCCCTATTTCTTACGCACCGCCAGCAAGGTGACGACGGCGAGAATCAGCACGCCATGGCCGGCGTGGTCGAGAGGGTGATTTGCCAAGGCGTTCTCCTGACTTGAGGTCGACACGAGGCTGCCACGACTCAGGCTTGACTGCCATGTCGGTTCGAACTTGGCGCCGGTCGCTGCCATGGTCTTGGGTATGCCTAGCAGTGCTATCAGGTAGACGCAAGTTATCATCATTTTGATCATGGGTCACCTATGTTGATGGCTCGGTTAGCGCTGGATAAGTCGGCGGTGAGAAAACATCCGGGTCAATGCACTGCACAAAATATAATCCGTAAAATAGGAAACATCCTTGTAAGTATTGTCCGTTAAAACGTCCCTGTCAGTGTATTCCCCGCCCTGTGGTTCTACGTTAGCTAAAAGAGTGCCAACATGCAGAACCCAGTGCTGGCGGGGCCTCGCGCGCGCTCAAATGCTATCGATTTGACGGAATTGTAAACTAGCCTGACATTCGCCTTTGAACGCCTTCACATCTTATTCACTTACAGGCGAAAATTACGCGTCATGCGTTCGTTGCGTGATACCGATAAAACCGACATGCATGAATTTGGCCGAATTCATTACGCCAGCGCATGAAAATTGTCTTCGCTTCAATCGATTTCTTGCTTTGAGTGTAAAGTAACCTGACAGTTGGCGCCATTTTCAGCTAAGCGGGCTGTAGGTGGAGAGGCTCTTCGTCCAGCTCAGCCAGCTGCTCGCGCAGCTCCAGAATGTGCTCCGCCCAGTAGCGCTCGGAATTGAACCAGGGAAACGCCTGGGGAAAAGCGGGATCTTGCCATCGTTTGGCCAACCAGCCGGCGTAGTGCAGCATGCGCAGGGCGCGCAGCGGCTCGATGAGCCACAGCTCCCTGCGGTCAAACTCACAAAACTCCTCGTAGCCCTCCAAAATACCTTGCAGTTGCGCGCTGCGTTGCACGCGGTTGCCGGACAACAGCATCCACAGGTCCTGCATGGCCGGCCCGGTGCGCGCATCGTCGAGATCGACCAGGTAGAGGGAATCCGGTCGCACCAGGATATTCCCCGGATGACAATCGCCGTGGAGGCGGATCGCGCGGTAGTCGACGGGAGCGATGATCTGTGTCACCTTCTCGATCAGGTGCCGGGTTAGGCTCTCGTAGGCATCGCGTAGGGATTGCGGAACAAAGGCATTGGCGATAATGAATTCCCGCGGCTCCCATCCGAAGCTTGCCACCGATATTGCCGGCCGCGAAGCAAAGGACCGGGTTTTACCGATGCCGTGAATCCTTCCCAGGTGCTGGCCGAGCGTGTAAAGCGTGTCGGGATTATCCAGCTCGGGGGCGTGGCCGCCGCGGCGCAGATAGAGTGAAAACCGATAGCCCTCGTATTCGAACAAGGTGGCATTTTTCTTGGCGAGCGGCGGAATGATCGGAATCTCGTTTTCCGCCAGTTGGGTCGAGAATTGGTGTTCTTCCAAAATCTGCGCGTCGCTCCAGCGGCCGGGGCGGTAGAACTTGGCGATAATGGGTTCCTCGCCTTCGAGGCCGATCTGGTAGACGCGATTCTCGTAGCTGTTGAGCGCCAGAACGCGGGCGTCCGACACCAGACCCAGGCTTTCCACCGCATCGAGCACCATGTCCGGACTTAGGCGCGCGTAGTCTTCCTGGTTCACTGGCTTACCCTCCGTTAAATCGGCGAGTATAGCAATTTACCGGTTGCCTAACGGTTTTTATGAGTCGCCTAGCGGCTTTTCAATGTCATTAACTTAGGCACTAGTACTCCTTCAACATAATATTGCCGGGTTCAGTGTGTGTGTCAGCGGTTCTGGCAAGGCGCGTCTCGCCGGCAAGGGTGGGCTCCCTTGTCAAGAGGCGCAACGCCGTCCAGAAGCGCTGACACGCCCACCCGCAGGGCGCTTGCC
>JAAUXX010003315.1_pt1 | contig 65418 bp, 73 predicted proteins | sample 7278111 | NCBI WGS metagenome assembly JAAUXX01 (sample SAMN14350116, study PRJNA611818) | marine sediment metagenome | isolation source: surface marine sediment (1.8m) | place: French Polynesia: Moorea | collected 2018-08
ATTACGATGAGGAAGATTTTTTTAACCGGTATTCTGACCACTATCTTGTCCGCTCACCTTCAGACAGTTTTGCCTATGGCATCGAGTATCATCACCAGTATACACAGCAAGACTTCCGGTTTCCTAAAGCTGCACTGGAACGGTTACTCAATAACGCTATTCCGCCTAAAGCCCCCGTTATTTCTGAACCACTGAGTCAACAGCGTACCAATGATTTACATAAAGTCATTGTCCGCTTGTTATCACACCACAAAGATGCACAAATCGGCACCCTATGGAATGCCCTCCGGCGCGATATTCAACAAACCAATCGAGATTACGATAACGACCATATCATCACGAAGATGAGTCATGCAGAAATTCACTGGGTAAGTGGCAGTGGTGCATCGAGAACATTGAAAAAGAATTCCTTTAAAACACGGGTATCCAAACTCCGCAAAGTCGGATTAGTCTACTAAAGCGTTATCGCTAAGGTTATCGCAAAACAAAAAAAGTTATCCGTAACGTTATCGTAAACGTTATTTTTTAAAAAAGGTTATCACTAAGAAAATGGCCTAAATTAACTATGGTGCAATTACACCTATCGATCACAACCGATAGGAAAAAGCACCATGACAACCCCCAGCAACCTCCCGATTTCGAGAACCCTTAACGAGGCAGAAACAGCGGCTTATATTGGTTTAAGCCGCTCATTTCTAGCCAAGTCTCGTATGCAGGGTCACCTTAAAAACCGCACCCTAGCGCCGCCCTTTATTAAAATCGGCCACCGCGTTCGCTACCGCAAAGATGACCTTGATGCCTGGCTAGAAAGCCAACCCCGGTTCTTACATCTGGGAGAAATGGCATGATGCTCTCGCCTTTCATGATTAAAGCTTTCGTCGCGAATATGAAATTAGCCATACGTGATGAAGCCCATTTTAAACAATTAACCGATGGTCTTTTTAATGCCATAAAAGACGAGCACTTAGACGGGAGCTTTGATTGTTTCGCTTTCGCCTGGGGCCTATTGCCCCAATGGGCCAAAGTATTATTACTTTCGATGGCCTACCGAGAAAATAAAAACGCTTTTAACAGCATCACCCCTTTAACCCCCATCGATTTATTCACAGTACAACAACGGGCCGTGCTATCCACGGCTTGCGAAAAACTCTTAAGCGCTGTCATCACGCTCATGGCTGATTACGATTTTACCGAAGGCTTTTACCAAGGCTGGATGGACGGACGCAGCTCAGCCCTAAACCAACAACCGCAACCCCAACTGGAGAAAGCCGCATGATCGAATGTGTTGATACTCGTTTTTTTAAATTAGAACGTAATGCCCGTGCCTTTATTGATGAAGTTAACAGCTATGGCTACTGGTGCCATCTCGTCCGAGGCCATAGAGGTTTTATCGTCAATGTCTTTATGGAGGTCGATTAAACATGCAATACGCCGACTTAATTGAAACCCAAGTATTTCAAGACTACCCCGACGTACAGCGGTTTATAGAACTCCATGACAGCCCTTACAAATGCTGTTTAGTCACCAACTGCAATGACGGTTTTATTGTTGATGTCTATCAGGATAAAAAAGTTGAAGCCTATTTACACTAATAATAGTGGTTACAAGTCAATCTATGCCACCTCAATAATGGCGGTGGCATGATTGTGATTTTTCCTGAGCATTGTCACCAACACGACCGCGATTTTATTTATCAACGTTTACGCCCTCTACCCTATCGCTTTCAAAAGGCGCTGGCGGAGCGCTATAACGATACCTATTGCACCCATCAGTCTCCGCGCTTTGCTGCCAATAGCGAATTACGCCTGACCTGTGATCAATTAAATAACATTTCCTACCGGTTAGGTTGTGATGACGACGCCATTGTCGATTTAGCCAAGCGCTATGCCCACCGCTGTTTACTCTACCGGCAGCGCGGCTACCAATCCGTCACAAAAGTCTGTCGTGCTGTCGATATTGAACCGCCACCGAGAGAAAGCCTGGACGATGAGCCAGGGGCCATTGCGCGTATGGTAGATGAATATTGGTGGCGACGGCAGTTACGCAAAAAACATGCGCGAGGTTTGGAAAAATGTGCTTTAGCGCTAAACCTAGTCAGCCAACGAAAAGGAAAATATTGCAGTGACGAAACCCTAAGCCGACATAAGTCCCAAAAAAACCGCAACCGCCAATTGCTGGCTATGTTGGAAGCCATTAATGAAAGCACGGGCGAAGTGTTTTCATTAGAAGAAATTGTTGCACTTTCGGTCAGCAATCCCAAAATTCGCCGTGCGGAATTAATGACCCGCATTGCCGGTTTTGAACTGCTGGCAAAAGAGCGTGGCGACGCGGCAGAATTCTACACCATCACTTGCCCGTCAAAGATGCACGCGGCCCATTCCGGCAGTGGTGAACGCAACCGGAAGTATGATGGCACCACACCAAGAGAAGCCCAACAATACCTTTGCCAAGTGTGGGCGCGCATTCGTGCGAAGTGCCAACGGGAAGGGATTGCTTTTTATGGTTTTCGCGTTGCGGAACCGCAACATGACGGTACACCCCACTGGCATTTATTGTTATTCACACAACCGGAATATACCGGTGCCTTGCAAGCGATTGTCAAGCACTACGCCCTACAAACCGATGGTGATGAACCAGGGGCACAGCAACACCGGTTCACACCGGTCAAGATCGATCCTAAAAAAGGCACCGCCACCGGTTATATCGCTAAGTACATATCGAAGAATATCGATGGTTATGGTTTAGAAAGCGACCTCTTTGGTGGCGACCCTGTAAAGGGTGCCGAGCGCGTCGAAGCCTGGGCGCGCACCTGGGGTATTCGCCAGTTCCAGCAAATCGGTGGCCCACCGGTATCTGTTTGGCGTGAGCTGCGCCGCATTCACGAAGCACCGGAACATATGACCGGTACATTGCTCGGCGAAGCTCACCAACACGTCGATAGTGGTAACTGGTGCGAGTTTATTAAAACCCTCGGCGGGCCTGTGATTGCCCGCAAAGACTTACTGGTCAATCTCGTCAAGCAACATAACGATAAACCGAATAAATACGGCGAGCCTATCGGTTTGCAAGTAAAAGGCGTGCGCCACAGCAATATTGTTGTACTGACTCGCCTCACTACCTGGACGATAGAAAGCAAACCCCAACCAAAATATGACATCCCTTCTCAAGGTGATTCTGCCATTTTACTTGCAGGCATCACCCCTTGGAGTCCTGTCAATAACTGTACGCAAGCAGTATCCCTTCAACTGGATAGTGTCGATACGAAACCGCCACTCGACCACCCACCAAATTCATCACAACCCATAGGAGATCATCCATTATGGCAAAAACCACAATCGGCCATGCCCACTGCCCTGAATGCCAATCCATACAGGCCGTGCAATCCGATGGCCTAAAGCATTTTATTCACTGTAATGCGTGTAACACCTTTACGCACTACCAGCGCAAAGAAGCCAAAAAACGAATAGAAGGCAAATTATTACCGGAATTAACCGATGACTTAGAACTGGTCACGTCAAAACCAGAAACCGGTAATACACCAGATGCGCTTTCGGTTAATGAACCAGAAATAACACCGGAAAAACCGGAGCGACGTTCTTTTTTTGATGTGATCGCCCAATACCTTTAGGAGAAAAACTATGAATGAAGTTGATACCTCAACCGAAACCATCAATGCGGAATTTAATGCAGCGGGCGATGCCATTGGTTTAACACCAGAACAGCCAGAAACTTCACCTCAAGAACTGGCAGCCATGGAAGAAGCCGAACGCGAAGCTCAAATTACCATTGCCCAGCAAATGATTAATACCTCTTTACGTTTAGGCTTAGGCATGTTTGTCAGCGTTAGTATTGACAATCAACAAACCGAAGAAGCCTCCCGCGCTTATGCGGTGTTGATTGTTAAGTATTTTCCTGGCGGTATTTTTGGCTTGCTGGATAAATATAAAGAAGAGTTAGGCGCTGTTACCGCTACAGTGATGTTAATCAATGTGGTTAGCCAAGCCAAAGCTCAACAACAAAAAGAAGAGCAGGAAGCCGAGCAAAAAATGGCTGAGGCAAAAAAGCCAAACGATTCATCGTCTACCGGCTGTTTCAGATTTGGCGAGGAGCTAGAAACCGATCAAGGAGGCTCTGCCAATGGGTAAACGTGCAGATGGCCTTATGGGTTTATTTATCGGCATTACGCGCAGTGGCAAAAGCACACCGATTAAAGCCTTGATTAAAAGTCCCAAGAAGGCCAGACGGGTATTGGTCTGGGATGCAAAAAACGAGTATGGCCCGTCATTGGGTTTAACCGTGATTAAAACCCTGCCCGATTTATTAAAGATGCTTAGAAAAACCACAGGCAATGGCCGCTTTGCCTATGTGCCCTGTGGTTTTGATAAAAAGGAATTTGACCATTTTTGCCGCTTAGCCCATGTCTGGAACCGGCAGCGGGAGGCCATTATTGTGGTGGAAGAATTAGCGGCTGTGACCAACACGGGCAAAGCCTCCGGTTATTGGGGGGTTTTGGTGAATCAATCCCTGGGCTTGGGGGCTACGCTTCTCGCTACAGTACAAAGAGGCCAGGAAGTGGATAAATCGGTGATGAATGCCGCCTCCTATCTCTATGTTTGCCAACACAATACCGATGATGATGCCAAGTATATGGCCAAAAAACTCGGCGTCTTACTCACTACGATTCCAAGAGAGCCACTTACCTTTTTATTGTGGTCGCCGTCTAAGGGCAACCTCGCACAAGGCAAGGTGATTTTTCGGAACGATAGTCCTGTGCTTCAGCAATCGATACCCACTAAGCGGCGGCTCAGCGTCAATACACAAAGCACGACTTTATTTAACCCATGATAAAAAAATAATTCTTTAATTTTTAAAAACAAAACCGGTTGAGTTCACATTTTAGGTCTTGATCGGCAACCGGTTTGAGATGCTAACGTTAGGTTTTAACGAGCACAATGTAGTGAGAAAAAACGAGGAAAAACTGAATGTCCAAATCCCAAAAAACCGTCTTAATGACTTTTGCGATTGCTGTGGTCGCCACAGTAACCGTGAAACTGGCCACAAAACATATTCCCCAAGTTAACCGATTCTTAGCTTAAGGAGACTGATACATGCGTCATACCGAAATTGATTTTGATAGCTTTAATGGTTCATCGGCTAATGGCTATAACGGTCGCTTTAACTTGCAGTTACCCGCAGGCATTACGTAAAAAGAAATTACCATTCACGGTAACAACCTAAATAACAATCAGGTTCGCCGTATTACCCTGTCAATGAATGGTGACTCTTTAATTGATGTGACTGGCGAAGTGCTGCGAATGATCCAACGCTTTAAAGGGGACTATATCGAGGATGGAAAGTGGGTGATCCCCTTTACCGACTTTGAGATGACCACCCAGGAGGGCCAGAATTTGACCTCATTGATCACCCTGCCCGGTGAAAATATTATCTTGGAGATTGAAACGGATGCAGCCACACAAGCTCAAACAGACGCTAATACCGTGGCCTCGATTCGAGCTGAGGGTATCTTGGGGGTGTCTCAGACTCAGCGATTAACCGTGCCGCGTATTTATCGCGATGTGATGAATGGCAGTGTGGCCGGTGAAAACCGTTTCCGTAATTTTGTGAACCAAAATAAAACCACCAACCCTGTACGGATTCGCCGCACCCATATGTTTGATGCGTCAATTAATAATCTAGAGATTAAGCGCAACGGTATTACCTTATTTGACCGTCCTGTTGACGATAATAATTATTCCTTACGCCGCTTTGGTAAAACACCGCAAGACGGGATTTACCACTTTGATCCAGTAAAGACCAACTTTGGAATTGCTGATGCCCTGCGCACTCAAGCATCCACCTTTGAAATGATTGTGAATAAAACAGCAGTCGGTGATTTTGAGGCCATCTTTGAAACTCTAGAAGTCTTACCGGAAGCTGTAGGAGCTTGACCATGCAAACAAATAATGGCGGATTTTTTACCCGCTTCGGCGGTATCTTTTTGGATACCCTGGATACGGTTAAGGACAGAGTGATCGACCGTGAGTTTGGAGAGGATGAAAGCGAACGCAACGAAGGGCCAACGGAGTTTGGCAACCCCAATACCGTGAGCCAACCGGTCAACCCTTCACAGTTGCCCAGTGGCCAACCATTTTTAAGCAATATCACACAATTGGGTGTGCCGATGCCTATTTTATTGTTGGGCGGTGGTGCGTTGTTGGTGGTGTTATTACTCCGATTAACAGGAGGTAAATAGTTATGGCCTTGCCATTAGTGCCTATCGTCCTCGGTGCTGGTTTACTGGGTACGGGCGGCTTTTTATCGGGGACGGCCACCGGTGCCGCCGCCAGTGACAAGCTCGGCGTGGGGATTTCCATTACCGGTGTAGTCGCCGGTTTGTTTTTAATCTTTATCTTGATTCAGCGCTTTGGATTGCTGAAAGGAGGCTAAATGGTTGCGGGTGCATTATTAGGCGCAAGTGGTGCTGGGGGTGGTACGTCTTTACAAGGCGGAACGTCTGGCCCAGCAGAGTCCGGTATTACCTCGGATAATTCCTTCAATATTGGTGGTAATGCCGGTATTGGTTCCAGCTCTGGCGGTTTGCTGAATGGCTTAACGAAAGCCAGCCCACAAGCCCTCGCCATTATCGGCCTGATTGCCATCGCTGTAGCCATTATCTTTACACGGGGGCGGCGCTAATGATCGAGATTATTTTGCATAGCCAGTGGTTACATAATGCCACGGCGGGTTTAAGTCACGCCTTGCGGGGTGATCTACCCCTACTCAAGGCACAAGTGAATCGCGGCATTGCCCAACTGTGGGAAATCTATAGCGATTACGGTAAATCGTGGATGATTAGCCGTGTAGAAAATCTCAAGGGCCAACACGAGTTGGTGATTTGTTGTTATCAGGGCTGCGATTTAAAAAACATTGCGCCACTTGTTGTTGAGAGTGCAAAACGCCAGGGCTTTGCCTCGATTCGTTTCCATACTCACCGTAAGGGCTTAAATCGCTTGATTGAGGATTTAGGTTTTGATCCCTATGAGACAGTGTATCGAAAACGCTTGCAGCCAATACAACAAGAGGAGGCAGCCTAATGGGCGGCGGTAGTTCCAGTTCTAGCAGCAGCAATACATCCGTCGTCGAAACGGATAATTCCAATATTCAACAAAACGATAACCAAATAGCGCTGAATCTGGAAGATATAGGCGATGGTAACAGCATTACCCTAAGCGACTCAGGGGCGATTGAACAAGCCTTTGAATTTGGTGGGGATGCCCTAGATTTTGGGGCACAGAGTTTAAACAGCTCTCAGCAATTTGGGCGAGATATTCTCAATGAGGCTTCCGAAATTAGCCGCGAGGCAATACAGGTAGCGGGTAATGCTCAAACTAATGCTTTTAAAAAAATTAAGGATATTGCCGCATCGTTTACTAACAGCACGGATACTAACACGAAAACTATCTTGCTCGCCATTGGCGGCGCTGTAGTGGTAATTGGGTTGGTGCTCTTTTTTAATCGAAAACGATAAGTGCCTACAGCGAGATTATAGAATGCTAAGAGAATTTATTTTGCAACCGGATGAAGTCAAGCGCATTCAGTTTGAGGGTAAGTGGTTGATTGTCACCCAAGCATCGGGGCCGCTTGAACTCACCATCGGCGGTACAACACCGCTGATAGTCGATGAGAAAGACCGTGTACACCTGAAAGGCTTAAGCCCTAATGATCGGGCAATCAGAATTAGAAATGTATCAGGTGCGGTCAATAGCATTCAACTACATACCAGTGATTTGTTAGTTGATAAGCGCACGGCCATCGATCTAAAAAACGCCATTGAAATTGCACCTGATCAAATTATCGGTATTGATCAAAGCGCCAATATCGTGCAGGCCATTATTCAGAATCCTATCTGTATTGATGAGCAGTGTAATACCGTCAAGTTGGAAAAGGAAACAGTGAGATACCAAGCCTTGCCCAGCATTATTTTTGAAGAGGTGCCGCTATGACAGAAAAGCGCCAACGCAAAGCAAAGAGTAAGACGGATACGCCACCTGTAGAAACGGTGGTGAACCCGGTAGAAATTCCGGCCAACCCTCTGAGAAAGACACTCTTTATCAGTGCGAATCCTGCCAATGAAAATATTGTCTGGATTGGTGGCGAGGAAAATGTGGGTATGCCGCTATTACCTGGAGAAAAACTGCCCTTTGAAACTAGCGAGGCAATTTCCGTGTTAGGTCAAGCAGGTGACTGGGTACATGTGGCGGAGTTAGCCACTATACCCACGGTCTCTTGATTAGACGGAGCACCTTAAATGACCACATTAATTTTTATATTGGCGGCGATTCTGACCGCTGTAGCCGGTGAGTTTATCCGGTCTTTTATTCAACGGTTTTTAGCCTAATGAAAATACAAACACTATTACTTATCATGTTAGGAGGTTTTATTTTGACAACCCTTTCTAAACCTGTTCGCGCAGCAGTGTCTAACATAACCAACCTACCGCGAGGCATTCGCAATAACAACCCTGGCAATATTGAACGCACCCGCGATCAATGGCGGGGTATGGCAGCCCAGCAAACTGATCCGCGCTATGTGGTGTTTACCGAGGCCAAATACGGCTTTCGGGCCATGACACGGATTTTACGCAACTACCAGCGGCGAGGCTTAACGACCATTCGCACGATAATCAGTACCTGGGCACCGGAATCGGAAAACCATACGGAAAATTATATTACCTTCGTGGCTGATTTCTTAAAAATTAGTCCTGATTCAGAACTTAACTTGGAACAACACCTGCCTGCATTACTACGGGCAATAAGCACCTTTGAAAATGGTAGGGAGTTTTCTAATTACTACAGTAACAATACGATTAAGCAGGGGGTGGCCTTAGCATGATACCAGACGTACTGACAGTTACTGACTTATTGATAACCAACGGTATTTTAGGCTGGGTCGGCCTACGATTGGTTAAACGTGTCGATCAACTTGATAATAAAGTCGATGATCACGAAACACGGTTACAACTTACTGAACATCAACTACAGCAGCGGGGTAAACATTAATATCAAGAGAAACACCACGCAAACCCAAAACAGGCAGAAACAGTAAAGGCCTTTTTTGAAAGGCTTTTATAAGCCCTAAGTCAAAGTTCGTTAGAATTAGCGGGTCGTGATGTAAATAATTCCTTTCCAGCATATAATTTACGGAGCTAAGGTATCATTACTTCATTCCCTCGCATAGCCTTTTCAAAATCTGTATATGGCCGCAGGGTGAAATTATTATCAGTGACATCAATTGTACTTATTCTATCTAAACGAAATGTCCTAATATCATCACGAAAATCATCCCAACATAACGCATACCAAACTGGATAGTTTAGTACAAGATAGTGGGGTTCTATTATCCGCTTTGTCATTTCTTTTTTTGCAGAATGGTATTTAATTTTCGCTTTACGCATAAGAAGAAATGCCTCTTGTAGTTGATCATTTGTATGCTTAGAGCATTCTTTAAAACCCAATAACACGTCAGGTGATGATGGCGGCCCAATGCGGATACGATTACGTAACTTTTTTATTTTGCGTTGGTTATCTTTTGAAAAGGACGCTATGACTTTTCTTTGGGTAACCAATAAATTTTTCATCAAGATTGATTGTCCCATCTTTTCCATTACAGCAATGCTAATCAGGAGGTTGACAGCCTCCTTATGGGATAGTGCTATTCGACCCACTCCCCAGCTTGGGTCGAGACGAATGCCACCTCCACGTCCACGATCAGCTTCGATAGGCAGCCCTCGCTCGCGTAATATCTGAATATCTCTGCTAATACTACGCTGGCTTACACCAAGCTCATCCGCGATTTCTCTCAGAATCATTGGCTCATCTGTTTTTAAACGACTGGTCAACCATTCAAGGCGTTCTAATCGCGTCAATATTGTCGTTCGGCTCATAGAATAAATATGACATAAAATGACTTATTTATCTATATATTAAAAACCTTGTTTAAATCAACCAATCTTTATTAGGAGATACTAACAATGGCATCATTGGCCGCAGCAGCACTCACCGTAATTGTCGAACTGGCAACAATTAACCTAGCAGATGGAAAAACAGAAGCAGATTTAATCGAAGCCTCTAATACTTTTCAAACCGAATTTTTAGATCATCAACCCGGCTTTATGCGACGAGAGCTTGTTCGCAACTCAAAAGGTGAATATATCGATATTGTTCATTGGAGGAGTCAAAAAGATGTCGATGCAGTGATGGCAATTATCGAATCATCACCTGCAGTACAAGCCTATTTTTCCGTTATGAAGTTCGACCCGGAAAATCCAAATGATGGAGTTGAACATAGTTCTTCTATTGCAGTATACGAAGCGCCGAACAAATAAAATGACGGTGCATCATCACCAACTAGCATATAAGGCGTCAGGTTAGGGGAAGCTGCCTGACGCTTATTTTGGACAAACTGTCTGGTGAGGGCTCTTAGAGCTATTAACCGCTGGTTTCAAGGCATTTTATATGGGTTTCACATATAGATTGTGTAGCTATTTTCAATTTTTCGACCTCCCCAGATAGCCACTGTAGTTCGTCCCGAGTGATTTTGTAGTGCTCAGAGTAGCGCGAGTCGATATAAGCTCGTTTTAATAGTTCAAAACATCGCCGTTGAAATTTGTCCTCGCCTGGAAAAATATCTCTTAATAGAGAATCTGGCGAAGTTTTATCAATCGCCATGTTGCGCAGATTCTTAATATTGTGAGTGCGTGGGCGATAGTTCGATAGCACCAGCAAAACGCACCCGTAGAAGCGTTCAGTCGCTTGGTGAAACATAAATGCTGATTCTTTAAGCCAGTTTTTTTTAAGGTTTTCTTTGCCGTTGATATAAAAGCGTTCTGCACTTTCAAACCACTGTTCATAATGCTGTTGTGCAATTGGTAAGCGCTCAGCATTACTTAATTGTTTAGGTTCTGGCAGACCCTTATTGTGTTTGCTGGTATATAGGTAAATGCCTTCTTTACGAATATCACTAAAGAAGTAATGGCCTTCTTGCAACCACTGGGCGATTTCCTCATGGGTATGTACGATTAGGTTAATGGGTGAGCGGGTTAAACGGTCTATCTTGTCCTCAATGCCATACCAGAGCTTTAAATCATCGGCTAATTCTCGACCGTTAACTGCTACTAGAATATCGTAGTCGCTGATATAGCCATTAATCGGGTTGTCTACATAAGTTCCGCGAGCATGGCTACCAAACAATATAATCCACACAATCCACTCATGCCGACTGGCTTCACCCTCAATTTCATTGAGGATAACTCGCCGAATCTCAGCAATCGTATTTTGTTTGCCTTCTGGCAAGTGGGTTAAATCGGTATTGATTACCATGCAATTAACCAAGGAGTATGGGAATAGGGAGGATTCTAACAGAGGGTTAAGGCTGTGGGCCAAACAAGCCTCTTAAAATATTTCTACTGGCCCATATATGGCCCACAGAGCATCAATAAGCCTAGATGTTAAAATTTTTGTTTCTGTAAGTTATTGATTTTAAAGGATTAAGTGGTAGCTAGGGGGAGACTTGAACTCCCGACCTCAGCATTATGAGTGCTGCGCTCTAACCAGCTGAGCTACCTAGCCATTGATGAGTCGCGTCTGCAAATTTCCGCTATCTTGTTGCAATGCAGAACTCCTGCTTCTCAGTTTCTGAAACGTTGACCGCCATACAGAAGGGCGGCTATTTTCACTACTCAACCTCGCAAAGTCAAGGGAGCAACGGCGATTAGACATTGAAGCGAAAGTGAATCACGTCGCCGTCCCGAACGATATAGTCCTTGCCTTCGAGGCGCCATTTACCGGCCTCCTTGGCGCCTTGTTCGCCGGTATACCGGATGAAATCCTCATAGCTGACGATTTCCGCGCGAATAAACCCCTTTTCGAAGTCGGTGTGGATTTTTCCCGCCGCCTGTGGCGCGGTGGCTCCCACCGGAATGGTCCAGGCGCGCACCTCGTTGACGCCCGCGGTGAAGTAGGTGTGCAAATTGAGCAGCTTGTACCCGGCGCGAATGACGCGATTCAAGCCGGGTTCGTCCATGCCCATGTCCGCTAGGAACTCGGCTTTTTCGTCGTCGTCCAGTTCGGCAATTTCCGCTTCCAGCTTGTTGCAGACGGGCACGACTGGCGAATTTTCCTCGGCCGCTATTTTGGCGACGGCGTCCAGCAGGGGATTGTTGTCGAAGCCCTCCTCGTCCACGTTGGCGATGTACATGGTGGGCTTGACGGTTAGAAAGGTGAGGTCCTTGAGCATGGTCAGATCGTCGTCGCTCAGCCCCAGCGAGCGCAACGGCTTTGCCGCATCCAAGTGCGGCAGAATTTTTTCCAGCAGGGCTTTCATCGCAATGGCGTGTTTGTCCTGCCCTTTTGCCGACCTCGAGTAGCGCTGCAGGGCTTTATCGGCGGTTTCCAGGTCGGCCAGCGCCAGCTCTGTATTGATGACCTCGATATCGGCCTCGGGGCGGATGGCGCCGTCGACATGGACGACGTTGGGATCTTCGAAGCATCGGACCACGTGAGCGATGGCGTCAGTTTCGCGAATATTGGCGAGAAACTGGTTGCCCAAGCCTTCACCTTTGGAGGCTCCGGCGACGAGGCCGGCAATATCGACGAATTCCATACTGGTGGGCACGATTTTTTCGGGCGTGACGATGGCGGCGATCTTGTCCTGGCGCGGATCGGGCACCGGCACCACGCCGGCATTCGGCTCGATGGTACAAAAAGGAAAGTTTTCCGCGCCGATTCCGGCTTTGGTCAGGGCGTTAAATAGCGTGGATTTGCCGACGTTCGGCAGGCCCACGATGCCGCAGTTAAATCCCATGGTCAGTTCCTGTTATTTGCTGTGCAGTTCGCGCATGGCTTTTTCCCAGTCGCCGCACACCAGGTGGGTGACGAACGGCAGGGCGTCGGCAATGGCACTGTCGATGCGTTTCTGGTCGTCGCACGACGCGCGTTTCAGTACGTAATTGGTGACCAGTTTGGCCTCGCCCGGATGGCCGATGCCAAGTCGCAGGCGTCCGAAACTGTTGTCGTTTCCCAAGGCGCTGATAATATCGCGCAGGCCGTTGTGGCCGCCGTGACCGCCGCCAATTTTCAAGCGCGCGACGCCAGCGTCGAGATCGAGTTCGTCGTGCACCACCAGGATGGAGGCGGTGGCAATCTTGTAAAACCGGGCCGTGGCCGCAACCGCCTGCCCGCTGCGGTTCATGTAGGTGGTGGGAACCAGTAGTCGCAGGTCGTGCCCGGCAATGGCAATCCGCCCGCTGAGGCCGAAAAATTTTTCCGCCGCGCCGAGCGACGTCGAGTGCTCGCGCGCCAGTGCTTCAACAAATAGCTGGCCGGCGTTGTGACGCGTGTAGTGGTATTCGGAGCCCGGATTGCCCAGGCCCACGATGAGTTTGACAGGCGCGGACGGCGTTTTCATTTTGGCCGGGTGTTCTTCTCGATGCCTGCAATGGATGAGGGCTTACTCGCCGCCTTCTTCCTCGCCCCCTTCTCCGCTTTCCGCGGTGTCGGCAGCGCCTTTGACTTTATGAATATTCACCACTGGCAAATCGTGGTCCCGGCCGTGACTAAGTGCCACAGACTCGACGCCTTTGGGCAGCTTCAGGTCCGAGATATGGACGATCTGCCCAACTTCCATCTCCGCCAGGTCCACCTCGATGTACTCAGGAAGATCGTCGGGCAGACAGGAAATTTCCAGTTCGCTCATGTTGTGCGACACCACGCCGCCCTGCAGTTTTACGCCTTTCGACGTCGCTTCGTTGATGAAGTGCAAGGGCACCTTGGTGGTGAACTTCGTGGTCTTGGATACGCGCAGGAAGTCGGCGTGATAAATGGCGGCTTTTGATGGGTGGCGTTGCAGATCTTTTAAGATTACGTCTTCTTCGCTGCCGTCGATGGAGAGCTTGATCACATGAGAATAAAATGCTTCGTTTTCAAGCTGCTTTGTCAGCTCGTTATATTTGAGGCTGACGTTTTGCGGCTTTTTGCTTCCACCATAAACAATGGCGGGCACGAGCTCGGCTTCACGGCGCAGGCGGCGGCTCGCACCTTTCCCTGACTCTTCGCGAAGCGTGGCATTTAAGGTAAAGTCATTGGCTGACATAGTGTCGACTCCATAAATATAAAAAAAGCCAATATTCCGCGACCAGAATATTGGAGGTTATCTGGTCCTACGAGAGGACCGTCTTGTTAGCGAAACATCGCGCTCAAAGATTCTTCATTGCTGATTCGTCGCATGGCCTCGGCCAGCATATTTGCCAGGGAGAGCTGACGAATGGTGCGGCACTTTTTCGCATCGTCGGCCAGGGGAATCGAGTCGGTGACAACGAGTTCATCCATTTCCGACTCGTTCAACCTCGCTATCGCCGGTCCGGAAAGCACCGGGTGGGTGGCGTAGGCGACGACTTTTTTGGCGCCATGTTCTTTTAACGCGGAAGCCGCGTTACACAGGGTGCCGGCGGTGTCGACCATATCATCCACCAGCAAGCAGGTGCGGTTTGTGACCTCGCCGATAATATGCATGACTTCGGCGACATTGGCCTGTGGACGACGTTTGTCGATAATCGCCAGGTCGATGCCGAGCTGTTTTGCCACCGCGCGCGCGCGCACGACGCCGCCGATGTCGGGTGATACCACCACCAAGTCTTCAAAATGTCGAGCCTCGATGTCCGCCAACAGCACGGGCGAGCCGTACACGTTGTCTACCGGGACATCGAAAAAGCCCTGGATCTGTTCCGCGTGTAAATCCACCGTCAAGACGCGGTCAATACCCACCGTAACCATCATGTCGGCGACGACTTTCGCCGTGATTGGCACGCGGGCGGATCGCACCCGGCGATCCTGGCGGGCATACCCGAAATAGGGCACGACCGCGGTAATCCTTCCCGCCGATGCGCGGTGCAGCGCATCGACAATCACCAACAACTCCATCACATTGGTGTTGGTGGGAGCGCAAGTGGATTGCAGAACGAAGACATCGCGGCCGCGGACGTTTTCGTTGAGTTCCACCATAATTTCACCGTCGGAAAATTTGTCGACGGTGATGTCCCCGAGTGGTATGCCAAGTTTTGCCACCACTTTCTCGGCCAGCTCCGGGTTGGCGTTGCCCGTAAATACCATCAAGTCTGCCACGGTTGCGCTCCGTTTTTGTTGTCTGTCACGGCCCGGCCAACACATTGCCGGCTAGCTTGAGACGGTGGAGGTGAAAAATGCAGTGTCGAATCGACGGTTATCGGAAATGGCTGGGGTGGAAGGATTCGAACCTTCGCATGACGGGATCAAAACCCGCTGCCTTACCGCTTGGCTACACCCCAGTACTACCCTTCTAGGGGAGGCATTGATGCAGTGGCGATTGGTTAACACCCCTCGCTACAAAGCCTCTCATATGCTGCGGCCTGCTAGCGATTACAGCTTCAGCTGCCTCTTTGGAAGGGAATGGCGCAAAGACACAAGCACCTGTGCCGGTAAGCTGCGTTGGACCATGCTGACTGAGCCACTCAACTGCATCCCTCACCTGTGGAAACAACGACTCCACAACGGCTTGACAATCGTTTTTTCCACCCCTCTCGAGGAAGGCCGCTACTGTAATGGCGAGTGTGTCTCTTGTCAAATCTTTGTGCGAAAAAACCTCAGCGGTGGAAACCCGGCAAGGCGGCGCCAATACCGCGTAGAATTTCTCTGCCAGCGTCAGCGGTTCGAGCTTGTCGCCAAGGCCCTCTGCCCATGCGGTTTTGCCGCGGATAAACACTGGCACGTCGGCCCCGAGTCGAAGGCCGAGTGCGGCCAACGCTTCTTCATTTAGCCCGGTTTCCCACAGTGCGTTCAGTCCCACCAGGGTGGTCGCTGCGTTGGAGCTGCCGCCGCCGACTCCACCGCCTAGGGGGAGTCGTTTGCGCAGCGTGATCACGGCGCCCTTTTGTGTGTCGGTATGGCGTTTTAAGAGGTCGGCCGCACGGTAAATCAGATTATCCGCGGGCTTGACCCCGGACAGTGTATCTGGCAACAGGATTTTCCCGCCGGGTTCGCTTTCCAGGGAGATTTCATCGCCGTAGTCAAGCAGCTGAAATACGGTCTGTAGATCGTGGTAGCCATCCGCGCGGCGACCCAAAATGTGCAGGAAAAGATTGAGTTTTGCCGGGCTGGGCAGGGTAATTTTCATCGATACTGCCAGGATTTGATGGCGATGGTCAGTTTCACGCCTTGGCGCCGGGCGATGATTTTTTTCGGCAACGCGGTGGCGTAGTGTTCATGATAACTGGGATAGGTGATTCGCCACCCCTGTTGCTCCAGATAGCTGATACTGCCGGTGTCGTTGATTTTGTTGCCGACGACGGGGGATTGTGGGGAGGGCATGCCTTTAATCCAGTAGACCAGCTCTTGCACGGGCAGGTGCCATCCCAGGGTCTTAAGCAATAATTCGTCGGCTGAGCTGGCGCGGGCGCGTTCTTCCCGGGTGACGAGCTCAATACCGTTCCGGTCGCGTGTGAGCGTGGCGTTACCCAGCCCCAGCAAGCCGTAGAGGCGAATTTCAAATATGTCATCGTCGTTTTGCCAGTCGAAATTTACGGCGCTTGCTTTGCCCGCGGTTATGACACCGAGTTTGCCCTTTGCCCGCCAGCTGGTGAGTTGTTCCAGGGGAACCTGCCGCCCTTCTTTGGTTGGCGTTTGCACGCAGCCTGCGGTGATCGCGCAAGCCAATACCAGTACTAGGAGTGGGCGCAAACGCGGCATCAGGGATGGGACGATGGTGGGCCGCAGCGCTTAATCGATTTTTGCTTCCAGGCGATGCAGCGTGCGATGGATAATCTTGCTGTCGGGAGCCAACTCCAGACCGCGTTTCCATACGGCGATCGCCTCCACATGGTTTCCCGTGACCCATAGCACTTCACCCAAATGTGCGGCGATCTCGTGGTCGGGCAGGGCATCCATGGCCTTTCTCAGTTTCTCCAGGGCCTCCTCGTAGTTTCCCAGGCGATAGGCGACCCAGCCCATGCTGTCTATGACCGCCGGGTCGTCGGGTGTAAGCGCGTAAGCCTGTTTTATATATTCGTAGGCTTCCTGGTAGCGATCGGTGCGATCGGCCAGCGTGTAGCCCAGGGCGTTGAGCGCGGCGGCGTTTTCCGGCACCAGCTCAAGCACGCGTTTAAAATCTTTTTCGGCCGCGGCGACATAGTCGATTTGTGCGTAGATCATGGCCCTGGCATAGAGCAGGCGGGTGCTGTTGGGGAAAGCTTCGACACCCCGGCTGAGCGCCATTTCTGCGGCGTTCATTTGTCCGGCTTTGGAGTAAATATCGGCCTCGATCATGTAGAGGCTTTGCAGGGCGTCGCCCTGGGCGTCGGCTTGCTCGCCCTGGATAAACTCCACTGCCTCGGCGCGCTTGTTGAGACCGACGAGAATGTCCGTCACTTTCACCATGGCGTTGACGTAATTTTGCCCGAGGCCCACAGATTTGTAGTAGGTCAGAGCGGTGTCGTGTTCGTTCTTGTGCTGGTAGATATCGCCCAGATGGAATTTTGCCGCCGAAGGATATTGATTGCGCGCCAGCAGGAGTTCGAAGCGCTCGCGGGCGGCATCCAGATGGCCCAGGTCTTTCTCTACCAGCGCCAATGAATAGAGAATTTCTGCATCGGCGGGCGATTGTTCGTGCAGAATTTGGAACTGCTCGTAGGCCACGTTTGGTGAGGTGCTCCATATCAGTCGCGCATACCGCGCGCGCAGGCCAATATTTTTCGGGTTTTGCTCGACAAGTTCGGCCAGTCGCTCGCTGGCTAGCTCGGTTTTGCCCATTTTGTAGAGCACGCGGGTTTCTTGAAAGGCGCTGCGAATGGGGTTTTTATCCAGTTCTTTCGCGCGCTGGGCGGCGCGCAGGGCTTCTTCGTGTCTGCCGGCCTGTAATAGCAGAATTGACTGGCCGAGCCAGAGCCCGGTTTCTTCCGCGTACCGCTCCAGCAGTTCCTGGTACATGCCGGCCAGCGTATTGACGATGCTAATGTCGCCCTTTTCCGCTTTCATGGCAATACTTTCGAAGGCGGCGGTATCGCCGCTTTGCAGCATTTTGCGCGACAGTTCAAAGGCTTCTATGAGGTGATTGGCTTCGATGAGTTCCATGGAACCGATGAGCCTGGCGTCCGGGTCATTGGGGTCGAGATCCAACCAAAGCTGAGACATTTCCAGCGCCGATTGGCGCGCATTTAAACTGCGGGCGATGTGGGTTGCGTGTTGCGTGACTTTGAGGTCGTTGGTCCTTAGGGCCTGCTGCACGTAGTTCCCTAGTGCGATGTCGTAGCGCTTGCGGTCCAGCGCCATTTCCGCAACCAATAGCGCATACAGTGTTTCCGTTGAAAAGGGTCGGTTCGGCACGGTTGCCAGCGTGGTCTGCTCGGGTCCCGCCTCTACAGTCTTGCCTGTCGGCGGTTCAGCCACCATGGGTGGGGTGTTGCTGCAAGCTGATATATATAAAAAAGAAATGAATATGAGATTTTTTATGGGGTTATGATTTAAAGAATGCCTGCCAAACCTTCCGACTACCATGTGTAAATGCTCATTTTGTCGCCTGCGTATTGAATAGTATAACAACCTTGCGTCCGCGCAGGTTGGCGGATCATGGTTTTTTGCTGTTGTTGAAGATAGACTTCAGTTTTACGAAATGTTTCCCGAGCCGCGGACGGGCGCTTGCCTTGTGGTGGCGCTCGTCAGAGAATATCGCCCTTTCCCTGCCTGTCGATAAGGCACAGTCTGAGTTACATGGCCCTTTTTGCGTTTGGTATTAATCACAACACGGCGAGCCTTGAGATAAGAGAGAAGCTCGCATTCGGTCCGTCGCAAATTGAGCCCGCTCTGCGCGGCGCCGTTGCCGCCGAGGGCGTCAGTGAAATCGCGATCCTTTCCACCTGCAACCGCACCGAGATCTATTGTCAGACCGATGGCGATATGCGGGACCTTCTGCACTGGCTGGCGCGAACCAAAGGTCTGCCGGTTGCTGAGGTTCACAGCGTTCACTACGCTCACCAAAACGAGGATGCGGCGCGGCACATGATGAAAGTCGCCAGCGGGCTCGATTCGCTGGTGCTCGGTGAGCCGCAGATCCTCGGACAGATGAAATCGTCTTATGTCACCGCGCGCGAGAGCGGTGTTCTCGGCAGCGTTTTACACAGTACCTTTCAGCATGTGTTTTCGGTCGCCAAGCGCGTGCGATCGGAAACCGCGATTGGCGAAAACCCGGTCTCCGTCGCCTATGCCGCCGTGAGGCTGGCGCAGCAGATCTTCTCGAACCTGAAACAGGATGTGGCGCTACTGATTGGCGCCGGTGAAACCATTGAGCTGGTGGCGCGTCATCTTATGGAGGCCGGCATCAGGAAGATTATCGTCGCCAATCGCACCCTGGAAAATGCCCTGCCATTGGCGGAGAAGTTCTCTGCCGAAGCGATTTTGTTGTCTGACATTCCCGCCAGACTTTACGAAACGGACATCGTGATCTCATCGACCGCCAGCCAACTGCCTTTGCTGGGTAAAGGCGCCGTCGAGCGCGCGCTGAAAAAACGCAAGCACAAGCCGATGTTCATGGTGGATATCGCCGTGCCGCGGGATATCGAACCGGAGGTGGGCGAACTCGACGACGTCTTTTTATATACCGTCGACGATTTGAAGGAAGTTATCGACGAGAACATGCGTTCGCGTCAGCAGGCGGCTGACATTGCCCATGAAATCATCGAAGAGGGCGTCAAGCATTTTATCGAGGATCAGCGTTCGGTGTCGGCGGTGAATACGATAAAATCCTTCCGCCAAAGTATGGATGGATTGCGTGAGCAGGAGCTGCAAAAATGTCTCAAGCTGCTGAGAAATGGCGCTGATAGTGAGGAGGTGCTGGCGGCGCTGGCGCGCAACTTGAGTAACAAATTCATGCACGCGCCGACCGCCGCGGTGAAAAAGGCGGGTGCGGAAGGTCGGGATGATATTGTCCGAGCGATGCAGTGTTTGTTTGGCTTGTCGGCGGACGATGAAGATCTTGTCTAGCGCGCGATGACCAACACGCATGTCAATTGCCCGCTTGTAGGCCCGACAGGTATTTGTGCCGGGCTTATAAGTGTTGTTACGTGAGAAGAAATGAAAGAATCGATCAGAGATAAATTATCGCAACTCAGTGAGCGCTACGAAGAGGTCGCGGCGCTCCTGAGCGACCCGGATGTTATCGGCGACCAGAACAAATTTCGTGACTTTTCCCGCGAGTACGCGGAGCTGGAGCCCGTGGTAAAAAGCTTCCACGAGTATACCCGGGTGATGGAGAACATCGTGGAGGCGAAATCGCTGTTAAAAGATGCCGATGACGAGATGCGGGCAATGGCGCAAGAGGAGGTCAGAGAAAATGAAGCGCTGATGGGGCCTTTGGAATTGGATCTGCAAAAATTGTTGTTGCCGCGGGACCCCAACGACGGCAAGAATGTGTTTTTGGAAATTCGTGCGGGCACCGGCGGTGATGAGGCGGCTATTTTTGCCGGTGACTTGTTTCGCATGTATTGCAAATACGCCGAAGGTCGCGGCTGGCGGGTGGAGATCATCAGCGACAGTCTGGGTGAGCACGGCGGTTACAAGGAAATTATCACCCGCATCGTCGGCCAGGGCGTGTATTCGCAGCTGAAGTTTGAATCCGGCGCCCATCGGGTGCAGCGCGTGCCGGAAACAGAATCGCAGGGCCGCATTCACACCTCCGCGTGCACGGTGGCGGTCATGCCGGAAGCGGATGAGCTGGAAGATATTGCGATCAACAAGGCGGATCTGCGCATCGATACTTTTCGCGCCTCGGGTGCCGGCGGCCAGCACGTCAACAAGACCGATTCCGCCATTCGCATCACCCATCTGCCCACTGGTGTGGTGGTGGAGTGTCAGGATGAGCGCTCGCAACATAAAAATCGCGCCAAGGCGATGTCACTGCTGGCCGCGCGCCTGCAAAGTTCCCAGCGCGAACAGGCGACGCGGAATCAGTCAGAAGAGCGCAAAAGTCTGGTCGGCAGTGGCGATCGCTCGGAACGCATACGCACCTATAATTTTCCCCAGGGTCGAGTGACCGATCACCGGATCAACTTGACGCTTTATAAGCTGGAAGAAGTCATGCAAGGCAACCTGGACGAGGTTGTCCAGCCGCTGGTCAATGAATATCAAGCTGATCAGCTCGCCGCGCTGGGCGACTGATATCGTGGCCACGAGTATTGGCACCTGGCTTAGGCAGAGCGGTGAGCGCTTGGCGGCGTGCAGCGATAGCGCAAGGGCCGATGCGGAATGTATTTTAAGTGGGATATTGGCGCGCGACCGCGCCTTTCTCTATACCTGGCCGGAAAGGATGCTGACAGATGCGCAATGCCGCGCGGCCGAGCAAGCCCTTGTGCGCAGAATCCGTGGCGAACCGATCGCTCACATTCGTGGTGAGCAGGAATTTTGGTCATTGAGTTTGTATGCCGATGCGTCCACCTTGATCCCGCGCGCCGACACCGAGATAGTGGTGGAGACGGTGTTGGAGCTGGCGCGAGGAAAAAATTGTCGCCTGCTTGATCTTGGCACCGGTACCGGCGCCATTGCCCTTGCCGTCGCGTCTGAGCGGCCCGATTTCGCGATTAGCGCGGTGGATAAGTCCCCTGCGGCGGTGAGGTTGGCGAAAAAAAACTGTCAGCGCTGCCAGCTCGACAATGTTTGCGTATCGCAGAGCGATTGGTTTGCCAATGTCCGCGGCAGGTACCATGTTGTCGTGTCGAATCCGCCGTATATCGATAAAGACGACGAGCATTTACGTCGCGGAGATCTGCTGTTTGAACCCCATTCCGCGCTCGTTGCCGGGGAGAACGGTCTTGCGGACATACGCCGTATCGCTGAAGGGGCCAAGCAATTTCTGTTGCCGTGCGGTTACCTGATCCTAGAGCACGGCTGGCGCCAAAAAAGAGCGGTGCAAGCGCTCTTGCAGCGCAACCATTACTTCAATATTGAGACACGCAGCGATTATGGCGGCAATGACCGCGTCACTTTCGGGCAATGGCGGTGAGCGATTATGCTTAAAAAAGCCGGGTCGCCCCGGCTTTTTTGCCACCGCTATCAGAACCGCAGGGTCGCCTCCACGGCAACCGTCATGGGGCGGCGCACGAAGCTGTAGAAAGTGTTGGTGTTGAAGTTCGAATCCGACAGCGGCGCATTGGCCGAATAGCTGATAACTTCCTCATCGAGCAGATTTTTACCCAGCACAGCCACGCCCCAATATTCGCTCTCCAGACCGAGGCGCACGTTGAGCATGGTGTAGGCGTCGATCACTCCCTCCGGGTCCAGGTTGACATGGACGTTGTGCTCGTCGACCTGCTGCATATCGACAAAGCCAATGAAGTTGATGCTCTCGGTAATTGGGCGATAGTAGTCAAAGCTAAGGTTGAGCGTGTAATCGGGGGTGTAGACGCCGCGCTTGCCGGTGTAATCGCAGGTATTGGGGTTGCCGTCTGCATCATCCGGCGTTTGCCCGGCGTGACAGTTGCCGTTTTTAAAATCGAGATATTCGAAATCCAGCCAGGAGAAGCCATAGCTGACCGTCAGCCCTTCGGTGAGCAACCAACGGCCGTCGATTTCAATACCCTGCACCCGTGTTTCCCTGGCGTTGCCGACGTTAAAGCCGACGGAGCCGTCGAATTGGCTAATCTGCAAGTCGTCGTAGTCTGTGCGGTAGAGGGCCACGTTGAATTCCCCGCGGCCGTCGGCCAGGGTGGACTTCATCCCCACCTCGAAGGCGGCGGAGTCCTCGTCTTCGAATTCAAAGCTGGCCACTTGATTGGAGCGCGGGTCAAACCCCCCGGCTTTGGAGCCGGTGGTGAAGGAGGCGTAGCCCATCAGGTCATCGCTGAAGTTGTACTCGGCGATAAACAGCGGGTCAAAGGGCGACTCGTCGCGTTTGCCCCGCAGGTCGTGGCCGCCGGAGGCTTCACTTTCGAGTCCGAACAGGGCCGGGTTGACGTACAGTGCGCCGAGGGTCGGATCGGTGGTTTCCTCGCCGGTGGAAGGGATGAAGAGGAATACTCGCTTAGAAGCGGTTTTTTCTTCCTCGGTGTAGCGTCCCCCCAGGATCAGGTTGAGGCGGTCGGTGACGTTCCACTTGACGCGACCGAATACGGCCCAGGCTTCGGAAGATTGTTCAAAGTCCCTGGCGGCGCCGGTATTGGCCAACAGCGCGCCCGCCGGCAGGCCTCCGGCCACCAGAAGGGGCGGCAGCAAGTTGGTTGCGCGCAGCGGCAGGTCGTCTTCAAATACTTGGTCATAGTCCTGGTAAAACAGGCCCGCGGTCCATTCGATGCGTTCGCCGACGGGGGAGGCGAGGCGTATTTCCTGGCTGAATTGTTCGTAGTCTTCAAACAAGGTGAGTTCCAGAATCTCGGCCGCGGTAAAATCGCAGTCACACAATTCCGTGTAATCGTAGGCTAAGTGGCCGGTCACCAGGGTCAGCGTGTGATCGTTGAAGTCGTAATTGGTGGTTAGCGTCAGATTGGTGATTTCGTTGTCGCTGAATTCCGGCAGGTCGGTTTGGCGCTTGTAGTTCAGGTCGGGGTCAACCGTGGGCTGGCCGATTATGGCGAGCTGCTCGCCGTAGCTTGCCCCCCCCGGGGTCAGCGGGTCGTCCTTGGTGATCTCGATAGCGCGACCCAAGGTCTCAAATTCATTTTGCTCGGCCTTCAATATGAACTGCAGGTCACTGGTCGGCGTCCAGTCGAGCGTTAGGCGAGCGGCCTCTTCCTCCGTTTCCGGCTCGTCGAGCTGCTTGAAGGTATTTTCGTAGTAGCCGTCTTCCTCGTAGATCCGCACCGCCAAGCGGGCGCGCAGGGTGTCGGTCAGTGGTCCGGATACGACGGCGTTAACTTCGTCCTGCGCGTGTTCGAATTCGTGAGAGATGGTGAATTTTGCTTCAAATTCATCGCTCGGCCGCGCAGTGGTCAAGTTGAGCGCGCCGGAGACGCTGTTTTTGCCGAACAGGGTACTCTGTGGACCGCGCAGCAGTTCGGCGCGCTGCATATCCATCATCGGGGTTCTGAACAATTGCGCGCGACCGTAATAAATGCCGTCGACATACATACCCACGGATTGTTCGAACCCCTGGCTGTTGTCGGAACCGATGCCGCGCACGCGCACCTGGGTGCTGAAGCCGGACTCCGTGAAATGAATGTTGGGGAGATACGACGTCAGATCCTCGAGATTTTCGATGCCCGCTTCGGCGAGCTTATCGCCGGTGACGGTGGCCACCGAAATGGGAACATCCTGAATATTTTCCGCGATCTTTTGCGAGGTGACGATAATTTCTTCCAGTCGCAGTTCATCTTGCGCGTTAGCCTGAACAAATGCTTGAGTGCTGATAATGCCGACGGCCAGCGCAAGCCGCCCGCGAACCAATGGCGTTTTACGGAGCATACTCTTCTCCCCAATTGAGTTTTGTTGTTGGGCTCTCGTTGAACCGCATCTAAGGTCAACATGGAGCCGGTATTTTAGGAGTAACATCACAGCGAATCCGGGACCGGTTAACACTAATTGCACCGTTATCGTTATTGCTTTGCAATCCGTGTCAGCCGATCCTCTTTCGGGCGTCCATCATAACGTGCTTCCCGGGCAATTTGAAACAATTGTTTGAATTTCTCCGGTTCGCCCGCCTTCACAACTTCGGCCTTCACAACTTTGAAGGAGTATTAAGATGTTTGGTAGTAATCTTTGTACCAATCGACGAAACGGCGGATACCCTCTTGTACACTAGTGCCCGGTTTGAAGTCAACGTCCCGCTGCAGGGCACTAACGTTGGCGCAAGTGGCGGGGACATCGCCGGGTTGGATCGGCATCATATTGATTTTTGCCCGTTGGCCGATATTTTCCTCAATCGCTTTGACAAAATCCATCAATCTCACTGGCGAGTTGTTGCCGATATTGTAAACCCGATAGGGAGCAAAGCTCGACGCGGGGTCGGGTTCGTCACCCGTCCAGTCTGGATTTGGCTGGGCAATCTTATCGCTGACTCGAACCACGCCCTCGACGATATCGTCAATGTAAGTAAAGTCGCGGTACATATCGCCGTTGTTGTAAACGTCGATCGGCGTGCCCTCGATAATGCCTTTGGTGAATTTGAATAGCGCCATATCGGGCCTACCCCAGGGTCCATAGACGGTGAAAAAGCGCAGTCCCGTGGTTGGCAGCCGAAACAGGTTGCTGTAGGCGTGCGCCATCAGTTCGTTGGATTTTTTACTGGCGGCGTAAAGGGATACCGGATGATCGACATTATCGTTTTCAGCGAAGGGCTGCCGGGTATTGGCGCCGTAAACCGAACTGGATGACGCGTAGCTTAAATGGGGTACCTCGGCGTGGCGGCAGCCCTCGAGAATATTGATAAAACCCACGATATTGGCATCGATGTAGGCCCGCGGGTGGGTAATCGAGTACCGCACTCCGGCTTGGGCGGCAAGATGTATGACCCGGTCAAAGCGATGGTTGGCAAACAGCGCCTCCATGGCGGCGCGGTCGGCCACGTCCAGTCTGCTAAATTCAAAAAGTTTGTTGCGGGTGAGCTGGTCCAGGCGGGCTTGTTTTAAGCTGACGTCGTAATAGTCATTGAGATTGTCGATGCCAACCACCTGATCGCCCCGCGCGCTGAGTTTTAAAGCGGTATGGTATCCGATAAAGCCGGCTGCGCCGGTAACAAGAATCTTCATGTTGGTTTAATCGCGTTGCAAAGGCCTGCATTCTACACAGAAATATTTCCTTGATGTGAACTCTGTGCTTGTATTCCTCATGTTTTGGATGGCCGATATCGGCTTCTTATTCGCTGTTAGGTGGCGATTTGTGTTTAAATACGTCGTTTCCGCATTGGATCGAGGTCTCGCCCCTCGATGCACTGCCTCCAGTATCAGCGACCGGCTTATCATCGTGAGTAAAAAAAACGCCTCGGCGTCACTGCGATTCAGTGATTTAAATCTGTCTCCCCCCCTCAACAAGGCATTGGCTGAAATGGGTTTTGAATATTGTTCGCCCATCCAGGCGAAATCTCTGCCGTATTCACTCAGTTCACACGACGTCGTCGGAAAGGCGCAGACGGGAACCGGAAAAACTGCGGCCTTTCTGCTCGCGGTGTTCGAGGACTTGCTGCGCGCGCAAAACACCGAAACGCGCTATGCAGGTGAAGCTCGGTCGCTCATTCTGGCGCCAACCCGCGAGCTGGTGGTGCAGATAGCGAAAGACGCGCAGCAAATGGGCAAGTACACGGGTTTCAAAATTCACACCCTGGTAGGGGGCATGGATTACGGGCGCCAGCTGAAAAAACTACACTCCAGCTGGGTTGATATATTGGTGGCCACTCCCGGCAGGTTGTTGGATTTCTGTGAAAAAGGCGAAGTCTATCTCGATCAGCTGGAGGTGCTGGTCATCGACGAAGCCGACCGCATGCTCGATATGGGATTTATCCCGCAAATCAAACGGGTTATAAGGCGGACGCCGAAAAAAACTCATCGCCAGACACTTTTGTTTTCCGCCACCTTCCCCGAGGACGTGATACGCCTCGCCGAACAATGGACTTGTGAGCCGGTGAGAGTCGAAATAGAACCCGAGAGCGTCGCCACGGATACGGTGGATCAGAAAATCTATCTCGCCTCGACACGCGAGAAACTGAAAATTCTGGTCAACCTTTTTGACGACCCGGAGGTTGGTAGTTTGATTGTTTTCGCCAACCGCCGAGATGAGTGTCGTCGCTTGCATGAGAAGCTGATGAGGCGCAATTTGAAAGTGGGCTTGCTCACCGGGGATATTCCGCAGACCAAGCGCTTGCAAACGCTCAACGACTTCAAAGCCGGCAGATTGCACGGCCTGGTCGCCACCGACGTCGCGGGCAGAGGTATTCACATTGACGACGTGACCCACGTGGTCAACTACACGTTGCCGGATGAGCCGGAGGACTACGTCCATCGCATCGGCCGCACCGGTCGCGCCGGCAACACCGGCGTGTCAATCAGTTTTGCCTGCGAAGAAGACGCCTTTCGCCTGCCGGCAATCGAAGAGCTGCTCGGTAGGAAGCTCGAGTATGAGCAGCCTCCCGCTCACTTGCTGGAAAAGTGATCTCGCCACCCCTTATCCGCGGTTTTGTCTACACTGAAGAGACGGTTGTTGGGTTTTTGATCAAAATGTGTTTTTTTGTGCCCCTCCCCGGCCCGGTTTGGGAAAGTATCTGACAATCGGCGCCAGGGTTGGCATATCTTTCCAGGCGGCGACGTATGCAAAAAGTATTGGTAGTCGAAGATAGCCCCATGGTGATCAAGGTGTTAAGGCACGTTCTCTCCGGGTCTGAACTTTTTCAATGCGATTACGCCGCTAGCCTCGAAGCCGCTCGCGCCCTCGTGGAGGCTGCCGCGACCCCTTATTTTGCGGCGTTGGTGGATCTGAACTTACCCGATGCGCCGGACGGCGAGGTCGTCGACTACAGCCTTGGCCTGGGGATTCCGACTGTGGTATTGACTGCCAGTTTCGACGCAGAGAAGCGACAAAAGCTATTGGCCAAGGGCATCGTGGACTACGTGACCAAAGAGGGTAAATTTTCCTATGACTATGCCTTTGGCGTGCTCGAAAGGTTGGTCAAAAACCAGGCGATCAAAGTTCTGGTGGTGGATGATTCCGATACCGCGCGTAATTTTGTCGCCTCGCTTTTGCGGCTGCACCTCTACCAGGTGCTCGAGGCCGTGGATGGCGCGCAGGCCGTTAAGTTGGTGTTGGCCAACCCGGACTTGAAATTGCTTATCACCGATTACAATATGCCGCGCATGAGCGGCTGTGAACTGGTGAAAAACATTCGCCTGAAATATGAAAAATCCGACTTGGTAATCATCGGCCTGTCCTCGGAAAATGAAAGCTCGCTGTCGGCGCGTTTCATCAAGAGTGGGGCCAATGATTTCTTACGCAAGCCCTTCAATCACGAGGAGTTTTACTGTCGGGTCACCCACAATGTGGAATTTATCGAGCTCATCGAAACGATTCGCGATGCGGCTCTGCGCGATGAAATGACCGGTGCCTACAACCGCAGGTATTTCTACCAGCGCGGCGCGGAAATTCTTGTCGACGGGCGCGCCAATGGGCGCGAGGTGTCGGTCGCTGTGATTGACCTTGATGGCTTTCATCAGCTTAATGGCCAGTACGGCTATAATCTTGCCGATAAGGTCATGCAGACTGTGGTCAGAGAACTGAACACGTTGCTGCAACGGTTTGTTTTCGCTCGCTCGGGAGGGAAGGAATTCTTTTTGATGATGCCGGGGCTTGATAACGCCAAGGCGGTCGCCTTTGTCGAAAAGGTCAGGCAGATTATCAGCGTGCAACCGGTTGAGGTGGATGGACATTGCATTGATGTGACCTTCAGTGCCGGCGTTTCGAGCCGCGCCGGTGATACCGTCGACGAAATGATGGCCGCCGCTGCCGCCTGTTTGCAGCGCGCAAAAGAGGCCGGTGGCGCGCTCGTTTTGGGTGATGATTGACAGGCTGATTTTAACCCGGCATCCCGGTTCGCGTGCGTCTTACGACGCACGGCCTCATATCCCTGTGAGGTGATTAACCCGACATAAATGCATGCCGGGTTGGTAGTGCAGTCGACAATATTGGGACTAAATCTCGCACGCGCCCAACTGGCAGCTTTTGAGTTCGCGCAGCCAGAACAGAGTGCCGCCGGCGACGGCGACCGGCATGGCAATGATGTTGATCACGGGGGTCACGCTGCACAGCATGGTGAAGCCGCCAAAGCCCAGGCTGCTGAATTTTTTATTCCACAGGCAGTCGCGCAGGGATTCGAAGCCCAGCTGATTGTTGTCTGCGGCATAGTCGGCGTACTGAATTGCCATGCACCAGGCGCCCCAGGCGAGACCGATGACGGGAGCAATCAGATTGACCAGTGGCAGTGTGGCGATGAGGGTCATGACGAGCACGACAACGATGCCGCGCGTCAGAAAATATATCAGTTTGGTGAGCTCCCGGCAGGTGGTTCTGAATACCATTTTGCCGATCGGTTCGTCGGGAGGCGAAATGCCGGTCAGCAGGGCCTCCGCCTTGGCGGCGAGCATCCCGTAGAAGGGTGCGGCGATGATGTTGGTGATCATATTAAAGCTGTAGCCGTAGAGGATTAACAGCAGGATGCCGAGCAAGATCCAAACGATCCAGGCCAGCGGCGCCAGGTAGCCGGGAAGTTTTTCCATGCCGGCATCGATGATGCCGCCGTAAAAATGGATGAGCAAGCCGGTCAAGACGACGAACAGCGCGCAGTTCACCAGCAGTGGGACGACGATATACAAGCGCAGCTCAGGGCGCCAGATCAGTCTCAGGCCTTCGTTGAAATAGAATATACCCGATGCGAAGTTGTTTTTGTATTTTGGAGGAGGGAGCATTAGCGCTTCCTTTTATAACGCAATTTTCCTGCCTAGCCCGGATTTCTCGCCGGCTGGCGGATTGATCGCGTAGAGATTTCGGCAATTTTTCCGGTGCGCCGGATCAGCTGCATTCGTCAATCCGGTGAGAAATCCTGGCTAGCGCCGTGTTCCCTTAGCGTCGCGACATAGGGCGCTGAGTGACGATGCCTGGCGATGACCTGCAAAAATGTTTCGCCGTTAGCATCAGTACAGTTGATATTTTTACCTTCGGCAACAAAAAAACTCACGAAGGTGGCAAAATTGTCCGCCTTCATGCCGCGGTAGGCCCGTTCTAGGGCGGTGAAATCCGGGTCGGTCTCGCCGACGGGCCGAACGTGTAGAAACTCTCTTACGCGCTCATCGGAGAAGGTCTCGCCGAGAACTTTTTGTTTATCTTTCTTCAATGCCATATTCACTGCTTCCGGTTCTCCAGCTTGTCTCGCAAAATTGCGTTGAGCTGCTGTGGATTCGCTTGGCCCTTGGAGGCCTTCATCACCTGACCGACGAAGAATCCCGCCATCTTTTTGCGTTTGGCGGCATCTGCGGCGCGATAATTTTCTACCTGCTTGGCGTTGTTGGCGATAACGTCGTCCACCATCTGTTCCAGCTCGCCGCTGGCGGTGGGTCGCAAACCTTCCCGTTCGATAATCCCATCGACGTCCTCGGCGCCATTCCACAAGTGTTCAAAGACCTGTTTGCCGAGTTTGCCGGTCAGCGTTTGCTCTTTGATTCTCAAGATCAGTTTGCCCAGTTGCGATGCGCTGATTTTACTCTCTGAGATGCCTAGCTCTTCGGCATTTAGCCGTGCCGAAAGTTCACCCATGATCCAGTTGGCCGCCAGTTTGGGGTCGCCACATGACGCCTGCGTCGCTTCATAGAAGGCCGCCAGGTCTGCCTCGGCGCTCAAAATGCCGGCGTCGTAGGCCGACAGTCCGAAGTCGAACATAAAGCGCCCTTTGCGCGCTTGCGGCAGCTCCGGCAGGGATTTGCCAATTTCCTCGATATAAGCATCCTCAAGTACGACTGGCAATAAATCGGGGCAGGGAAAGTAGCGATAATCGTTGGCTTCCTCCTTTGATCGCATTGCTTTGGCCTTGTGTGTATCGCCGTCGTACAAGCGCGTTTGCTGAATAACTTCGCCGCCGTCTTCGAGCAGGGCGATCTGGCGTTCGACCTCTTGTTCGATGCACTTTTCCATAAATCGGAATGAGTTGAGGTTTTTGGTTTCCGTACGCGTCCCCAGCGCTCGCTGGCCTGCGGGTCGCACGGAAATATTGACGTCAAACCTCATTGAACCTTGAGCCATTTTGCCATCGCAGATCCCCAGTGATGTGACAATGCCATGCAGGGCTTTGGCGCAGGCCACCGCTTCTTCGGCCGAGCGCATATCGGGCTCGGTCACCACTTCGATGAGCGGTGTGCCGGCACGATTGAGGTCGATGCCCGTCATCCCGTGGTAGTCTTTATGTAAGGATTTCCCCGCATCCTCCTCCAGATGGGCGTGGTGAATTCGCACGCGTTTTTCCTCCCCTTTGGCCAGAGTGATGTCGATATGCCCCCCCTTGACGATGGGGTCGGCCAACTGCGTTGTTTGATAGCCCTTCGGTAAGTCCGGGTAAAAATAGTTTTTGCGCTCGAAGACGGAGCGCTTGCCAATTTCCGCGTTGACGGCTAGACCAAACATCACTGCCAGGCGAAAGGCCTGCTCGTTGGCCACCGGCAGCGTGCCCGGCATGGCCAGGTCAACGGCGTCGGCTTGGGTGTTCGGCTCGGCGCCGAAGGCGATGCTCGAGCCGGAGAACAATTTCGATTGTGTGGCGAGCTGTACATGTACTTCCAGCCCGATGACGGTTTCCCATTGCATGTTAGGTGGTGTGCTCGCTGAGTGGGTTCAATGTGTGGAAGTCTGTGTGTTGCTGAAACTGATGGGCCAGGTTGAGCAATGTCGCCTCGGCAAAATAATTTCCGATCAGCTGCATCCCAACCGGTTTGCCCTCGACCAAACCACAAGGGATCGACATGCCCGGCAGTCCGGCTAGGTTGGTGGCCGTGGTGTAAATGTCTTCCAGGTACATGGCGACCGGATCGCCGCCTTTGGCGCCGAACGTAAATGCCGGCGTCGGCGATGTTGGCCCCAATAGAACATCTACCTCTTTAAAGGCTTGCACAAAGTCATCTTTGATCAGGCGCCGCACTTTCTGCGCCTGGTTGTAGTAGGCGTCGTAGTAACCCGCGGAGAGGGCGTAGGTGCCGACCAGGATGCGGCGCTTGACCTCTTCGCCAAAGGCTTCGCCGCGGGAGCGCCGGTACAGGTCGTCAAGGTTTTTCGGGCCGCGGCAACGATAGCCGTAGCGAACGCCGTCAAAACGCGAGAGGTTGGCCGAGCATTCCGCCGGCGCGATGACATAATACGCCGGTATTGCCAACTTGGTGTGGGGCAGGGAAATGGATTTGATACGTGCGCCCAGAGATTCATAAATTTTGATGCCTTTTTCGACGGCCGCCTGCGTGCCGGGGTGCAGGCCTGCGCCAAAATATTCCTGCGGAACACCGATGGTGCGGCCCGCGATAGCGTCGCTCAGCGATGCGCGGTAGTCGGGTATCGCCGCATCGATGCAGGTGGAGTCTTTGGCGTCGTAACTTACCATGACATCCAACATCAGGGCGGCGTCTTCGGCGGTTCGCGTCAGGGTGCCCGCCTGGTCGAGGCTGGAGGCAAAGGCGATCATACCCCAACGCGAGACGCGCCCATAGGTAGGTTTTAGGCCGGTGATGCCGCATAGACTGGCGGGCTGGCGGATTGAGCCACCGGTATCGGTGGCGGTGGCACCGGGAGCGAGACGGGCGGCGACGCAGGCGGCGGAACCGCCGGATGATCCACCGGCAACGCAATCCGACGCCCAGGGGTTTTTCGTCGCACCATAAAAGCTGGTTTCGGTGGATGAGCCCATCGCGAACTCGTCCATATTGGTTTTCCCCAGGCTAACGGCTCCCGCCTCCTGGTAATTCTGGACGACGGTGGCGTTGTAAGGTGGGACGAAGTCGGCCAACATTTTTGAGCCGCAGGTGGTCAATACCCCTGCGGTGCAGAAAATATCTTTGTGTGCAATGGGAACACCACACAGCGGCGATGCGTCACCGGCAGCCAGTTTTTGATCGGCGCGCTCGGCCTGCGCGATGGCCTGCTCCTGTGCCAGCGTAATAAACGTATTGTAGTGGCCGTCGAGGTCGCGGATGCGGGACAGCAGATGTTGGGTGATTTCGCGGCTGGAAAACTCCCGGTTGCGCAGTTTATTGCTGATTTCAGCGATGGTTAGGTTGTGCATTCGATGGGCTCGCAGGCTTGCGTCTGGGAAAGGTAGTTGCTTGCTTATGGGAACGTTCTTATTCGATGACCTTTGGCACCAGGTAAAGGCCGTCTTCTGTGGCCGGCGCCAGCGCCTGAAAAGCTTGGCGTTGGTTGCCGCTGGTGACCTCGTCTCTGCGCAGCGGCTGCACGGCGTCGAGTGGATGGGCGAGTGGCGGCACATCGCTCGTGTCGATGGCCTGTAACTGATCCACCAACGCGAGTACTTCATTAATACTCGCGGCGGTTTGTTGCAGGGTTTCCTGCGTGATCTCCAACCTGGCGAGTTTGGCCAATTGCTGAATTTGATCCGCTTCCACGTTTATCTCCAAAAATATCTCCAAAACGACCGGGCACAGGACCCGTATGCAGTTAAGCGCGCTACGTTATCATATTTGTGTCTTGCTCAAAATCCCTACCGTTGATAGAGTGCGTCAATTTAGCCGGAGAAGCCGTTAAATGCCCGTTACAAAGGCGACAAAAAATTAGCGTAATGAATTATCTGCAACGCGCGCTCGGTCACGCGGATCGCTTTTCTTCCGGCGTTTAGCGGTATCGATTCTCGGCATCACTTATATGGGTCAATAACATCATTATGTTGAAACGCTTAAAAGGTTTGTTCTCAAATGATTTGTCGATAGATTTGGGAACTGCCAACACCCTTATTTATGTGCGGGAAAAGGGCATCGTATTAAATGAACCCTCGGTCGTGGCGATTCGCAACGTCAACGGTCAGAAGTCGGTGGAAGCGGTGGGCATCGCCGCAAAAAGGATGTTGGGCCGCACGCCCGGCAATATCACGGCCATTCGACCCTTAAAAGATGGTGTGATTGCCGATTTTCAGGTGACCGAAAAGATGCTCCAGCATTTTATTCGCAAGGTGCATGAAAACAGCTGGTTTCAGCCCAGTCCGCGCGTGTTGGTGTGTGTGCCCTGTCTTTCCACTGAAGTCGAAAAGCGGGCCATCAGGGAATCGGCGCTGGGTGCCGGCGCGCGCGAGGTTCGTTTGATCGAAGAGCCCATGGCGGCGGCGATTGGCGCGGGCCTGAAAGTGGAGGAAGCCACCGGCTCGATGGTTGTTGATATTGGCGGCGGAACGACCGAGATCGCGATTATTTCGCTCAACGGGGTAGTGTTATCGGACTCTGTGCGTATTGGCGGCGACCGCTTTGACGAAGCCATTGTCAACTACGTCCGCCGCAAATACGGCAGTGTTATCGGCGATGCGACAGCCGAACGCATTAAACAGGAAATCGGCTGCGCTTACGCCGGTAGCGAAGTATTGGAAATTGACGTGCGTGGCCGCAATCTCGCCGAGGGAGTGCCGAAGAGTTTTACCCTTAACAGCGATGAGATTCTGGAGGCCTTACAGGAGCCGCTGGCTGGTATTGTGCAGTCGATTAAGAGTGCGCTCGAACTGTCACCGCCGGAACTGGCCTCGGACATTGCTGAAAGCGGCATTGTCTTGACCGGTGGGGGCGCCCTGCTGCGCGATCTGGATCGCTTACTGGCGGAAGAGACCGGTTTGCCCGTGGTTGTGGCGGAGGATCCGCTTACCTGTGTCGCGCGTGGCGGCGGTCGTGGCATGGAGCTTATGGACAAATACAATATCGATCTGGTGTACTGAGTCGGTCGTAACCACATTGCCGGCATTCGCCAAAAGCGCATTTTTCACCGGAGGTCGTCATCAAGCCGCTTTTTTCCAAAGGTCCATCCACCGGCGCGAAAACGGTCATTCTTGCGCTCATTTCCCTGGTCATAGTGCTTGTCTATTTGTATACCGATTGGTTTGCTCCGTTAAAAAAGCGGGCGCAGGACATCGCCGCCCCGTTTTACTGGGTATCCAATTTTCCCAATAAGCTGGACGAGTGGGCCGACACGCGCCTGATGTCGCGGGAACGCCTGATTCAGGAAAATGAGTCTTTGCGCACCGAAAATCTGGTGCTCAAGCGCAAGATTCAGCTGAATGCCTCACTGGCCGCGGAGAATGTTCGCCTGCGCCAGTTGCTTAATTCTGCCGAAACCCTTGAGGATACGGTGCTCATCGCGGAAATCATCGGGCGCTCGCCCGACCCGATGATGCACCAAGTGATTGTGAATCGTGGCCAGGAGCACGGCGTTTATCAAGGCCAGGCGTTGGTCGATGCCAAGGGGCTGATGGGGCAAGTGGTGGAGGTGGGTGGGCGCAGCGCCAAGGTTTTGCTGATCACCGATTCTACCCACGCGCTGCCGGTGCAGATAAATCGCAATGGCGAGCAACTTATTGCTGAGGGAGCGGGTGGCCGCTCCCACGAGCTGGTGCTGCCTTATGTCGCCAACACTCTCGATATTGTGGAAGGCGATCTGTTGGTAAGCTCCGGGCTCGGGCAGCGCTTCCCCGTGGGTTATCCGGTGGCCGAGGTGATAGAGGTAGACAAGGATCCGTCGCGCCGTTTTGCTCGCGTGATCACCCAACCGATGGCGGATATCAGCCGCAGTCGGCATGCTCTCCTGGTATTCGACCGCCCCCCCGGAGAGAATCGATAAGTGGTGACCAAACTCGGTAGCGGCTTTTACGGACTGGTTGTCGCCAGCATTCTGGCTGGGGTTTTTGTCGCCATTTTCCCGTTTCCCAGCCGCTTTTCCGGTCTGCGGCCGGAGTTGCTGTGCTTGCTGGTGGTCTATTGGGTGGTGACCTCACCGCAGTATTTTGGTGTTTTTTCCGCCTGGCTGGTGGGTTTGGCGCAGGATGTCATTGAAGGCGTAACCTGGGGCGGTCACGCCTTGGCGCTGGCCATTGTCGCCTATATCTGCCTCGTCGCCCAGCAGAGGATCAGGAACTACTCCGTCTGGCATCAGACCCTTTGGGTTTTTGTGCTGGTCGGATTTCACCAGGTGATCGTCAACTGGGTACAGAGCCTGGCGGGCTATCACGCCAATCCGATGGAACTCATAATTTCCGCCACTATCAGTGCCCTGTTTTGGCCGCCCATGTCTTTTGTCATTACTCGAGTGCGACATATTTACCGAACCCATTGACCCCTGAGGCACGATACTCATGGAAATTCAGCTGGCTTCCCAATCACCGCGCCGACGTGAACTGTTGGCCCAAATTGGCGTCCGATATAAGACCATTGGCGTACACGTGCCAGAGCGGCGGCGTGCGGGTGAGTCGCCGACAGCCTACGTAATGCGCCTTGCGCGGGCGAAAGCGCGAGCTGGTTTGCGCGCCTCTCCCGGCCTGCCGACCCTGGGCGCCGACACCATCGTGTGCTGTGATGATGCGATTCTGGAGAAACCCGCGAACGAAACGGATGGCGCCAGGATGCTGACAATGCTTTCATCGCGTGCGCACAGGGTGATGACGGCGGTGGCGATTACCGGCGCCGCCGGCGAAATCTGTCGGACCAGTGACACCGAGGTCTTCTTCAAGCCGCTGAGCCCGGCACAGATAGCGGCTTACTGGCGTACCGGCGAACCCCGTGACAAGGCTGGCGGCTATGCCATACAGGGCTTGGGCGCGATATTTGTGGAACGCATCAATGGCAGCTACTCTGGAGTTGTTGGCTTACCGATTGAAGTGGTGAGTGACATGCTCGGGCAAATCGGCGTTCCTGTGTGGACGTGTTCGGAAAAATGAGTGAAGAGATATTAGTCAATTTTGGCCCCACTGAAACGCGCGCGGCCCTGATCGAAAATGGCGTGTTGCAGGAGGTGTATGTTGAACGCACTCGCAGCAAGGGCTATGTCGGCAATATCTATCAGGGCAAGGTTGTGCGGGTGTTGCCGGGCATGCAAGCGGCATTCGTCGACATCGGCCAGGAACGCGCGGGTTTCATTCATGTGGCGGACATAGCGCCGCACGACCAGGCGGGCGCCGAAACGCGCAGCAACAGTAACGCTGACATTCGCGATCTGCTCAAAGATGGCCAGTTATTGCCGGTGCAGGTCACCAAGGACCCCATCGGCACTAAGGGAGCCCGTCTGACGACCCATCTCTCAGTCTCCGCCCGCTACTTGGTTTACATGCCCAACGCCGATCATATTGGCGTCTCCAATCGCATCGAAGACGAAAAGGAGCGCGAGCGGCTGAAATCATTGGTGGCTTCCCTGGCGGAGATGCATGGGGAAAAAGGCGCGATCGGCGGATTTATTATTCGCACCGTTGCCGAGGGCGCTTCAGCAGAAGGGCTGCAGGCCGATATTCCCTTTGTCTTGCGGTTATGGCGAGATGTTATGAGTGCCATAAAAAAGGCGGATGCGCCATCCGTCATTTACGAGGATATGCCTTTGTACATGCGTACCGTGCGTGATCTCATGCGCCCGAATATTGAAAAAGTCCGCATCGACTCGCGTGAGTCCTTTGCTCGAATGAAAAAGTTCGCCGAGCACTACGCGCCGGAAATTGGCGCCCGTTTGGAGCATTACCCGGGCGAGCGACCTTTGTTTGACTTGTATGGCGTGGAGGTTGAAATTCAAAAGGCCTTGCAGAAGAGGGTATTGCTCAAGTCGGGTGGCTATCTGATTATCGAACAGACCGAGGCAATGAGCACCATCGATGTCAACACGGGGGCGTTTGTCGGTCATCGAAATTTAGAGGAGACAATCTTTAAAACCAATCTCGAAGCGGCGGCGGCAATTGCACGCCAACTGCGCGTTCGCAACCTCGGGGGAATTATAATTATCGATTTTATTGATATGAAGGAGGAAGAACACCGCCGCCAGGTGCTGCGCTGCCTGGAAAAAAATATGGAAAAAGATCGCGTGAAAACCATTATCACCGGCGTGTCCGAGCTCGGCTTGGTGGAGATGACTCGCAAGCGCACGCGTGAAAGCTTAGGCCAGGTTTTGTGCGAGATTTGTCCGGTATGCGACGGACGTGGCACTTTAAAGTCAGCAGAAACAGTATGCTATGAGATCTTTCGTGAAATTTTGCGCGAAGCGCGAACCTATGAAAATGAAAAGTTTTTGGTTTTGGCCTCGCAGACCGTCATTGACCGTCTGCTAGATGAAGAGTCAGCCAACGTGGCAGATCTGGAAGCGTTTGTGGGGCGCACGATCCAATTTCGGGTGGAGACCATGTATAACCAAGAACAATACGATATTGTGCTCGCTTAAGCAGAGGTTATGGTCGGCGTGTTTAAGATAGAGCAAAAGTATTGGCGCCTTTTATCGCGACGGTTTTGGGGAACCGTATTTACTCTAGTCATCGCCTTGGCGGTTTGCGTCCAGCTCGGGCGTCAGGCGTTTCCGCTACTTAAGGATTACAAATACGAAATAAGCGGCTATTTTGCCAAAAAGTTGGGCATGATCGTTGAACTGGACAGTATAGACGCCGACTGGTCGGGGTTGCGCCCAAAACTCATGTTAAAAAATGTGGCGATTAAATCTCGCGATGGCAAGACCGTTCTTAAAATCGATGACGCTGTAACGGAGTTGAGCATTATCAACTCCGTGCTCGATAAGCGGCTGTCTTGGCGGCAGCTGATTTTCGATGGCTTCGAGACGACTTTTGCCCAGTCAGAGGACGGCAAGTGGTCGATTCCCGGGATGCCGGAGTTCTCCCGGGATTCTGCCGAGTCCGGCAGAATCAGTTTTGATGACCCTTACGATATATTTATTTTTGGCCGCAGAATCAAAATTACCCAGGCAAAGTTTTCCCTCAAATACTACCAGGGCAAAAATTCCTCCATCCTGGTGCCGAATATATCCATCGAAAACGACAAAGACTTTCACCGAATTTTAGCGCGTCTGGACCTTGGCGAGGAGCAAAAAGCCATGTCGCTTGTGGTGGAGGGTCACGGTGACCCGCGGCGGGAAGGTTTTATCGCCAACGGTTACTTTGAGCTCAACAGTTTTCCCACTCAAAACGTGATTGACGCCCTGGCGCTGTCAAATATCCGTGCCGGTAGCGAGGGGCATCTGACCAACCTGAAACTGTGGTTTCGCGGTGACGCCGATAAGGGCACGACCTTGCGCGGCGAGATTTCGATGCATGGTAATTTGGATGTCGCAGAGGGTGAACATAAACTTCCGAACATGGTCGCCGCGGCCATTGCCGGTAAAGCACATCGGGAAAAAGGTTGGCAATTGTCACTCAACAATTTGCAGGCACACTGGCGGGAGGTGAGCTCGCCGAGCGTGAATCTCGCGGTCTATGGGAATTTTCGCCGTATCGAGGGAATCCGTATGCAGGAGCTGGATATAAAACCCTGGGTCGATCTGGCGCTGCACGTGGGACTCAATAATGCGAGTGCTGAAAAGTCCCTGAGAGCGATCAACCCGCGCGGCAAACTGTTGGATTTGGATGTGGCGCTTACAGACAAAGAGCGCGGTTATCTGGCGATCACCACAAATGTCGAAAAAGGCGAATCTGAAGCCATTATGGGCGCGCCGGCAATTAGAAATCTGAATGGTTTCCTGTCTATGAATCTGTTCGGCGGCAGTTTCGATATTGCCGTGAAAGACGGTCTGACGCTGGATCTACCGAAAGTTTATCACGACCCTCTGTATTTCGAGCAGGCTGCGGGCCAATTGCGTTGGGAAGTTGATCTTGAAAAAAAGTTGACGCATATCTCCTCCGGCCTATTGACTGTGACCAATCCGGAAGAGCAGGGCAAGGGCTACCTACATCTGTCGCTGCCGTTTAGCAAGCGGTACGGTGAGCAAATGATGACCTTAGCACTGGGCGTTGAAAGTACCCTGGCGAAAAACCACAAAAAGTATGTGCCGAAGACGATTCCCAAGCATCTGTACAATTGGCTGGATACCAGTATCAGGCAGGGGCGGGTCAAAAATGCAAGGTTTCTCTACCACGGTTCGTTGGAAAAGGGGGCGCTGCCTACCATTCAATTGTCGGGCGAAGTCTACGATGGCAACTTGGTATTCGACCCCAATTGGCCGGAGTTAGTGGGCGTTACCGGCAGGCTTACGCTGGAAAATGACTCGCTGGATGTACGAGTTGATGAAGCGTCTATTCTGGGCAATTCAGTCTACGATGTCGACATAAGTCTGGTGGATGACAAAACCGTACAGGGCCGAGCGCTCTCGATCACCGGAAGTTTGGCCAGCGATGTCAATTCGGCGATGGTCCTGTTGAAAAATAGCCCGATAAAACAACATATCGGCTCGACTTTTGATACTTGGAATGTATCTGGTGGCGTGAGTGCAAAAGTGGCGCTGTTAATTCCGCTAAATCCGCAGAGCGAAGGCCTGTCGCAGAGGATTGATGTTGCTTTCTCCAAAGCACAGATTGAGATTCCCGACCTAAATTTGTCGATTCATGATATTGGAGGCAAACTCCACTACCACTCCGACAGAGGCATGTTTACCGACAACCTGAATGGTCGGGTATGGGACAAGCCTTTCACAGGCACTGTTGAAAGTCCGCTCGGCGTGCATGGCGCGCGCGATACTGTAATCTCCTTTGGCGGCGAAGTGGATGTCGAAGATTTGTATCAGTGGACCATGCGTCCGGAACTAAAATTTAGCCAGGGCGTATCGAGAGTCGAGGGGCGCCTGTTTATCCCGGGCGAAGCTTCAACCAGGCCGCTGCAGCTGGAGGCCGTGTCTTCATTGCAGGGCGTCGCCATTGACCTGCCGGCACCTTTCCAAAAGCCCGCCGATCAGGCGACGAGTTTTTCCAGCCGTATTCGGTTTTACGACTCGGGCGAGGAATATCAGTTTAATCTGGCCGAGCAGCTCAGGCTGACCCTGCTGAGCGCCGCCAATGATTCCATAAGTGCGAAAATCGAGATAAACGAGTTTGAAGAGCGGCCCGACAGCTATCGTCCGATTGCGCAGACAGACGGGTTTGAAATAACCGGGTCCCTTCAGTACTTTGATCTTGAGCAATGGATCAAAACCAAAGATCGGTATGTTGTCTACGCCGATGCAGCCGGTATTGCCGCAGATCCGTCCAACCCCCTTGCTGTCAAATACAATTTTGTAATCGACAAATTTCTTTTGGGAACATTCGAAATAGAGGATCTCGCTGTCACCGGCGAACGGCAAGCGCCTTTCTGGCTGATGGAAGTTGACAGCGAGCTGATGGCGGGCACGGTGATTGTGCCGGAAGACGATCGTCCGCTTGAATTACGACTGGATTATCTGCGAATTGCCGGTGATGATTCAGCGGTCGCGGCGACGGAAAATAGCGGGCAAAGCGTGCTTGCTGATATTGATTTATCGCGCGCGGTCGCGCTGGATTTTTCCTCTCGCGAGTTTTCTCTCGCCGGCACTAACTATGGCGCTTGGGATTTCGAGCTGCGTCCCGTGCAAGGTGGTATCATCGTTCACGATATTCATGCCGAGACCAAGGGAATGACCATCGGCGGCGAGGAAAGTGGCGCCGAATTTGTTTGGCTAAAGGATGAAATACAGCAGAGTAGTCAGTTTTCAGGCGTCATTACGGCAAAAAACTTGGCCGATGTTTTTGCCGCTTGGGGGCAGGAGGAGCTGCTGGAGAGTGAATCTGCCCTGATCGAAATCGACGCCCAATGGCCTGGCGCTCCCGACCAAGTGAATTTGGAGACTGTCAAAGGACTGATCAGCCTCGATGTGCGCAAAGGAAGTTTTGCCCGCGGCGCCGGCAGTGATGAAAACGGTTTACTGCGTCTCATTGCGTTGTTTAATTTCGATACGATTTTGCGGCGATTGAGGTTGGACTTTTCGGATTTAACCGCGCAGGGCTATGCTTACGATCGAGTGCGGGGCAACTTGGACTTCCGCGACGGTGTTATTTTCTTAAGCGACCCGCTGATTGTCAATTCGTCTTCTTCCGATATGCAACTTGCCGGCACGGTCGATGTCGTTAATGAAAAGCTTGACGGTGAAATGGTGATTACCTTGCCGGTAGCCAGCAATATCGCCGTGGCCACAGCGGTTGTCGTAGGCTTGCCGGCGGCCTTGGGCGTCTATGTGATGAGTAAATTATTTAAAAAACAGGTCGATCGCGCATCCAGTTTGAATGTCGAAGTCACAGGTAACTGGGAAGATCCAAAAGTCAAAGTGAAAAACATTTTTGACATTGATGCGGCCAACCGGCGCGGTAAAAAAATTAGAGAGAATAAAGTTCAGGGAAACCTGAATACTACGGCGGTGCCCTGAGGTTTCATGTGGAGCAACGCAACGCAAGCTGATCGAGGGCTGCGATATCGGTAAAGGTGATCATATGTTACGAATGCACTCCAAGAAGATGTTTATCCTGAACGCAGCGCTGGTTTTGCTGCTGGGCTCCCTGTGGGCGCTCCAGGGAGCCCTGGGTGAGAGGCCTGAAAACAAAAAGGATGTTCCGCCGAGTAGTGTTGTACAGGCGCAGACCTGGATTAAAAACGGTCACAATCTGGAAACTATTTCGAAGGACACATGGCGCAGTTTGCTGGATGACAAATCCTACGACGTCCTTTGGAATAAAGGCACCGAGCGCGCTTTCAGCGGCGTTTTACTCGACGAAAATCGAGAGGGCGTTTTTGTGACGTCGGGATGTCGAATTCCGGTTTTTAGATCACAGCATAAATTCAAGTCCGGCACTGGCTGGCCCAGCTTTTGGGAAGTCTTCGACAAAAACAATATCCTTCTGAAAGAAGACCGCAGCTGGGGTATGAAAAGAATAGAAGTGCTGTCGAAATGTGGCGAGCACCTGGGCCACGTCTTTGACGACGGCCCCGCGCCAACCGGTTTGCGTTACTGCATAAACTCGGCGGCGCTGGCGTTTGTACCATCCGGCGAGGCCGACCCTCTCGGCCCATTTTCTGCCGACTATTAACCCGGCAATGTTAATTTTCGGGTTGATAGCGCAGGGCAAGGATGCCCTGCCATCGGCGTAGCCGATGTAAGCCTTTGAAAATCAAGCAACTTCGCGTAGTTGTGCCGATTTTCAAAGGCGTCAATCAAATCGTTCAGGATGAACGATTTGATTGCCAGGTTAATAGTACGCCGGCCGCACTACAGGGTGTCGCGAATAAGGTGGAAAAGTTTGCGTGCTTGAGTGGGCGGCCTGCTGGCCTTTTTCTCCTTCCGCGCCTCACGTATCAGGTGATGTAACTGCTGGCGATCCACCTGGGGAAACTGGCGAATAAATTCTTCCAACGCTTGCGGATTGCCTAGTAACTCGTCGCGCCATGTCTCGACCAGATGATGCCTGCGCGTGAGTCGGTGCGCGTCTTCCAGCACGCTTTGATAAGCGAATTGAATTTTTTCCACTTCGGCACAGCGCATTAATTTACCGATGTACTGCATGTGTCTTTTTTTGGCGCTATGGCTTTTTATATTCGGCGCCTGTTCTATGGCCCGTCTCAGTTCCTCGCCCAGCGGAATTCTGCTCTGTTGTGCGCGGCTCAATTTGGTGATGGCGACACCGAGCTCCTGCAATGCCAACATTGCTTTTTTTACTTGGGTTTTGCTCTTGGCAGGGTTGCCCTCCGGCAATTTGCTGTCGTCACTATCGTCGTTCATATCGCTGAAAACTTGTCCCGCCGCTCAGGCGTAAAAATACGTCGCCAAGCCCAGAAAAGCCAGGTAGCCGATGACATCTGTCACCGTGGTGAGGGTGACGCCGCCGGCGAGCGCGGGGTCGACCTTGAGCTTTTTGAGTATCGAGGGTATCAGTGCCCCGGCAAGCGCGGCGGTGACCAGATTGATTATCATGGCCGAGGCAATAATGAAGGCCACTTGAATGTCGCTGAACCACAGCGCCGCGACGGCACCCATGACGACCGCCCACAGGGCGCCATTGATGAGGCCCAGGCGGATTTCGCGTGACAACAGCCAATTCAGGTTGTGCAGGCCAATATGGCCGACCGCCATGCCGCGAATCACGACGGTAAGGGTCTGGGTGCCGGCGACCCCTCCCATACTCGCCACGATCGGCATTAACACTGCCAGCACCACTACGCGATCGAGTGTGTCCTGAAAAATCTTAATCACTGAACTGACAAAAATTACCGTCAGCAAATTGATGCCGAGCCAGATGGCGCGGCGCGGAATTGCCCGCATCACGGGCGCGAAGGTGTCTTCTTCCTCGTCCAGGCCGGCGAGACTCATAAGTGAATGATCGGCGCCTTCGCGAATAACGTCGACGACGTCGTCAATCGTGATGCGGCCCAACAATTTGCCCTGCTCATCGACCACCGGTGCGGAAATCCAGTCGTGCTGTTCGAACAGCTTGGCCACCTCGTGGTCGGGCATCTCCGCCGGAATCGCATTGGTGTCTGTCACCATGACCTCGCGCACCGTTGTGGTGGGGTCGGACGTCAGCAGTGTCGCCAGCGGCAGTACCCCCAAGTAGTGATCTTTGCGATTGACGACGATCAGAGCGTCTGTGGAGGGCGGAAGCTCCGTGTGCCTGCGCAGGTAGCGCAGCACCACGTCCAGCGTGAAGCGTGGCCGCACGGTAATGGTGTCGGTGTTGGTCAGGCCGCCAGCGGTATCTTCGTCATACGCCATCACCCTTTCCACGCGATCCCGGTCCTGGTCGCTCATGGCGGCGAGTACTTCCTGCGTCACCTGTTCAGGCAGTTGTTGCAGGATATCCACGACGTCATCCGTCTCCAGCCCTTCAGTCAATTCCAGTAGTTGTCCGGCGTCCATGTCGCGCAGGAAATCGGCTTGAATGTCTTCCGGCAGTTCTTCCAACACTTCGCCGGCGGCGTCCTTGTCGACCAAGTCCCACACCACTTTTCGCGAGGGTGGCGGTGAGGACTGTAGCAAACGGGCAATCTCCACCGGCCGCAGGCTGTTGACCATTTTTCCGATTTGGCGCAGCGTACCACTGCCGAGCAGCGCCTGTACGCGGGCAAGGTGGGTCTGTGCCGTTGGTTCTTCCATCGATTGCTGCATTAACGCGGTCCCAAAATGTAATGGCGCCTGAAATTGGCTTCTGACTATATTCGCTGTGGCGAAAAGTTTCTACTCTTCCTCATCAAACTTGTTGTTGATGAGTTCGAGCAGAGCCTCCATTGCCTGTTCTGAATCGGGCCCATCGGTAGATAATGTGATAACGCTGCCCCTGGCCGCGGCGAGTAGCATCAAGGCCATAATACTCTTGCCGTCGATGCTGCGATCGCCGAAACACACTTGCACCTTGCTGGTGAATTTATTGGCGGTGTTGGCAAACTTGGTGGCGGCCCTGGCATGCAATCCAAGTTTGTTGATGATTTCAACCTGCTGTTCGAACATAGTTTTGTGAGTATAAGTTGTTGTGAGTCTCGCTATCGTGCGTTGTCTACGGCTTTTCTTACGTTGAGCTGCCGGTGGCGAACTTGAACATTTTTGTAGACGGGTTTCAGGCGTTCTGCCAGGCGTTCGCAAACGTAAACCGACCGGTGCATACCGCCCGTGCAGCCGATCGCAATGGTCAGGTAGCTACGGTTGTTATTTTGGAACGAAGGTATCCATTTGCCGATAAAGCCGCCGATGTCGTCGAGCATGTCGCTCACTTCATCCTGCGATGACAGATAGTCGATGACCTCCTGTTCAAGACCCGTTTTGAGGCGCAGGGCTGAATCCCAGTGCGGATTGGGCAGGCTGCGCACATCGAAGACAAAATCCGCATCGGTGGGAGCGCCGTACTTGAACCCAAAGGACGTGAACATAATGGCCATGCCCTGGCTCTCGTTGCCCACCACCAGACGCCTGATCGTACTTCTCAGCTCGTGCAGGTTCAAACTACTGGTGTCGATGGTGATGTCGGAGATGTGGACAATGGGCGCCAGCATCGCGCGCTCTTTTTCCAGTGCTTCGCTAAGTGCGGTATTCTCGTCTGACAGGGGATGTTTGCGGCGGGTCTCACTGAAGCGCTTGAATAGTACCTCGGTTTGCGTGTCGAGATAGATGACCTTGTAGTCATTCGCGGGAATTTTGGAGTTCTGTAATATTCCCTCCAACAGACTGAGGTCGGCGTCCAGGTTTCTTGCATCGATACCGATGGCGAATTTTTGCGCGCTCTGCTTGCTGATGTAGTCAATGAGCATCGGCAGCAGTGTCACCGGGATATTATCGATGCAGGTAAAGCCCTCATCCTCCAAAAGATGCAGAGCCGTCGTCTTACCCGACCCTGAACGCCCGCTGATAACGAGAAAACGCATACATGTGCCTTTGGTTGCTTTTAATGCCCCGAAACGGCGGTATCAAAGAGTTCGCTGTCACTTCTCGCGCGGCGGAGTTTGCCGACAAATTCGGATTTCTGCAGTAACTCGGCGAGGTGCGCCAACAATTCCAGGTGATTTTTCTCGGCATTCTCCGGCACCAACATGGCAAAAACAATGTCCACCGGTTCACTGTCTACGGCATCGAAGTCGATCGGCGAGTCCAGGGTCATGCAGGCACCATACGTTTTTCCACCGGTGTTAAATCGGCAATGTGGGATCGCGATCCCTCCGCCGATGCCCGTGGTGCCGAGTTTTTCCCGGTTGATTAAGTTTTGATAGAGGTGATTGACATCAAAACCCTCGATGTCGTTGGCAAATAGGGTGGCGAGCGTTTCGATCACGCGCTTTTTGCTGATTCCCTCAAGCTTTGCTTTGGCGCGTTGGGGGGTCAGAATCGATTCAATTAGCATATTCCGCTTCAGACTTTTCTAACTGGTTTCCATCCATAAACGCGCTTCCTGCGCGTTTATGGAAGTCGCAAATAAAATTGCGATTTTATTTGCTCGCAAAATCAACGACTTATGTCATCGGTTTTGGGCGCCACGTGCCTGTGGCGCAGCTGGTGTCCGTTTCTGGACGGGCACTGGCCAAGGTGAGGTAGGGCATTTTAGCAGGTTTTCCGTCGACGCCCCGGAGTAAATATTATGTTGCAGGAGCACTAGACGAGGCGTTTGCGCTCATTTGAGGGGGGAATGCCCAGTGACTCCCGGTACTTGGCGATGGTTCTGCGCGCGACCTTGATGCCTTTTTCTTCCAATATACCAGTGATCTTGGAATCACTCAGGGGTTTTCTGGCATTTTCGGCGGCAATGAGTTTTTTGATGATCGCGCGAATGGCGGTGGAGGAGCATTCTCCTCCGGTTTCGGTGGCCACGTGGCTTGAGAAAAAGTATTTGAGTTCAAAAATCCCTTGTGGCGTGTGCATATATTTTTGGGTGGTCACGCGCGATATCGTGGATTCGTGCATTTCGACGACTTCCGCGACATCGTGCAAGACCATGGGTTTCATCGCTTCCGGACCGTGGTCCAAAAAGCCCTGTTGTTTTTCAACGATGCAGGTGGCGACTTTTAGCAGCGTCTCATTGCGACTTTGCAGACTTTTGAGAAACCATCGCGCCTCTTGCAGGTTGTCTCGCAGAAATGTGTTCTCAGCGCTTGAATCAGCTCGTTTCACCAGCGAGGCATAGTCAGAGTTGATGCGAATTTTGGGGGCAATTTCGGGATTTAGCTGCACCGTCCAGCGGTTGTTCACCTTGCTCACAAATACATCGGGCACGACGTATTCGGTGGAATCTGTGCCGATACTCTCTCCTGGGCGTGGGTTTAGGGCCTGGATGATCTTGATCGCCAGTTGCAGCTCGGGCTCCTTGATTTTCAACTTGCGCATCAATTGCTTAAAATCACGATTGCCCAACATCTCGAGATAGTTTTCAATGATCTGACGCGCATGCTGAGTGCCGCTATCTTGGTCACCGATTTGCTCGAGCTGTATCAACAGACACTCACGCACGTTTTGACTGGCGACACCGGGCGGATCAAATTGTTGCACCCTGTGTAGTACGGCCGAGACTTCGTCCATTTCCAGCTCTTCGTGGTACTTTGCCAGCCCCGAAAAAATTTCTTCCACGCTTTGGCTGAGCATGCCGTTGGGTTCTACTGCGTCGATAATGGCCGTGGCAATGTTTTTGTCGAGCGCTGACATGGGGGTGAGATTGAGTTGCCAAAGCAGATGGTCTTGCAGTGTATCGGCGCTGCTGCGGCGAGCATCGTAGTCTATGTCATCGTCGCTCCGCAAAGCGCCCGCAGCCGGTGATGACGCTTGATAGACGTCGTCCCAATTGGTGTCAACCGCCAACTCCGAAGGAATATTGTCGATATTCCATGCATCTTCCGATGCCCCCGGCTCATCGCTGTCGTCTCTGTTGCCATCACTATTCGATTCCACATTTTGTGAATCGCTGTTGTTTGTTTTGTCCTTCGATGCGGAGGCCTCGTTGGCATCTATCTCATCGGCACCGTTAGCGCCGGAATCCGCGCTCTCCTCGTTGACTTCGAGCATGGGATTCGAGTCAAGTGCTTCTTGGATTTCAGATTGCAGATCCAGCGTTGAAAGTTGAAGAAGACGAATCGCCTGCTGCAACTGGGGTGTCATAGTGAGCTGCTGCCCCAGTTTCAATTGCAGTGATTGCTTCATTTTTGTGTTCAGCCGCCCAAGGTTATCGTCTTAAGAGGGGAAGCTTGAGAAATTTGCATTGGAGTTTTGCCGCTGTCGCAATCGCAAGTAGTGGCGTGTCAGGGCTCCCGATCCGGCAATTCAAGCGTCTCCTGAGCGCCGAGACCGCCACCCAGGAAATCTCCATAAGGCGAATTTGCGATTAGTGGAATTGTTTCAACATAGCTTCCGTTGACCCTAAGTTTAGTCTGCGATCCAATGACAGGCAATGATTTTGCGACAATAATTAAGCAAACATTGTGCCGCATCTAGAGCATCTGTTGCCAGTTTTGTCAAGGGGTTTGGGCGCTTGACGCGTCCTTGTCAAAGCTGAAAGTGCTGGCCGAGGTATACTTCGCGCACTTTTTTGTTGTTTAACACGGTCTTGGCGTCACCTTCAGCAATAATGCGCCCCTCGGAAACGATATAGGATTTCTCGCAGATATCGAGCGTCTCGCGCACATGGTGATCGGTAATTAGTACGCCGATGTTTTTGGCCTTCAGCTGTTGGATAATGCCTTTTATATCGCTGACGGAGATGGGGTCCACGCCGGCGAAAGGTTCATCCAGCAAGATGAAATTGGGTTCGGTGGCCAGTGCCCTCGCGATTTCGACGCGCCGCCGTTCGCCGCCCGAGAGCGCCATGCCCAGGCTATCTTTGATGTGTGTAATGTGAAACTCTTCCAGCAGTCTGGCGAGTGTGGTTTTGCGCTCTTTGCGTGACAGGTGTCTGCGCGTTTCGAGTATCGCGAGAATGTTTTCACTGACGCTCAGCTTGCGAAATACGGAGGCTTCCTGGGGCAGATAGCCGAGGCCGCGGCGAGCCCGTCCGTGCATGGGCTTGCGGGTGACGTCTTCATCGTTGATCAATACTCGGCCCCGCTGCGCCCTGATGATTCCGGCGATCATATAAAAACAGGTAGTTTTGCCCGCGCCGTTGGGGCCGAGCAGGCCGACGACCTGGCCGCGCTCGACCGAAAGGGAGACATCGATAACGACCTGTCGGCCTTTGTAACTTTTGGCCAGATGCCTGGCTTCTAATCGCGACATGCAGTTCTTATTCTTCCTCTTGCGACTGCAGTTTCTTTGGGGGAATCACCATTCTAACGCGTCCGTTTTCACCGCTGGTTTGCGATTTGCCCGACGCTTTCACTAATGCGTTTTTGACATCGTACTCGATGCGGTTGCCGCTGAGGCTGGAGCCATCCTGGTCCAGCGAGGCATTGTCGATCAGGTAGAGGGTTTCGGCCTTGACCGCATACTCCAGGCGGTTGGCAACAGCTCTGACCGGGGGCTGATCAATCTTGGGCGTTTGTTGAAACCTCGCCGGGCTCCCGGTAGCGACGATTCTATCAGTACTTTCCGGATTGTCCGCATCGTAATCGCCGTAGTAAATGAGCTTGTCGGCATTGATTTTCAGGCTGCCCTGCCTGAACACCACGCTGCCGTAGAAGGTGGTGGTGCGGGTTTTAAAATCAAAGGCATTGGAGTCGGCGACAATTTCGAGCTTTTGCTTGGCGTCGTCGGGCAGGGCCAAACACGTCGCGGCCAGTGGGCTCGCGATGATGATCATGGCGATTAACTTATGTCGGATCATAGAGGCCGCGCACATTTGATCGTAATTTCACTTTCTCTTGCACCAGGTCGGCATCCATGCCGGTGCCATTCATTTCAATTTTATTGGAGCGTATTCTAACAGGCTCGGTGGTATTGGCGACTTTGGCCACCGGATCGATCTGCAGCCTTTCGGTGTTGATGGTGGTGGTGATTCCCTCTTCGTTAGTGTGCTTTACCAGCACCTGGCTCCACAACTCGATGTTCTGATCCCGAGACGTGAGTTTGCCTTTTTCCGCTTGCACGAACCAGGGTTCCCGATCCTGATAAATCACCAGCTCCGGCTTGTCGACCAGGGTAAACACGTCGGCGGCGCTTCCCTGTTGTTCGCGGTAATGTTCCAGGCGTCTGGCGTTGAAGGTATAACTGAGCCTGCCGTCCCTCTCGTAATGCGTTGTGGCGGTATTGCGGGCGACGGCAAAAGGTACCGCATTGACCTCATTTTTAAGCGCGGTGGAGGTGCCGAGAATGCGCTCGGGAGCATCGCCAAAATAGACGATGGCCGACAATAGCACCAGAATGAATGCGAGGTAGAGCGAGGTTTTATTCATTCGCCGATATGAGCCTCAAGCCCACTGTGGTAGCTGCCCTGGGCCTGCATAATGAGGTCACAGAGCTCGCGTACGGCGCCGTCGCCACCGCGCCTTTGTGTCTGCCAGTGGGAGCGGGCGATGATTTCCGGGTGCGCGTTGGCGACGCTCACGCTCAAGCCGACTTTCGACATAACGCCCAGGTCCGGGTAGTCGTCGCCCAGAAACGCAATATTAGCCAACTCACAGGGATGGGTTGCCAGCATTTCCTCCAGCGCCTTGTGCTTGTCTTCTCGCCCCTGCATCAATAAATGAACACCCAGATCGCGTGCGCGCTTTGCCACCAGGTTACTCGTTCTACCGGTAATTATCCCCACTTCGACACCGGATTTTCTCAGCATCTTGATGCCATGGCCGTCCAGGGTGTTGAAACACTTCATCTCTTCACCGCTGTTGGAAAAATACAGTTTGCCGTCTGTCATCACGCCGTCGACATCCAGTAACAGTAATTTGATGCCTCGGGCCAGGCGCTCGAATTCGGTTTTGGATACAGGCTTGTGACTATTCATAGATCAAATAATTCCGGCGCGCAATAAATCGTGCATATGTAGAACGCCGATCACGTGATGTGCGTCATTTTCAACGATCAGAGCGGTGATTTTGCGTTCTTGCATGATGCTGAGCGCCTCGGCGGCGAGCATGTTCGCGTTCACTGTGCTGGGCTGCCTGGTCATGACCTCGCCGGTTTGCAACGTGTTAATGTCAAGGTTTTTGTCGATGCAGCGCCGCAAATCGCCGTCGGTAAAGATGCCGCAAAGTTCAGTATTTGCGTTCAGCACAATGGTCATGCCAAAGCCTTTGGCCGTCATTTCGCTCAGGGCTTCGCGCAGCGGCGTGGCGGCGCTTACCTTGGGAATGTCGCCGCCGCTGTGCATGATATCTTGGACGCGCAGCAAAAGTTTCTTGCCCAAGGTTCCGCCCGGATGGGAAAAGGCAAAATCTTCGGCGGTGAAACCGCGGGCCTCCAGGAGTGCAACGGCGAGGGCATCGCCCAAGGCGAGGGTGACGGTGGTGCTTGAAGTCGGTGCCAGGTTCAGCGGGCAGGCCTCGGTCTTGACCCCGATATCCAAATTGACGTTAGCCGCTTCCGCCAAAGGAGAGTTGGCCACGCCGGACATGCTGACCAACGGAATGCCCATGCGTTTGATGAGCGGCAGCAGGGTAATGAGCTCCGTCGATGCGCCGGAGTTTGAAATCGCCAGCACCACGTCCGATGAAGTGATCATACCGAAATCTCCGTGGCTGGCCTCGCTCGGGTGGACAAAAAAAGACGGCGTGCCGGTGCTGGCAAGCGTCGCCGCGATCTTGTTGGCGATATGGCCCGATTTGCCGATGCCGCTGACGATGACGCGGCCGCGGCAGCGCAATAGCAGGTTACAGGCCGCGGTGAACGCGCCGTCAATTTTGTCTCTGAGTTCGGACAGGGCGTCGCGCTCCATTTCTACGGTGCGTTTGGCAGACTCGAGATAGTTGAACGTAGTCATTGGCGTGTAGACATCCGGGATGGATTTTAGTTTGTGAACTGCGCTTGTGCCAGGACGTAGATATACGCGATGTAAGCGCAGAGCATGAGGGCGCCGGCGGGCCTGCCCAAGCGGGCTAGCTGCCCGTCGCGCGCAAGCGCCACAATCATGCTTGCGAACAGCAGCAGCGTCAGTCCCATCATCGCCGTGAAGTCACGCGTGAACACGGCGTCGTCCAATGGGGGCGAAGCAAAAATACCGGGAATCGACATCACTGCCAACAGATTAAAGATATTTGACCCGACGATGTTGCCGACGGCGATATCGTGATGCCCCTTTAGCGCACTCATTATCGATGCCGCCAGTTCGGGCAGGCTGGTGCCGATGGCGATAATGCTCAGGCCGATAACAAGTGGGCTGACATTGAAGTGAATGGCGGTTGTTTCCGCGCCCCAAACCAGTATTTTGGAACTGATGATGAGGGTGATGAGCCCGATGATAAACCACAGTATCGCCAATGCGGGGGGATAGTGTTCGATATCCTCTTCGACGAGTTCTTCAGGCGTGTGATCGCGCTGTTTGGTGACGGTCAGATACCAGATGGAGGGTGGCAAAAGGGCTAACAGAACCCAACCTTCGAACACCGAGAGCTGGCGATCGAACAAAAAATAGCCTGCCAGGGCGCTCAGAAACAGAAGGACGCTGCCTTCGTGCCTGAGCAGGTTCGATACGACCGGAATACGACTGATCAACAGGGTGATACCCAGGACCAGACCGATATTGGCGATATTGGAGCCGATGGCGTTGCCAATTGCCAGTTCACCGGCACCGCCGAGTGCCGCTGTCAGCGAAACCATGACCTCGGGTGCTGAAGTTCCGAAGGAGACAATCGTCAAACCGATAATGACGGGGGCAATGCCGAAGACCTCGGCGATCGACGCCGCGCCGGCAACGAAGCGATCGGCGCTCCAAACCAGGCCGACAAAACCAACCAGAATAGCGATGCCGGCGAGTGCAATGGCGGGGATGAAATCGAGCATGTGCAGACTAGCCTTGTGGTTTACGCTTTGAACAATCTCGTTCGCTCGGGCCTTCGTATCAACTCCCGCTACGAATTTGTTACAAATTTGATAGGGAAATACAGTAAAATCCGCGCTCTAACGCAAAATCGATGAAGTGCGCCATACTAGCTGGCCGCGGTGCAATTGTCAGCTTCTGTTCAGGAACTTGGCGATAATATTCGCCACGAGTCAAAAACAAACCGCATATTTGATTGAGGAGAATCAAAGTGAGAACGCAATCTGTATTTCTTTTCGGGATTTTTGGGGCATTGATCCTGAGCTTGGGGTTGGCGGCGGGCGCACAGGAAAGACCCACAGCTGCTGAAGCTCTGCCCCAGCCGGTCGAAGTTTCACCGCACCAAGTGGTTGAGGATGTCACCACAGAGCTGATGAAAGTGGTACACGAAGGCAAAGCGTCGCTGCAGGAAAACCCGCAGAAGTATTTTGGCGATGTGCGTTCCATCATGGAGGAGGCGGTAGATTTCAAGTACATCGCGCGCAATGTCATGGGGGCAAAATACTGGAAGGCGGCGTCGAGGGAGCAAAAACAGCGCTTTGTCGAGGTTTTCACCTCGGGGCTGGTGGAGACTTATGCCAAAGGCATGGCGAATTTCGCCGACTATGAAATTTCCGTACAAAAACCGGATGTTGATGTGGCCGACAAGAAGAAGGTTGAGGTGATACAGAGGTTTAGAGGCCCCGATGGCGTCAATCGCGTTTCCTACACCATGGGCAAACATAGAAGCGGCGACTGGAAACTGATTAACGTGGTGCTCGACGGTGTTAATCTGGGTAAAACCTTGCGGGCACAGTTTTCTCAGTCAGTGGCGGATAGTCAGGGCGATCTGGACGCCGCGATAGACGGCTGGACCTGGCAGAGCTGACGTGGTGTGTCCTAAAGCGGGTGCGCAATGCCCGCTTTTTTTATACTATAGCGCGCTATTTTCTGAGGTCGCGCGCCGGCGTCGCCGATGGCCGCAGATTCCATGGTTCACAGCCCATTAGGAGCCGATACGCCCATGACTCCCGAGCAAATCAAATCCGCGCTTGAAGCCTCAATCGAAGATAGCCAGGTGCAAGTTTCCAGCGATGGCAGCCACGTGCATGTCGTCGTAGTCAGCCCTGCTTTCGAGGGCCTCAACGCGGTAAAAAAGCAACAGTTGGTCTACGGCGCGCTGAACGACGCCATCGCCAGCGGTGTGATCCACGCCGTGCACATGAAAACCTTCACTCCGGCTGAATGGGCTGCGCAAAATGCTTGAGGGCATCTCTAATCGTTGCTCGTGAGCCTTAGCGGCCGGATCTTTCCTTATGGATAAACTGATCATCCAAGGGGGTGTGAGCCTGAGCGGCGAGATAAAAATCTCCGGCTCAAAAAATTCAGCCCTACCGATATTGGCGGCGACGCTGTTGGCCGGCGAGCCTGTGCATATCTGCAATCTGCCGCACTTAAACGACATCACCACCATGTTGGCGCTGTTGCGGTCGATGGGGGTCGATGTCACCATCGATGAGAAAATGTGTGTTGAGATTGATCCCAACACCATCACAGACTTCGCCGCGCCCTACGAACTCGTCAAGACGATGAGGGCGTCGATCTTGGTGCTCGGGCCGCTGGTGGCGCGGTTTGGCGAGGCGCGAGTGTCCTTTCCCGGCGGCTGCGCCATCGGCAGCCGGCCGGTGGATATTCATTTACGTGGGCTTGAGGCCATGGGCGCCGACATCGAAGTCGAGGGTGGCTACATTCACGCCAGAGCCCCGGATGGTCTCAAGGGCGCGCACTTTTATATGGAAACTGTCACCGTCGGCGGGACCGAGAATTTGTTGATGGCGGCGGTGCTGGCTAAGGGAACAACGGTGTTGGAAAATGCGGCCCGCGAGCCCGAAATCGTCGATCTGGCCGAATGTTTGGTAAAAATGGGCGCCAGGATCACGGGTATTGGCACGGATCATTTGATTATCGAGGGTGTCAGCCAACTCCGCGGCTGTACCTTTGCGGTGATGCCCGATCGCATCGAAACGGGAACCTATCTCACGGCCGCAGCGGCGACCCGCGGCAAGGTCACGCTGCGTAATACCCGCGCTGACATACTCGAGGTGGTGCTGCTGAAGTTGCGTGAAGCGGGGGCCGAAATAGAAACCGGGCCAGGCTGGATTGCGTTGGATATGCTGGGCAGAAAGCCCCACGCGGTCAATATCAAAACCGCACCCTACCCCGCCTTTCCGACTGATATGCAGGCCCAGTTTACGGCTATGAATGCAGTCGCCGAAGGCACGGCTACCGTGACGGAGACCATATTCGAAAATCGCCTCGTGCAGACCCATGAACTCAACCGCATGGGGGCCAATATTACCCTCAACGGCAACACCGCGGTGGTGACGGGGGTCGGGCATTTGAAGGCGGCGCCGGTCATGGCTTCCGATCTGCGCGCTTCCGCCAGCCTGGTGATTGCCGGCATGGTCGCCGAGGGGCACACAGTGGTTGATCGCATATACCATATCGATCGCGGCTATGAATGCATCGAAGAAAAACTGCAGATGCTCGGCGCCAATATTCGCCGGGTTCCCGGATAGAGATCTAAAGAGGCGCCTATGCCGAGACTCACCATTGCCTTGACGAAAGGGCGCATTCTCAAAGAGACGCTGCCGCTGCTGGCGGCGGCGGGCATCGAACCGCTGGAGGATATCGCCTCCAGCCGCAAGCTGACCTTTGAGACGACTTCGCCCGACGTGCGCCTGTTGATACTTCGCGGTAGCGACGTCCCCACTTATGTGGAATTTGGCTCCGCCGATGTCGGTGTGTCCGGCAAAGATACGCTGATGGAGCACGGCGATGGCATCTTTTACGAGCCGCTCGATCTGAAAATTTCAAAATGTCGGCTGATGACAGCGGGCCTTGTCGGCGAGGCTCTGCCGCCGGGGCGTATTCGCGTGGCTACGAAATATACGCAATTGGCCAAGCGCTATTATGCGGCGCAGGGCCGCCAGGTGGATATCATCAAATTGTATGGCGCGATGGAATTGGCGCCGCTTATGTCACTGGCCGATGAGATTGTCGACATCGTCGACACCGGTAACACACTCAAAGCCAACGGTTTGGAGGCGCGCGACAATATCGCGGATATCAGCTCGCGGCTGATTGTGAACAAGGCTTCCATGAAGATGAAACACCAGCAAATCGAGGCGCTTATCGACGCCGTTGGCGCCGCGGTGCGGGAAAATGAGGAGGTCGCTTGACTATGGACGATGTAATTGCGCTGCTGGATAGCGCGGATGAGGGTTTTGAGCAGGCGCTGCAAAACTTGCTTGCATGGGAAGCGGAAACCAATGACGACGTTACTCGCACGGTAAAGAATATTATTCGCGATGTGCGCCGGCGGGGAGACGCGGCGCTGATAGAATTTACCCGGCGTTTTGATCAGCGCGAACTGACGTCTATGCGGGATCTGCTGATTGAAAAAGATGAAATAGATGCCGCGTTGGCCCGCATTGCCTCAGATCAGCGCTCGGCCCTGGAAACGGCGGCGCGGCGGATTCGCGATTACCATCATCATCAAAGGCAGGAATCTTGGCAATACACAGAAGGCAACGGTACGGTACTTGGCCAGAAAATTACCCCGCTGGACCGCGTGGGGATCTATGTGCCCGGTGGCAAGGCGGCTTACCCCTCATCGGTCTTGATGGCGGCCATACCCGCGCAGGTGGCCGGCGTAGAAGAGGTAGTGATGGTGACGCCGGCTCCCTATGGAAAAGTAAACACTACCGTTCTGGCCGCCGCCGCATTGGCGGGAATCGAGCGGGTTTACGCTATTGGCGGAGCGCAGGCCGTCGCCGCCTTGGCTTATGGCACCGAGTCAGTGCCGCGGGTCGATAAGATCGTTGGCCCCGGCAATATCTTTGTGGCCACGGCCAAGCGCGAAGTCTTCGGCGTCGTGGATATTGATATGATCGCGGGGCCATCGGAAATCCTGGTGATTTGCGACGGCAAAACCGCTCCTGACTGGGTGGCGATGGACTTGTTTTCGCAAGCGGAGCACGACGAACAGGCGCAGGCGATTTTGCTGTGCCCCGAACCAGGATTTATCGACGCCGTGCGAAAATGTATTGCCGATCTTTTGCCGCAATTGACGCGCAGGGATATTGTCGCCACGTCGCTAAAAAATCGCGGTGCGTTGATAAAGGTGGGCTCCTTGGATGAAGCTATCGCCATTGCCAACCGCATCGCGCCGGAACACTTGGAACTTGCGGTGGAAAATGCCGCAACTCTGGTCGAAAAAATCCGCCATGCCGGGGCGATATTTGTCGGCCCCCACACCTCAGAGCCGCTGGGTGACTATTGTGCCGGCCCCAATCATGTTCTGCCGACGGCAGGCACGGCCCGTTTCTCTTCACCGCTGGGGGTGTATGACTACGTCAAGCGATCGTCCGTTATCCAGGTGTCGGCGCAGGGCGCCAGTGAGCTGGGTCGAGTCGCAGCAGTGCTGGCCAAAAGTGAATCCTTGGATGCCCATGCGAGAGCGGCCGAATTGAGAATAGAAAAATAGCACGTAAAAAAGCCCCGTTGTTGTGGAGACGGGGCTTCGCAGGTGATACCAATCACGCTTAGAATTTGGCGCCCAGCCACACCCAAATTTTGTCGGTGTCAACCTTGCCAGAGCCGTCGTCGCCGGCGCTATAAAAGGCACCCTTAACGCCCACGGTGTAGTGCTTGGCAAATTTCATACTGTAGACTAGGTCGATCTCGTCACCTAGATCGTCGGCACCCGTTGACTCGTCGGTGGAAAAATCATGGTATGCGACGGACCATTTGCCCGAACCTGCCTTGCCTCCGACGCTGATGGCAATGTCCTCTAGACCCGCCGCGGGGGTCGCCAGAAACTGGTCTGCCCAGCCGTTGAATTTATGCAAAGTCGCGAGCGGTGTTGAGAACCCGTACCCACCATCGTCTGATCCCAGTAGTTCATACTGCCCTTTGACCGTTACCGGTCCAAAGTTGAAGCCGACTTCCGCCATCATATAGTCAGCATCGGCATCCAGCGCTCCGGCCTCGGCGGATTGACTGGCGTACTCAGCGGCATAGCTCAAATTTCCCTGCGCCCCGGAAAAGCGCACTCCGTAGGTGTCGAGGGCATTGTCGGTATCGTTGTCGATCTCCAGCAAGTAGGCGTAGGCCGCTACGGTGCCAATGCCGGTCTTGAGCGAGGCATTGAACAAGTGGTCCTCGGCATCGATGTCGGCTGCTTCGGCGAAAATTCTGTTGCGCTTTTCGATATAGTTGTAACTCAATGAGATATTGTCAGATGGTTTGAGATTTAGCGCGACACCATCAAAACTCTGGCGATCCTGTCGCCAGCCGACCACCCCGACGAAGCGTTGGTTATCGAAGGCCATTACCTGGCGGCCGAGCTTCGCGCTGAATATCCCCGCTTTATATTGCACAAATCCCTGATCCAGTTCGGTGACTTCCGGGTCGGCGATGACGGAGTATTCGCCTGTCTGGAATCCGGTCGGTGGCACGGAATAGTCGTCAATGCCTCCCACAATGCGGACGTCCTCAAATTCCACATGGGCTGAAAAGCCGTTTATGGCGCCGGTTTTATAGCCTATTCGCGTGCGCATCGTCAATGCGGTTGCGTCGTCCAGGGCGTTATCCTGTTCGACGCTTTCATAGCGTATACGCATGTCTCCGATTGCTTTGCCGCCGGTCAGTGCTTCCGTAAAAGAGTCGGCGTGTGAGTCGGCGTATGTGGTGGTGCCAAGCCCGAGCGTGATGCTTGAAACCGTTACCCCAAGTAGTAGATTTTTGGCTTTCATAAATGACTCCTGCTAGTCAATTTTTACGTTTTTTGAACACGGGTGAACGCCGTAAGGCCTTGTTTATGTCAGTGCACTATCGGCGTTTTAACTTTTGTATACAGGTTGCGGACACCTATAGGTGTTTACACGGTTGACAGGATATATCCGAGACCGTGAACATCAGTGGTGTCTTTTCAGGCTAATACAAAATTGTACCGGCGCCGCGGGCTTTGCATTTTTATTATTTGCGGCTATGCAGCTTCGTTGGTTTTGTTGCTTTCTTTTGCCATTGATTTTTGTTTACTGCCAAAATCTTCCACCTTGCGTTGTTTCTCGTACAAGAACTTCAGTACTTCAGAGCGCAAGTGTGTATATTTTTTGTCCTCGACGAGGGCCAGACGATCGCGTGGTCTCTCAAGATTTATGGCGAGAATCTCACCGATCGTCGCTGCTGGGCCATTGGTCATCATAATAATGCGGTCTGATAGCAGCACCGCCTCGTCGACATCATGCGTAATCATTATGACAGTATTATTTAATTCGTTCTGAATTTCCATCAGTGAGTCCTGCATGTGTGCACGCGTTAACGCATCAAGCGCTCCAAATGGCTCATCCATTAACAGTATTTCCGGCTGCATGGAAAGCGCGCGGGCGATTCCCACCCGCTGTTTCATGCCACCTGAAATTTCGTCCGGGCGTTTGTGCATGGCGTGTTCCATATGAACGAGCTTGAGGTTGTGTTCAATCCAGTCCTTCTTTTCCGCTTTGGACTTGGTTTTGCCAAATACCTGATTAACCGCCAGTGCGACATTTTCGTAAGCGGTCAGCCAGGGCAAAAGCGAGTGATTCTGAAACACGACCGCACGCTCGGGACCCGGTTCACGCACTTCCTTGCCACGCAGAATAACGCCTCCTTTAGTCGCCTGGTAGAGTCCTGCGACAATATTTAACACGGTGGATTTGCCGCAGCCGGAGTGACCGATAAGTGAGACGAATTCGCCTTTGCTGATTTTCAAATCCACGTTGTCCAGGGCGAGGAATGGGCCCTTGGGCGTTGGAAATTCCATGCTGATTTGGCTGATGTCAAGTAATGTGCTCATGGTTTGATCCCATCAATCGTGAATAAACTAGTGGTCTTGCAAGACCACTAGACTGTTGCGGAGGACTTGTCCCAGGAAAAGAACTTTTGTAGTTGCAGCATGCCGCGATCGAGCAGAAAGCCAATGAAGCCGATGACAAGCACCGCGGCCATAATGCGTGCGAGCGAGTTGGAGCTTCCGTTTTGGAATTCATCCCAGACAAATTTTCCCAGGCCGGGGTTTTGCGCCAGCATCTCGGCGGCAATCAAAACCATCCAGGCGACGCCGAGGGAAAGTCGCATACCCGTGAAAATCATGGGCACAGACGCGGGAATTACCACTTTCTGCACGTGTTTTAACGCCGGCAGGCGAATGACACGACTCACGTTGACTAAATCTTTGTCAATTGAAGCGACACCCACCGAGGTGTTGATCACCATTGGCCACAAACAGCACAGGGATACGGTTATTAGTGAGTTAATAAAGGATTTCGGCACTACCGGATCGGGTGTCACGTACAGGGCGCTCACCACCATGGTCACCAGTGGTAGCCAGGCGAGCGGTGATACCGGTTTAAAAATTTGAATCACCGGATTCATGGCGGTATTGAGCGTTTTGCTCAAACCAATGGCGATGCCGAGGGGAATGGCGATTATCGCCGCCACAAGAAACCCGCTCATGACTGTCTTGAGGCTGGTATAGATCTGATCCAAAAAGGTTTCCTTCCCCGTGTAGGCGCGGATCCTGGGTTTGTAGCCCGGATCAGCTTTGACGCGCTCGGCGTTACGCTTTTTTTGTCGCTCATAGAAGGCGGTTTCCTTCTTCCGCTCGTTGTTGTGCTCGTCGTAGAGGGTTCTAAATTGTTCCAGCACCGCGCTTGGGCCCGGAAACTTCCCCAGAGATGTATCTATATTTTGGGCCGCGACCGACCACAAGAATAAGAACACGACGATACCCACGAAAGGGACGACAATTTGCTGTGTCAGGGTATTGAGATTGGCTTTGGTCCGCGGCGATGCCACGGTGATAAAACCAACCTTGTCCGCTGGCGAAGTGGTGGTACTCATGGCAATTTCTCCAGACGCGTACTGTCTCTTAATGGCGGGAGACAAGTTTACAGCTTGTCTCCTTTCTTCAGTCCAATGGCAAACTTATCCAGGTAATCGTTGGGCTTGGACCCGTCGTAAGTGATGCCGTCGATAAATTCAGTTTGCGGGGGTTTGAATCCTGTCTCAGAGTCGAAGTTGGGGAAGCCGCTGGCCTTGGCGAGTTTCTCTGCGATTAAGGATTTGGCGGCTCTGGTGTAAATATCCGGGCGATAGACTTTTTTTGCGGTTTCAAAATACCAGTTGTCGCTTTTATCTGCGGCGATTTGTCCCCAGCGGCGCATCTGTGTTAAGTACCAAATGGCATCGGAATAGTAGGGGTAAGTGGCGTTGTAACGGAAAAACACATTGAAGTCCGGAACTTCGCGCTTATCGCCTTTTTCGTACTCGAAGGTGCCGGTCATGCTGTTGGCTATCACGTCGTAATCAGCGCCCACATAGTTGGACTGGGAGAGAATTTTTACCGCCGCCGGACGATTCGCATTGTCGTTTTCATCCAGCCACATTGCCGCTCGAATCAGGGCGCGCGTCAGCCTTACGGTGGTATTGGGATATTTTTCCGAGAACTCCTTGGTGATGCCAAAGACTTTTTCTGGGTTGTTTTTCCAAATTTCGTAATCAGTAATGACCGGTACGCCAATGCCTTTGAACACCGCTTGCTGATTCCAGGGCTCGCCCACGCAGTAACCATAGATCGTGCCGGCCTCCAAAGTCGCGGGCATTTGCGGGGGTGGCGTCACGGAAAGCAGGGCATCGGCATTTATCTGCCCGGCGATATCGCCTTTGTGTGGCGCATAAAATCCCGGATGAATGCCGCCTGCGGCCAACCAATAGCGGAGCTCGTAATTGTGCGTGGAAACGGGGAATACCATGCCCATATTAAAGGGTTTGCCCTCGGCCTTGTATTTCTCTACCACGGGCTTTAGATAATCTGCTTTGATGGGGTGGACAGGGCGGCCGTCGGCCATCTTGGGAATGTTGGGCTTCATTTGTCGCCATATGTCATTGGAAACCGTAATACCGTTGCCGTTCAAATCCATCGAGAAAGGGGTAATGATGTGGGCTTTGGTGCCGAAACCAATGGTGGCCGCAAGCGGTTGACCTGCCAGCATGTGAGCGCCGTCGAGCTGACCGTCAATAACGCCGTCGAGTAAAACTTTCCAATTGGCTTGTGCCTCGATGGTGACATAGAGCCCCTCATCTTCGAAGTAGCCGTTTTCATAAGCGATGGCGATCGGCGCCATATCAGTGAGTTTTATAAAGCCGAACTTCAGTTCTTCTTTTTCCGGATAGCCCAGTTTCTCTGCGGCTCGCGCCGCACCGCCCAGTGCGCCGCCCACGACTAACACCGCCAAAGCGACCGCCTTTGAGCTAAGCGAGCAATACCCGCCAATCTTGTGAAAGAGCTGCCTCATGTATCTAAACTCCTGGTAGCAATATTGTGGTAAACCTTTAGTTCTGCTTGTGCCTTAGTGGGCTGAGTCGCTGCATTGCGCGTGCCAGTTTGGTAAAACAGCGCCAATTCACGGATTTTTGCTGTTTAGGTCGCATTCTGGTGCGGAAAAACACATTTTGGTTCAGTTGGTGGGATGGGTGAGCGCCATATTGGTGCTTGCATGGCGTGTGCAGAAGAATCGAATTGCACTTTCAGGGCGCTTGCTGCACCTATTTGTGCCGTAGGTTGGCGCATCGGTGATGTGGTGGGCGCACAAAACATTGTTGTCAACTGCCGGGTGCGTTCAGCTTGCCAGCGCTGCTGCCGTCAACCGACACTTGGAGTGGCTTTTTACTGGGTTGTTTGGTGCGGGATGAACGGATCGGCCATAATCTCCGTCAGGCGGGCGCCGGCCAGGAAGCACTGCTTTTTCATCTTTTTGACAAATGAGCCGGCGCCGCACAGAAAAACTTTGAAACCTGTAAAGTCTTGCACAGCCTCCTTGGTATATTGATAGATATCTCCGACAACGAATTCCTTTATGTGGGATTCTCTGGCATTTTCCATTTCTTGCGCAATAAATCTGACGGAAAAATTATCAAATTGTTCTTGCAGCTCCAGCAGTTCCTCGACGAGATAGAATCTGCTTGCCCGCTTGCTGGCGACATAAAGGCTTATGTCTCCCGTGTGACCTTGATTCAGCGCGTCCCGGGCGATTCCATAGAGTGGCGCCAGGCCGGTGCCGATACCGCTCAAAAACAGGGGCTGAGTTAGATCTGACTTGGTGTAAAAACATTCTCCCAGAGGACCCTGAAGATGAATGACGTCGTCGTTTTCGAGTTGTTCCCACGCCCAGTTGCTGAATGCGCCGTCGGCGATCCGTTTGATATGAAATTCGATATAATCTTCTTTCTCGGGAACGCTCGCGGTCGAATAGCTGCGCGCGACCTTATTCTCATTCCACAGGGTCATAAACTGACCGGGTTTGTAAGAGGTAACCCTTTCAACGCGCAGGCGAAAAATATCGTCCGTTAACGATATCTTATCAATTACACGCGCGGCGACTAGCGCTGATTCCAGGTTCGGCGGGCATGCGCGAAATCCAGCTTCGGGAATGCAACTACAGCTAAGAAAATACCCCTGCTCGATTTGCGTGGGCTTCAAGCCAGCTTGCGCCTGCTCGGGGATGTTCCCGTCTGTGGCGCGCATCAGGCAACTCTGACAGACCCCACTTTTACAGCCAAAGGGCACATCATAGCCAAGCCGAAGCAGGCCATCCAGAAGTGATTCACCCTCGTTGAGCGCAATGGCTTTTGCAGGCGTCTCTTGTGAGTCTTGGTAGTAAATGACAGTCATAGCTCTATTTATGCGTTGAGCACGTCGTCTTTTACACTCAAGGCAACGTTGACGACCTCATTAATATCGTCTTCATTGACGTTTAAATCTTTAAGTGTGGCGACCAGGTTTTCGGCGACCGCATTGAAGTGCTCTTCCGTAAGGTTCATGCGCTTGTGCGCCTCACGCATGTCTTTCCCAGTATAGCTATTTGGGCCTCCAAAGGCCATGGTTAAAAACGCTTTTTGCTTAACATGTTGAGATTCCATATCCACGGTGTCGAAAAAATGACTGACGCGATCGTCCGCGAGAACCTTGCGGTAGAAGATGTCTACCGCGGCGTCTATCGCGGCGGCACCGCCCAATTTATCGAAGAGTGATGCGGATGTTTGCTCGTTCTGGGATACCCCTGTCATTGCATTGTCCTCGTGCAGGTGATTGATGGTTGGATAAAAATTATTTAGGGAAACTCTGCTTAAGTCAGAGTTTCCCGCAGCACAGGGATGTGCTGTCATTTTCGATGACGCTACGTCATTGAAAATACGAGAAAATAAAAAAATACACTTTCTCGTTTTCGACCTCCGAATACGTCAGGATGATTTATTCATAGCTTACTTAAGTTGTTCCAGCATATAGGTGACGGCGAGCGTTATTTCATCTTCCGTGAGCTCCGCATTGCCGCCTTTGGCCGGCATCAGGCCAATACCATTGGCGGCGTTGGTCACCAGCTGTGGTATGCCCTTTTCAGTGCGCGAGCCCCACATTTTCTTATTGCCAATTATCGGAGCGCCATTGATACCCTGGGCGTGGCAAACTTTGCAATTCGCCTTGACAATCAGGGCGCCCGCTGATTCTTCCGCAGGATTCGCGGCGGTCGGTGTCGAAGACTCTTGCGAGCACCCCTGCATAAGGGCTGCTAATGCCAGCATTGTTACTACTATTACCTTATTCATAGACCGCATCCCCACGGATATTAAAGTGGTACACGAATTACCACGCCACCCATCACATCACCAATCTTAAAGTCGGTTTTTGGCGTGTCTTTGTGCTCGTTGTGACAGGTGGTACAGGCGTCGCTGACCGCCACATCCGGATAGACGGCGGTAAAATAGGTGACATCGCCGAGCTTTTCTTCGCCGTAATAGTTTTCTCCCGGGTTGGCGACGACATATTCAAGACCGGCTTTTTCGATAGGTGTTTTTGGCGCATTTTGTTTATTGATGGGCCAGCTGGATTGCAGTGAATAGGTAAACTCGTCGGTCAACTCCGCTACGGCTTCTGACCCTGCGCGAAACATTTGTGCCGGTAGGGGGGCGCCGTTTTCGATATCTTTCCAGTATTCATCGGGTTTGATGGAATCAGCGCCCTGTGGGCCCAAACGTTTGATAATAAGCTTGGTGTAATTTGTTCGGTCTGCCTTCATTACAGCGAATAAAGAGTCGGTATGTACCTTGGGATCGATGCCTGCAGATTGTTCTCCACCACACCCGGCAAGAAACAGTGCGGCCCCAAGCAATGCAGTTGTTGCGATGAGTTTTTTCATTTTTAACCCCTATTGTAGTTCAATTAAAAAATAACAAGTTATCCAATCGGATGCCCACCAGGGCCGAAGATTAGGCTGCTATTAACCTGGAAATTAAATAGGCCGTCCTGACCTATTTAATTATCACCCTTAAAAACGGTCGAAATTGTGTGAAATTCCTTGTTTTTAGGGTGGTCCGGCATCCCGGTTCGCGCGCGTCTCCGACTCGCGGCGGTGCGTCCCTGCACCGCCATTAACCCGA
>JAAUXX010014940.1_pt1 | contig 63921 bp, 52 predicted proteins | sample 7278111 | NCBI WGS metagenome assembly JAAUXX01 (sample SAMN14350116, study PRJNA611818) | marine sediment metagenome | isolation source: surface marine sediment (1.8m) | place: French Polynesia: Moorea | collected 2018-08
CCCGGCAATATTATGTTGAAGGAGTACTAGCTTTCCCCGAGAAACCCTCCGGACTGGTGGGCCCATAACTGGGCATAGATGCCATTTAACGCGATCAGTTGGTGGTGGTTTCCCTGCTCGACGATGCGACCGCCGTCAATGACGATAAGCCTGTCCAGTGCGGCGATGGTGGACAGGCGATGGGCGATCGCAATCACAGTTTTGCCTCTCATTAAGCGTTTCAAATTTTCCTGTATGGCAATCTCCACTTCGGAATCAAGCGCGGATGTGGCTTCGTCGAGAATTAAAATGGGGGCATCCTTGAGCAGCACCCGTGCGATGGCGATGCGTTGCCGCTGTCCGCCGGAGAGTTTTACGCCGCGCTCGCCGACGTGAGCCGCGTAGCCTTCCCGCCCTTTGTCATCTGTCAGCTGCAAAATAAAGTCGTGCGCCTGCGCCTGCTCGGCGGCACGAACCATCTCCCGCTCTTCTGCCTCGGGCCTACCGTACAGCAGATTGTCTCGCAAGGAGCGATGCAATAGGGAGGTATCCTGGGTTACCATTCCGATGTTGGCGCGCAAACTGCCCTGCGTGACGCCTGAAACGTTTTGCCCATCAATGCTTATTGCGCCACCCTCTAAATCATAGAAGCGCAAAAGCAAGTTGACCAGGGTCGATTTGCCGGCGCCGGAACGTCCCACCAATCCGACTTTTTCTCCCGGTCTAATATGCAGAGAAAAATCATCGATCACGCCGGAGCCTCGGCCATAGTGAAACTTGACATGGTCAAATCTGATGCCCTCGCGATTGCTGATCTTGAGCGCTTTCGCATCGACCTTGTCTTGTACCAGGCGCGGCACTGTCAGGGTGGTCATGCCGTCGCGCACCGTGCCAATATTTTCGAACAGGGCGGAGACTTCCCACATTATCCACTGGGACATGCCAAAAATTCGCAGCACCAGGCCAATAGCAGCGGCAATTGCGCCGGTGCTGATCAGTTCTTGCGTCCACAGCCAGATGGCCAACGATGCAATGGAAAAAGTCAGCAAACAATTGCATATCCACACTGCAACGGTGAGGGATGTCGCCAGCCGCATCTGCGGATGCACGGTGTCGAGGAACAGCTGCATTGCGTCGCGGGCGTACTGGGATTCGCGGCTCGAATGGGAGAATAGCTTGACTGTGCTGATGTTAGTGTAGGTGTCGACAATGCGCCCGGTCATTTCCGAGCGGGCATCCGCTTGCTTTGATGAGATAGCTTCCAACCTGGGCAGAAAATGACGCAGCAATAATATGTAGACGCACAGCCACACGATAAAGGGGATGACCAAGCGCAGTTCAAGCGTGGCGACCAACACGATGATTGCCGAAAAATACACCGCGACGTAGAGGATGACGTCCAACAGTTTCATGATGGCTTCCCTCACCGCCAATGAAGTCTGCATGACCTTGGTGGCGAGACGCCCGGCGAAGTCGTTCTGGTAAAATTCGACACTTTGTCCCAGCAAATAACGGTGCGCCAGCCAGCGAATCGACATGGGAAAATTTCCCAGCAGCGTCTGGTGAATGACTAATGATTGCAGCAACACGATCAGTGGCAGGCCGACCAGGACAATGCCGCCCATAACCATGAGTTGACCGGCCGACTCGGCGAATAGATTTTCCGGTCGATGTGCGGATAACCAGTCCACAAGTTGACCGAGAAAGGCAAACAACGAAACCTCGAGAATGGCGATCGAGCCGGTGAAAATTGCCATTAACGCGATATAGCGCTCACTGCCTCTGGCGAAGTGGCGACAAAACGCGAACAGCGAATCGGGCGGCCGCCGCGGCTCTCGTTCCGGAAAGGGTTGCACGAGGCGTTCAAAGAAAGCGTACATAATGTAAGATCAGGGATTTCAAGCCAGTTGGTCGGCAGTATGCCACAATTGCGGATGCCCCGAGGTGAATATGGCGATGCGACAGGCGTCAACGCCTGTTTTTTGTCGCCTTTGTCGCGCGACTTGTGAGTGGGTCGTCGGGCCAGGGATGTTTTGGATAACGGCCCCTCATTTCCCTTTTCACCTCTTGGTAGGCGCCGCGCCAGAAGCCGGCAAGGTCCTGCGTAATCTGCAGTGGCCGCCTCGCCGGGGACAGCAAATGCAGCATTAACTTAACCTGTGAATTGGCGATGTCGGGGGTGTCCTCCAAGCCGAACATTTCCTGCAGCTTTACCGCGAGAACGGGGGGGAATTGCAGATAGTCTACTTTTATCTGCGAGCCAGAAGGCACGCGAATTTTTTCCGGTGCCAGCTCGTCCAATGCTTGCACAAGTGGCCACGCCAGTTGGTTCTTCAATATCTCGCCGAGGGGGATTTTTTGCAGATCTCTAAGACTGGTCACATTTGTCAGATAAGGGCCCAGCCAATGGTCAAGGTTTTGCAGAAGTTTGGCGTCTGAAACATCTGGCCACGGATGAGATGAATCGCGCTCGTGTAAAAGTAAGACGCGGGCTTGCCAGGTTCGGATGTCGTTATCCCAGGGAAGGGTGGCGAGCCCCTCGCGGCGGATATAGTCGAGCAGAGCGTCGGTGATTTGTTGCGCGCTGACGGCCGTCAATGGGCGACGTTTCCAGGCGATTGCGCCGATGGTGAAGCGCTTTTCAGCGACAAAGCGGCCGGCGTTGTCATCCCATTCAGCGCTTTCGTGTGTTTGCACCAGCGCCTTCAAAGCGCCGTCGAACAAGCCTTCCGAAAGCACATGCGCTGAAAAAATCCGGTCGTCGCGCTGATGACCGCTGCCCCTCATGTCCACGACCACCAGCCATTCCTCAGTCAGCAGCGGGTCGTCAATGGGTAGCGTCGCCGCTCGACCATTGCTGATTTTATAGCGCCCCCGGGCCGCAACTCGCCTTGCTATGCGATCCGGATAAGCCAGGGCGAGTGCAGTGGCGCGCGCTGTGGGCGGGTCGATGTCTTGCCGATGGCGTTGCTGGTGCTGGGCGGCGACATCGCCGCATAGGCGGGTGAAGCGCCGGCTTTGATTGCGCACTCGCCGCAGCCAGGCGTTATGCGTCGGCGGGCAGGGGCGGCTGCCCTCCACTACCTCAAGGCGCAGACCGAAATCGGCGCCCAAAAATCCCAGGGTGTCGCGTTCCGATAACAGCGCGGCAATGTCTGCCGCGATTTGCAGATAGCCAAGTTTGGCGGTCTGAACCAACATATGCGCTAGCCGCGGATGGGTGGGTAACGATGCGAGCGCTTTGCCGTGCTCCGTGATTGTCGGGCGCCCGTCGCGCGCGGCGAGCGCTCCCATACGGGTCAGCAATTCCACACCCTGCCGGAATGGTCCGGTCGGGGGTTCATCGATCCAGGATATCTCGCCGGGGGAAGTGACACCCCAAAAAAATAGCTGCAGCACCAGGGGGATTAAATCGGCTTCCAGTATTTCTGCCGGACGCTGATCGGCAAGACGCTCCTGCTGGGTTTCGCTCCAAAGTCGATAGCAGGTGCCCGCGCCCAGGCGACCGGCCCGGCCGGCCCTCTGGGTGGCGGAAGCTTTGGATATGCGGCGGGTCTTAAGTCGAGTGACCGCGGTATTGGGATCGTAGGCCGGTGATCGCGTCAGGCCGCTGTCGATCACCACCGTGATACCCTCGATGGTCAGGCTGGTCTCGGCAATGTCGGTAGCGAGCACGATCTTGCGCCGGTCGTCGTTCGCAAGCGGCGCGATCGCCGCGCGTTGTTCGGTCAGCGACAGGCTCCCATGCAGCGGCAATATCTCCACGTCAAGGGTCCGGCTTTGTTCGAGCGCGGCCGCGCAGCGACTGATTTCGCCGCGACCGGGCAGAAAGACCAGTATGTCGCCGCAGTGGCGCCGCAGGGCTCGATTGGCGCACCGCGCGGCGTCATACACAATGTCCTCATCCGTTGACTGGCCGGGGGAATAAATGATCTCCACGGGATGCTGTTTGCCGCAACAAGAGACCACGGGGGCGTCATTCAAATAGACATCGAGCGCCAATTTTTGCAGGGTGGCGGACATAATCAGGAGTTTTAACGGCGCGTCGCGGAAAATCGTGCGCGCCTGCTTGCACAACGCCAAGCCCAAATCGGAATCCAGACTGCGCTCATGGAACTCGTCGAACACCACCATGCCGACATTCTCCAGTGCGGGATCCTCTTGCAGTTGACGAGTTAGCACGCCTTCGGTCATGACGACAATACGGGTCTTCGGGCCACGCTTCGATTCCTGCCGAATCTGGTAACCCACCGTCTGCCCGGCGCGCTCGCCGATCAGCTCGGCCATTCTCTCCGCCGCGGCGCGGGCGGCGAGGCGCCGCGGTTGCAGCATGAGGATGATGTTGCCAGCCAGCCAGGGCTCATCGAGCAAAGACAGGGGAATAACCGTGGTTTTACCCGCTCCGGGCGGCGCCTCGAGCACGAGTTCATCGCGCGCGCGCAATGCCCCGCGTAATTCTGGTAATATCGCATGAATTGGCAGCGTGTCGGGAATGTGTGTTTTCAAGGGATCGCTTAAGGGATGTTTTTTCGGCACACCATTGTAATCCTTTTTCACGTGGATGCGCGTCTGAGATATGGGGCTTGAAAAAAAACATCTGATCCGGGCCGCTAATATGCAGATGCCCTATGGCAAATACGCCGGCAGGATTCTGATCGATCTGCCGGAAGAGTATCTTTTATGGATGTCAAACAAGGGCTTTCCGAAGGGAGAATTAGGCATGCTTCTGGGCTTGTGTCTGGAGATTAAAATCAACGGCATGTCTCACCTATTGGACCCCTTGAGAAATTACCCCGCGCTGCATTGAAACATTTGCGCATGGCTGCAGGTTCTCCAGCTTTGAAGAAAATCCCCCTAACGCTGGCATCCATGGTCGATGACATTCGCCATTGCACTATTTGTGAGCCGGAATTGCCACTCGGCGCCCGCCCGGTGCTGCAAGCGGGCAAGCGCGCCAAAATTCTGGTCGCCGCGCAGGCGCCCGGCACCCGTGTCCATGCCACCGGTTTGCCTTTCAACGATCCCAGTGGCGACCGCTTGCGCGCTTGGATGAATGTCTCCCGCGAGATTTTTTACGACCCGCAACGCCTCGCCATCGTGCCAATGGGTTTTTGTTATCCCGGCAAGGGTAAGTCGGGGGATTTGCCGCCGCGCAAAGAGTGCGCGCGGCATTGGCGCACCGATCTGTTAAAACTGTTGCCAAACATTGAATTCACCCTGGTAATCGGCCAGTATGCGTTTGCCTACCACTTGCCGCACCGCGCCGGCAATCTCACGGAAAATGTCAAAAACTGGCGACAGGACTGGCCACATACACTTTTGCTGCCCCACCCCAGCCCACGCAATAACATCTGGTTGAAGAGAAACCCCTGGTTTGAGCAGGAGGTGGTGCCACAGCTAAAACTGCGTGTACAACAGATTTTGTCGGCATAGAGCCAAGTTTTCTGCAGCGAGGTTTTATTCAGCCTCGGGTTGGTGCGCCACGCTGACGCCCTTGTCGGCTAATTCCATGAAGTCGCGCTGGTAGTTTCTGAGCTTGGCAAACATTTTTTTGCGTTGCTTTGTCGAAAGACTGTTGACCAACTGGGCAATGAGCTGGTAAGAGATTGTCTGATTGTGATCGAGAATCGCCTGCAGCTCTGGGTCCCAATCGTCGGTGCGGTAGAATATCAGCTCGTCCAGTTTCGCGGCCAGCAGCGCCCGGTCGCTTCGCAAGGCAAATGCCGCTTGCAATTTTGCCGCCCACAGGGATTGCTGTTCGTAAGTTAGGCCCTCGTAGGGCTGTAAATTGTCCAGCCACTCTTGCACCCAAAGTTCCTGTTGTGGCGAAAGTCTGCCAAAAAAAGGGCCGATATAGTCCTGCAGCTCATGCTGGCGTTTTTTCCGGCGTTTTGCCTGCGTGATGTCGACATACTTGCGATAATATTTTTTTCTCTTTTTCTCCAGGTTGCGCATAAACTCTTCGACCTGTTGATCGGAGAAGCTGGCGATCAGGTCGATGATTGTCGGTTTGAGGTAATTGACCGAGGTGTCCAGCATTAACTGCACGTTGTCAGTTTCCCCGTGCACCCATTGACCGGAGATCTCGCCGTCCTGGAGGCGGGAAATCAGCGTTTCAATATAGTCAGCATAGCGCGGCAGTTCAGTGTGTCGGTGCCAGCGGTGAAAATCTTCCACCTTGCTATTGACGAAATCCTTTTGGCTGCGGTCGAGGGAGACATAGCTGCCAATGTACCATTTAATAACAAAGCCGAGAAAATTATAAGCAATTTTGGTCGAGCATCCGCTCAGCACGAATAGACACAAAATGAGCAGCAGTAATTTTTTCATAGAAAGTAAATACAGTCCCGAGTGCTACTTACTCAAGGCCAATTGCCGTTTTTTTAACCCGGACCGCATCTGGGGGGAGCTTTCCGAGACACGCCGTAAACCCCTCCCTGGGGGCTCGGCTGCCGCTCCCTGCGACAGACGGTCTCGCAAAGCTCCCCCCCAGCCACGATCCTCCTACCGAGGAACGCCCCTATATCGCTTAAGTAAGTAGCATTCAACACAGCACCCTTTATCCCACACTATACGCGTCTGTCGATTCGGCGGGCTCACTATTTAATAGCCTCACATGGACGTGAGATCATGCATCGTAAGACGCGTACGAATCTTGGCGATAGCGAACCCGGCGAGCAGTAGCCAGCACCCGATAATGACTGGCCGCGATCCCCACATTGAAAATGGCGTCAGCCCTGTCACCAGGCCGACGTTCACCTGCGCGATGGTCTCCTGGTTAAATTGGGTTGCCAGCCGCTCCACACGCCCCTTGGGATCGATAATGCCACTGACGCCGGTATTGGTGGAGCGCAGAACGTAGCGTTGGTTTTCCAGCGCCCGCATGCGCGCCATTTGAAAATGCTGGTGCGGGCCGATGGATTTGCCAAACCAGGCATCGTTGCTGATCGTCACCAGCAGCGCCGCATCTCGCGCCAGTGTCGCCACCAGGTTGGGGTAGACGATTTCGTAGCAGATCGACGGCGCCACCCGGTACTGGTCAAACGTGAGAATGTCCTGATTTTTTGGTCCCGGAAATATAATGGAATTAGGCAGATTAAAAAATGCGATGAGGCCGCGCAGCCATCGCTCAAGCGGGACATACTCGCCGAAGGGAACCAGGCGCTGTTTAAAGTAGATGCCGCTGGCGCGCCCGAGACCGACAATGCTGTTGTAATAGGTCTGTGGTTCGGCGTCATCATACAAAATACCCAGGATGATGCCGCTATGACTGTGCTCGGCTTCTCGCGCCACTTCGCTGAGGAAGTATTCGGCGTCGTGGTACATCAGGGGAACCGCCGCTTCCGGCCACACGATCAGGTCCTTGTCCCAGTGCGCGCTGGTTTCTTGGCGCAGAATGCGCATAATTTCATCGCGGTAAAGCGGGTTCCACTTCAATTTAAGTGGGATATTCGGTTGCACAATGGCGACGGAAATTTCTTTGTCGGATGTGTGTGGCTGCCAGCTGTGACGAGCCAGGAAAAATCCCGCCCCCCAGAGGACCGCGACCATCGCTGCCAACGTCAGGCCCGCCGCCGCGGAGACGGAATCTTGCGGCACAGATTTTTTTCGCAGCGCCAATGTTGCCTGCAGTAGGAAGGTGCCACTGACCAGGCACAAAAAACTCAGACCGAACACGCCAAAGACCGGCGCCCATCCGGCGAGCCAGGTATCGACGTGGGCGTAGCCCAGATAAAGCCAGGGGAAACCCGTTAGCAACCAGCTTCGACTCCATTCACCCAGCGTCCAGATGGCGGCAAACCCCAGTGTTTTGCCCGCCAGCGTGGCGGCGAAACAACGGCTGTAAAAAATAAAGGGCAGCGCGAACACCAGGGCTAGGCCAACGACAAATAGCGTTGTCAGCAGTAACGCCAGGGGGGGGGAGGTGAAACCAAAATCATGGATTGAAATATAGACCCAGGAAGCGCCGGTGCCGAACATGCCGAGGCCGAAAAAAAAACTTCTCCCCAGACACTGCTTGCCGCCAAGGTTTTCCAGCAATGGCGCGAGCAGCGTCGCCGCGAGGATGCCCAGCGGCCACCAATTAAGCGGCGCCAGGGAAAGGGGAACCAGCGCGCCCAAAAACAACGCCAGCAGATGCCCTCGCCAGGCAGTCGGCAATAACCATCGTGGTCGATTCATGCAGCGTTCCGCGGTATTTTAGTTAACCCTGGCTTTGATGCCTGGCGGCCGGTTTGGTTTCCACAACCCCCTGTTCGGTGCGCGAGGCGCGCAATAAGTGGATTTTACGGCTGTCTGAATATAGGACGCGGAAGGAAAAATTTTGCACCTTGACGCATTCATTGCGGCTGGGCATATGGCCGAAAGCGTGCGTCACCAGGCCGCCAATGGTGTCGAAATCTTCATCGCAAAGATCAGTTTCGAAGCGCTCGTTAAAGTCTTCGATCGGCGTGAGGGCTTTGAGGATGTAATCGTTTTCGGCGACCTGGCGGATAAAATCCTCCTCCTCTTCCTCGTCGGTTTCGTCCTCGATTTCGCCGACGATTTCCTCGAGAATATCTTCAATGGTCACCAGGCCCGAAATGCCGCCGTATTCGTCAATCACAATGGCCATGTGATAGCGGTTCTCGCGGAATTCCTTGAGCAGCACGTTGAGGCGTTTGCTTTCGGGGATGATATTAGCGGGGCGCAGTACCTTGTTAAAATTGAAATCTTCGGAGCCGTTGAGAATCAGCGGTAGTAGATCCTTGGCCAACAAAATGCCCTTTACATCATCACTGGTCTCGCCGATGACCGGAAAGCGCGAGTGGCCGGATTCGATCACCTTGGGCAAAAACTGCTTCGGTGACTCCTCCTCCTTGATCACAACCATCTGCGCACGCGGCACCATGATGTCTCGTACTTGCCGCCGGGCGACGTCGAGGGCGCCCTCGATAATGCCCAGTGCCTCCTGATCGACGACTTTTTTGGCCGCCGCGTCTTTAACGATTGCGAGGAGATCTTCACGGGATTTCGGCTCGGAGCCAAAACCTGAAAAAACGCGTTCTAACCAGGAACGCGACGGGCCCGTTTTACTTTCGTCGGGGCTACTCGGAGGCTCTTCAGACATGAGTGTTGGTAAGCTCCTTAGGCTGCGATTGCTTATTGGGGTGAGTAGGGCGAGGGGTGTCCGAGAGCGGCGAGAATGTGGGTCTCCAGCGACTCCATGCGCTCGGCCTGCGCCTCGTCAGTGTGATCATAGCCCAGCAGATGCAGGGTGCCGTGCACCACCATATGCGCCCAGTGGCTGTCCTGCAATTTGCGTTGCCGATGTGCTTCCTGGGTCACGATCTCCGCGCAAATGACAAGATCGCCCAACAGCGGAATGTCAACACCGGCGGGTAGATGACAGGGAAAGGACAGGACATTGGTCGGCCGGTCCTTACCCCTGTAGCGCTGGTTTAGATCTTGACTCTCGGCGCTGTCGACAATGCGGATGCTCACCTCGCGCGCTGGATTTGTCCGCGCGGCGGTCAGCGTGGCGTCTACCCAGGTGGTGAAGGTCTCAGGCGGCGGAATTTGCTCGCTCGCGCTGGCGTTCTGGAGATCCACGGTGGCCATCATGAGGTCTGGCGCCGAGCTTCCATCTTTTCGTAAGCGTCGACGATGCGCTGCACAATAGGGTGTCGAACGACGTCTTTGGAGTCGAATCGACAAAAGCTGATACCGTCCACACCCTCCAATACCTCAAGAGCGTGTCTCAGGCCGGACTGCTGGCCGCTCGGCAGATCGATTTGCGAAGGATCGCCGGTGATCACGGCGGTGGAGCCAAAGCCGATACGCGTAAGAAACATTTTCATCTGTTCGCGGGTGGTGTTTTGGCTTTCATCGAGGATGACAAAGGAGTTATTCAGAGTGCGACCCCGCATGTAGGCCAGGGGCGCCACTTCGATGACGCTGCGCTCGATCAACTTGCCGACGCTTTCAAAGCCCATCATTTCGTAGAGGGCGTCGTACAGGGGGCGCAGATAGGGATCGACTTTTTGCGCCAGGTCGCCGGGCAAAAACCCGAGCTTTTCGCCGGCTTCCACCGCCGGACGAACCAGCAGGATGCGCTCGACCTGGTCTTCCATCAGGGCTTCAGCGGCGCAGGCGACCGCGAGGTAGGTTTTGCCGGTGCCGGCCGGTCCGACGCCAAAATTGATGTCGTGGGCGCGGATCGCGGCCACGTATTGCTGTTGGTTGCGTCCGCGTGGCTTTACCGAGGCCTTCTTGGTTTTGACGATGCTGGCTTGCGCGATTGCCTCATCGATGTCGTTGGCGGCGGGCGTCTCCATGCCGGTTTCCTGAATTGCCAAGTGCACATCGTCCGGGGTGAGTTGTCCCCCGGCGTCGGTGTCGCGGTAGAGTCGCGTCAGCACTCGGTTGGCCGCCCGCGTCTCATTTTCCGCGCCGGTGCACGAAAAGTGATTCCCACGGTGGCGAATTTCCACGTTGAAGCGTTTCTCGATCTGCTTGATATGGCTGTCGAATTGGCCGCACAGCGCGGCAAGGCGGCGGGCGTCGTTGGGTTCGAGGGTGAGTGCGTGCTCCTGAGCGTGCGTGTCCAATGTTGGAATTTAAACCTTTATTGCTTGACTTGACTACAGCCTAACGTATTCCGGCGGCCCGGAAAAGTAGCCCGTTCGTTTTATTTTCATAGCATATTTTTTGCGTGCTTGCCTTCGTCCAACTCGGAACCAAGCAATACGCCGCGCAGCGAGTTGGGAAGTGCTTCCTCAATCAGAATATCGACGAATCTGCCGATCAACCCGGGGTTATCGCTGCGAAAGTTGACCACCCGATTGTTTTCACAGCGTCCCGACAGCTGACCAGGGTCCTTTTTGCTGTGGCCGGTGACCAACACGCGCTCGGTGTTGCCGACCATCTTGCGACTGATGGCCTGGGCCTGCTGCGAAATGCGCTGCTGTAAAATCTTGAGCCGCTCTTTCTTGACGGTGGCGGGCGTTTCGTCGTGTAAATCCGCTGCTGGAGTGCCGGGGCGCGGACTATAGATGAAGCTAAAGGAGGTATCGAAGCCAATTTCCTGGATCAGGTTCATGGTGGCTTGGAAATCGCGATCGCTCTCACCGGGGAAACCGACGATGAAATCCGACGAGATGCTGATGTCCGGCCGGTGGCGGCGCAGGCGCCGGATCTTCGACTTGTATTCCAGCGCCGTGTGACCGCGCTTCATCGCCATCAGAATGTGGTCGGAGCCACTCTGCACCGGCAAGTGGATATGGCTGACCAGCTCCGGCACCTCGGCATAGACATCGATCAGGCTGTCGCTGAATTCCACCGGGTGGGAGGTGGTGAAGCGAATCCGATCAATGCCGTCGATGGCGGCGCACTGGGCGATCAACTCGGCGAGGTCGATCAGACTGCCGTCGGTTGCCTCGCCTCGATAGGCGTTGACATTTTGGCCGAGCAGGTTGATCTCACGCACGCCCTGAGCGGCCAGATGCGCAACTTCATCCAGCACGTCCTGTGCTGGCCGGCTAACCTCCTCACCGCGGGTATAGGGCACCACGCAGAAAGTGCAGTATTTGGAGCACCCTTCCATCACCGACACGAAGGCGCTGACGCCGTTGGCTTCGGGCTCGGGTAAGCGATCGAACTTTTCGATCTCGGGGAAGCTAATGTCGACGACGACGGCACCATCGGGGCGCGGTTGCTCGATCATTTGCGGCAAGCGGTGCAGAGTCTGCGGCCCAAAAATCAAATCGACGTAGGGCGCGCGCCGGGCAATGGCCTCGCCCTCTTGGCTGGCGACACAGCCGCCGACGCCAATGATCAAATCGGGCTTGCTCGCCTTCAAATGCTTCCAGCGCCCGAGTTGGTGAAAGAGTTTTTCCTGCGCTTTTTCGCGAATCGAGCAGGTATTGATCAGCAGGACGTCGGCCTGCGCCGGATCGTCCGTTCTCACCATTGCGTGAGACTCGCCGAGCAGGTCGCGCATGCGCGACGAATCGTATTCGTTCATCTGGCAGCCGTGCGTTTGAATGAACAGCTTTTTGCCGGTTTTTGCTGCGGTGTCGGTCATGGTGTTGGCTTGGTTTCGCGGCAGCGCGGGTTAACGCTCAAAAAATGAGCGCGCATTATAGCGATGGATGATAGGATTGCCCACCATGATATCTTGCAATTTTCGAGTTGCGACCTTATATCGAAAGTCAACTGATACTCTTTATGCAGAGCAAATGCCATGGCAAGTCAACCCATTTACAAGGTGATCTTCTACAATCGCAGCCAAGTGTACGAAATATTCGTACGCAGCATCTACCAGAGCGAGATGTATGGTTTTATCGAGATTGAAGAATTGGTATTTGGTGAGCGAAGCCAAATGGTGGTCGATCCCGGCGAAGAAAAGCTCAAAGGCGAGTTCTCCGGGGTCAAGCGCTCCTTCATTCCGCTGCACAGCGTGATTCGCATCGACGAAGTGGACAAGGAGGGCACCATGAAAGTCTCCGAGGTGAAGAAGGGCGACAAAGTGGCGCATCTTCCTTTCCCGCACAATGGTCCGCGCCCCTCGACAGACCCCTGATTTCACCCTTGCGGCGGGCTAACCCGACATGCCATTACACTTTAAAAAACAGGGCAGTGGCGAGCCGCTCGTCCTCATCCACGGCCTGTTTGGCTCGTTGGCAAACCTGGGCGCCGTAGCGCGATTTCTTGCCGAGCGCTATACCGTGCTTTCCGTCGACCTGCCCAATCATGGCCAATCGCCCCATACTCGGGAGAGCGATCTAGAGGGCATGGTGGCGCTGCTGCGCCGCTGGATGGATCAGCAGCAACTGGCGTCGGCGCGGTTTGCCGGTCATTCGCTGGGTGGCAAAGTGGCCATGGAATTGGCATTGTGTCTGCCACGAAGGGTGCGGGAGCTGGTGGTGATGGACATATCCCCCGTTCACTATGACGCTCACCATACGCAGATTTTTCAAGCGCTATTGGAGATCGATTTAGGGCGGATCCGTTCACGTGACGAGGCGGATAGCGCGCTCCGCATTCGGGTGCCGGAATTTGCCGTGCGCAGCTTTTTATTGAAAAATCTGCACAAATCCAGCACCGGGCAATTTCAGTGGCGTATGAATCTGCCCATCATTCATCAACACTACCCCGATTTGATTCGCGAAAACGCCCGCGGCAAGATCTTTGCCGGCAAGACGCTGTTTCTGAAAGGGGGCGCCTCGGACTACATTGGGGAGTCCCATCGGCAGGCGATCGTCGAGCGCTTCCCGCGCGCGCATTTGAAGATTGTCGCCAATGCCGGCCATTGGTTGCACGCGGAAAAACCACAATTGGTGGCGAAATTAATCGACAATTTTTTTGCCGACCGGCAAGCAAGCGAGGTGATGACATGAGTTCTGCGGAAAATACGCAAGAAACTTTCTGGAACATGGTGGATGAGTTTATCAAGCGCGCCAATGCCATGTCCGAACATGAAAGCCCCGGTGTGGTCGCCGCCGCTCTATTGCAGGCCGCCGCCCGATACTCGAGTTTCTATGTCGCCGGCAGTTCGGCCAGCCGCAACGATTTAAAAGAAGACAAAGAGGCGCTGATCCAGGATATTGCGCGGGAATTTAAAAAAAAGTTTGCCGCCAATCTGGAGGATTACATCGACAACTATAAAATTTATCTATCACCTTGAAAGAGCACTAGGGCCTGTTCAATATCGGTGCAAAGCTGAACACCTCCGGGGTTGCCGGGTCTACCTCCACCTTGATCCAATTGCTGTCGGTTTCGCCGAAGGTTTCAATGCGGGTGAAGTTGGCGGGTGCCTTTACGCCGCTACCGAAACTTGGCTGATCAATTCTGAATTTGTGGCTGTCGCCGTGCGCGAGAACCACGCGCCCGTCAAAAGATCTCGCTTGTCGATGCAGTTGCTGTAGAAATTCTTTAAAGGGTTTGCGATCTTCCTCGTCAGCCAATTCAGAAAAACCCGGATTGGCGTGTATTGTCAGAAAGACGCCGGTCAACTGGTTTTTTTTCGCATGCTTGAATACAGTTTTTAGCCACGCCCGGGCGGCCTTGCTGCGCCTTTTGACTTCCTGATCGTGCGCGCGAGCGCGCTTTATTTTCGACAGAGAGGAAAACTTTGCGGTGCCGTTTGCGCTGCCCACCAGATGGATGGTGGCGAACACAATATCATTTTTCTGCCACAGAATGTTTTCCACAAACTCGGAAAATCTTTCATCGCCTTGGGCTTGCGTCAGGTAGTGGGTGCAGATAGTTTTTAACTTTGTGTGAGCGTGGGAAAAAAATAGTTGGCGCAGCCTGTCCAGACGCTCCAGAGGGTCATAATTGCCGGCCGTCGGGCGGTGGCAGTCGGTCCAGTCGTTGTCTCCCGGCGTTAGCACAAAAGCCGGCTGAAACTTGGCGAACAGCTCATTGCGACTCTGCAAAAATTTGTTACCGCACGACTGACTGCCGGTTTTTATATCGCCGGCATGAATCACCCAAAGTAGATCTTTATCCGCATTAATTTGCGCAAGCAACAGGTTGAGCGCCCGACTGCTGGCGGAGGCGCCGACGCCGTAGGGCATATCACCGATCAGAGCAAATGAAAATGCCGAATTCTTTTCCGCGCTGCAACAATAGGAACTGCTTAACAGGGCTGATATAAAAGCGATAGCGATAAGAGTTTTCATCGGCGCCCATAATGGCTATTCATCAACACTTGTTAACCTGGAAATTAAATAGGTCGTCCTGACCTATTTAATTGTCACCCTTAAAAACGGGCGAAATTGTGTGAAATTCCTTGTTTTTAAGGTGGTCCGGCATCCCGGTTCGCGCGAGTCTACGACTCGCGGCGGTGCATTCCTGCACCGCAATTAACCACTGCTACGTTTCCAATCCCACATTCAGATCAACCGTGACGAAAATCCAAGGACTTTTTGTTTAATTTGTTAAAAGTTGTTAAAAACTCGCAGTATTTCCGGTCGTCTGTCATCCGAGCCTCGGACCGCAGCGTAAGCTGAGCTGTATTTTAATGCGAGGAGCAAACATGAAACTTCCAATAAATCTTATCGTTGCGCTTGTTGTGCCCCTTTTTCTAGCGGCATGCGGAGGCGATGACGACGACGGTCCACGACCAACGCCGACGCCGGCACCGCAAACCATTATTGATGTCGCGGCCGCAGCGAGTAACCTTACCACACTTGTGGCCGCTCTCGAGGCCACCGATCTAGACGAAGTGCTCGACGACGAGACCGCCACCTTCACTGTATTCGCGCCCACCGATGCGGCCTTTGAACTGCTGGGTGAGCAAACGCTCAACGATCTGCTCGCGGACCCGGAGACGCTGTCGGATATTCTACTTTATCACGTGATCAGCGATGACGAAATCGATTCGGCAAGAGCGATTGAGGCAGCGGGCACCACGGTCGAAACCGCCAACGGCGACAGTGTGGGGCTATCGTTGAGCGGTGAAGATTTGCTGATAAATCTCGCCACCGTCACCAGTGTCGACATCGAGGCCGCCAACGGCGTGATCCACTTAATCGATGCCGTGCTCACACCACCCGAAGACAGTGATGCGCCGACCGCCAATATTGTCGAAATCGCCGCGGCCAACGACAATTTTTCCACTCTGGTGGCGGCGCTCCAAGCCACCGACCTCGATGATACCCTCGCCGACGAGGGCACCATGTACACCGTATTTGCCCCCACCAACGAGGCCTTCGAAGTGTTGGGTGAAGGTAACGTCGCCGCCTTGCTGGATGACATCCCGGCATTGACCGCTATTTTGTTACAGCATGTTATCAGCGGCGCCACCATCGATGCCGTAACTGCCTATTCTCTGAACGGCACCAATGCCACGACTGCGGGCGATGCGCAAATCCCGATCACCATTACCGATGGCGAATTGCGGTTCGGCGGGGCGGAAGTTGAAGATACGGATATTCCCGCCACCAACGGCGTCATTCACGTGATCGATACCGTAGTGGTCGCAGACGCGGGTCTGCCAAAGCCGGCGCAAAATATTGCCGAAGTGGCAACCGCGGCGGGCAGTTTCACCACGCTGCTGGCAGCGCTTGAAGCGACCGGACTCGATGCCGTACTCGTCGGCGAGGGGCCGTTCACGGTATTCGCGCCGACGGATGACGCCTTCGCGGCACTCGGCGAGGAGACCATTGAGGCGCTACTGGCCGATACCGAGACCCTTTCCGACATCTTACAGTATCACGTGATAAGCGGCGCCGAAGTGTTAGCCGACGGCGCTGTTACAGTTGCCGCTTCCGCCGACAAATTCATTGCAATGACCAACATGGACAATGCCGCCCTCACCCTGGGCGACGACGACGATCTGTTCATTAATCTCGCGGAAATTGAAGCGGCCAATGTCATGGCCAGCAACGGGGTGATTCACGTGATCGACGAAGTACTGCTGCCCCCCGCAGAGGTCGGCACGCCAACCGCCAATATCGTTGACACGGCAATTGCCGATGGCAGGTTCACCACCTTGGTAAACGCGCTGCAAGCGGCTGGTTTAGACGCGGCGCTGGCGGACGAGAACGCCACCTATACGGTTTTTGCGCCCACGGACGCGGCCTTTGAAGCGATTGATGAAGGTCAGCTGGCGGCTTTGATCGGCGATGTCGATGCGCTGACCGACGTGCTCGAACTCCACGTGATTGCCGGCGCCGCGGTCGACTCGGTCACGGCGTTTTCGCTCAACGATAGCGAAGTTGTGACTTTGGGAGGCGAGGAGATCGAGATTGAAATCGACGAGGGCAGCCTGGAAGTCGGCGGTGCGATCGTTAGCGTCTTCGATATCTACACCACCAACGGCGTAATCCATGTGATCGACGCCGTGATACTGGGGGATGTGGAGCTGCCCGAGCCGCTGCTATCGATCGCCGATATCGTAGCCGAATCCGACGATTTTGACACGCTGGAGGCGGCGCTCGAGGCAACTGAATTGGATGAGGTGTTAGATAATTTCAATACCCGCTTCACGGTATTCGCTCCCACCGACGCCGCCTTTGAACTTGTGGGCGAAGAAGCCATTGACGATTTGCTGCAGGATCCGGAAACACTGAGCGACATTCTGCTCTATCACGTGGTTCCAGAACTTGAGGTGAACGCCGCGACCGCGGTGGGCATGGCCGGCATGACGGTGGCGATGGCCAATGGCGATAACGTCGGTCTGTCGCTCAGTGGCGACGATTTGCTGGTCAACCTCGCCACCGTGACGATGACGGACATCGAGGCCGGTAACGGCATTATTCACGTGATCGACGCCGTGCTAACGCCTCCCGCCGACATCGGCATGCCGGCGCTGAATATTGTCGAAACCGCGGTCGAGGCGGGCAATTTTACAACCCTTGTGACCGCGCTTCAAATCGCAGAATTGGACGCCGTGCTGGCCAATGAAGACGAACAGTTCACCGTATTTGCGCCCACTGACGCGGCCTTCGCGCTCATCGATGAGGCAGTCTTGGCCGGCTTGCTCGAGGATGTGCCAGCGCTTAGCAACGTCTTGCTGCAGCACGTTATCAGCGCCTCCACAGTGGATTCAATAACCGCCTTTACGTTTAACGGCACGGCGGTAAATACGGCGGCCGACGAAGATGTGACGATTGAAATTGTCGACGGGGTACTGGAAATTCAGGGCTCGGCCGTGTCGACTTTCGACATCTATGCCAATAACGGCGTGATTCATGTGATTGACGCGGTGATTACCGAAACTCTGCAATAGTGTGAAAAGGGGCCCGGCGGCGAATGTCACTTACTTAAGAGAAAATCGTTGGCTTTGCCGCCGGTCGGCAGCACTGGGGGTGTTTCCAAGACACGCCGTGAACCCCTCCCTGGGGGCCCGGCGGCCCCTTTTTGATTCTGCAGCCCGCCACTTCGCCAAACTTGTATCGTGGGCCCAATCCACTTTGCAATAATTGCCCGGTCGCCGGATCTACGCAATAAAGTACGTGTCCCGCCACACCGGAGACACATAGACACTACACACCTTTATCAAAAAACAGGCTTGTTGTCGTCCTAATGTCGGAGTCACGTCCGACGCCACCGGCATTAGATCCCTCAGCTTGGCGGCATCGAAGATATGAAAACTCGATCCGGGTTTGGTAGCATTCCACGGCGGCGGCATTTTCCTTCACATTGGCCTTAATCCCTATATTTGCGGGGAATTCTCGCCGTTTTTCTACCTCACTCGGGCAATATTTTGCTTGGTTGGCTTTACCCGAGCCAACGGAAAAGCTGCGAGCTTCGGGGGTTTGTGTTTTACACGGACGACGTATTACGTATTATTGAAGAGCCAAATGCGGTAATTTTGCAAGCCTGAGCCTGCACGCGCATATTAGGGAAAATAGATAATTCAACTTCCAAGACCTGACCCCAACGGTGACCCCAACGGCACTTGCTACACCCGTTCGCAAAATGCCCTAACCTGAGCTAGGGTTATTTTGTGGCTATTGGGGTTAGCCCCTCTGGAAATTTCACTTACGAGTGACGAGTGTTATGAAATCGCTTCTGCTTATATGGCTGGGAAATTTGCCCATCGAACGTAAACTTCGCTTGATCTTCCTGCCACCAACGATTGCACTATTTGTTTTTGTACTGTTTAGCCTGGTGGGTCTGAACAGCAATATTGGCAACGCGAAGCAATCTCAAAAGGCGGTGACACTTGCCCTCATTCTCGATCAGATTGCCCACAACCACGCGGTTGAGCGGGGTATCACTGCAGGCTTTATCGCCGGTGGCGGCGTCAAAGGTGCGGACAAACTCGCACAACAACGCGATAAGGTGAAAGTTGCCCGTCAAAGTTTTGACGAATATCTAGCAAGCGGCGACTACAATAAACTGCCAGTGGCGGTACAAGACAAGCTACAAGATCTGAAAACTCAGCTCGGCGGAATCGAAGAACTGCAACAGCAAGTCGACAAACTTGACCGCACCGCCAAACCCTTTGCGGTGTATTCCACCATCAATAAGACGGCGCTGGATGCCATAGCTCTACTCACCACCGAACTCCACGATCCAGAGGTGATAAAGGGATTAAATGCGATGAATGGCCTGCTCTGGTTAAAGGAGCGCGCAGGCCAGGAGCGTGGCGCATTAAATGGCGTTTTTGTCAAAGGACAGTCCTCTGTGGCAAAAGTCGCTGAGGTTAGTTTCTACGTAGAAGATCAGCGGGGAAAAATCGACATCATCGAGCGAAATTTGGATAAAACAGTATTTCAAGCTCTGCTAAATAAGCTCAATGGCAAACACGGCGTGGCTGTTGAAAAAATGCGAACCGTATTTTTCGATGCGTCAACTAACGGCAAACCTTTACATGTCGACGCCGGCGTCTGGTTTGCTGAGTCGACAGCTCGTATAGGCAATATCAAAGGTTTCGCAGATACCGCGGCAAAAAATATTAGTGACAAGGCCAGCTCCACCCTTGCCGTCTCTAGATTTTGGTTTTGGTTCACAATTTTGTTGACGAGCACGCTTATCGCGGGTCTTGTATTTTTCAATAGAATAGTGTCGGATCAGCTGCGCGGAGGCATTCGTGCGCTTATTGGGGCGATCAATGGGGTGCGCGAGAATAGCGATTTCTCCCATCGCGTGCATATCGATAGCAGCGATGAACTGGGCCGAGCTGGAGAGGCCTTCAATGCACTGATGAGTGAGCTGGAAAAAGCGGTGCAAAGCGTAAATAAAGTTATGGTAGCGGTTGCGCAAGGCGAATTCCATCAGCGAGTAGATGAGGAATTTAACGGCGACTTGGCTCGTTTAAAACAGGGTGTTAACGAATCGGCGAGCAAAGTGGAAACGACAATGAATGCTCTTGGTGAAGTGATGGACGCGCTTAGCGCCGGAAATTTCAGTGTAAGGATGTCAAACGAAGTGGAGGGAGAATTTAAATTCAAAGTTGATACGGCTATGCATTCAATGGACCAGGCGGTTTTAGAGGTCGGCAGAGTAATCAAGGCAATGAGCCAAGGCGACTTCAGCCAGCGCATTTCTATGGACTTGCAAGGCTCGCTGGACATATTAAAGCAAAATGTAAATTCGAGTTTGAACAACGTAGCTGCGGCGTTGGAAGATATTGCAAATGCTGTAGCAGCGCAGAAAGCTGGTAATTTCGCTTGGCAGATAAACGCGGTCCACGGTGGAGAATTGGGTGTAGTCATTAGCACTATTAACGATTCCATGAAAACTATCAATGGCGCAATAAGTGAATTGGGCACAATCTTCAAGTATATCGGTGCCGGTGATTACAGCAAGCGAATTGTCGGTGACATGCACGGCGATCTCGCCGCCATGAAGCGGGATATCAACTGTTCGCTCACCGATCTGGATCAGGCTATCTCAGAGATTGTCAGTATTGCTGAGGCGCAACAGCAAGGTTGTCTAGACGCAGAAATTTCCGGTGATTACGGTGGTGAATTGGCTCTGTTGAAAGACGCGTTAAACGGTTCTGGCAGTACTTTGGGGCGAGTTATCAGTGAGATCTCAGAGGTAATGCGTGCCATGCAGCAAGGCGATTTTTCCCAACGTATTCACGGGCGCATGTCGGGTAGCTTCAACGATCTCAAAAATACGGTCAACGAGTCGCTGGAAACACTTGGCAGTGCTGTTCAGGCTATCACTGGTATCGCCAATGCGCAAAATGAGGGGCGTTTGACTTCCCGCATGAATACGGGTTACCAGGGTGCGCTTGCCACCATAAGCGAGTCCATTAATGATTCATTGGAAAACCTCGGTGCCATCGTGAGCGATATTCAATCCTCCGCCTCTTCCACCCACCATATGGCTGATGAACAAGTTGTTGCCATTAACGATATGTCGCACCGCACCGAACAGCAGGCGGCTTCGCTGGAGGAAGTTGCCTCGACCATGGAAGAAATGGGGGCCTTACTGGAGAGCACAGAAAAGGACTGTGCTACCGTTTCCGACGATATTGCCAACATTGACAATGTTGTCTCGGGCGCCATCTGCACTGTCGAGGAGACGGTGACATCTATGGAGGACATGAAAAACTCTAGTCAAAAGATTGCGCAAATTACGTCAATGATCGACGAAATTGCTTTCCAAACTAATCTTCTCGCACTCAATGCCGCGGTTGAAGCTGCACGCGCGGGTGAACAGGGCCGGGGCTTTGCCGTGGTTGCATCTGAGGTGCGCACTCTCGCTCAGCGCTCCGGTGAGGCGGCGAAAAATATTAAAGACCTAATCGACGAAAGTGTCGAAAAAGTGGGCGGCAGTTTTGAACTCGCACAAAAGTGCAGTGCAAGCCTACAAGAAATTTCGAGGAGTATTGCCAATGTCCGTGATCGAGCCGAGAGCATTAGCAACGCTGCCCGTGAACAGACTACCGGAATTCGCGAGGTCAATACATCGATCATGGGACTTGACAATATGACCCAAGAAAATGCCGCCATGGTGGAGCAGGTAAACTCTTCGACGGGCAACCTCATGCAACAGTCTAAAAAGGTTACTGAGCTACTAAGCTTTTTTAAGCAACAGCGCCAGCGTTCCCTTGACGACGTCAACCCTACTTCGTATGCGTCGCAAGAAAGGCGCCCGCTGCGGTAAAGGAACACAACCTCTACGAAAGATTTATCGCTTTCCACAATACGCTGTTGGTTTTTATTGGCGTTCCAGTGCGAAGCTTAATTTGCGTACCCCGTTGAGGCTCGTACTTAAAGCAGCCGCGGCTGACGCCTACTTTTCACAATCCAATGTCTCGCCATCGTAGCACTCATCGGCACCGGCGCCGCCGACCAGCGTGTCGTCACCCTGATCGCCATAGAGCACGTCGTTGTCGCTGCCGCCGTTGATCAAGTCATTGCCGGCACCGCCAGAGACGACATCGCTGCCGCTCTCCGCCACCACAGTATCATTACCGCCCATGGCGCAGATCAGATCGTAGCCCGCGCCGGCGTTGATATTGTCGTCGCCGGGGGTGCCGAGAATCACATCGTGGCCGCCGCCGCCAGTTAAGCTGCCCTGGTATCGCGCGCCGTCTTGCGGACCGCCGACGATGATGCCGTTGTCGACATAGATGGTAGGTTCGCGACCGTGGCACAGTGGCGTTGTCGGGAAGGTGATGCCCACCACCAGCGGGTCGTGGTCGGAGGAGCGGTAGGGACCGGGCGCGAACAGCGGCAGGACTGAGGGTTTGGCTTCGAAGGGGGCCTCACCGCCGTCCTGCACAGCGTCATTGTAATCGAGCAGATTGACTTCGTCGGCGTTGATGCGCCAGTTGCTGACGCCGGTAATCAGGGGCAGCAGGTTAGCGTTCGCCAGCGCGTGGTCGAGATAACCGAGTTGGCCGTCGAAGACAAAACTATACGCTTGGGGACCATTGAAAAAGTCGATAAGGTCAGTGTAGCCGGCATTGATAAACGCCGCAATGGGATCCTCGTTGCGATAGGCGTTGAGGTCGCCAATGACCAGAACATAGTCATTGTTCCAGACACCAGTGGGGTTAGTGGTCAGCCAATCGGCCTGGAGTTGGGCCGCCAGCGTGCGCGTCAAGTTGCAGTTGCCCTGCCCGGTGGTGGCATCATCGTCGCCGGCGCCACAGCCGGAACCCTTGGATTTCAGATGATTGACCGCCACTGTCAGCGTTCTCTCAGAGGCGAGATGTTTGAAACTGCGGGCGATTGCCGCCCGGTTTCTGGCGCTGCCGGTGGCGTTCGGATCGGTGAAGGCCGGGTCGTCCAGCACCGCGGTTTGCCCCGTGGGGTCGACGGTCTGCGGTTTGTAAATAATGCCAACGGTAATCACGTCGGTGCCCACGGTGCCGGTCTCGATGGCGGCATAGGTCGGACAACTGGCGTTTATCGCGGACACTAGGGTACTAAGCGGTGTGTCGAGCGCGCCCAGGGCGGGGTTTTCCAGCTCGACCAGGCCGACAATGTCGGCGTCGATGGCGCACACGGCAGCGACGATTTTTTGCGTCTGGCGGGTCAGCTCTTGCGTGGAATTGGCGCCACGACAATTTTGCAGGCCGTCCGGGCCGCAGGCGGGAGCACCCTGGTCGAGGGTAGTGAAGTAGTTGAGCACGTTAAAACTGGCCACTTTGAGGTCGCCGCCGACCGGCGTCGGCGCCGCGCTGCGGCTATTCTGCGCCGTGAAGCGGTAGTCGAAGATCTGCGGCACCGGGCGCACGCGCCAGGCGTCGGTGCCGCTGGCGCCGGCCCAGGACCAGTGCAACACGCCGGTCAAGCCGGTAATGGTGTCACCGCCGCGGAAGAAGTTGTCGACACTGAAACCGGGTCGCGGCAGGAACACCGGCGCGTCATTAAAGAGGGCGTGGTTTTGCGTGTTGTTGTCGTCGTCGAGAATAATGCGCCGCGCCGCCAAGTCCATCTGGTGAGCAGTGAAGCCGGCGGCGGAGGGGTAGTCGCGGTCGGTGAACTGTCGCGGCCGGCCGTCGGCCGACAGCACCACCTGACCGAAGCGAGCAAGAGCGAAGTACTCGGCGACACTGAGCGTGCTGGGAAAGCTGACGAGCATGCCCTCAACGGCTTCGTAGTAAGCGTTGATTTCCGCATTCGCGCCTGCGAGATCGTTGGCGGTGGTGGTGACGGGCAAGCTCACCACCGCGGGGCTCGGCAGCGCGGCGCCGCTGGCCAGCACAGTGATGTCGTTGTCGAAGGTGGCGTTGATCTGGCTCATGCCAAAGAAATCATTGGGTAGGCCGGTGACTCGCACCCGATCGCCGACATCGACGTCGGTGGCACAGGCCGAGCAGAACACGAAGATTCCCTCAGATGTCGCCGGGTCGCTGTCGGCATCGGCGTCTTCCTCCTGCAGGAAGAAACCGCGCAATTGCATGTCGCTCTGGTAGTCGGCCACCACCACGGCTTCCACGCTCACGACTTCGCTGATGGCCACGCTGTCACCGCTGCCCTGAATAGCGTGAATCCTAACCAGCGCCGGGCCGGTATCGGGATGCGCGCAACTGCCGAAGGTATTGTTTATCGGGCCGGCCCAGACGCCGTCGATGCGTTGCAGCGAGGCGCCGATGGCAGTGCTGCCAGTCTCGACAACGCCGACATCGGTGCTGGTCATACCGTCGGCCGGGCCGCCGACTGCCGTCAGGCTGCCCTCGTAGCTGATGAACTCGACCACCGCCCCGTTGGCATTCACCAGAGCGATGCCGTCGGGAGCGCCATTTTGAATGCCGGCAATGATTTCGACAAAACTGCCTTCCTCGCAGCCGGCGGCGGCCACCAGCTCGCCGTTGAGGGCGCGCGTGTCGTAGACTGTGCCGTTGGAACCATTGTAGAGCACGATCTGCCAGCCGCTCACGCTGGCGCCAGCCGGGCCACTCAGTTCAATAGCCTCGCCGGTGTCGGCGCCGCTGTTATCGTAGTGAAATTCGCTGATAAAAATGCCGTCCGGCGCCGGCGTACCGGCGCCACTTACCTCGGTGGTGCAGCGCCCGAATGAGTTGGCCGCGGGTGGCGCCCACTCCCCGTCGACCAGTTGCAGGGATTCGTCAGCCGCAGTGGCGCTCGACTCGCGCTCGCCGATATCCGTGCTCGTCATACCGGAGGCCGGGCCGTCGTTAGCGATCATGCTGCCTTCGTACGATAGAAACTGGACGACCTCGCTGCCGTTTACCAGGGCGACCCCGTCCGGGGACCCGTTTTGGATGCCGTTGGTGGAGTAGTTGACTACCAGGGTGCCGCCATTGTCGCCGCAGCTCGCGTCGGCGTCGGCAGGGCCTGAGAGCGTCGTGGTGTTGTAGGCATTGCCGTTCGAGCCGTTGTACAGGACCAGGCTCCAGGAGCTCAAATCGGTATCGAGGTCGGTGCTGATTTCTATGGCTTCATTTTGGTCGTTGCCGGCATTGTCGTAATGGATTTCACTGATAAAGGTGTCGGCAGAGGTGGTTGTGCTCAGGATTAAGGCACAAGCCACCAGCAGGCGGAACGGGTTCGGTCGCAGCATTACCCGGACAAATGGCATGTCGAGCCTCCTTGGTGGGGGCAGGTTTAATTATCGCTAACGCGCTTTCAGGGTCGTCGCAGCGTAGGCGAATTTGTTGACATAATGCTGACGTTAATATGACGATTGCGTTAAATTTTTCATACAGATGTTTGACTTTTTTGGAGAGCAAAAACGCAAACCACTACACGGATGCGGTGCCTGCCGCTTAAGACCCGCGCCGCAAGAACTGCCGCACGGAGGCCAATTTCACGCACAACACAAAGACCTCCATTGCCGCATCCACCTGCGCCACTGTCGGCACCGTGGGCGCAATGCGGATATTGCAGTCATCCGGGTCGTTGCCGTAGGGAAATGTTGCGCCGGCGGGAGTGAGCTTTACCCCGGCCTCGGCCGCCAGGTTGACCACGGCTTTGGCCAGGCCCGGGCGGGTATCGAAGGAGATGAAGTAGCCGCCGCGCGGCGTTTGCCACGCGCCCAGGTCGTTGCCGGCGAAAGCGTCCCGCAAGTGCGTCAGTACGCTGTCAAAGCGCGGCTTGATAATTTCCGCGTGTTTCTGCATGTGCGCCTGCAACGAGCCGGGCCGCGAGAAAAATTTCGCGTGCCGCAACTGGTTGACCTTGTCCGGGCCGATGCTGATAAACCCCAGCGATTTTTTAAAGCCTGCCAGGTTGCGCGCACTGGCGCCGAGAAAGGCCACGCCGGCACCGGCGAAGGTGATCTTCGAGGTGGAGGCAAACTGCAGCACGCTGTCTTCGGTGCCTTCACTTTTACAGGCCGCAAAGATATTGGCGAGCGGCGGCGGATTGGCGCTTAAATCGTGCACGGCATAGGCGTTGTCCCAAAACACCCGAAAATCTTTGTGGGCGATGCGCCCCAAGCGAGCGATGCGGCCGACGACCTCGTCGCTGTAAACAACCCCGGTGGGATTGGAATATTTCGGCACGCACCAGAGGCCGCGAATGGCGGGGTCGCCGTTTACCAGAGCTTCCACCGCGTCCATGTCGGGTCCCGCCGCGGTCATCGGTACCGCCACCATGTCGATGCCCAGGTGCTGGCAAACGGCAAAGTGACGGTCGTAGCCGGGCACCGGGCAGATAAATTTCACCTTGGCGGCGGTGTTCCAGGCCGAATCGGCGCCGTCGAGCCCGAAGCACCAGGCCGCGGTCACGACCTGATGCATTAGCGTGAGGCTGCTGTTGCCCCCGGCAAGCACATTTTCCGCCGCCAGGCCCAACAGCTGGCCGCCCAGCGCACGCGCCTCGGGAATGCCGTCGAGGCCACCGTAATTGCGCGTGTCAACGCCGCTGCCGCTGCGATAATCACCTTGCAGAATGCCGTCCAGCGCGTCGGACAGCGACAGTTGTTCCGCCGAAGGTTTGCCGCGCGTCAAATCGAGATTGAGTGATTTGGCTTTTATGCTGTCGTATTGCGAGGAAAGTTCGGATTCCCAGCGCTCAAGCTGGCCGCGGTTGGCGTCGTGCAGATTCAAGGGGGTGCCCTCTGGAAAAAATGGGTGTTGCGAGTGAACGCGATTATAGCGTTTCAGTGAGACTGAAGACAGCGGCAATCGCGCGCTATCTCGCCGCCGCGAGTGACAGCTTGTGATAATATGCGGTAACTTTGGTAGTGGACAGAGAATGAATTCCTTCGTAAAGCACTTGGGTGAGCAGGATGCCTTTGCTGGCATAATGCACGGTGGTCTCAAACCCAGTCTGCTGCCGGCTTTTGTGCGCGTTCTGCTCACTACCGACGGCACCGTGACCAACAGTCTCGAGGCTTATTTCTGGGAACCGGTGACGGTCGAAACTCTCGCTCAGCGGGATTTTGTGTTGCCGTTCGATGCCCCTATCATCGACCGCGGGCGCGGGGACACCGTCGTATCGCGCCAGGTGCAGTTGCGTGGGCGCAGGAGCAACACCGTTTACGTCAGAGCGGAATCCCTGATTCGCAGCGATTTGCTGTCCGCAGAGTTTCAGCGCGACTTGCAGGCGCAAAAACTAGGCATCGGTGAGCTGCTGCGCGATTGCGGCTTGGAAACCTATCGCGAGATTCTGCAGCTCGGTCGCCAAGAGCAGCCGCGGGAAGTGTGGCGGACCTACCGCATTGTGATGGACCATCGACCTTTTATCCAGATCACCGAACATTTTCCCCTCGCGGTCTATCAATAAACCGGGCTTTGTTATGTCTTATCAAGCAACGATTACATCCCTTATCAATGACTCGATCGAGGTCAAGCGCCAGATCCTGGCGTCAAGTGATCATCTTGCGGCCATCGACGAGGTGGCCACACGCTGTGTCGCGGCGTACCGCGCGGGCAACAAGCTGCTGCTGGCCGGCAACGGCGGCAGCGCCGGTGACGCCCAGCACATTGCGGCGGAGCTGGTCGCCCGTTTTGAGCGCGATCGGCCCGGTCTGCCGGCCATCGCCCTAACGACCGACACGTCCATGTTGACGGCCATTGGCAACGATTACGGCTACGACAAGGTATTTAGCCGCCAGTTGGAAGCGAACGCAGTGACGGGCGATATCTTTATCGGCATCAGCACTTCCGGCAACTCCAAAAACATACTGACGGCGATGGAATGCGCCAAGACGATTGGCGTCACCACGGTCGGCCTGTGTGGTGCCGGCGGTCGGATCTTGCCGCTGGCGGACCACATCTTGTCTGTACCTTCCAGCTGTACCGCGCGGATACAGGAAAGTCATATTATGATCGGCCATATTCTCTGCGGGATAATCGAGCAGGCGCTATTTGGCGATTAAACAGTATGTCGCCGTGCGTTGGCCTCGTTGGCGGAAAACTTCGCAGCTTGCTGTCGACCTGGCGAGCACCAGGCTTGCACGTGAGATCGCAAAGGCCTGACGCCCGGCAGAAGCGGACATCAAGATCAACGATTTCCCGCAGAAACTTTTAATATCGATAAACAAGAGCTGACTATCCGGTCACAGATTTCTTGGTAATGTTTTTTTGCCGTCGATCATGTTGGTCACCGACTCGGGCTGGTAGAAGTACTTTAAATAATCTTGCTTCTCGCCGATTAAAATAGGGTTTTGCAGTCGAAAGACCTTTCGCTCTTGCAACTTTGCCCTGCGAAACCCCTGCAAATGATATTCTCCCCACAGCGTCTGAAGCGATCGGTCTGCGTAGGCTTTTAACAGCCCCTCTTTGATTCTTTTCAGTAGCGCGCCATTTTTGCTGTTGCTGTAGAAGTAACGTGGAAATGGATAATATAGCGCGAAGCTCTCATCGAGGGTGAGGCCGCGCAGGTTTTTATGCAGTGAGAGTTCACTTAAATATTCGTTGACGCCGCGACAAAACAGATCGATGCGATTGGCCGCGGTCATCTTAAAGAGGCTCTCGTAGTCGCTGATTTCCTGCACCGTCAGCCCGGCGTGACGCAATATCTCGACGTCTTGCCAGCCGACGCCCTGCCCGAAACGGAATTGATACAAATCTTCAAGTTTTTCGACTCGGGCAACCTTGTCTTGGACAACGTCCGACACGAAACAAACGCGGTATCCCAAACCGCCGAGGTAGATGGGAAACTCGATGTAAGTTAACAGGTGTTCATCGGCCAAGTCCGGGTCAAAGGGAAATGACCGCACGTGGTTTGTATATCGATTCGCCTTCATTTGCTCCAGCTCGCGCGAAAAGGTCATGCCGCTGTGGGCCGGCACCACTTTGTAGTCGCCATACTTGTCGCGTGTTTTCTTGAGCGCGAGCTGCAATAGTCGCTTCTCATAGTCGCGTCGAGTATCGGAATTGTGGGCTTTACTGGCATGGGTAACCAGGGTCAGGTCATCGGCGGTTACGTAGGCGCAGCAACACATGAAAATGCTGATTAGCGGAACTGCAAGCGTTGTGAGTGGCTTTCGACTCATTTTTCCACCTACAAAATTGATAAGACTTCACAAGCCGGTCGTTATCGGAAGACGCTTGGCAAAGGTTGCGGCTTGTCTGGCGGTGTTCATCAAATCTCACCTGCTACATTTTAACCGCACTCTCGCCCCTTCGAGCACGGCTTTTTCAGTATCGTAAATCAGCTTGAGAAAATTTTTTTCCGCCAGGGGTTTTGCATAGTAAAACCCCTGTACCTGCTCACAACCTTTGCCCTGCAGCCAGTCAAGCTGCTCTTGTCTTTCCACCCCTTCGGCAATTACATGCAACGACATATTGTGCGCCAGATCGATAATCGATTTGGCGGTGACGGCGTCGCGCGGATCCCGATCGACGTTGCTGATGAAACTTTTATCAATTTTTAGTTTACCGATCGGGAAGCGACGGAGATAGGACAAAGAAGAATATCCGGTTCCAAAGTCATCCAAGGCGATGGAGACGCCCGCCGCATGCAACTCGTTGAGCACTTCGAGGGTGTGACCGGCATTTTCCATGGTGCTACTCTCGGTCAGCTCAAGCTCAAGCCGTTTGTGCGGCAAGCCCGTGCGCTCCAGAATGGCCAGAACCGATTGTTGAAAACCGGCGTTGCGAAATTGTCGCGCCGAGACATTGACCGAAAGTTTGCCGAGATCCACTCCTCGATCTAACCAAGATTTGAATATTCGACAGGACTCATTTAATACCCAGCCACCGAGTGTCTCGATAATTCCGGTTTCTTCAGCGAGAGAAATAAAATGGGCTGGAGATAATAGGCCGCGGTTTTTATGCTGCCAGCGGCAAAGTGCTTCAACGCCACACAGGCCGCCATCGGCGATGAATACCTGGGGCTGAAAAAAAAGCTGCAGTTCGTTGCCCTCCAGGGCCTTACGCAGGTCATTTTCCAGCAGTAGATAGTTTACCGCCGAGTCAGTCATAGCCTTGATAAAGAAGCGGTGCTGGTTTTTACCCGCGGCCTTGGCCTTGTACATGGCTTTATCGGCATTGCGCAGCAATTCGTCTGCGGTGTCGCCGTCCTTGGGAAACAAACTGATCCCCATGCTTGCGGTGCAGGAAATTTCCCGCCCTTCCACATACAAGCTGCGAGCCGCCGAGTCTAGCAACTTTTCGGCCACGGATTGTATGTCTTTGGCTTTTTTTATGTTGTCCAGAATCACAATAAATTCGTCACCACTCATCCGCGCGACAGTATCGGTATCGCGCACGGCAGTAATTAGCTGCTGAGCCACATGCTGTAAAAAACGATCGCCCACATCCCGACCGAACTTCGCATTCAGCGTACTGAATTTGTCAAGATCGATAAGCATAAGCGCAAAGTGACCGCTGTTGCGCTTGGCGAGGGATAGGCTTTTGTGCAAACGGTCGTAAAATAGATTTCGATTGGCGATGCCCGTCACGGCATCGTTAAAGGCCAGGTGATTAACCATGGATTTATAGCTGTGCAAATTTATTTCGCCGACGGCGCGCTCACCGGTACACAGACCCAGGAGAAATATGACCGACTGCTCGTACATTTGCAGGTGGAATTTCAAAAAATGATAACAGTGACGGGAGCCGTCCTTGTGTTTGAGGGAAATGTCAAAAGACTCGGTGGCGAGCGGCGCGGCTGGTGAAAGCGCGGTTATGGCTGCTTGCACATCGTGGGGGAAAAGCTGATCGACGCGGATGATTTCTTCCACATGATCGCTGACTTCGGCAAGGCGGGCGTGCGCCTTGCTGGCGAACAGCACCCGGCCATTGGTATCGATCACGGCGATCAACTCTGGCAAATGCTCGAGCAGCAAAGACATAAACAGACGCGCTTCACCCACCGAACGCAAACCCCGCTCCAGCATTTGGTAGATACTTTGAAATTCACTCGCGTCGGAAGGAGTCTCGTTCATTGCCTCTTCAATCCGTTTACCTCAGCGTTAAAAAAGTCCTATGCGTCAAAGGAAAGGTAGCCGACCTGTCTATTTCCCGCATGCTGAACTCACAGCAGATAGTCCATGATTTCGACCTTCTGCCCCTGCACCAGACCGCGATTTATGGATCTCCAGCGGCGCTTGCGATAAAAATCAACCTGGTCGTTAGTGTATAGCAACAGACGGTGCAAGCGGTGAGCGCCGGCGTGCTCGATCGCCCTTGCCAGCAGATCGCTGGCGATGCCCCGACGCCGGTATTCCGGCAGTACAAATAGATTGGTGACCCACTCCGTGGGTCTCTGCTCACTGGTGAACTGGTAGTACACCAGACTCACGGTGCCGATCGGCGCATCGCCCAAATGCGCCACGAAGGTGGTCGGCAGCGGATCTTCCCCCAAATGGCGGGAGAGCGCACTCCGCCTCTCACAGAGCTTGTGCTTGATCGCTTCGGGAGAGCGGTCGCGCCCCTCCAACCCCGGATGGGTCTTGAGCCATTCATTGTGATGCCAAAGCGCTATTAGGGGAAGCCAAGCATCGTGCCGATTCAGGTTCGAAATACAGATGCGCTGACTGAGTTCCACCACTGCGTCTTAGCCCCGGGCTCAAAAGTCACATACTGAACGCAATGCCGCAGATACCCCCGCTTCGGCACGCCGGATCACCCTGAAAACCGGCTCACGCTGATTGGGGCAGGCAATTCAGTAGTCTTTTTATCGTTATTGTCTATGATCCTCAAACCCCGACAACTTCGCCACGGGCTTGTTTGTCGGCGTGGTAAGAGGATCTTACCAGCGGGCCGCAGGCCGCATGCGTAAAGCCGAGCTCGGCGGCAATATCGGCATATTCGTCGAACTCGGCCGGTTCCACGTAGCGCGCCACCGGCAGATGATCGCGCGAAGGTTGCAGATACTGGCCGATGGTCAACATGTCGATATCATGCGCCCGCATATCGCGCATCACCTCGATAATTTCGCCCTTATCCTCCCCCAGACCGACCATTAATCCCGACTTGGTCAATACCTTCGGCTGACGCGCCTTGTATTGACGCAGGAGGTCCAGAGACCAGCGATAGTTGGCGCCGGGGCGCGCCTGACGGTACAGGCGCGGCACGGTTTCGAGGTTGTGATTAAACACGTCCGGCGGCGTCTGCTCAAGGATATCGAGCGCAACGTCCATACGACCACGAAAATCCGGCGTCAGTATCTCCACCTGCAAGCCTGGGGAAAGCGCCCGCGCTTCGCGTATACAGTCGGCGAAATGGCGGGCCCCACCATCGCGCAAGTCATCGCGATCCACCGATGTAATGACGACGTATTTCAACCCCATCTCCGCAATTGCCGCGGCAAGATTTTTAGGTTCATCGGCATCCAGCGGCTTGGGTTTACCGTGCCCGACGTCGCAGAAGGGACAGCGCCGGGTGCAGATGTCGCCCATGATCATGAAGGTGGCGGTGCCGCCGCTGAAGCACTCGCCGAGGTTGGGACAATTCGCCTCTTCACAGACGGTCGACAGCCCGCTGTTGCGCAGCAGCTTTTTGATGCGTTCAACTTCCGGCGACACGCCGACTTTGACGCGAATCCAGTCGGGCTTGCGCAACAACTGATCGCTAGCAATGACCTTGACCGGGATGCGTTCGACCTTGTCCGCGTCGCGCAGTTTTTCACCACGGGGGATCCGTCGGGTGCGTTTTACAGGGATACTTTCGCTCATTTCACGCCTCGGCAAAATTTGCGCGTATTCTACCCTAGAAATCGGCGAAAAACCCAACGAATTGGCCGCGATCACAAGCGCTCACTTCGCCAGCCCGTCCTCATTGACGGGCCTTAGACTCAAACGGCCAGCCAGTATCTCGGTGTAGAGTTCAGCAACGCGGGCGAGCGACACGTCGGTGGCCGCCAGCGCCTGCAGGTTTACCATTTCCAATGCCGCGTGGCCGCAAGGGTTGATCAGCGCGAAGGGCGACAGATCCGCATCGACATTAATCGCCACCCCGTGCAGGCTGCATCCTTTGCGGACCCTCAAGCCCAGCGAGGCGATCTTTTTACCGCCGACATAAACCCCCGGCGCATCCGCTCGCGCTGCGCCCCTAACGGCAAATGTCGCCAGCAATTCCACTACCGCCTGTTCGAGGTGGGTCACCAGATCGCGCACGCCCAGTCGCAGACGTCTTAGATTCAACAAAGGGTAGACGAGCAGCTGGCCGGGGCCGTGGTAAGTGACTTGGCCGCCGCGATCGGTCTGTATCAGGGGGATCTCACCGCGCGCAAGCACGTGTTCGGGTCTGCCGGCTTGGCCCTGGGTGAACACGGGCGGGTGTTGCAGTAACCACAACTCGTCATCGCTGCTTTCATCGCGCCTGGCGGTAAACGCTCGCATGGCCTTCCAGGTGTCCAGATAATCCACCACACCGAGCCTTCGCACCCGCAGTATTCGCTCTTGCACGCTGACCTCCGCGCTCCGCTAAAGCACCAAGCGAGTGGATGGGTGTTGTTTGAGGTCTTGAAAAATATTGTTCAGCTGCTCGACGCCGGTCGCTTCGATAAACACGGTGAGCGAGTGAAACGTCCCCCTGCGGCTCGCCTGAACGCGCAGCTTGGAGTGGTCAAATCCAGCCGCGTGCCGCTCGATAATCTCGATCACCGCCGCACGGTATTCGTCACTGGCAACACCGAGGATTTTAATGGGGTAGTCGGGACAGGGGAACTCGATTTTCGGTGGTTGTCGTCGCGCCATCGGCATTAACCCGGTCCACGGATCATCAGCAGGATGGAATCCCACATACGCGCGAAAAAGCCGGCCTGCTGCACGCTGTTCATCGCCACCAGATCCTGTTCGACAATGGTTTCCTCGTCCAGCTTGACCAGGAGCTTGCCGAGCACCTGGCCCTTGTTGATCGGCGCTTTGATGACCGCATCGATTTCCGTTTCCGCGTTCAAATTTTTGTGGCTACCGCGCGGAATGGTGGCCACGATATCGCGCTTGACGCCAAGGTTGATTTTCTCCTGTAAGCCGCCCCATAGGCGGCTGGTGTTAAGCACATCAGTGGTTTTGTACAGGGTATGGGTCTTGTAATAGCGAAAACCAAAGGCTAGCAAGCGCTGTGATTCCGCCGCTCTCTGCGCCTCCGAACGGGTGCCCAGCACTACCGCGACCAACCGCATGTCGTCCTTCAGCGAGGACGATACCAGGCCGTAGCCGGCCTCCTCTGTGTGGCCGGTTTTAACGCCATCGACAAACTTATCGGTAAACAGCAGTTTATTGCGATTGGGCTGGTTAATGCCGTTGTACTTGAAATACCTTTCCGCATAGATTGCATAGTGCTCAGGATGATCGTTGATGAGCGCGCGCGCGAGCAACGCCAGGTCAAAGGCAGTGGTGTGGTGTCCCTCGGCGGGCCAGCCAGTGGCGTTGATAAAATGGGTATCGCGCAGCCCCAAAAGCTGCGCCTGTTGATTCATCACATCGGCAAAGGCCTGTTCGCTGCCAGCGACGTGCTGGGCCAGCGCGATGGAGGCATCGTTGCCGGATTGAATAATGACGCCGCGCAGTAGATCGATGACCGAGACCTCTGTCCGCGGGTTCAAAAACATGGTGGAACTGCCGCTCTTGGCGCCGCCGCGGCGCCAGGCGTCATCACTGATACGCACCAAATCACTCTCTTTGAGGCGACCGGCTTCAATCTCTTCCGAAACGATGTAGCTGGTCATCATTTTGGTCAGGCTTGCCGGCGGCAGCGGTAGCGTCGAGTTCTGCTCGACGATGACTTTGCCGGTATCCGCATCCGTTAACAAATAAGCCTTGGCGGCAAGTTTCGGCGGCGCGGGAATAATCACCTGCGCCGCCCACGCGGGCAGCGCTAAAAGCGCGATAAAAAACGCGGCGAATAAACGCTTTTCAACAACTCTCATAACGACACATTACCTTCGTTTGGTCGGAAAAAATATTTCCATGCGGAACCGGCTCGATTGCTCTTGGCCCCCTGCCGGTCAGTTAAAACGCGCGCGCAGTGTACCAGATTCATCTGCGCACCCGAACATCTCGCGCAGCTACTGGTAGACCACGTGGGGAGAGGGATAGTTCGCTTCCAAAAGCTTTTTGCGGAACAACAGCAGTTCTAGATTATCGATAAATGGCCCGACCTGAACCCTAAACAACGACTGGCGTTTTTTCGGCGGCACTACCACCACAGCGGTCTGCGTCAACTTGGCGATTTCAAGCTTCAATGCCCGAGCCGAGGCCTCTTTGCTGAACGCACCCACCTGCAGAAAAGTATTGGCGGGCAGCGCATAGCCGGCAGAATTGACTGGCGCCGGTGCTCGCGGCTCTCTCCGTTCCACCGGCGGCAGCACAACGCCGGCACTTACCTGGCGCGCATCACCCGCCTGTTGGCGGTGGGTGGCGGGATCAATATATTCCACCAGTACCTGTGCCGTGCCTTGCTTTTCGAAACCCAATTTTTTCGCTGCCGCGTAGGTCAGATCGATAAGCCGATCACCGTGAAAAGGCCCACGATCATTGACACGCACAATGACACTGGCCCGGTTGACAGTATTGGTGACCCGCACATAACTGGGAATTGGCAGGGTTTTGTGCGCCGCGGTCATGCCATACATATTGTAGAGTTCGCCGTTGGCGGTTTTTCTGCCGTGAAACTTATTGCCGTACCAGGAGGCGATACCACGCTCCCGATAACCTTCGGGATTTGGCATGAGGTGATAGGTTTTACCCAGCACCCGGTAGGGCGTCTTGTTGCCGGCCGCGGTGCGCGGCTCTTCCCGCGGGACAGGTTCGGCAATGTGGGCAACGTCGACCGGGCGGGCGGGTCCGCTATCTTGCTCTTCCCGCACCACCAAATTGCCGCAGCCCTCCATGGCGAGGGCCAGCGCCAGCAAGACAATCCTGTTACCACGATCACACAACATCAATGACCTTGCATCAGCAACGGCGCCTGCTCGTCGGCTTCTTCAAATCGCTGTTTTATTGCCTGACTCAACTGCCATACCGCCATCGAATAGAGGTGGCTGCGATTATAGCGCGTAATGACATAGAAGTTGTCAAATCCCAGCCAGAATTCCTTGCCGTGATCCCCGACAACCATCAAGGGCAGCGCCTTTTTTTCTTTATCGAAATAGTTTTCGACGGCAGCAAAGCCCTTTTCCTCCAGCTCTCTAAGGGTGAACTTAGGCTTGGTTTTGGCATTGAGCAGCGCTTTGTCGTAGCCGTTCGTGATGCGCACGCGCGCCAGGACCGGCTCACCGGTGCGCCATTTGTGCGCACGGAAATAATTCGCCACGCTGCCGATGGCATCGACGGGGTTCTGCCAGATATCCACCACCTCGTCACCATCGAAATCCACCGCGTAAGCGCGATAGCTGCTGGGAATGAACTGGCCATAACCCATCGCACCGGCGTATGAACCTTTTAGCGCCAGGGGATCCTGCTTTTGCTCACGCACCATCAACATAAAATGCTCCAGCTGACCGCGAAAGAATTTTCCCCGCCGCGGATAGTCAAAACCCAGTGTCGCCAGGGCATCCAACACCCGGTATCCGCCGGTATGGCGACCGTAACGCGTCTCCACGCCGATAATGGAAACGATAATTTCCGGTGCGACACCAAAATTTTCCGCGGCCCGGGCGATATGGTCACGATTGGACCGCCAAAACTCGACGCCCTGCTCGATGCGCGTTTCCTGAACAAAGATTTTGCGGTACTCGAACCACTCCTTGGTTTTTTCCGCCGGCCGCGCAATGGCGTCCAGTATCGATTGTTTTTTTTCCGCCTCCGCCAATAGCTCGAGCACTTTTTGCGGCTCAAAGCCGTGTTCATTGGCCATGCGCGCGGCGAAGTCTTGGGCGAGCGGATGGTTTGAGTAGTCGGCCAGGCAACTTGGCAATAACAACCATACAACAACAACAAAAACGCCAATTTTGTGCACTGGCGCAAACACATTATTTTTCCGGGATCCCAGCATGTGGTTCACTCATCTCTTTGGCAACGGCAAATGGAGAATATATCCAGTCTCGCTGCCGAAAAAAAGCTCTCGAATCTACGCGTTAAATGTTTTACGGCCATTATGACGTCACTTTTTTCTTTTCTGTCGATATTCCCATCAAAATGCCAAATCCAGTCATCAACGTGACGATTGATGTTCCGCCTAAACTCACCAGCGGCAGCGGCACCCCAACCACTGGCAGCAGCCCCGACACCATGCCCACGTTGACGAAAACATAGACAAAAAATGTCAAGGTAATACTCCCGGCCAGCAAGCGGTTAAATGTGCTTTGCGCCGACCAGGCAATGTGGAGGCCGCGCACAATAATCAGCGTGTACAAAAGCAGCAGCACCAACACCCCGATCAGGCCAAACTCTTCCGCCAGTACCGCGATGATAAAATCGGTATGACTTTCCGGCAGGAAATCCAATTGCGACTGCGTGCCGTTTAACCAGCCCTTACCTTCGATACCGCCCGAGCCAATGGCGGTTTTCGATTGAATAATGTTCCAGCCGGCACCGAGTTTATCAGCCTCGGGGTCGAGCAGGGTAAGCACGCGCTGTTTCTGATAATCCTCCATGACAAAACGCCACATGGGCCAAATACTGGCGATAACCAACACCGCACTGCCAAGGATGTAGCGCCAACGCAGGCCCGCCAGAAACACCACGATCAACCCGGAAATAAATATCAAAAGCGATGTCCCGAGATCGGGTTGCTTTAATATCAACGCCGTCGGCACGGCAATAATCAGCATGCACCAAAAGGTATGTTTGAGACTGGGCGGCAGCACACGGTTCGACATATAGGCCGCCACCGCGATCGGCACCGCAATTTTCAGCACCTCGCTGGGCTGGAAGCGAAAGAACCCCAGGCTGATCCAGCGCTGCGCCCCTTTGGCGCCAACGCCAACAACGAACACCAGCGCCAGCAGCACCAGACCCACCGTGTAGAACCACGGCGCCCAGCGCCGCAACACGCCAAGGTCAACCTGAGCAACGGCAAACATGGTGGCGTAGGCGATGCTGTAGAATACCAGCTGGCGGGTCACCAGACGCTGACTTTCGCCGCTGGCGCTATAGAGCACCGCCAGTCCATAAACGGTTACCGCCACCAATAACATGAGCAGCAGTGGGTCGATATGCACGCGGCGCCAAAGGCTTTCGGTGCGTCCGAAATGTCGGGGCGAATCGGGCAGACGCCGAAGGAAGTCCTGGTTCACCAAACTCATTTGACCGCTCCCGAATTGGCGGCAAGCCGAGCGCCGGCAAAATACTGATCGAATACCGCTTTCACCACGGGAAAGGTGGTCTCGCTGTGCTTTTCGCCGTTTTCGACAATGACGGCCAGTGCCACTTCGGGCTTTTCCACCGGCGCAAAGGCAATAAACAAGGTATGATCCCGATAGGCTTCGGCCAGACTTGCGCCATCGTATTTTTCTCCCTGCGCAATACCGATGACCTGCGCGGTCCCGGTTTTACCGGCAATGTTGTAGTCCAGCCCTCTCCCCAAGGGCGCGGCGGTACCCTTCACGCTATGGACCGTATCTTCCATGGCACTGATAACAAAGTCCCAATGCGGATCGAACCCCTGATAGTAGGCTTCCTCGATCATGGGTGTCGGTTCATCGCCGATGCGCGCCACCAGGCGCGGCTTCACCAATCTGCCGCGCGATGCCAGCGTCGCCGTCATCACCGCAAGCTGCAGAGGTGTTGTCAACACGTCGCCCTGGCCAATGCTCATGTTCAAGCTATTGCCCGGATACCAGTCCAGACCGCGTGTTCTTTTCTTCCACGACCGCGAGGGCCACAGGCCGTTGCGCTCACTGGTGATATCGAGCCGGGTGGCGCGCCCCAAGCCGAAGTGCCGACCAAAATCGTGCATGCGATCGACGCCCATACGGAAGGCGAGATCGTAAAAGTAAATATCGCACGACTCGACGATGGCCTGCCGTAAATCGACGAAGGTGCCATGACCACCCTCTTTCCATTCGCGGTACAGACGCTCGTCGTTTTCAAGCTGGTAGAAGCCTGGGTCTCTAATTCGCGTGTCGAAGTCGATGATCTGCGCGTCCAAACCACCCAGCCCCAGCATCGGCTTCAGAGTAGAGCCCGGAGGGTATTGGCCTTGCACGGTGCGGTTGAAAAGCGGCAGGTCCTTCGATTCATTTAATTGCCGGTAATGCTGTACGCTGATGCCGGTAACAAACAGATTGGGATCGAAGCTTGGCGTACTCACCATGGCCAGTATCCCACCAGTAGCCACCTCAAGGGCCACCAGGGCGCCGCGGCGTTTATTCAATGCGCCAGCCGCCGCCGCCTGGATCTCGCTATCAAGAAACAAGCGCAGATCTCTGCCTGCGCCGGGCTGAACTTCATCAATCGATCGCAGCCGGCGACCATGGGCGTTGGTTTCGATGTATTCATGACCCACTTCACCGAGCAATGTATGCTCATAAAATTTTTCGATGCCGGTCTTGCCAATACTGTGCACCCCGGAGTAGCGCTTGAAAGTCTGTTTGTCAAAAGCGGCTAACTCATTTTCATTGATGCGGCCAACGTAACCGACGGTATGCGCAAACAGCGATCCCTTGGGGTAGTGGCGCACCAGCTGGGCTTCAACCTTGACCCCCTTCAAGGCAAATTTGTTGACCGCCAGCACAGCGATATCTTCATCACTCAAGCGATAGCGCAGGGGCACCGGCTCGTAGGGGCGTCGGCGTTGATTGAGATATTGGTAGAACTTTTCCTTATCGTCATCGTTGATGGCAACCAACGCCGACAGATGTTTGATAGTGCTCGCTAAATCATCGACACGCTCGCGCACGATGGACAGGGTGTAGCTGGGGCGATTGTCGGCGATGAGTTCGCCATTGCGATCGTAAATCAAACCCCGATTGGGCGCGATGGGCTGGACCTGTATGCGATTTCGATCTGAAATAGTAGAGTAGTTTTCGTGGTGAGTTACCTGCAAACTGTAGAAACGCATCATCAGAACGCCGAACAGTGCGACCACCAGAACAAATGCCAACACCAAGCGACGCGAGAACACCATCGCTTCGTTGAGATGATCTTTAAATCGATGATGCTCGGTACTCGCCCAATTCATAACAAGCTTGACATCTTCAGCCATTAACCCGGCATAAATACCTGCCGGGTAAATAAAAAAACAATAAACACCTACTTATGATAGGGATGATTCCGAACGATAGTCCAGGCACGGTAAATTTGCTCAATGATTACCAGCCGAACCAGAGGATGGGGCAACGTAAGGGCCGACAGAGACAACAATTCATCAGCTCTGTCTTTACATTCCGAGGACAAGCCATCCGGACCACCGATGACTAAGTCTATATCAGTCCCCCGCATTTGCCATGCTTGGAGCTTGTCCGCCAATGCTCGCGTCGACAGCGATTTTCCGCCCACATCCAAGGCCACCACGTGCGCCCCCTTGGACAACGCGGCCATTATTTGCGTTCCCTCTCGAGCTTTAATCCGGTCCACGTTGACGGCCTTCGATCGGTTGGCGAGGGGCAGTTCAACGAGCCTGGGGGTATGCTCCCGGGGAAGTCTTCTGGCGTATTCGTTGTAGCCCTCGGTAACCCAGCCAGGCATTTTGCCGCCGACACTAATTATTGAAAGCTTCACGGTCGCTCAGCACTCGGCCTTGTGCAACGTTATCTGGGGGCAGCAGACTAGGAATTTTTTTTTCTACCCGCGGGCTCCATGGACCATAACTTTTCCAATTCATAAAAATCGCGAGTGGTCGACAGCATGACGTGCAACACTGTATCTCCGTAATCCACCAACACCCATTCACCGGCATCCAGCCCCTCAACCCCGATCGGCCGCATACCCGCTTTCTTGGCCTCACTAATCACATGCTCAGCCAAAGATTTCACGTGGCGGTTGGAGGTGCCGGTGGCAATCACCAGGGCATCCATAACATCACTGAGCGAGGTAACATCGAGCACTTTAATTTCCTGCCCCTTTAAATCCTCCAATGCCGTTTGAATTATCAGATTAACGTTTGCTGTCATTGCTTTCTCTCTAAAGCCTGTTGCCGAATGGTGGATTTCGCGGCGCGGCAATTTGCGTAGAGCTGCTTCTGTTCGATATATTCGCTCACCGCCGCCGGTACCAAGCGCCGGATGCTCTGTTTATTTGCCGCCATTTCGCGTATCGATTGCGAGGCCAATTCGATTTCCTCCGCTTCCAGAAAAACTATCCGGCCGCAATGGTGAAAAGCGATCTGATCCGCACTCACCCGATGCTGTTGCAGGTAACTCAACAGGCATTGGTGCGATTCCTTAAGACCAGCCTCCTGCACAACCCCGGGTCGTCCTGCGACCACCAAGTTCACAACGTCGAGAATATCCCGCCAACGGTGCCAGCCGGTGAAGTTGAGCCAGGCGTCCCAACCGATCAGAAAACATAATGAAACCGCGTCGGAGCGCTCGCGGCGAATCTCGCGTACCGTATCATAAGTGTAGGAAATCTTATCGCGCCGCATTTCGCGCTCATCGATTTCAACGCCAGGCAAAGGCGCCAGCGCCAACCGCAACATGGCGAGGCGATCGCGGTTGGCGACGCTGGGCGGGTGTTTATGAGGGGGAATACGGCTGGGAATAACGTGCACAGACTCAGGATGCAGTCGCCGCATCACATTGTGAATGGCCACCAGATGCCCGTTATGTACGGGATCAAAACTTCCACCATACAAAACAATTACTGGCAATGTGATCAACCTAATACCTGACCATTGCCCAAAACCACCCACTTTTGCGATGTCAGCCCTTCCAAGCCCACAGGGCCCCGGGCATGCACTTTGTCTGTCGAGATGCCGATTTCCGCCCCAAGCCCGTATTGAAAACCGTCGGCAAAGCGCGTTGAGGCATTTACCATCACCGAACTGGAATCGACTTCCGCCAGGAAGCGGCGCGCCAGCGAATAGTCTTCCGTCACGATGCTGTCCGTGTGCTTTGACCCGTGATCATTGATGTGCAAAATCGCTTCATCGATACCCGCGACGACTTTTATCGCCAAAATCGGGGCCAGATATTCGGTATCCCAATCTGCCGCTGTCGCCTGCTTCGCCGCTATCAATTTGCAGGTCTTGTCACACCCGCGCAGTTCGACATCCTTCTGCGCGTATGCCGCCGCCAAGCGCGGGAGTATGGTCGCCGCCACCGATTCCGCCACCAGCAGCGTCTCCATCGCATTACACACGCCGTAACGATGCGTCTTGCTGTTAACGGCGATAGCGAAGGCTTTCTCAAGATCCGCCCGGTCGTCAACATAAACGTGGCAGATGCCGTCCAAATGTTTGATCACACTGACTTTGGCGTTATTGGCGATGCGCTCTATAAGGCCCTTGCCACCGCGAGGGACGATAACGTCGACATATTGCGGCATCGCAATCAATTCACCCACGGCGTCACGATCAGTGGTCTCCACCACCTGCACGGCGTTTTCCGACAGGCCGGCGTTGCCTAAACCGAGACGTATGGCATCGGCAATCGCCTGATTGGAGTGAATAGCCTCGCTGCCACCACGCAAGATCGCCGCGTTGCCGGACTTCAGGCAGAGACTTGCCGCATCGACTGTGACGTTGGGACGGGACTCATAGATGATGCCGATCACTCCAAGCGGTACGCGCATTTTACCCACCTGAATACCTGAAGGGCGGTATTTCAGATCGGTGATTTCACCGCACGGATCCGGCAGCTGCGCGACCTGCTGCAGGCCCTCAATCATACTATCGATCCGTGGCGCGGTGAGCTCGAGACGGTCGAGCAAAGCAACCTGCAGCCCATTTCCCCGGCCCGCCTCAAGATCGAGGAGGTTTGCGCGAACGATCTCTTGACGAGCGCTGGCGAGCGCATCGGCGATCGCCACCAGGGCCAGGTTTTTGGCCTCCGTATCGGCGGCGAGCATCAGGCGCGAAGCTTGCCGGGCCCGTTGACCGAGAGTTGCCATGTATTCTCTAATACTCATATTTCAGGTGGCGTAATAGGTTAGCTGGTAAAAAATTGGCTTGTCCACACAGAGGATCAACGTCGCCAAAACTGCCGGCTATTATACATGCTATTAATCCGGCGGCAGTATTTGCCGGATTAACCGCCTCACATGGATGTGAGGCCATGGGCGGTTAGGCTCATGCGAGCCCTTAACAATCCACGCTTTCCGCGCAGAGCCGCCGATTTTTAAGGGCGACGTCGAAATAGATCAGGACGATCTATCTCGACACCAGGTTAATAGCGTAGATTTCTCACTGGTCGTCGCCGCAGCCCAGGGATTCGGCGAATTGGATCCGCTTGTCGATCGGCCAGCGCTCGGGATGGCTGACAGCTTCAATTTTCCTCAGGCGCGGCAGTAAACCGGCGTTGTTGGCCAGTTGAATGGATAAGCCGGGCCGCGCATTCAGTTCCAACAGCATGGGGCCAAGATTGCGGTCGATCACCAAATCCACCCCCAGATAACCAAGACCGGTCATGTCGGCACAGGAGCAAGCCAGATGCATCAGTTGTTGCCAGTGCGGCAACACCAGCGCGAACAAATCTTGCCCGGTATCGGGATGGCGCTGAATCGGCAGGTCATTTTTCACCGCGTTGACCGCCCGCCCACTGGTGATATCTATCCCCACGCCGATGGCACCCTGGTGCAGGTTAGCCTTGCCCTTGGAGTCGGAGCAGGAGAGGCGCATCATCGCCATCACCGGGATGCCGCGAAACACAATTACCCGGATATCCGGCACGCCCTCGTAGGAGAAGTTAGCCAGGCTGGCTTCCACTTCGATACAGTCTTCAATCATGGCGACGTCTGTGGCGCCGCCCAGGGAAAAAAGCCCGGCCAGAATATTGGAAACGTGCCGCTGCAGCTCCGCTGCGTGAAAGTGCTGACCGCTGCTGCGGTAGAACCTACCCCCCTCAACCCTGGACACCACGAGAATACCCTTGCCACCCGAGCCCTTCGCCGGCTTAATGCAAAAAGATCGACGACCGGAGACCAGCGCCGCGATGTTTCTCACCGCGTGCTGGCTGTCGACCACGGCCACCAGGGCGGGGACCGCTACCCCCCTATCCATCGCCAGGCGCTTGGTTTTTAGTTTATCGTCGACCAGTGGAAACAGAGACCGCTCATTGTAGCGGCCGATGTAGGCGATGTTGCGCCGGTTCATTCCCATCACACCATGCGACGCAAGGCGAAAAAATTGTCCAATCATGCAATATTATGTTAAGGAGTACTAGTGTTATCCGAATCATTCGCGCAGCGCACTCTACTGGATCGAGCTTTCGCGGCGCAAGCCGGGGGCGACTCGTTCATCGCGCTATTTGGCGAAGAATGGACCGAAACGCCTGAATTCGAGCAGACGGTAACCGGTATAGCTGCCCAGGAGCAGCACCAGCGCCATGAACACCAACTGCAAGCCCAGAAAATTGAAGGTCAGGTGACGCACCACCTCGTTGGTCATGCAGACATAGCTGACAAGGGCCACGATCAGCGACCCACCGGCCTGGATAAGCACCTCTTGCGGCCCTTCCTCCTCCCACAATATTGACATGCGCTCAATTGTCCAGCTGAGGATCACCATGGGGAAAAAGGTGATTTTCAAGCCCTCACTCAAACCGAGTTGGTAAGCGATCACTGACAGAGCCGCAATCAATATGATAACCGAGATGATCACCGCCGAAATCCTCGCCACCAGCAATAGATTCAGGTGTGAGAGATAGCTGCGTATTACCAGGCCCGTGCTCACGATCAGCACAAAGCCGATGACACCCGTGATCAAGGTGGTCTGAATGAAGGACATCGCGATCAGCACCGGCATAAATGTGCCCGAGGTCCGCAAACCGATGAAAATCCGCAAAAACACCACCACAAGAACGCCGACCGGAATCAGCAAAATCCCTTTAAAGAGGGCTTGCTCCTCAAGGGGCAGACTGTGGATGGAAAAATCCAGAATGGAAGGATCTCGCCCGACGCCACTGGCCTGCGCCTCGCTCAGCGGAACGTCTTGCTCGATCATCGAGAATGTCACTGCGGTATTGCTGCCGCCGATCAAATCGATTAGGGGAAGCGAATGGTATTCCCACAGCAAGAGTGATTGCGGTTGGCGCAATTTTCCCGATTGTGGATTGAAAATCTGATAGCCGTCATCGCCACGCTCACCACCAAACACCTGCAAAAAGCTTACCAGCCGCTGTCGGCGGCGGCCATCTTCCAGGTTTAAACCCAACACTTCCCGCGCCGGCACACCGGCGGACCGCAATAGCGTCACCAGCCAGGAGATTCTCGCCTGATCCTGAGCCAGAAACTCGGCGCTTTCCACCTCGGTATTAAATTCACGGATTAATTCGACGGTCAGACTGTAGGCGTCGGCAGAGCGCTTCAGGGCCTGGTCGAGCAAGGTTCCTGCGGCGGTGGCATGGGGCCCGTCACCTAGAGGGCGGAGCGCTATCTGCGGCAACGAGAAGGTGCCTTTCTGCCCCTGTTTATCGTCTACTAGCATGTCGACGCGATAGTAGAGAATTTGCGGTCCATCAGCTTCGCGAATAGTCCATTGCACTTTGCGCCCCAGCGCTTCTTCCACAAAGGTCAGACCATAGCCCGCGCTGGCGGTATGCTCCTCCAGGCGCCGAAACCCCTGCTGGGTATCGGGCACCGCCAACGAGACCTTGACCGGCTGATTTTGCGCCTGGAATTCAATCTTGGCCTCAATGGACCAAATCTGCTGTTTTTCCCCCGGCAACCAGGGGACATCAAAGGCCTCGTGCCGGTAGTAGCTGAGCAGAACACCGCACGCCATAAGCACCAAGACAAAAAAGTAAAAGGGCTTGCGACTGAATTTCACTGAATTAGCGATTTATCTGAGCAGTGAGCTTCGGATCTCTGCGGCGGGTAAATTTTCTGGCGACATCAACTACCGCGATGTCTTGTAAAAAATTGCGCCCGAGCAGTACCGGGTAGAGCATCTCGTTGCGATCTGACAGGGTGAATTCGGTTTCCTCCACAATTTCACCCAAACGCACGGAAAGTTTGATCACCGGTCGGCGTTCAAGCTCATCGACGGAGGCCTGGCGTATCCGCACATGGCGCTCCACAGGCGCTTCCATGACAATGGACCGACCATTCAGCAGCACCTCAAAACGCACCCATCGATCACCGTTGCGTTCAAATTTTTGGATTTTAGTGGCGCTCAGGGATGAGGATTTCGCACCGGTATCCACCCGTGCTTTCATATATTCATTGGCACCACCGAGCCAAACATATTCCACTCGTCCCAATATGGCTTTGCCGGCGAGCTTGCGGGGCTCGCTTTTGGCAGTGCTGGCAATATCGGCGGTCGTCGAGGCGGTGCTGTCGGCAGAGGGTTTCACTTCGGCGCGACTGGCAACTTCGGATACGTGCCGGCCAATGACACCGACCTGGGATTGCAGCCGCTCAAGATTGGACAACATGGCTTCCTGCGACTGCGATAGCTGATCGAGACGCGTGGCATGTTGCGCCAGAATGGCCTGTTGATGTTGCAATAAACTATGATTCTCGGCGATCACGCCCACACCTTTGTGTTGCGGCAAGCTGCACGCCGTCAACGCAAAGACCCATGGACCTAGTATGAATAGTGCTCTCATCAATTAATCACACCCAGAACAATCCGATGTGCCGCAAAGGCAAACTCCAAATAACGATGGCCATGATAGCAAGCAGAAGTCATTTTTTTGCGAATAACAACACAAGATACGCGTAAACCTCTGACTATTAACCCGGCATGCCGGGTTAATTAGGGCCATCCAGAAACGCGCATCGTGCACTTTTTCCGGGAGTCACAAAACCAACAACTTGTGCTATTGATTTTGGGCGCCACATTCCCGTAGCGATTATGACGCACTTCACCACATCCGCCACTCCCGCAAGCACTATCATGCTGGCCTTTACAAAGGAGCCCTGGATGCCCTTAGACGCAGTCATATTCGATCACGACGGAACCCTGGTGGATTCTGAACGATTTCACTTTCTGATTTGGCGTGACCTGTTGGCAGAATATGCGGTGGTCTTTACCGAAACCGAGTATATTCGATACTACAGCGGTATACCAACCATAGCCAACGCCGAGACCCTCACAGACGTCTACCAGCTGGAGATTAGGGCCCGGAATTTGGCGCGTGAAAAGGAAATCCGAACGCAGCGCTACTTCACCGACCACGGTACACTATTGATGCCCAACGTGGAAAGCTGCCTCGCCTCGTGCCGCGAGAAAAATCTCACGCTGGCCATTGCAACCGGCGCCAGCCGAGCGGAAATTGAACGCTCTTTGGGCCACCGCAAGCTCTTTTCGCTGTTTGCGGCCATTGCCACGGGTGACGAAGTGACAGCGGGTAAACCGGCGCCCGATATCTACCAACTGGCGATGCGGCGACTCGGGCTCCCGGCGGAACGATGCGTCGCCGTCGAAGATTCCCCCACCGGGGTGGCAGCCGCCAAAGCCGCCGGACTTTTTTGCATAGCGGTGCCAAATCACTACTCTACACATCAGTCGCTGGCGGCGGCAGACCGCATTGCAGCGGGTCTGGCGGAAGCGGCGGACATTATCGCGTCGCTGGCAGCAAAAGATTAATTCAGCCGTGGTTCAGCTAGCTGCCCTTAATCTGTTACCAAGATGCAGAGGAGAACCACTATGAACAGCCTGACCAGCAAGGCGCTTATCAGCGTCATCGCAGCCGCGCCGCTGCTCGCCAACGCCGAGCAACATCGTTTTTTTGACTACGCCAAGGTGCGCGAGGTCAAACCCACTTATCAAAGCGTCGCACACCGCATTCCGCAGGAAGACTGTTGGGTGGAGCGGGTGCGAACGGAACGTCACCCACGCAGCAATACCTCCGCCACCAGCACCCTCGTCGGCGGAGTTATCGGCGGCGCCATCGGTCACGCGGTCGGCCATGGCAAGGACAACAAGAAGATCGGCGCGGTGGTTGGCTCGATGCTCGGCCTGTCTATTGGCAGAGATATCGGCCGGCGCCAGCACCGCCACGGAGATTATCCGGAAGTTTTCTACGACGACGTAGAACGCTGCGAAACCAGCTACCGCACCGAAACCGAAGAACGCCTGACCGGCTATCGAGTGACCTACCAGTATCGCGGCGAAGTCTATACTACCCACATGGATGAACACCCCGGCCAGCGCATCAAAGTTGCCGTAAGCGTCAGGCCCGTCAAGGAGTACTGAGCGTGCAGGGCTTAGCGATCAATGAGAGATAGCGTAGAATACGGCACTCATTATTTCTGAGCTTGGCTTAGCGATGACTATGCGCACCTGTATACCGGCAATCCTCTACCTGGCAATCATAGCCCCAACTGTCGGCGCCGCCCCGCCAAGCCTCGCGTTTAACACCGCCTTTGGGGATAGATTTTTTGCCGTAGACCACAAAGGGGGCTCCGGCAAGAACCGCGCCGCGGCGCAAGCAAAAGCGCAATACGGTGGCAAGGTATTGAGCGTGAGTGAAGCGACACAAAATGGCCAGGTGGTTTACAAGGTTAAGCTTCTTCTCGACTCGGGCCGCATTAAAATTGTTAAGATCAGGGGCTGAGCGCCACTCGCGCTTTCACCACCAAGCAAGTGATTGAACATGCGAATACTCATTATTGAAGACGAAACTGCAATTCGGGAACAGCTCAGCGATTTTTTTTCCAAGCTGAATTTCGTTATCGATACCGCCGCCGATGGCAGAGAAGGGGCCTATTACGCCCTGGAATACGACTATGACATCGCGGTTATTGACATTGGCTTGCCGCACAAGGATGGCATCACCATTATCCGCGAGTTGCGGGAAGCTGGTAAAGCTTACCCAATACTGGTGCTGACCGCGCGCGGCAACTGGCAGGACAAGGTCAACGGACTCGAGGCCGGGGCCGACGACTACCTTGTCAAACCCTTTCACTCGGAAGAATTGCGCGCGCGCGCCAATGCGCTTATTCGCCGTTCCACCGGCAACGCTTCTCCGGTGCTGAATTTTGCGCCGATAAAAATTGACACTTCGGCAAAAAATGTCTCGGTTGACGAACGCATTATCGAGCTCACCAGCTATGAGTACAATACGCTCGAATATCTCGCCCTACACGCCGGCGAAGCAATCTCAAAAACAGAGTTAACGGAACACCTATACCACCAGGATTTTGAGCGCGACAGCAATGTGATTGAAGTTTTTGTCGGGCGTTTGCGCAAGAAGCTCGACCCCGACAACACCTTGAAGCCAATCAAAACCGTGCGCGGTCAGGGATATCGATTTGAAATAGACTATTAGTAACGGCCAAACATTGCTGCGCGCCAAATCTCTTGCCTGGCGAATTTTTTTCGCCTCCATCGCCTTAATGCCCGTGTTATTGGGCTTCAGTGCCTTTATGTTGGAACGGGCATTTCGGACGAGTCTGTACAGCGCGGAAAAGGAGTCACTGCTGGCACACACCTATTCCATGATGGCACTGGCCGAACCCGATGAAGGCTTTCTGTTATTGCCGGAAGAACTCACTGACTCACGGTTTAACGACCCTGCTTCGGGCCTGTACGCACAAGTTGTCGATGATGAATTCGGGCCGGTCTGGGAATCGATATCACTGGCGATTTCGCCGCTCGCCAACAAGGTGCCTTTCCTAAAAGTCGCGACCGGAAACTTTTACTTCAGCGTGACTCAGATCGATAAAGAGGTGTTTTTTATCTCCCGCTACAATACGGTGTGGGAAATCGACGAGCAGGATCGCGAATACCAGTTTACCGTGATACACTCGCAGGCTCAGCTACAACGAGAAATCCTCAACTACCGCAAGACACTGGCTGCCTGGCTGGGAGGGCTGGCACTATTATTAATTTTTCTGCAAACGGTGATTATCAGGTGGGGCTTGCTGCCGCTACAACGCCTGGCGACAGATATCAGACAGTTGGAAGCGGGCGTGATCAAAGCCCTAGATAAAAATTACCCCCAGGAAATCGTGCCGGTAACACAAAACATTAATCTGTTGCTAGATAGCGAGCAAAAACAGCGCAAGCGTTACAAAAACACCTTGAGTGACCTCGCTCACAGCCTAAAGACGCCACTTTCGGTCATTCGCAGCATCATGGAAAAACAGTTCCCCGCTGCGAATGAAAAACGCGGGTGGCAATTCGCCGTCGATGAACAGGTCGAACGGATGTCGAACATCATTAGCCACCAGTTGAATCGCGCCAGCACCTCCAAAGCATCTTTCCTTTCCCCTATTGAATTGCAAGGTTTATTTGAGCGCATCAGCGGCGCACTCACCAAGGTCTACCGCGGCAAGAACATCAAATTCTCGATACGGGCGGACAATTCCCTCAAGTATCCCGCCCAGGAGGACGACCTGATGGAAGTATTTGGCAACATGCTTGAAAATGCCTTCAAATACGGCAAATCAAAAGTTTGTGTAAGCGTAGAAAAAAACCACAACCAACTATTGATAAAAATTGAAGACGACGGCCCAGGCGTACCGGAAAAGCTGCGAACAGAAATACTGAAAAGAGGCTCTCGCCTTGACTCGAGCGCACCCGGCCAGGGTATTGGCCTCGCTGTTGCAGCCGATATTATCAGCGCTTACGACGGCGGCATCAGCGTCGAAACCTCACCGCTCGGCGGGGCCTGCTTTATCATTTTACTGCCATATTGACCCAAAAATGCTCGAATTCATCTCACACCCATTTGTGTCACTCATTCGTATATCTCAGTTCGTCGCCGCAGTCGTTATTTTTTTCTATGCCGCGTTAATGCCAGCGGATAATTCCCCGAGTGCTGTGCATCCATTTTTATTGCATTTGTTGGGCAATGCCTTACTGCTGGGCTCCACCTGGGTGGCGCTTGCCGGCAAGCACTCACTGACGAAAATTTTTGTCATCTGCGCCGGCCTGTCGGCAATGGCGGAGCTGGCCCAGAGCCTCACTTCCAGCCGCACCACCGATCCGATCGACTTCGTGGCTAACGGTTTAGGCCTATTGCTGACATATTACCTGTGCTGGTTTATCGAAAAATCGCTACCACCTGATCGGCCCGTGAAAAATCCGGACTAACAGGCCCTAGCAGGCTGCTAAGCCTTTGATTGTGCGAGAAAAGTAAAAATTGCACTTTTTACTTTTCGTAAGTTGAAAAAGGTTTAGTGATCAGTATCAGCTTGGGCAACAGCAATAAGGCTCCCATCAAGGCCGCAAACATTGCGAACCCGGTTAGCAGGCCGAAGTAAATTGTCGGAATAAATTCAGACAACACCATTATGGAAAAACCGAAAACAATAATGACCGAAGTATAGTACATCGCTCGCCCGATTGACCCGTGGGCACGGTGCATGGTCGCAACATAGTCGCCGTCTTTTTTTATCTCTTCCTTAAATCTATGAATATAGTGAATGGTGTCATCAACTCCGATACCCACTGTTATGGCGGCAACGGTAATCGTCATCATATCGAGTGGCAGCCCGATCAGACCCATAGTTCCAAGGATGGAGAGCGCGGCTAAAATGTTGGGCAAAATTGCCACGATGGCAACGGTAAGGGAGCGAAACAAGATAATGAACATCAATAGGATACCGAGGAAAACCGCTCCTAAGGTCACTATTTGTGAACTAAAAAGGCTCTGTAACATATTGTTGTAGAGCACCAGCAGGCCGGTGATGTTGAGTTGCTCCGCAATATACCCCTCGTTGTTCAGTATATGATTGCGAATTCTGTCGACCAGCTCTCTACGCTTTAAGTCAGGGTAAGAATCCTTGACACGCAAAGTGATGCGGGTCTCGCCGCTGCTGGCCGAGACAAAGGGGCTGATAAGCACGTCTTTAACTTCCGCCGAGAGGCCGCGCTCCATGACCGCCAGTTCAAAATCGTTCAAGCCACCGTTGATGTCCTTGCCGACTTTATACAAAATCGCCAGGGACTGGACTTTGCCCACTTCGGGCAGCGAATCCAAATAATCGTGGATCCTCTCAATGCGCTTCAAGCCCGCCACCGTCAGCCAGTGATTTCTTTTACTCGAATTTGCCTCGTCGTCTTGCGCGAAAGGGTCTTCCCCGGACTCGCCAAAGGGGTCTTCCTGATCGCCGTAATCACCGTCAGCAAAGGCATCATCTTCTGCTTCGAAATCCAGCGCCAACACTGACTCCTCACCGTCAGCCGTCAGGACAATATCGAGAGAAGTCGTGCCACCCAGGTTGTTATCGATGACCGACAGGCCCTGGTATATCTCCGTACTGTCGTGAAAATAATCAATGAAGCGGTTCTCCACCTGCAAGCGGGAAATGCCCAGCGCACTAAACGCGGCGATAATCACGCTAGCGACCAGCACCTTGCCACCGTGCTTTTCCACCACCGCGCTGAAATACAGTGTCAACGGCTTGGTATTGCCAAGGCCGCTGCCCGGATTTTTATTTTGTTGCACTCTCTCTCTGGGCAATAGCATCAAACTGGCGGGCATCAATAAAAACGCCAGCACCAGCGCAAGCACGAGGCCAATCGTCATCATCCAGCCAAAATCAATCACCGGTCGGATATCACTGACAACCAGGGAGGCAAAGGCGACGATGGTGGTGAGCGCCGTGTAAAAACACGGCCGGGCCATAAACTTTACCGTAGCGCTAACCAATTGCTGCTGCGTCCACTCGGGGTATTGCGCCGCGTACTCGCGGTAACGCACCACCAAATGAATGATGATAGCCAGCGAAATAATCAACAGCAAGGCGACAAAATTGGATGAAATTACCGTCAGGCGCCAATCGAGCCAGCTCACATAGCCGAGCATCATCAGTACCGCTACCAAACAGCTGGTCATGGGAATAACAACGAAACGCAGACTGCGAAAAATAAACGCCAGAATAACAATCATAAACATGACCACCGCGCCGCCAAACACCACCAGATCATTTTTAATAAAGGTGATCATGTCCGCGGTGATCATGGTAATGCCGCCGACAAAGATTTGCGCGCGGTCTCTGTAGTCGTCCACCACGGCGCGCACGCGCCCAACCCGCTCATGGTTGCGCGCTTCCGCCGCCGTGCGATAATCCAAAAACTCTTGGCTGACGCGCCTAAGCTGCAGCGCTTCCTCCGCGCTCAGGCCATGGGTATCCCTCAGATAACGCAAGCCGTCGCGTCTTTGCACCAGTTCAATATAGGTCGCGTCCACGGCGAGATTGAGCTGCAGGGCCGTTGTGCGCTCATCCGGACCGAGAATAAGTTCTTTGTAAATCGGCGAGTTTAAGAACTCGCGCCTGGCCATCTGCCGATCGACCCCGGGTGTCATCAGCGTGCGCGGCGATCTGACTATTTCACTGATACTTTGTTTAGGGCTATAAAGCAAAGGCACGTCGAGAATACTGTTAACGCTGACGACACCATCGATTTGGGCAAGATCATTTCTTAGTTCGGCAAGCAAGGCCAGGGACTGATCGGAAAACAAATCTTCCTTTGGCCTGAAAGTCACCACCAAAAAATCGCCGCTTTGATATTGCTTGCTCATCTGGCGGTAGTAATTTAAATCGGTATCGTGCTCTAAGGTCAGCGAATCGGCCGAAGCATCCAGCTTAAAACGTGGCAATCCGAGCGCCAGCGCCGCCGCCACCAATGCTATAAATACCAAAACAAGTTTCGGAGAGCCCGTAACTACCCGCACATAATGCTCAAAAAATAATCGCATGGTCACCCTTATTCGCCATCATTCACACTAACAGGCTGTTATTAACCCGGCATGCATTTATACCGGGTTAATAGCCTCACAGGGATGTGAGGTCATGCGTCGCCAGGCGCATGCAAACCGGGATGCCGGACCACCTTGAAAATCAAGGGTTTTCGCACAAAGCCGCTGATTTTCGAAAGGTGACATGCAAAACTATCAGGAAGATATATTTGCATGCCGGGTTAATAGAAAAGGCTTCCCGCCTTTTGCAACGGCCTGCCAACCCCTGACTCGCGGCACTGGCCCGCTAGGGTACCGGGTTTTACGCCATTTGACAGCCCCACAAGAAGCGATTTCCAGCACGCGGATTTTTACGCCGATAAAACCACCTTGCAGAGTCTGTCGCTTACCCTTTGCAGAGCTTATCGCTATACTGCGTTGTTTTAGCCAGCCGCATTCGACCGTATGTTAAAGCTTCAGTTCAAGGACAAAAGGCGCGAACCGTTTTGGGTCATGGAGAAAGCGTTCTCCATCGGTCACGCCGGCAAGAACCACCTCACCATCGAAGCCCCCTCGGTTTCCCGCCAGCATGCGCGGATTATGAACCAGGGCGATACTTTTCTATTAAAAGATCTCGGCAGTGAAAAAGGCACCTATGTCAACGGGCAGCGCATTACCCAAAAACAGATCGTCTGTGGCGACACGCTGACCATCGGCGAAGTGGAACTGGAGGTAATCGACCCCCTGCAAGACCACGACAATGATCGCCACTGGTCGCTTATCGCCGATTCCAGTTGGTTGACCGGTCAGGAGTTTCCTCTACGCGGCGAGCCCGACCAAGTGCTGACCATTGGCCGCAGCTCGCAGTGTGACATCGTCTTCCCCGGCACGCATTTGTCGCGTCTACATGCTCAAATCACCATTAACTATTCGTCGCTTACGATCGAAGATATGGGGTCTGCCAACGGAACTTTTGTCAACGATAAGAAAATTACCAGCGCCCAACTCTATCCCGGTGATCGCCTGCGGCTCGATGTTTACAGTTTTCGCGTGTTCGGACCGGGCATCGAACTGCCGAAGTCGGCCACTACCTCCATGGAGGCCATTACCGATTTCGAGGATTTTGAACAAAGCCTGAATGCGCAGCGCTGGAGGTCGAAGTCCACTTCGCCGGGCAACCGCGAGGAACTGAACTTATACAAGAAGCACTATCGCCAGACCGTATTCGCCGGACTGGTCGCCGCCGGGGTGTTGGGGCTTGTCGCCTATGTCGTTCTGGGCGTGTTGGGCGTGCTGAAATAGCGCCTCTCACTCGCCCCAACGCGGGAGCAGACGCTGTTCCAACCCAAGCTGGTCGAGCATGCGCGCCACCATAAAATCCACCAAGTCATCCACCGACTGAGGTGCCTGATAGAACCCCGGGCTGGCGGGCATGATCACGGCCCCCATTTGTGAGAGCGCAAGCATATTTTGCAGATGAATACTGGAAACCGGCGTCTCTCTTGGCACCAGGATAAGTTGTCGGCGCTCCTTCAGCGCGACGTCGGCGGCGCGCTCGATCAAATTATTGCTAGCGCCGTGAGCGATGGCGGAGATTGTTCCGCCACTGGCCGGACAGATAATCATGCTGGAAGGCGACGCCGATCCCGAGGCCACCGGCGCGAACCAGTCGAGTTTGTCAAACATGTGCAATTGTTCGCGGCTGGTCGCGGCGTATTGGGTGAAAAAATCCCATTGCCGTTCAAAATCTTCCGGTACCGAGAGCGCCGTTTCCGTGTTAATCACCACTCTCGCCGCAGGCGACAACAGCAAATAGACACGACAATTTGCCGCCACCAGGTGCACCAACAGACGCAAGGCGTAGTGCGCGCCCGACGCGCCGGTAATTGCCAGAGTAACGGTCTTTTTCCAGGGCATGCTCAAGCCTTGTTCTCAAGGGCTGCCAGCAGGCGTTGGTGAATGCCCTCAAAACCACCGTTGCTCATGATAACGATATGGGTCGGGCGGTCCACCTTGCGCTCAGCAACACCTGCGATAATCGCTTCCGTCGAGGCCAGTACTTTGGACAAGCGCAGCTTTGAGTGGCCGACGCTTTCGGCGCAATAATCCAAGTACCGCTCGGGCGACCAGGCAAGAGAATCGCTGTAATACCAATACACCTGGTCGGCGGCCTGCACACTCGGCAGCAGAACTTCCCGGTGTACCCCCCGTCGCATGGTGTTAGAGCGCGGCTCGATGATGGCAATGATGCGCTCCTCCCCCACTTTACTGCGCAAACCATCCAGTGTGCTGGCGATCGCCGTGGGATGGTGGGCGAAGTCATCATACACCTTGCAAAGGCCAACTTCTCCCAGTAATTCCATTCGGCGTTTTACGCCTCTGAAGTGACCCAGAGCCTCGCAAGCAAGAGCGGGGTCGACTCCCACATGGCGCGCCGCGGCGATAGCGGCAACGGCGTTGTGAATATTGTGGCCTCCCACCAAATCCCAGCGCACGCGGCCCGCCCGATCACCGCGCAGGCACACCTCAAATTGACCGTCCCCGGAATCGTGGTTTTGCGACCGCCAATCGCCGCCTTCGCCCAACGTCTGCACCTCAGACCAACAGCCGCGCTGCAGTACCTCGTCAATCGCGGGTTCCGCAGCGCGAATAATGAGCCCCTGACCGGGCACGGTGCGAATAAGATGATGGAATTGCGTTTGAATTGCGTGTAAATCAGGAAAAATATCGGCGTGATCGAATTCCAGATTATTGATCACCAGGGTGCGCGGGCGGTAGTGCAGAAACTTGGAGCGCTTATCAAAAAACGCGGTATCGTATTCATCCGCTTCAATCACGAAGAAGTCCGTCTCACCCAAGCGGGCAGAGCGCTCGAAATTGGCCGGCACTCCACCGATCAGATAGCCCGGCGCCATGCCGGCATATTCCATTATCCAGGCCAGCATGGTGGCAGTGGTGGTTTTGCCATGCGTACCCGCGACCGCCAGCACCCAACGACGGCGCAAAATATGTTCTGCCATCCATTGTGGGCCAGAAATATAAGGAATATGGCTGTTGAGCACCGCCTCCATCAGCGGATTGCCGCGGCTGACCACATTGCCAACCACAATCATATCGGGCGCCAGGCGCAGTTGCCCAGGGTCGAAGCCCTCGATTATTTCGATACCCGCGGAGGCCAGCTGGGTGCTCATCGGCGGATAGACTTTGGCGTCCGTGCCCGTCACCCGATGCCCGGAGTCCTTTGCCAGCTGCGCGAGGGAGCCCATGAATGTGCCGCCAATACCAAGAATGTGGATATGCATGCGTTTTTCTGCAGTCTGCCAAATCGAGACAGCTTAGCGCACTGTGCGAAAATTGAAAGCCCCGTCATCGCCGATCTTAATCGAGTTTACGGGGTTCGATAATGACGAAATGCGCGCCACCTCTCAATTTTTCACGGCTGCCTGTCAATGCGCAAAAAAACCCTAACAGTCTCTCGAAATTCGCGCTAACATCAAAACCCAAATAAACGTTAACCTGGTCGCAACGATTATTTTTTATTCGCATGGACACCGACTTCCATACCAACGCAATTATCCCGAGCGCCCACAATCCGCCTGCAGCGCAGACAAAGGGCGGGGCCACGACCGTAGACACGGTGCGCGGGCCGCAGCCGCAACCTGAGTCCGCGGCCAACAACAGCGCGCCCGCCAGTGATCCGCCATTTAGTGCCACAGAAGCCATCAGCGCGAGCGGGCACTTCCTCCACAGTCAAATATTCACCAACAATGGCAGCACGCTATCGCGGGAGCAGGACGGCAACAGCACCGCCACCACGCCGTTGCGACCTCTTGTGATTGAGCACTCCCCTTCCCCCGCCGTCAAAGTATTTTTGGATGTCGCCAAGCCACGGGGCAATTTTCGCCTCATAGATATCTACGTTTGACGCAAATCTTTCCTCATCGATGGCGTAATTGGTTATCATGAACGTAACGCATAAACATTTGTCGTACAACGTATAATTTTCGACCATTAGGGAAACACAATGCCAAAAATATCAGCGATAGCGCTGTTTGCTTTATGTTTTTTTGCGAGCGTTTCCAGAGCGGAGACTCTGTACGAAATCTATCGACAAGCACTAGTAAACGACCACGCCTATAAATCTCAACGCGCCGCCTATGAGGCGGGCCTGGAAGAAAAAAACATCGGCCGCGCAAATCTGTTACCACAAATTAGCGGTGACTACACCTGGGCGGACCTCGACACCGACACCGAGGGATTCAATCCGGGCATCGACCCCGAAACCGGCTTACCCATCGGCAACACCGCGTCCAACGTGCAAGACACCACCAGCGGTTACTCAGTTGAGTTGACCCAGCCGCTAATCGACCTCGCCGCCTGGCACTCCTATAAAAGAGGCGCGCTGGACAGCAAGGTCGCGCTGGCGCAGTTTAACGCCGACTCGCAGGATTTGATTATCCGCACCGCGGAAGCCTATCTGAACGTCTTGCGCACGGTAGACAACTTCGAAACCGCAAAAGCGGAGGAGAATGCCAATTCTCATCAACTGGAGCAGACAAAAAAACGCTTTGAAGTGGGCCTGACCGCCATTACCGAAGTTCACGAGGCACAGGCAGCCTACGACAATGCCCGGGCCCGCCGCCTGCTGCAAGAGGGTAATGTCGGCATTGTCTTCGAGGCGTTGGAAGTGCTTACCGGCCAATCCTACGCTTACATCGCGCCGCTCAAAGAGGACTTTCCCATTGTTCCGCCAACACCGGCAGAGCGTGAAGAATGGGTCAAATTTTCCGTGCAAAATAATTTCAGCCTGGCGGCCACCTCACTGGCCGCTGAATCCGCGCGGCAAACGGCAAACCAATTCCGCGCCGCCCATTACCCCACCATTTATGCCGGCGCCTCCTACTCGGACAGAACTACCGATTCCACCAATAATGGCTTCGACTCCGAACTGGACCGCGAACAGCAGGCGATATCCGTCACGCTAAACGTTCCGATTTTTAGCGGTGGCGGCACTTCAGCGCGCCGTCGGCAAGCCGCCAAACTCTATCTGGAGGCGAAAGAAAGGTATCTGCAGGCGCAAAGAGACACCATTCAAAACGCCCGTTCTCTCCACCTGTCTGTGGTCACCGATGTCGCCACAGTGATGGCACGGCGGCAGGCCATCACCTCCAACCAAAGCGCCGTGGAGGCGACACAGGCCGGCTACGAGGTGGGCACCCGCGACCTGGTCGATGTACTGGTCGCGCAGCGCTCCCTGTACCAGGCGCGCAACAATTATGCGGATACGCTTTACATCTATATTTTGAATACACTGCTGCTCAAGGAAGTCGCCGGCCTGCTGACGGAAAAAGATATCGTTGAACTCGATCGCTGGCTCGACACCTCGAAAAGGGTCTCAAGGAAAACGCAGTAATCTCTGCAAACCCGCTGAGAAATGCGGCCAGCGGTTCATGCCGGTGTCGGTCGCCGATCCGGTTTTCTCTGGCCGGCGCCCAATTCGACAATCCCCTTGCAAGACCCCGGGAGGAATTAAGTCAATATTAAGCCTAAACGCGCCTTGACCCGGAATAACATCGAGATTACGGTGGCGCATCGAGTCTTTATGTCAGCGTCGCGCCTGTGGGGGCATTGAGCGCGCCGCATGGATCACTCGCACTTTTAGTTATGAAATTTCGGCACCAACCGAAATTGGTTCCCATGAAAAACAATAATCAACAACCCTGGTGGAAGGGTGCGGTCATCTATCAAATCTACCCGCGCAGTTTTTGCGACAGCAACGGCGATGGCATCGGCGATCTTCCCGGCATAAACCGCAAACTTGATTACATTGCGGGTCTGGGCGTCGACGCAATCTGGATCTCGCCTTTTTTTACTTCGCCAATGGCGGATTTTGGCTATGACATCTCCGACTATCGCGCCGTCGACCCCATATTCGGTACGATCGAGGATTTCAAGATATTGCTGAGCAACGCGCATGCGCTTGGCCTAAAAGTCATTATCGACCAGGTGCTGAGCCACACATCGGAACAACACCCGTGGTTTGCCGAAAGCAGCGCCGATCGCACCAACGCCAAGGCCGATTGGTATGTGTGGGCAAATCCCAATGCCGATGGCAGTCCGCCAAACAACTGGCTATCAGTATTTGGCGGCAGCGCCTGGCAGTGGCATCCAACGCGCGAACAATATTACCTGCACAATTTTCTTGCCGCTCAGCCCGATTTAAATTTTCACTGCGCAGCGGCGCGTGAAGCGCAATTGAGTAATGTTAAATTCTGGCTGGATCTGGGAGTCGACGGGCTCAGACTGGATGTTGTCAATTTTTACTATCACGATCGACAGTTGCGGCCCAACCCAGCAAGCACGGCGTCCACATCGTCTAAAGTCGGCATTTCGAAAAAAAACCCCTATACCATGCAGGACCACGTCTATGACATTGACCAGCCTGAAAACCTGGCGTTTGTGCGACAATTGCGCGAGCTGTTGAATCGTTACCCGGCGACCACCTCGATCGGGGAGATAGTCGCAGACCGACCATCACAGGTCATGACCGACTACACATCCGGCGACGACAAACTTCATATGGCCTACACTTTCGACCTGCTGGGGGAGGAATCCACCCCCCAGTATATTCATGCTGTTGCGCAACAATGTAGTCCGTTGGCAAACGCCGGGCGCGTATGTTGGACGCTGGGAAACCACGATGTCCAGCGCGTCGCAACGCGCTGGGGCAAAGGCCGCGACCGCTTAAAATTCAGTAAAATTGCCGCGGCGATGCTTTTTTCCCTGCCCGGCAGCGCATGCGTTTATCAGGGAGATGAGCTCGGGCTTACGGAAGCCGAAATAGCCTTCGAGGATATCGTGGATCCCTATGGCAAGGCATTTTGGCCAGACTACAAAGGGCGCGACGGTTGCCGCACACCCATGGTTTGGAACGCGACCAAAACCGCCGGTTTTTCCACGGCAAAAGCCTGGCTGCCTGTTGCCCCCGCGCATTTACCGCTCTGTGTCGAGAAACAGGAGTCCGACCCGAACAGCATGCTGAACTTTTTCTGCGCCTTTCTTCGGTGGCGCAAAACAATACCTGAATTGGTTAATGGCGAAATCACTTTGCTGCAACCGCAAAATGGCGTGCTGGCGTGGCTGCGCAAATCGCCAAAGAAAACAATTCTAGCGGCATTCAACCTAAGCGATAAGGCGGCGCAATATCCAGTGGATATCGACCAGATCGAACGGATTGATGCGCCGACATTTACCGGTAACAGCGATGGCAAGGTCATCGAACTCGCTCCCTTCGATGCTTTTTTTGCACAAGCTTCGGAAGAGGCCATAAAAATTAATATGAGCAACTAATCGCAGTTGTTGCTCACCCCAAAAAACAATAACGAACACAAGGGGCTCTCGCCTCGACCATGCTAAAATCCAAGATTACTCTTAAACAAGTCGCACAAAAGATCGGCGTTTCCACCGCGACCATTTCCAACGCCTACAATCGGCCTGACCAATTATCCGCCAAGTTGCGCTCCCACATATTACAGGAATGCGAGACGCTGGGTTACTTTGGGCCCAATGCCGCCGCGCGCAGTTTGCGCACCGGCAGAACAAATATTATTGGCATAATCCTTTCAAATTATTTAAGCTACAGCTTCTCAGACCCGGTGGCGCATCAGTTTTTGCAGGGACTGGCGGAAATCTTTGAACCGAGGGCATACAGTTTATTAGTGATACCCTCTCGTGAACACATGAAACAAATTCAGGGAATAGATTCGTACGTCGAAGGGTTTATAGTATACGGCCCACCAGAGGCGCATAAACTGGACATTCTGGTTAAACAAAATAAGTCGCTAATTGCCGTGGACTTTAGCATTGAGGGCTACCCGTCAATTAACATCGAAAACTACCAGGCAGCAAAGAAATGCGCTAAACACGCCTTGCGCCACGGGGCCGGCCCGGTCGCCATACTTGGGTTGAGAATTATTGCCGCGGACAGCGTGCGCAGAGTTGGCGATGATGAATTTTTTTACGAAAAGTCAATCGTCACCATTCCCCGCTTGCGGGGGTTTTTAGATGCGGCAAAAGAGAGCAACATGGACATACCAGGGAAAAGTATCATCCACGTCCCCGATAACACTCACGAACTCGGCTATCAGGCAGCTCATCAAGCGTTGATATCCGCGCCAACACCAAAAACCTTGCTGTGCATGAGCGATCGCATTGCCCTGGCGGCCATACGCGCCGCGCGAGATCTGAAGTTACGCGTCCCGCAAGATGTTCTGATCACCGGCTTTGACGACATTCCAGAATCGCAAAATCAACACCCATCCCTCACGACGGTAAGACAGTTCAGTAGCGCAAAAGGACGCACCGCAGCAGAAATGTTCTTGGGACTGAGGGAAAAAGCGGATGTGATACTTCCCACCGAGTTAATGATTCGCGAAAGTTGTCCGTAAGCAAAGATTATTATGTTTCTATTTCTTTATAAATAATAATAATAATTTTTCTGGTTCTACATATTTTGTTTCTTCAGGAGGTGCCGCGAATAAAAATTAAGAGGAAATTAAGAAAAATTTGATATTTAAAACGCCGACATTTTTAGGTAACTTGTGCCGGCTTAATCGTTTTAGCAAATCCACTCGATCAAGGTTTGCTGAGAGTTTGAATAATAATAAGCCCACTATAGAGAGGGGGAACTATGTTAGCTGACGTTAAATTTCGTATGATGTGTGCCAGCACCCTGCTGGCGCTTCCACTCATGTCCACTTCCACCGCCCATGCGCAAACACAGCAAGTTGAGGAAGAAATTATCGTAACGGGCATCCGCGGCAGTCTGCAAAATGCCGCCGGCATAAAAGAAAATGCTTCCAGCATCGTCGACGGTATATCCGCCGAGGAGCTGGGTAAATTTCCCGATGGCAACGTGGCCGAATCCCTGCAGCGCGTGCCCGGCGTCGCCATCGCGCGGGGGCGCGGCGGCGACGGCCGTTTCGTCACGGTGCGCGGCCTCGGCCAAGAGTTCAATGCCGTCACCTACAACGGCCGCCTGCTGGCGACCGAAAATCTGGGCCGGGAATTCAGTTTCGACAATATCGCCTCGGAACTGGTCTCGCGCGCGGAAGTCTACAAATCGTCGGAAGCGCGTCTGGGCGACGGTAGCATCGGCGGCCGCATCAATATTGTCTCCGCCAAACCGTTTGACAACGACGGCTTCAACGCGGCGTTTTCCGCCTCCGGCAGCTACGATACTCTGATTGAAGACGAAGGCTTCAAGGCTTCCGGCCTCGTTAGCAACACCTTTAGCGATTCCTTCGGCGTGTTGTTTTCCGTTAACTACATGCAGCGGGACTTCCGTGTGGATGTCGCCGAGAGCATCGATACCTTCCAGATCGATGTCTACGACGTGCCCGACGGCAGCGGCGGCTTTGAACGTCGCGCCTACGGCAACCCGGCGGATGCGCCCATGGGCTCGGAATTGGTTCGCGGCGACGCGCGCTACACCTCCATGTCCTTTTCCTCCACCACTGAAGAGCGCGAGCGCCTCGGCGGCACCCTGGCCTTCCAGTTCCGTCCTTCCGAGGAACTGGACATGACCCTGGACCTGTTATACACCCAGTTCGAGAGCCCCGGGCAACAGCACGCGGCGGCATTTTATCCCTGTCCCGCCTGTGTCGGCACCAGCATGCGCGATGTGGTGCTGGCCGACAACGGCATTATCGAGGGCTTCACCTGGGATCAGAACCAGGAATACAACTCCCGCTTTCAGGACGTCGACACCGAGACCCTGCAAATCGGCTTTAACGCCGACTGGCAAGTCAGTGACAACCTGAACTTGGTCGGCGATCTGGCCTGGTCCCGCGCCGAAGGCGTGCGCGATAATATCGGCTCGGGCTCGGGCGGCGGGTCTTTCTATGTCATCGGTTCACCGGAAATCGCCGTTAATACCTACACCTACACGGGCCAGGAAGTCCCCGACCTGACCTCCTTGACCACCGGCTACGATCCCGCCACCGGCACCCAGATTCCCTTTGGTTCCGGTCCCCTGCTGACTCAGGAAGAGATTGCCCAAGGCGATAACCGCCGATTGTTTGGCGGCCACTTCACCCGCGACTCCACCAACGACATCGAAGACACGGTGCTGTCCTTGAAAATCGATGGGGAGTGGCAGTTCGGCGATGAAAACTCGCTGCTGTTCGGCGCCGAGTATGTCGACCGCAACAAGGTCAATGATTTTGGCAACAACCGCGACCGCTGGTGTAATTATTTCTGCGCCTACGGCTACAATCTGCGCGGGCTCGACGCCGCCGCCTTCGACGCCATGTTCGTCGAGTTTCCGGCCGACGATTTCCTCAGCGACGCCGGCGCCAATACGCCGGACAACTTCCTCGCCTTCACGCGCGATGGTCTGCGCGATTTATACGCCGCGGGCGCGATCCAGGGCGACCCGATTCTCGACGGCGAGGGCCGCCCCACCACCGGTCCCGGCAGCAGCTGTGACACCGACGGGGACGGCGTCGACGACTACATCGGCAGCACCACCACGCACGATTTTACCTGCTTCGCCAAC
>JAAUXX010017058.1_pt1 | contig 60641 bp, 68 predicted proteins | sample 7278111 | NCBI WGS metagenome assembly JAAUXX01 (sample SAMN14350116, study PRJNA611818) | marine sediment metagenome | isolation source: surface marine sediment (1.8m) | place: French Polynesia: Moorea | collected 2018-08
TTGCTGTCCCATATCTGTTGGCAGCAATATGTAGTTTTCGTTTGGCTTAGCGTAATGATAAGAACTTTCGTAACGCAGAAACTTTCTTTGCTGAAAAAAGTACTGACGAACTTTGTAAAGACCGACGTTGAATAAATTCTTGGAAAGTCTGCACAATGCTTTGAGCGCATCATTTTCGGCTCGATTTAATTTTAATCGGTTCGTGAATGTTAACAGCATCAGCATAGCTCCGTCATATAAAAATTATATAACGATTTTACTGGTTGTCAACTGTAGTCTCAAGTAATTAAAGGGCTGCGCCTCAATTCCCCTACGACCAAGCTGTCGCTATGGTCGCAGTACCCTTGAGGCAATTATGATGGAAAATGTTAGCGGTATGATTAAAGGTCACTTGAAATCATTTTATCTATCTGCTGTCAGCGACCTTAGAAGCTGCAGGTACAAAGTAAAAGGTCAGCTTATGAACTCTAAATATTATGGCGTGCCACAGTCCAGGGAGAGAGTAATAGTTGTGGGAGTTAGGAACGATCTTTATTGATTATTGAATCGGTGTTCTCAAGAACCCCGATTGTACATTTCTTAATATAACCAATTGTTTTTTTTATTCTATGAATTGTCACGAAATTCTATAAGACGTGACTGATGTCACTGACATGATTTAATTTAAGACGTATTGGGGTGAAGCCATAATTATCGCTTCACCCCAATACGCAACGAGCTTCACGAGTTTTGCGTCTAATAAATTTTGCTTAAAAAGAGGCTGTTTAAGCCATTCCTGAATAGGATTACTCGAAATGGGGATATTGTGTAAGGATTACCTGCTCATATAGAATACATCTATATACAATTCTTATTTCTAGCAAGGAAGTCTTCGCAGCGAATAATCCCAAACTATTCCTTTAATCAATAACAAATGCGATAAAAGACTTCTTTATTAGAAATAAGGAAGTCTTACAAACTCTTTTGTTGATTGTAATGAAAATCAAAGGTAATGGTCAAGGGAAAATTTTAAGCCCTGCTGAGTTAACTAACTTATTTGAACAAGGGTTTAAAACAAGTCGCGATCGCTGTTTATTTGCTATCTGTTTGTTTACTGGATGTAGAATTTCTGAAGCTCTTGCTTTAGAAAAAACGGACATTAAAAAGGGGATTATAATCTTTCGTAAGTCTATCACTAAAGGTAAGTTGAAGACTCGAACAATTGATACTCCAGAGCTTTTAGTTAAATATTTGAATGAGTATTCACCAGATAATCCTTACAATCCTTATTTCTTCCCAAGTCGAGGAGGCAAGCCGCTAACTCGTTGGATGGCAGACAAATTACTTCGATCTGCTTGTAAGCGGATAGGAATAGAAGGAGTTAGCACTCATAGTTTTAGGAGAACAGCATTAACTCAAATGCACAATGCAGGAATTCCCCTCAGACACATTCAAGAAATTTCTGGTCATAACAATTTGGATAATTTGCAGAGATATTTAGAAGTGTCCCCAGAGCAGAGAAAACAAGCTGTTTCTGTTATTGGGTTTTAAAAGCTGAAATCAAAATGAGTGAGAATATTTCTCACTCATTTGTATTCTATCTGCGCTATCAAAACAATCGCTTTTAATATTATACTATCGTTTCACTTGAAGTTGAGAATCGTAATTTTACTTATTTTGTTTGCTTGTTAAAACTATTCTATATTAACAAAATTCTTAATTATTTGTGTTCGGGAATACATTTATAATTTAAATAGCTCTAGATGAGATGTACACCCATTATTTAAGAGGAACGCTAAAATTTAGAGTCATTAAATCGATACGTAAACTATCTAGATTTAGTGACATTTTTTTGCTTTTTATTACGCTAAAAATTGCGGAGCGCCCGCTGCGAGATTTCCTCGCGAACAAGACGCACCAAGTTACTGAAATCAGCTTAAATAAAACAATCCTTGCTTAGACACCAAGGATTGTTTACCTGTAAAAAAAACTGCTTTCCAGAGCAATAAAAGCAGTTTGATTTAATGCTATAATGATTTAAATTATAGCGTTATTTCTTGTATAAATAAAGCGCCAAGCCAAATTTTGAAGCACATCTGCGAAAAGCCATTGATTCAGCATTGCTAGAGGGATCTCCATAGGGTATCTCCTCTTCTATTTTTTCACCAGTATTAGAATTAGTTGAAACTTTTTTTAAGAGTTCCGACCCCGTGGATTCTCTAACAATTACTCCGTCAATAGTAGGGATAGATAATCTACCTACAATAACTATGCGATCGTCTGTAAAATTAGTGCTTTTAATTTCCCATTGCCACCCAGGGCAATATTTATCTAAAATCGTTACTGCACTCCACCACGGGATATATTGTGCTTTACTTTTTCCAGGTAATTGTTTTAATAATCCTTCTGGCAATCTCCTTTTTAAAGCTGCTTGAATTTCAGCTAAAGTCCATTCACCTGGACTTGAAGGGGGTACAATTTCTTCTGTTTTTGATTGATTGTTGCCGTTAGTTATTGTGTTAGTCATTTTGTCTATTTAAGCTAATTTCCAGTTGGATTCAAAAGTTTCTAAAGTTCTAAGTATTTGATGTTCTTTAAGTGTTAATTCTGCTTTCGGTCGTCTGGAGATACCCTGAAGGATATCTATATCTACTGATTCTCGATCTAACTTGCTACCGATCGCGTTCAATCGCTCCATAATTTTTCGAGCTTTTTTACAATCTAATTCGTTGAATTTCAAGCTCTTTAAATAGCAAGAGTTTACATTTTCAATGATGCGATCGTACACCATAAAATCGCCGAGAATATCGTTTTTAGCTACTACTACTCCCCAAAGACCTTTATATTTTTTAAGCTCTGAATTAGAATCTGCTGATACTTGGCATATTTCCCCTACAGGATATTTAAAACCTTCAGCTTGTTTTTTGATTTTTTGGCACTCTTCATAAGCTGCTGTAGGTGATTTATTTACTTTCTCTTTCAGCTTATTTGCTGTTTCTAGATCTCCTTTTTCCTCAAATTCCTTGACTTTTTCTAAAACTGTATTTGAACGATGGTAAGTGCTTGGAGACAGCCCTGCTTTTTCTGCTGCTAAATCTCTAATTCTCTCTCTCTTTTTAGTTTTCTTTTGCGGTTCTTTTTCTCTCTCTTGCTCAAATATTTCTCGCCATGTATTGGCTTCGTTTGTTTTTTGCTCTATAGTTTTGTCTCGGAATCCATTGTAAGATAGCAGCGCTTTTAGCTCTTTAGTTTTATTGTGAAAAACTTTTATTTGCACTGGTACTAATTTCCAGTTTAATTTTATGGCTGCTCTACGTCTCCTGTGTCCGCTAATAATCTCGCTATCTTGATTAATTATCAGTGGGTGTATTTCGCCAGTTCTCTCGATCGTCTCAATTAAATCTTCTATGCTTTCGCTGTCCCCATAGATTTCCGAGTTTTTTGGATGCAGTTTTAGCTTTCTCGGATCTCGATACAGTATTTCTATGTTTTCTGCTACTTGCTCTAGCGCGTCTATCTCTGCAGCTTCTTTCTTGGTTAAAGGTTGCAAGCAATAATCATCTAGCGTTATCTCCCCAGAGCGATCGAGAAATTTTAGTCTTACTTTGCTGGTATATCCGATCTTTTCTACTTCTGAGATAGCTTGAACTCGATCGCCTACGCTCACTCCGCCTGATATACTTCCAGGGAGTTTTGCGATCGTGTAATACGATCCTTTTTCAATTTTCATAATGATTGTCTCGTCTAGTTGAATTTATCTTACTATCAATCGGTGTTCCACAGAACACCGATTAAAATTGTCGTCCTCTTAAAAACCATCCAAGTACAGCAGCAAACCCAATCAAAGCTATTTGCCGCCAGTTTTTAAGCTCCCCCATCCGTTCGGCTAGATCTGTAATTTTGTTAATTGAAGGTTCCCAAGCTTGTAGTTTTCCTTCAATTCGAGCAATAGATTCTTTTACCTCGATTTTCGTTTCAATTTGTTGTTTTTCCAAAGCTTCAATTTTTTCTTCTACTTTGTCAAAGCATTTGTCTATTTTGTTAAAACGCTCGTTTAATTGCCCTGACAAAGTATTAATTAATTGTTTGATTTCTTGTGTTTCTGTAGTTGAATTAGTCATTGCTATTTTCTATTTCCAAGCTTCAAGGTCTCTTGTTTTTTGTTCGTAACGTTCTAGTTGATCGTTAATTATTTGTTCTATAGGTAAAGCTTCTAAGTTTATTTGTTCTGGTTTAATCATGTTTAAGCTTCATTTGTTTGCTTATTCACAATTATACATGGTCTAGCCATGTAGTCAATAAATATGATTGCTGTTCGATCGGGTTGAAGCTATTTAGAATTGTTCATTTTTTCTACAGCAGCATTTTTAAAAAAATCAGAAAAAGCAAGTTTATTAGCTTCCAAGTATTTTATAAGCTGGCGATCGTGTTCTTTGTGCAATCTTATGTTCACTTGCTTGTAATTACCTCTTCTGTTGCGATCGTATTCCCGCATTTTCTCAGGATTTTTCTCATTCCATTTCTGTTGTGCTGTTGGCATAGTGTTTTTATTTCAATTGATGGCTCTTAATTCTATTTTACATGGCTAGGATATTGGCAGTACTAGGTATAGCCATGTAAAATAGAGAATAAAAGAAGAGAGGTAAAACTCTCTAGCTAAAAACACAATATAACGTATAACCATGACTTTAACATTTACAGCAGAGATAAATCAATTAGAAGAGACGATCGCGAGATTAGCAAGCGAGATAGCGATCGCGAAAGCAGCTAAGAAGCAGATACAGCAGAAACAGAGGTTATTAGACAGCACGATCGAGAAAGTACGAGTAACAGTAGAGAAGATAGCAGGGGACGGGAAAGCGATCGAGTATTTGAGAGAAGGCTTGAGAGGTTTAGCTTTATTTGGCACTGGTAGCAATGAAATTTTACAAAGACCAGTTTACAAGCAAGAGAGCGAAGAAGAGTTTAAGAACAGGATGGAAGCAGTTAAAAATAGCAAGCCAGTTACTCGAACTGCTGAAGAGGTAGCCAGATTTGAAGAGGATATCGCTCGCTTAGGTGGATACAACATTGAAGAAACATTAATCGATCGTCCTGAGAAAGAAAACAAGTCAAATGACTTCTATACTTGGCAGCCGACAAGCAACAGTGCTGTTTATAACTATTTCAATGTTGGCAAAGGTGTAAATCAAGCAACATATGTTGGTGCAAACAACAAAGCACGTCTGAAGTGGTTAGAGAGCAAGTTACTCAATCTAGACTTAGAGAATATCGCGATCGTCTTGAGAAAGTCTCAGCGAACTAATTTTAAGTACGAACTTAAGATTAAAGGTTTAGACGACGATTTGATAGGATGGCTGACTCAGTTTGATTTTAGTTCCGATCTCCCTTCTCAATTTACTTCTAAAGTAGAGAAAACACCTCAAGAGTTCTGGCACGGTCAATGCTGCGATCGTTGGTGCGATATCGAAACAACTGTACCAGAACCCGATCCTACTGACGAGGAAAAAGAATTAAATTTTATAGCTAATTCTTTCGGCAAAAATATACTCGAAGTACAGCTAGATAAAATGCTGTATGCTCCAAAGTCTAAAGCTACAGATAAAGATACAGCAGAAGTTTTAGACACTCCCAGAAACAGTGAAGCCAGAGAGAAAGAGTTAGTTACTCTTTCAGCTTATTTCGGGAAAGAATTATTAGATGTAGGATCTGATAGTTTTAAATACGCGATCGTCTGTTGCGAGAGTTTGAGAGAAACTGGCTTGAATTACTATCAGCTGTTAGAAGACAAAATACAACAAGGATTCATTAAGTGTCGAAACTTAGATACTGGTGAGGTATCGCAAAAACGAGCGACTAATTTCAAACACTGCGATCTGCCAGAAAAATATTGCTTCTGGCTGCATAAAGACTTCACTAGATACGATCGCGCTACTGAAAATCTGGGAGTGTTTTATAGATGGGAAATGCTCGATTGTAAATCTAAAGGAGAGTTAGAAGCTTTGAAAAAGGATCCTAACTCTTGTGTAGAAACGATGAAATGGGTTTATAATGACTTGCCACCAGAAGAGAAAGAGCAAATCGATCGCCTTTGCAAAAAGTTAAATAAGGTTGAGGAAAGTAATAAGGTAGCCTAATATAACTGTGGGGATATTCCCCACAGTTATTACACTAGACGAGATAAAGTAATGGGCAAAGAAAATAATTGGTTCTATCTCGAAGATTCGGGAATTACTCTGAATACAGATTGTATAAGTCACTTTTACATTAAGCAATTAAAATGTAAGTCTAAATCTAAAAAAGAAGAAATTTTGAGACCTATATATGTAATCTCAATGAAAAACGGCAAGGAGTTAGAGATAATTTCAATTGAAGATGAGGAAAAACTAGAATCTTTAATTTATGGATTGAGAGAAACTCAAGTACAATATCTTGAAACTACAGCAGCATAAATTTTAAGAATCCATGCTCCTTATAGGAGCATTTAAAAACATGAAAAACATTGAAGATTGGATCTATTTAGTTGAACTACAGATGTTATTAAATGTTAAGGAAATACTCTATGTGGATTTTGGCAATACAGAGGATTCTATAAAACGCGGGAATACTCGCTATATAATTTATCTTACTAAAGAAACTACAGATGAGGACGGAGAGAGAGAGAATTATATAGCTGTCGCTGGCGATAAAGACAAAGCTATTGTAAGAGAGTATTTCAAGCCAGTTATCGAATATTGCAACACGATCAAACAGATAGAATCAAAACAAAAAAACTCGTCCCCTATTTATAAGGGAGCGAGCTAGGTCTCATTGCGATTTAAGTCACAAATAACAAAAACGAATAAATAAAAAACCTATTAGGAGTTCAAGTAATAAATCAGTTATAACAAGAGCGATCGTATCAATTAAACAGTACGATCGCTTATTTGCTTTTACCCATTGAATTAAATTAAGTATTTATGCGGTTGTTATGCCAAAATATTAATGAACTAGACGAGTTTAATAATATGCCTTCTGCCATACAATCAACCTGCAATACTTATTTTAAAGCGAAATTAGCTGACAGTACGCAGCTAACAGAAGATGAGAAATTTCCTTTGAGGAGAGACACCATATTAGAGCTTACAGAGTTAGGAGACTTAGATAAAAGTCACTACAAAATTAGCTTAGAAGAAAAGATTGAAAATTGTATTTTTACAGCTGGCTATGTCTATGCGCCACACTGGGGACTGTTAGAGAGTGACGATCCGATCGTCAATACAGAGATACCCACATTTGACAATCCAGCAGTGGGACGGCAGATCGAGCGACTTAAAAAGTATCTCAAAGATGGCACAGCATTAGATCTTAAAACTCCTACCCGATATTTTAGCCAGCGAGACAACTATCGCGATGCTCACAGAACTTGCAATAGTTCGTCAAATGCGATGTACTTAGATTGGTTGCTAAGAGTAACTGGTAGACCGCAGCTTAAAAGCGATGACGAGTATATAAGAGAAGTGTTTGAGGATGGCGACACCATATATCACGGCGTTCAAAGCTCAGCGATCAAGGAATGGGGATTCAAAACAAAATGGATGACTGATGTCGATCTAGATTTCGTGGAAGATTTACTAGATGTTGGTTTCCCAGTGGTAGCAAATATATTGCATAGAGGTACTATCAACAGACCGCGAGGAGGACACGTAATACTTTTAATATCTCGCAAAAATGGTAATTTTATAGCTCACGATCCTTATGGCACTCTCTCTAGTAACTACACCAACACCAATGGAGCTTACAGCAGGATAAAGAGAGAAGAGTTCAAAAAACGTTGGCAAGGCGGTTACAGGATATTAGCTTAAAAATTCTAACTGTAGTTGCTCGATCGTCTTGCCATATTCTGGCTTATCCTTACCAGTCCATATGCCGCGACCGAAAAAGCGAACTGCTAAATACATCATTGTATTGACAAAATTAGAAACGCCTAAAGTGAAGTTGATATCGGCAAATATGCGATCGGCTTCTTTTTTTGTATAGTCTATTTTCTTAAATTCTCCATTTTCTACTAATATTAAATAGCCGAAAATATAGATCCAATCGTGCGCCACAGCAGCTACATTATAGTTGCCAAATTGCCACCAAAATATAATTGATGGAACGCTGGCTAGATCGGAGATAAAAGATTTCGGTACTAACCAATGATTTCCCAAACTATCTTGATATTGCCACCAAGACGATAATTTAAATAACTTTTTCCCAGTGGTAGCTAAATATATTGGTTTACCGTCATCAATTAAATACCCTTTTTGCGGCTGATAAAACATTCCTAACTATCAGGGGGTTAACTCGTAAAAAACATAAGCTTCACTATTGCCAGTATTTAAAGTAAATTCAATTTGCGGATATAAATAATTAAACGATCTAAATGGTAAATCTAGATTGAAATTTCTAACTAAAGGAAGGTTGAAAGGTGCTGTTAGAGTTCCATTTCCTCTAGTTACAACAATTGAAGCTGAGATAGATTGCGGAACAGTCACATTAACTTGACCGGAGAAAAAGAGGAGGTTGATACTAGCATTTATTGTTTGAGTTCCACCTCCATCACTTCCGATCGCGGTCGAAACATCAATTACTGATTGATTTACTGTGGCTAATCTGTTCAGCAATACTTCTTGAAAAGTTGTCATGATTGAGTTTCTTTTTCTTGAGTTTTAGCTTCTTTTCTAGACGATCGTCTCCTAGTTTTTGTCTGTTTCTCTTCTTCTGGGATTTCTATTCTTATCCAATTTTCTTTTTCTTGTTCGTACTGCTCCTTATTAATTACACATCTCGTTTTCTCGTCTTCTGGCAGATCTCGATCCTCAGCAGGATAACAAACAACTGTATCAAGCTTGTATTTTTTCATAATTCTAAGCAGGGTTGGGATTGCCTATTATTCTAACTATATGCTCTGGGCGGATCACAGCTGCTCCGCAAAGGATACTGTAAGCGTGGCTTGTTTGGTAGTACTGCGGGCTAGCGATGTAGGTCATGGTCAGTCCACTTTCAGGGTCTCTGACAGGTGCAATAATCTTCCCTGGCATTTGATGTTGAAATTCATCAACAAATAACAATCTATTAGCAAAACCAGTGCTGTTTCTGTGGAACGCCAAACTAACAGTGTGAGTAGGAATTACGCTTATAATCGCATCGTCAGCGAAAGCTGTTTTAGCTTTTGGCAAGTATTCCAGATTAAGATCGCCACTGTTTACACCTACTTCAGCTTTAGTAACTACGTATGTTTGAGAGTCGCCAGCGACAGTGAAAATGTCTCCTTCAACAAAGTCTACGTTAGGAGCGCCACCCACTTGAGATATAGTTACTTGAGTGTCGCCGATCTCGTGAGTAGTCGAATCGATTTGATATGCTCCGTCTAAACCTGGCGCTGATTCGTGGACGGGCATTAATTGAGTTCGCCACCAATTAAACCCGATCTTATTTCCTATCTCTCCCGTCCTGAGAGTAATGTCAGTGCCAGACTCGTTGACTCTCAGGAATAGATTTAAGCTCGACGCTTTTTCATCAGCAAATAAATCTAACACCAGATAGCGATCGTTGTTCGGTGCTAAATTCTCATCTAATACTCTTCTGGCTCTATTCGCATAAGAAGTAGTCCCATTCTCAAAAGGCGTTGTAGTTACATCCCCGATCACGTTGTACGATCGCTTATACATCTTGTTGATGGTATAAGTATTTGCAGCTTGAACGATCGATACTGCTGCTGACTCAGTAAACGATGACACCTCTCTATTCTCTATTTTCCTGAGTTCGTCTTCTGGTAAACCGAATTCAGACTCTTCAAAAAAGTCTAATACTATCGGAACCGATCCGACAGTAAAAGGCGTGCTTGCTGGGTGGATATTTCCTGGGATTACTTTTCTAGTCGTTATTGTTGGAGGTATAGAAACTTCAACTGCGGATCCTGGCTGTCTGGCATCCACAGAATAACTACTATTTATTAAATTTGGGAAGAGATTGTAGGCTCTCAGTACAGCTGCACCAGTGGCTCTAATACTGGGGATAATATCCTGTATTACGTTGACTACCATGATGATTGTTTAATCTAGTGATGAGATACGAGAATATGAGCAATACTTTTCTTGGTATAAGTTGCTCTGTGACGAGTATTCCGATCTTGCACCGCGGGACTCTATGCCCTGATATGTCTTCTTATGGTCGGTATTGCACCCCCACTGAGTCTTTTTTGCTACTGGAGCCAGACGATCTCAGAATCTGTTGGGTCTTCTTATGGTCGGTATTGCACCCCCACCGAGTCTTTTTTGCTACTGGAGCCAGACGATCTCAGAATCTGTTGGGTCTTCTTTACCTTTCGGATGGTCGGCATTGCGCCCCCAATAGAATCATGCTATTACAATTAGTTATCAGTGTCAACTTGAATCAAGCCTTTTTGTATGGCTTGTAAAGGATCCATTTTTATCTGCTGTTTCACTTGGTTGAAATAATTTGTATCAGTCCAGATTCTCTTGCTGACTTTAAGATTAGTAAAATCGCCATTTTGATTGTTAAATCCTTGGTTGTTCGTTCCTATGCCCGAGCCTCTATAAATTGGCGAGAAAAAGAGAGCTTGAGATCCTTGTTTGAGTTCTTGAAGTTTATCCTCAATTCCTAAATAATTTTTACCTGATTCGTCAGTGATAAAAGTTTTAGTGACTGGATTAAAAAGCTTTAATTGTCCTCGGTCGTCAAATTTAGTGTAAGGCTCTAAGTCTACTCGCCACAGATACTCGAAGTGAGAAGGATCGCCCCCTTCAGCAATAAACTTATTGAGTGCTGCTTGCTTTCTATTGTTGCGATCTATCTCTTCTAAGCTACTGGAAAGTTGAGTGTTTAGAGATTGATTTTGCTGCTTAAATTGTTCTAATTGAGAGCTTAAAGACTCTATTTGCTTGTTATAATCTTCCTGCTGTTGCTTTAGTTGAATTTCAGTTATTTTATCCCATTCCTGTTTTCTCGTGTGATCTTCAATTTGTAGATTAGTCTTTTGTTTCTGTAGTTGTTGTATCTGCTGTTCTAGCGTTTGTCTTTGTTGGCTTTGGTCTTGACTTAGCAACTTAGTTAATTTGTCTAAGTCTAAATTGTTGCCATTGCCATTTTTATTGTTTGATTGTATTTCTTGTTCTAATTCTTTGATTTTGCTTTTTAGGCTAGTATTTTCGTTTTTATAAGTTGTATAAAGTTCTAGTACAGTTTCGGGGTTCTGAACTTGCTGAGTTTGTTTCTCTTGTTTCTCTGTAGAGCTTGAATTGTCGCTATTCTGTATACTTTTAGTTAAACTTTCAATCTGCTGCTGAGACAAGTTAGTTAAGTCTATTTTTGCTGCACTATTATTATTTTCTGGTGCATTATCTTGTTGAGCCATAGATTCTACGGGTTAAAAACTTCTCGTCAGACATCCATTATAAACTCTTCTATTGATTCCCAGGGCATTTGCTAATTTTTTTATCAAATCTTCCCTTACTACTAGCGCTCCATCCCAAGCGTTTTTATTGTCAGGACGTTGCCATCGATACTCTTCTTTTACCTCTAACTCTTCAAAAGTTGAAGCTATATTTAATTGAGAGGTTTTTATGTCAGGATCTAGCGCGTCTATCTCAGCTAAAATATTTTTCACTTTTTGAACGTAAGAACGATCGATGTCATCTTCTATTCTCAAACTGACATCTAATTGCTCTAGCTGTTCCCCATAGTATTTCAAATCGATCGCATTTCTGCAATTGTATATTTGGTAATTTGAATTAGCTAGCGTTCCTAGTCTATATAAAGATTGTGGGGGTAATTCTAAATATTGCTGTATGCGTTGGTAATCGTTTAAATCGAATAGAATAGGCATAATTAATATTGAGTTATTATTCGCTTAGATTTTAACATCAATTTTCACCTATAAGTCACTCGACACTTACAGTTCCCATGGCAGCTGCATTTAGTGCCAGCTGGTATTACTTGCTCGATCGGGATGAATCCTTTAGTCACATATGTCGGGCATTCTGGACAGTGTTTGGCTGTAGGATCTAAAGTTCTTTTAGCTAGGGTGGCTCCACCCATAGCGCGGGATAATTGCTGAGAGCGATAGTAAGATTGAGAGACCGATCGCGAATAGAATTTAGCTCTTTGCAAAATTTGTTTCTCGCTCAATCTTCCCGCTTGTATCTCTTTTCTAAAGTCAAATAAGCGATTGTATTCTTGTCTCAGTGCCGCGCCTAATTGTCCCCTATGCCTCGGCGTAATTCCCTTTTTCCCGCCAGCCCCTAAAGCAGCTAATTTTAGGTGAGATTCTTTTAATTGAGATTGTATGCTTCTTTCCCATTGAAAAACTGTAATTTCGTTTTTTATCAGTTGCTCCGTTTGGCTTTTTATTTTTCGCTCTAAAAATCTTCTTTCAGATTCAATTATTGCACTTATCCGAGCAGTGCTGACTTTATTACCTCGATCGTCTGTATATTCTCCTGTTATGGTGTTGTATCTGTATGTCACGGCAAAAAAAATAACTACCAATATAATTATTATATTGGTAGACATTTCTTTGACGCTCCCACGGGTAAAACCGCGTGGGATTCTTGCTTCAAGGGGATCTTCTGAGACCTATCCCTCCACAAGCTTGAACGGTACGCCCTACCGCCACTACTCCACGTTGTGCAACTATTTGTGCTGCTGCCACATCTCTATCTGTTTGATAGCCACATTCGGAGCAAGAGTGAATTCTTTGAGAAAGCTCTTTTTTGCCAGTTATAGCTTGGCATCTGGGGCAAGTCTGACTGGTAAAGTAAGGGTCTACTCGCTCAAAGTAAACTCCCTTTTTCCAACAGACAAACTCTAAAATGCTTAGGAATTGCCCAAAACCTGCATCTAAAGTATGCTTAGAAAACATTCCTTTAGACATTGCCAAAAGATTTAAATCTTCAGCAAAAACCATTCCTGCTTCACTGCATAATTGCAAGGCTACCTTATAGTGAAAATCTTTTCTGCTGTTAGAGATGTGTTCGTGGAGTTTTGCTACTTTTTTAGCTGCTTTTTTCCAATTGCCAGAACCTTTTTTCTTTTTGCTCATCTTCCGTTGTAGCGATTTCAGCTTACTTTGGAGTGATACAAAAAACTTTGGTCTGGCTATTAGCTTGCCAGTTGAAGTAGCTAAAAACTTTTCTAACCCTAAGTCTATGCCTAATGGCTCGCCATGAGGCACTGGAGCGGGTACATTTACTTCTAATTTAAGAGTTAGCGTTGCATACCAGCCCGATACGCGCCTAACTATCCGCACTTGTTTTAACTCAAAACCTTCTGGAATAGGGCGAGACATTCTCATTTTTACCCAACCAATTTTAGGCAGTTTAACCGCATTATTTTTTAACGGTTTAACGCCCATTTGTGGATAAACAAAAGACCTCATTCTGTTAGTTGATTTAAAACGAGGAAACCCATGCCCCCTATCCCACATCGCTACAAAAGCATTTTCTAAACGCTTTAACGTATGCTGTAAAACGTGAACGTGAACTTTTCCTAAATCTGGAAAGTCTTTTCTCGCTTTAGTTAAGTTTTTGCACTGAGTTAAATAAGTCGGACGCTTGCTGTTAGCAGGTATGATATATTCTTTCTCTAAGCTACAAGCATTGATATCGCACTTTCTTGAATTAACCCAATCTTTTCTTTCTGCTAGCGCATAGTTATAGACTTTGCGACAAGCAGTTAACCAAGACTCGAATATTGAGACTTGTTCGGCAGTGGGTTTGAGTTTAAATTCATAAGTGCGTATTAACATGATAAAATTATACCATATTTTATCACGACGGCACTTAAAAGTGCCGAGTAGTCCTAACCCACACCTGAAGGACGCTATCGCTTGTGGGTTTGCGGACTGCCCGTGCTAACTATCAAGAGTTTAAATCCGCATTTTTAATCGGTGCGAGAAGAAATTAATTTTTATAGAGAAAGTCTTTTTACGATAACTTTACTACTTCGCTTATAACTTAACTGCTGTTGAAGACTTTCTCTATAAAAATAAAAACTTGTGTTCCGAGGAACACCGATTCATCTTAGAAAAGTAAGTTTTCGTCTTCAACACTATAAGGTTTAACTTGAGGATATCTCTCGAATTTCCTGCAATACTTGTGTTTCAGCCCTTCACAGTAATATTGCCAGTATTCGGGATCTAAGAATAACTCTTTATTGGGTTCTCCTAATTGTGCGTCCTGTCGGGCTTGATATTCAACTGAGGTTAGATACTCTTCAGTTAGTTCGCGATCTGCAGCCGCGCAAGCTTGCTGCTCTAGAGCAAGATATAATTCAGTCATGGATTTTGAAATTCCTAAAATTAATGTTTATTGGCGATCGACTTTAATCGGTCGCTTTGTTTATTATAGCCTGGCATCAGGATGTAATCAAGAGATAGAGCCTGACATCATGGAGTGTAAATGAGTAAAAACAGGATTAAAGCTAAAAATAGAGAAAGAGAAAGCAATGGGACGTTTAAATTAACTGGAGAAGTTTTGGATAAAAAGCTGATATCAGTGAGGATAAGTTGCGAAAGGATGAAAAAAATGAGGAAACTTTCTAATTTAACTGGGAAATCTCTAACAGAGATCGCTAGAGATGCAATTAACAAATATATAGATGAGTGGGAAGATTACACAGGGGATTAATTTCTCCTGTAAAAAAGGGAATATTTAAAAGTAAGCTTCTTTAATTAAAATATGGAATCCGATCAAAAAAAATAATACAAATATATCAAATCAAGTATTTCTGGGATTAGTTAAATTTACCCTTGCTGCTTTTTGTTTTGTCTTTGGTATTAGTTTTTTAGGCGATTTGATAGAATCTAAAAATACAAATGCTAAACCAGATGAAAATATCAAAAAGTTAGTATTAGAACAAGAAAAACTCGAACGACAATATTGTGAAAAATACAATGGGCAAGCTGATTGGTGCGATAAATATTAGCTTATAGTTGAAGCGCCCCGTCCTTCTAGGTCGGGGCGCCAATCCCAAAATTATGGTCAACTAGCAGCACGCTCAATTATACTTACAATGCTCTCAATAGTTTTTCGAGTTAAGTCATCAGCTAAATTTTGGCTGGTATCAGGTACGGTATTGTTTATTTCTATCTGACCTAACGGTTTAGATTTAATGGTGTTCAGCATTTCACCAACTTTGCCTAGTATGGCTGTATTAGTATCTAGTATGTTTTTTGCATATACTGTTTTTTGCTCTAACTGTTCTGTAGGGACGGAACTGACGCGATCGTTAAGCTGCTGATTTGCCCGATCGTTCAGTTGTCTAGTTTGAGTATTTCGATCTATCTGCTGCAGTAATTGTGGGATTTTATCGATAGATGTCGTTTGAAGTGCTTCTGGGAGTAAAGTTATTTCTGGCGCTAACTTGCTAAAGTCGCGCTTTAAATCTAGATCGCGATCTGTAGGTTGTGGGAGAGTTCCCAGACGACGATCCGCTTGAGCGGATCTGCGTAGCGGCGCGCCTAATGATTCTGGAGAGATTAGATCGCGATCTGCCACTAAACTAGGTTCTGGCAATTTCGGTTTTAAGTAAGGAGTATACTCTCTATTTTACCGTAGGGATTATGGCATTGTCAATGTTTTGAGGGGTTATTTTCTCTAGGCTAATTGACGTATAAAGTCAGCAAAATTTCTTGTTCTTTTATTTGTTTGATATACCAATCAATATAAATGGGGATATTTATTAATGTAGAGATAAGCATTAAGGCAATGAAAAAAGACCCCCAAGAGTTGGAATCAAACGCAGTTTTCCGAGGATTGGTTAAGTTTAGTGGATTGGTAATTTTTGTAATAGTCGGGCTAGGAATTATAGGGGCTAGCCTAGATACTATATACATAGAAGATACTGAGAAAGCTTCGAGGGATAAAGAAGAGCTTCTGAAAAAGCAAGAAGAAAACAGAAAATTTTTATGTTCTATAGGAGAAAATCACAGACAAGATTTTTGTCAGAAGTAAGATTATTAGCCAGTAGCTTGCTCGAAAATATTTACAATAGCGCCGATAGTTTTCTGAGTAATTTCGTCGGCTCTAGACTGAGAGTCTTCGCTATCTATAGTGTTGTTAATTTGTATTTGCCCTGACGGTTGAGATTTAACGGTATTGAGCAACTCAGTTACTTTGCCGAGTATCGCTGTATTAGTATCGAAAATGCCTTTGACGTATGCGGATTTCTGTTCGATATTTTCCGCTTGTCGATCTCCCAGACTGTCAGCTAACTGTTTATTTCTGCGTTCTTCATTGGCGGGGTCTAACTTGAGATCTCCTAGTTGGGGGAAAATTTCGGAGAGACGATCAACCGAGCGAGCGAACTCTTGGCTCGTCGGTTCTAAGGAGACGGGGGAATAACCTCTAAATATTTCTCTTATGTCTGCATCAAAACTACTTTCTCTATATTGGGGTAAATCTTCAAGTCTAGTCGGGGTCTGTTGAGTTCTGAGAAGGTCGCGATCGGCGATTAGTTTGTTCTCGTCCCGTTGGGGTAGCAAGTAATCTTTATATTCGGATATATCTAATTTGGTTCCATTAGGCAAGCGAACGTCTACTATTGGTTGGAAGTTGTCGGGGCGTTCCTTTTGCAAAAGCTTGGGATTAATTTGAAGGTCGCTCAAACCTCTGACTTGTTCCCCTGGCTGGGATTGCTTGGGTTTTAAATATTGCTCGTATTCCGAGATATCTAATTTTTTGCCGCCAGGTAAGCGAATATCTACTATTGGTTGATAGTCTGTCGGTATTGGCTGACGTTTCTTTTTGGGTATAAGCAGATCGGGATTGTTGAGTCTAATTTCGTTAGTGGCGTTTATTAGTTCAGCTTGACTTTGTTTTTTATTGGCTTCTAATTTAAGTTTGGTTATTTGGCGCTCCACCTGTAAGGCTTGTTGGGCATCTTTTATTTTTTGTTGGCTGAGACCCAATTCTTGTTGGGCTATGTCGAGCCCTAATTTAGCGATTTTTATTTTGCGATCGTCCCCACTAACCAAAGCTTTTTCGAGTTCTAGTTGGGCGTTGAGGACGTTTTTAGCCGACTCTAACTTTCCTGTTTTCGCCTCTTGTATAGCCCTTCTAGCTGCTGAGAGTTCCCTAGTGCGATCGATTTGCAGTAGTTGGAAATTTAATCGCTGCTGTTCTTTTAGTGCCTTGAGACGGTTTAAATCGGCTTTATCCTGTAGTGCCGCCCTTTGTTGCTCCAGACTTCTGAGGTTGCCAAATACCCCTAAGTTTTTCAGTTGGGAGCGTGCTTTGCGCTTGTCTTCAAAAGAGGCGTTTTCATCTCTTAAGGTTTTTCGCAGTTCGATCGCTTTTTCGAGTCGTTCTAGTTCCCCTCGATCTTGAGATTCCCCTAAAGATGTTCGAGCGCTTGCTAACTCTTGCTGGGCGCTAATTAGCTTTTGATATAAATTGACCGTACCGTCGAGACGATCGTAACTAGAAAGTAAGTTTCGATTTTTCTTAATCTCCAAATCTATTAGTTCTAGAGACTCTTGTCTTATACCTATTAATTCGAGTCTCTTTTCTTTCTCTTTATCCAGTAAATCTAATTTCAAGTCTGCGAGTTCTTTTGTTAGTTGAGATTCACTCGCGATCGCTTCCCTAGCGTTTATCCTTCCTTCTCTTGCCGCTTGTTTTACTGCTTCTAATTCTTTTTGCTTGAGGGCTATCGTCTCTCTAATCGAGTCGTTTTCCAATTCTTTGAGACGAATGTCAAAGTCGGGTCTGGAGATTTCCCCAGCAGAAAGTTTTTCTAGTAAATTTAATTTTATCTTCTCTTTTTGAATGTCTGAAAGCTCTTTGACTTTTTGCAACTCATCTTTTACCCCATCTAGTCTAGAATTATTAACATCTTTTTGCTGTTGAGTTAATTTAATTTCGGTTTCGACTTGGTTCTTTCTCGCCTCCCCTATTTGCTTGATTATCTCTAAAATCTTTTTCTGATCCGCGCCTAATGGGGTTTTACTGCTTTCTAAAATATTCACTACAGCGTCTATATCTGAGGGCTTTAATTTACCCATTTCCTTATTGAGACGAGTCTCTAATCTCTTTTTGAACTCTTTTAACTCGTCGCCGCTCAAGTAAGGTTCTAGTTGGTCGAATTGTAAGCTTTCAAGTGGAATCGCCCCTATGTTCCCGATGCCAGTTATATCCTCAAATAACTGTCTTTTTATTCCTTCTATATCTACTCTTATAGCTCCCAGCGTTAGCTCTTTAGTACCGAGATTTACATCCTTATTGACTATCTCTAATTTGCTCTTTATTTCCGATTCGATATTATCCAATTCAGCTTTAGTTTTTTCTACCTCTGACAACTTTAATTTTAACTCTAGCTGTTTGGGAGACAAGACGCTGTTTAACTCTTGTTTGTAGAGCGTTAATTGTTGTTGAGAACTTTTTAGATCGATATCATAAGCTCTATTTTGAATATCTCTATCTAAAAGTAAAATTTTAGTAGCTATATTTTTGTATTGTTCTTTGAGTTTCTCCGTATCTGAAGATACTATTTTAGTCCAATAATCTAATATTTTTAATTCGTTATTAATTGCCTGTATTTGGGGCTGTATTTCCTCAAAGTTTTGGTCTGTAACTTTTTGTTTTAACGCCGCTCTTTGCTCTTCTAATTGCTTTCTAGCTTGCTCTAATCCCACTAGCCCACCTGCGGGGAATACAGTTTCTTTTAAAGCATCTAAATCTCGCGTTTTCAACTGCAACTGTTCTTTGAGTCTGTCGATTTCTTTTTGGTCTATCTCTGGTTTAGCCTTGGCTATTTTTAAGTTGACAGATATACTTTTTAGTTGCTCTTGAAGTCTAATTATATTCTCGATCGCTTGCTGTTTTTCGACCTGACTCCCGTAAGAGTTGGCGATAGTATCTATTTGTTTTCGGACTTCTTGTAAGTTTTCATAGGCGGCGACCTGCGTGTTAGCTTGCTCCAATCTGCCAAAATAATTTAACTTCTCTTGAAAAGGAGTTTGACCGCGAGCTAAGTCTTTATAAATTCTGTTAGTCGAATAAACGGCATTTAGAAGCGCGTCAGCACCTTGTAAAAAAGGATTGGTAGCTTTGGGTTGATTTTTGCCATAGAGAACGTTTTGAGCCTTTTCTAGTAATGACTCTTCTTTCTCCCCTTTGTCCTCTCTAATTACCCTAACTATTATCGGTTTTCCTTGCTCTCTCCTTATCTCGTTTAATTTATTAAAAGCATCGTCGAGATCTTGAGTTAGCTTTTGAGTAATTTGTCTGGTTTCCTTGACACTGTCGATAAATTCATTGCCCCCGCCGCTCAATACTTTGAATCCTTCAGCAGCTACAGTTAAACCCGCGACAACAGCAGTAATTAAAATCAACTCTTTGAGTAAAACTTTGATTATCCAGTTGAAGGCTTTTACGGTTATACCTGCGTTAGTAGTACTACCCGAAAGTAGCCCCATACTTACGGCAACTTGACGGGCGACTTTAACCATTTGCCACAGGTTAACTAAAAAGATTGAGGTTATAAAAGTTGAGAATATCTGGAAATTAGCTCGTAAAAATCTCAAGCTGTTACTCAGAACCTCAAAGAATGGTTTTCCTACCTCAGTAGAAAATTGACCCATAGCGGCACTAGTTAGAAATACCTCGTTTTTAAGTTCGTTAAGAGAGAATCTAGCACTATTGGAACTCTTGATAAAAGCCTGCATGGTCTCAGCTTTTAATTGTTTGGCGAATTTAGGTAAGAATTCCTCTGACAATAAATTCCCAGAAGACACCAAAGCTGTAAACTCTTGCTGAGTCATGCCCATAGAGCGAGCGGCGATCGCGAAAGCACCAGGGAGACTCTCAGATAGCTGTTGCCTCAACTCCTCCATGCTCACTACGCCCTTACTGGCTATTTGTTGCAATGCCGTCATAGCGAGATCGAATCTTTCGGCACTAGGAGCAAAAGCGCTTAAACCTTGGGTGAAGTCTTTAACTAAATCGCCAGATATAGACTCGGCGGTCGTCCCCTGTAAGGATAGTTGAAAAGCTAATTTAGTTTGGGAGAGTGATTTTATACTTTGCCCCAACTCGTTAGCAGTATCGATTAATCTTTCAAAGGCTTTCTCGCCGTCTTTAGAAAAAGCTTTGATAGTACCTTTAATTGATCGCAGTTCTAAGGCATCCTCGAAATTTTTCTGCATGTCAAGCAGATTAGTCTCGATAACTTGTTTGATCTGTACAAAAGTCCCGCCGATAGCTTTAAATGCATTACTTAAGGTATACAAAGAAGCGGCGGCTCTCAAGCCAAAATCAATAATTCTTTCATTTGAATCTCTCAGAACGTTGCCGAGGCTACTAATACCTACTCTCAAACCTTCGACAACTAAATTCCCGATCTCTTCGTATTCTCGCGACGGACTTCGTATATCTAAAGCTTTTTTGGTAGAGTCGGACAACTCTAGTCCTAGATCGCGCCCGACTTTAGCTATACTTTGCAACTGCTGTTTGACACCTTTCTCCATACCCTCAGCAGTAGCTTTGCCTATATCCTCTCCTATAGATTCTTGAGCTGATTTGGTAGCTTTGGTGACTTTGGTTTTAGTTGCAGTTACTTTGGGTTTGATTTCTTCTTTAATCTCGCTCTTTTGCCCCAAGTCTTTGAGGACTTCTCTGGCTACCTCTTGAGCGGCTATAATTTGCCTCGCCGTTTCCTTAGCTTGGTCGCCTGCTTGGGCTTTCAATTCTTGGGCTTTGGTTTTAAAATAGTTGCCCAACTCGGTAACTAAGATTTTCAAGCCTTCAACGGACGATCGCTCTATTTCGGCTATGGACTCGTTAACCTCTTGCAGTAGCTTATCAGTAGCTTTCTTAGTAACTGAAAGTTGAGATTTTAGATTAGCCGAGCCCGCACCAGCGCCAGGTTTAGTTCGCTCTTCTGCGGGGAGGGATTCTATAAAGTTTTGAACGTCTTTGACCGCACTTTCAATCGTATTCGATATAGTCTTAGCGTAAGATTTCTTTTTCTCTAGATCGCTAGTTTCCTTGACTACTTTCAAAGCTTCTTTGAAATTAGCCGTAATATCTTTCAACTCTTCTAGAGACTTATTAGCTTGTATTAGTATTGCTTCTAATTTCGGTCTGGGCTTTTCAGCTATGGGTTTAACAGGTGGCTGTTCTATTTTTGGCGTTTCTGATGGTTTCTCTACTTTTGGCGGTGGCTGTACCTTTGGCTGTGGTTTCTCTGGCTGAGCCTGGATTAATTCTTTTTCTGGTTGTGCCTGTAAATAAGATTCTACTGGCATTTGTAACTCTTGTGGCTGTTGCTTAGCTCTAACTAAATCTTGGCTAGCCTTCTGTATTTCCTGTATTTGTGCCAATAAGTCTTGCAATTCTTGTTTAGAATTGGCTTCAAAGGTTTCGCTCAACTGGTCTAATTTCTTTTTAGCTGCGGCTAACTCCGAGTAACTCTTAGCAGTCTCTTTTAAGCTACTCTCTTGTTTAGAAATAGATTCAATTTGTTTTTGTAGTTTTTCTATTTCTTTTTTGGCTTTTTCGGCTTCTTCAAATGAAGATATAGCCTTATCGAAACCTCCCCGTTTTTTGTTTATCTCAGCTATTCTTTTGTTAGCCTCTTCTATTTGTTTCTTGGCTTCTTCTATTCTAGATTTTCTGACTTCTTGTAATTTTTGTTTTTGAGCATCTATTACTTTTTCAGTCGGTTGTTGTGGGGTTTCAGCTATGATACCTTTGAGGTTGGGGGCTATATATTGAGCGGCAAAAGACCTACTTCCCTTGGCGGCGTTTACCTTCTCTTGAATCTGAAGCCTCTTTTTAATACTTTGCTCTATCTGAGCATCTAAAGCCTTGATTCTATTAATTATATCTTCAGTTTTATTATCGCTCTGATTTAATTTAGCCCGTTCTTTTCTGGCTAACTCGATATCTTTATCTACCTGTTTTAGTTCCGTTTCGCCTTTTTTAATGGCTCGATCTTTACTCTCCGACTCAGCCAAGATGCCGCCTACAGAAGCCCTCGCCGCTCCTTTAGCTACTTTGACCGCCTCTTGCTTGAGATCTACTGGGGGAGGTTTAGCCGCTTCTTTAGCCTCTGCTATTTCTTGTTTTTTGATATCGTCAATTATCTTCTGTGCTTTTGCTATTTCCTCTTTTGCTATTTCCGATCGCTCTTGGAATGGCTTCAACTGTTCTTGAGCCTGTTCGTATTGTTTCTCGTCGATGGTATTTTCGGCGATCGTCTGCTGTAATTGCTGTATTTTCTTAGGACTTTTAGCTAAAGTATCTAGCTTTTCTTTAGCCGATTTGACCTTTTTAAAGTCTTTAGTGGCTTCTTTTAGACCTTTGATGTCTATCTCTGCTTTCCCAAAGTCATTTAACAAATCCGATAAAGCGCTTTGATAAGCCACCAACTCGTCTACAAAATCTTGAGTCTTGGCAACGTCAACGCCTTGCTGTTTTTGTTGCTGATAAAATTCAGTCGCGACATTTTTAATAAAACCAAATTTATATACTTCTGGATTCTTAAAAGTCGTTTTACCTATGCGACTTTTAACAGTTGAAAGTTCTTTGTATATTTCCTCAGCTTCTTTAGTTACAGAGTCAACCCCGCTATTGATATCGTTCAATAAATCTATTTGCATTAAAGCTATTTCTTTAGATAGCTGTTCTAACTGCTTTCCAGTAGTTTTGCTGCCAGATACGGAGATTGTTTGAAGTGCTTTTTTAGCGTTTTCTATAGCTTTTCTCTTGGTGCCTAGCGAGGATAAAAATGGCGCGGCTTCTAATAATCCCTCAGCTTGCTTGACATAAGCGTTTAATTGTTTTTTAATGTTCTCATCTTCAGTTCTGCCACCCGCTTCTTTGAGAGACATCGCTACGGACTGAAGATCTTTTTTAAGTTGCTCCATGCTGTCGAGGGAATTATTTAAAGCTTGTTGCCTTATGTTTTTCAGGTAGTCGCCGATCGCCTTAACGTCAGCTTCGCCTATTTCCCCTTCAGTTTCCCCGCCAACAAATTGTTTATATTCCTTTGTGGGTCTATAGAATTCGTATCTGTGACCTTTAACGCCTTTGATATTCTGTTCTGGGGCGCTAACGTCGGCGAAACCCAGAGGGGCATAGGTAGCGTGAACCTCAGCCCCTAAATGTTCTAACTTGTCGGGGGAAATATACTTTTTAAAGTTCTCTGGGTTTATGCCGCCGATAAATTGGGGAGTTCCGAACCCAGCCCCTTTTACTCGTTCGCCATAGCCCAACATCTGCATTAATTTAGTAGCCTCTTCAGCAGCAAACCCGCCGCCACTTTCCCCTAAGAATTTTATTTGCAGTTCTGGATTAACTTGTAATGCCGATACAGCTTGCGCCGCCATTTCCACAGCATCTTTAGAAAACCCTCTCAAGTTGGGTTTGGCGAGTGAGCTAAATAAAGCTTGTGTTTTAACTGCAAAAGCAGCATCTATAGACTCAGCAGGTAGATCGGTATCTGGATTGGGAACCCCGATCGCCGCTATTTCCTTCGGCGTTTTTGCCGCTATGTCAGCAGCTATCCGCAAACCACTTCTCTTCTTTTTATGCCCCGCATATCCGCCAATTGTGATAATTAACTCTTTTGTTCCCTCATTTACCACCATAGGAGCGGCTTTAGTAGATGTTGCCGCTATTTTTTTCTCGCTGAGCTTTGTAGGGTCTTGCTCGTATTTGCTTATATCTCCCGCACTAGCGCCATATATTTCCTTTGCTCTTTTGATTACCTCTTGCACGCCCGCTTCAAAACCAGCTTCTCTTCTTCCCTTGAGGTAGCGATCGAACGTGGGGGCAATTTGATTGCCTATGTAGCGAGTTAGAACGTTGTTCATCATAGTTCTATTCACCGCACCAGCAATTAATTTACTCGTTTCCTGTTCGGTCGATTCAAACGCCGCTTTATCGAGATAGGTTTTTGGCGACTTGAGTTTTTGATAAGCTTCCATTGCTTGAAGCGAGATCGCGGCGGCGTTCTCTTGCAACCGTTTTTTGAGATTGACTTTGAGGTCTTCAAAGGTCAACGATTCCGATGCCGCCTCCAATAGCGAAGCACTCAAATACTTGTCTAAGTCTTTAGAGAGAGTTTCTACCCCAAGTCTGTCAAAAATTGTTTTTACATACTTTCTCAGATCGTCGTTAATAGCTCCAGCTAGATCGCCCCCAGCTTTTCCCACGCCGCCAAACATTTCCCCTGCTTTTGTCCCCAATCCCCCCAGGTCAAAACCAGATTTTTTCAAGAATGTTTTGGCGAAGTTAGCGCTTAAATCTACCGTTACATCTCTAGTGAGGTTTTGTAGTAATGCGGCAGAGATTACGCTAAAAGGGCTAGTAAGAGAGGTTTGTAAATTATTTAAAGCCCTAATATTTGCTCTCCCCTGGTCTTGGATTCCTTTCCTTATTTTATTGGCATCTTTTCTGTTACTATTTTGTAATACAGTAAAATCTATATCTTGCTTTCTACTACTCCCAGAACCCCCAGCAATAAAATCAACATTTAAAGTATTATTTGAATTGACTAATTTCCTAACTTGCTTTTTAGCTTCTCTTATATCCTTATAGAAATTACCCAAGTCTATATCTAGGTTTATTTCCTTTTCTACTTGTGCTTTAACTTCGTAATAGCGCTGTTTGAGAGAGTCTAACTCATTTTTAAACGTGTTGATATCTGCGGGGTCTCTATTGATTTCTATGGTTCTCTCTAAGAACTGTTTGGTAACTTGATATTTAGCTCCCAAGCCTGCAAGCTCGGACTTAAAATCGTCAATATCACTCTGTTGCCTATTGGTTCTAATCGTCTCTTCAACTGAATCTTTAACCGATTTTTGAGTTTTCTTCAATCCCCCCAAGTCGGACTCAAAATCGACAAAATCCTCTTTCCTTCTCCTAATCTCGATGGGTTCTTCTATTTGTTTTTTCTCTGCTTTTTTTCGTGTCTTTAACTTATCTAAGTCCTCTTGAAATCCTTGAAAATCTGAAGAGTTCCTATTAATCCTAATCTCTTGTTCGAGGGTGGTTTTTGTCTTTAAATAGGACGACTCTATAAGGTTGAAATCCTCAATTATAGCTTCGTTTTTCTCATAACCAACTTTCAGAGGATTAGTATCTAATATATCTTTTAATTTAAAGAAATGTTTCTCTTTTATGTCTAAGTGGTCGTTTAATTCCTTAAGCTCGGAATGGTCTACTTGAGGTTTTAATGTCGAGCCGCCAAAAGTCTTCTTAACATCTTTTAGAGTCGGACTGATACCAGTTTTTTCTATATCTAATTTTAAAACTACTTTCTTAGTAGAAAGAGTCTTGTTTAGCTTTTTAATCTGGCTTTCAATTACTCTAGTATTTAACTCTGTGGCAATTAATATTTTCTCAGAGCGAATGTCATTGAGAGTCGATCGCAGGTCTGAGTCGTCGAATTTAGGGCTGATTACTAGCTGAGAGGATTTCTCTATTTGTCTCAGGTCTTTTTGTAATTGAGTATCGTCTACTTTGACTCTCAGAGAAATATCTATTTCACTCAAGTTACCACCTCTCTAGCTAACTGAAAAATTTCTTTGTCGCACCATCCCCGCATTATTTGCAAGTCGGGGTCTAAGTAGACTCTATATTGGCGATCGGTGTCGATATCTCGAAGAGTGACGACAGAACCGCGCCCGCGACCGATGCCGAAGAAACACAGAGGGACTATTAATTGACTGTCAAAGAAGAACGGACTTAAAAACAATATTTGATGCTCTTCACTCATCCAAGCTCTAGGGATTGTATACCCCGACTCTCTATCGGTTAAGGGTCTTAGATCTTCGTCGTCTAGCCCCAGACCCAAACACCAGTTAGGCAATTTCCTTTGCGCGGCAAGGGTAAAAAAAGTATTTGCCACTTGAGGGGCTAGATCTAGTTTGCGATCGCGTTCGACAAACAAACAGAAGTCTTTTAATTTGTAGTCCTTTTTCTTAGTGCTGTGGATAGAAACTAACTGACGGGTAAGAGCGGCGATCGGGAGTTCTGAGTCGTGTCGCTCTTGCCTGTAGAATCGTTCCCCATACTCTAAAGCTTGCAAAATTAACCAGAGTGGCTGGAAACCAAAGTTTTCATAGTCGAATCTTCGATCGCTGTTTCCCCAATACCGTTTGATTCTCCAATAAATTTCTCGCCAGTCTGTTTTCTTTTTTTTCGGGGTGAGTCTGCCGTATCTTGCGAGTTTTTTATTTGTGCCTCCGTTACTGGCTGTGGGGTAGGCTCTTCGTCGTCTATCGCCACGGCATTCATTTCCTCGGTACAAAAACGCGCCAAACAGTCTACTAACTTCACAGAAATCTTTTCGGGGTTTTTTACGTCCTCGACTTCCCAGTCCGAACTGACTCTAAACTTGAGAATAGCAGTAGCCCTGAGATATTTTTCTTGACGATAGTAACCTTTGATTTTTTGGGTATATTCCAAATAGTCTCGCAACGGGCAATTTAATTCTTTCTCAAATACTTCGATCCAAGCTTCATTATCTTCCTCTTCAGTAGCTCGCATTGCGGTGGCTTCTATCTTGTTGATAGAAGTCCAAACTTCTTTTAATGGGGTTTCGTATTTCTGCGAGACGCTTTGAGCGAATTCTGCAAGTAAAACGTTGTTGTTTTTTACGCCGTACTTTTCCCTCGCCTCTTCCAACCAGTCGTATTCCAATCCCGTCAGGTCGCCATGTCGGGGCAATCGAATCGCCCCCGTAACTCTATCTCTAACCCCAACCTCAGCCATTACAACATTAGTCTTGTCGGGGGTATAGTCCGAGATAAATGGCAAACTTAAATTTTTTCCCACGATTTTTCCTATTAATTGTTATAGAAGTTAGTCAAGTCTACGGCGGCTCTACCGTCTAGAGTAGCCGTTACAGTTACGATATTATCGGCGGGGACGCTTTCGCTATATTCCATAACGCACACTACGCCTTTTTTAACTGTGTTGCCAGTGAAACCCAAGCCTTGAACGCAATCACTCAGAGGATACTCTAACCACCCCCAACATTCCCGATCTCGGTTTATAGCGTCTATAGCTGCATTGGTCAAAAGAATGTGTCCTGGGGTCTCCGATTGTAATTTAGCATCGACTGAAAAATTCCATTCCCCCGTTACTGTTGTGGAATCTTTAAACCCAGAAGTTTGATTATTGATAAAGTAAAACTCTTCTGAATTGGAAGTGAGATCGAAACCCGTTTCCGTAATGTTGGCGATAAATTGCTTGGCTGTAAAAACAGCGTTGCCCGCAGCTATATCGAAATTCAACCCGCCTATTTGGATCGTGGTAGCCCCCGCAAAAGCATCTTCGGAAACGTAGACAAACCTAGACGCACCAGTATTGGAATCAGTTACAGCTAAAGAAGAGTAAGCAGCGACATCGGCGGTAAGGGGTGTTGTAGCGGTTAACGAGGTATCGCCAGAAGTAGCGGCGGCTATTGCTATGGTCTGGTCTGCGGGCTCGGTTCTCTTACATAAAGGCAAAGGAGCTAAATATAGAAAGGTCTTAGAACCTTGTATAAATCTTCCCATGATACTTATACTTATTAATGCTTTGGACGATTTGATTAATCATTATTAATATAGCCCTTATGCCAAAAAGGTTAGAAGAAATGTTAAGAATCGTTTCCCCATCACTGGGGGATTCCGCGAATATAGGATCGGCGATTGTATACGTATTTAGTGGCAATGAATACAAAGCTAGTCTGGGGAATTTTAAGCTTTTTAACTCAGCCTTGCCAATACTGAGAACCTCTTCAGACATTAGTTCTCTATCTCCCAATAGCAATAACGAAATAGGAATAGATTTCCCAAGTGACGCGAGTTCTATTCTCAATTTGACGATCGCGGGAAAAGTATACAAGCCCAGCAGGTCGCCCGACGACTTGCAGCCAGGGGAATACAAATTAGATTTTAATAATTTAAAAATTATTGTCAGGTTATTTCCCGACGGGTTCAGTTGACCCCCGAGTGATGTACTTATTTTTATTAGAGAAGTCCTTCTACAACAACTTGTCTGCTTAGGCAAATAACTTGACTACTATGAGGACTTCTCTAATAAAAATGAACTTCTTAGACCCCGTCGGGGGGATTAAGTTTCTTGCAATAAAAATTCACCATTAGGAGTTAATAAAAATTCCCCGTTAGGTGAAAGCAGGAGTCGATCCAAGTCGGACTTGCGTAAAACTAGCGGCTCGGTGCCATTTATTTCAGGTGTGGTAAGAGGTTGCCCAGCAGGGGCGAGCAAAAGATCCCCGCCAGGCGAGAGGAGAAGTTGAGAGAGTTCGACAATTGAGTCGCTAGTCTCGTCAACTTGAATTATAGAACTTTCGGACTCTAATAGAACTGTTCCATCGGGGGCAAATAACAACTGACCGCTTTCGCTAAATAGTAAGTTAGCAAGCGGTATGGCATCGATTAAAACTGCGGTGTTGGGCTGAGTTGGCGGGAGTTCCGAAGTCAAGACAAATCCGTCGGGGGAAACTAATATTTCGCCGTTGGGAGCCACTAAGATAGTATCGGGGTCAAAAGCTGTAGCGGGTTCGGCGGTTGTTGTAGCGCTACTGATTCGCACCATAGCCCCGCTCCCATTATCTAGAGCGATCGCGCTATCTCCGTCGATAGTACCAGCGAAGTTTTGAAAGTAAGCATATAGTTCTTTTTGAGTTTCCGAGCGATTCAAGATAACTAGGGGATTAGTTGCCAACACTTCGGCACTAATACTTTGAAGTTCGGCAACGCTGTTAGCATCTACAGCGAAAGAACGATTAGCGGTTAATAATTCCGCTAGAGTTTGGTTAAATTCAGGGATACAACCTAATTGTGTCGAATGACTGATTTTAGTGAGGGCAAAGTTGGGAGACGGGTAAAACCAAGCGATCGCTACTCGATAGTCTCCAGCAGCTAAAGACCCCGACGGGTCGGCTACCCCAGATAAAGAACCATAGTCGAATAAACCAAAGTCTGCGACTGAAGTAGGGAGATTGCTAATCACAGTACCGCTAGCTAAAGAATCAATACTAAAATCTATACTCGCGGCGGGTACGACTGTTATTGGAGGAAGTTGATATATAGTGCCGTTTGTTTCTACGTAGGGGATTAAAGCAGGAGGGTTAAAAACTGCGTTTTGGGTTCCCGCTATTACGTCGGGGTAGTCAGATCTAATAGTCCCATCTAATTCCGCGTCTACTGGTAAATTTACTGTAATCCTTATAGATTGGTTGCTAGTTACAGTTATGGGGTCACTATAAGCTGAAGCTTTATAAATTCCTGGCTCTGTAGAGATAATAGCCCTTAAAGCTTCTGACGGTTGTAAAGTCGTTCCACTTGCTCGAACGAAAACCCGACCGCCCAACAAAGCGGACATAGCTACTTGTTGATCTGCCGAGTCGCTGAGGATATTAAATAGATTGCTTTCGGCTAGTACGGGGGTAATGTAATATTGTTGAGCGCTACCTCCAATTACAGCAACGCCACCTAACCTCTTGTTCGGGACTATGCGAACTCTTTCACCTTCGTTAAATACGACGTCGCCAGTTACCCGACCGATATCGCTTGGGATGCCGATTAAGCCTTGGTCGTACAGATTAAAACTGATAATAGAATTGTTGGGAATTAAACCCCCAGCGCGATCGCTATCGACATTAATACTTATTTCCCATACCGCACCATATCCTCGCGGCAAGTTTGCGGGTAAAGAGATAATACCTTTGTTGGGGAACCAAACTAAAGGAGTGCCGACCGTATCAAAATTAGGATCTAGTATTCCTGTCGATCGCCTGACGTATCCTAAAAAGGTTACTCGAACAAACCCGCCAAAAAGGTTACTATACTCAATCCCATTTATTTGCTCTTGACCGTTAGCGGCGAGGACTAAATTAAATTGAGTACCAGCTTGGAGACTAGCGCCCCCGTCTTCAAGTAGTCCGTTAAAGAAAGCTACTTTAATAGGAGTGCTAAAAGTATTGGCATTAGTATCGGGTGGGATTAAAGGATTTTCCACTAGAGAAAGGGGACGATCGCAACCTCCTAGCGCGTCGGTAGAGGTTACATAGGCGCTATTAGTGGTTATAGGTCGCCACACTCCCAACTCGGCATCGAATTGATAAAAAGCCCCCTCGCTCACCACTTCTCTTATATTCCCGTTTACTGGACTTGTCGGGAAACTATTTAAATCGGGGATTGTGGCATTAATAGCTAAATGGTCGTCTGTAGTGAGTTCTAATGTTGCGGGCAAAGGGCGATCCGTTATTTGGTCGGTATCTTTGGCATTATATGCGGCTAAAACTACAGCGTCTACGGGGTTCCCCGTGTCCTCAGCAGCTACTATTAATTGCTGAAGGTCTTCCCCCGTGGCTCTCAAACCCGCGCCGAAATTTATTACTAATTTTTCCCCCGCATTTACGGTAACTGCTGTTACGTCGCTCACTCTATTGAATCCCGCTCGATTCTTGCCTAAAATGTAAACGTTTAAGGATACTGCTGCTGTCGTAGTTCCCCCAGTATCGGCGGCGATCGTAAAATCGGCGGTCGAGTAAGATTCTCTAATAGACAGATATTGAGTCGCCATAATGCAAAATGCTGTAATTACTTACGTCCCTAAAAATGCTGCTATCGGCGGGCAAACGATTGATATTGAAGCAGCCAAACAGCCAATAATAGTATTTTATATCTCTCCGCCCTATCCTCAAATACTTAAGGATTACAATGCTTATGGCAACGTCAGGATTACTCGAACCTTTGAGGGGCATCCCACCGCTAGCTTTCAATTTACTACCACAAGAGATAGCGAAGTAGAAATAATCTCGGCTCTCAAGAACGTAGAGATAAGCCTTTGGGGAAAAAAGTTTTTTGCTTCAAATATTCAGATATCTAGATACTCTCTAGTCTCTAAACCAGGTAATATAATCGACGTTAATGTCAGCTTGACGGGAATCCATGCCAGACGATCGCAACCTTCTCGATCGCCTTTAGACGAACCAATTAAACTCGGAGATTTGGGCGACCCCGCTACAGAGATTAGTATAAGCGTACTAGCTAACGAGTCGGGGGTGGACTATCGGGGGACGGATGTTAAAATTGACATTCCCAAGGAAACCTCGACGGGGGAAATAGTAGAATTTCGGCAAGAGTTAGAAAGTCGAGCATACATTTATAACCACTTTGTTTATTACTCCGAGCCAGGTTTTGTTACTACTAAAGAATTTGCTAAAACCCACGTACATACTTTAGCTGATGCCGAGATAGTAAGCGAAAAATATTCTTTTTCTATTCCAGGACAAGGGGTAGGAACCGACGACGGAACGGTTTGCCTAACAGAAGAGTATAGAAATACTATTTTTACTTTAGATAGAGGCAATATCGATAAATATCAAAATAATGGGAGTAGTGCGGAATTAGACGAAATTACTAGGGAAGAGTTCGAGAACGTCACTAACGAAGATAGTTTGGAAGACGTTCAAACGCCCCCAACAGACCAAGATTTTGCGGCGACCGAAGCCACTTTGAGGGATCCGTCTAGCTCTTTTGACAACGGCGGTCTTGTCAAGAAATACAGACAAATTACGGAGAGAAATGGGATCGAGACTCAAAGGATAGAGGAAGTATATGGATGGGTATTTACTTCAAAAGATACTTACGAAGTTATTGTTGAAGACAATGAAGTGGTAGGGACGAGATTTAAAGATAGTGCGGTCGGGTCTGCTTTGGGTTTTTGGCAACAGGTAGAAAGAACGGTAACGACTCATATATTCGACAACGACGGGTATTTAATAAGGACTCTCAAAGTTGGGACGAGGAAAGGGAGAGTCAAGCAAGAATCGAATTCTTTAGAAGTTATTGACCTAGACAAACAAATAAGGCAACTGCAAGACGACCCCACCACCGACCCAGATACGGACGACGAGACGATCGCCTCTTTGGTAGCCGAACAAACCCTATATGATTTCAGTTTGGACTTTCCCTTAAACGACGATACTAACTATAGTCTTACTAACTTTAGAGAATTCTACACCGATACGAGAATTCCCGACGTTGGCGAGACTGGTTTTGTAGAGCCCAAGTTTGCATCGGACGTTAGGCGAACTAATATTTCTAACATATCCAAACCCGACCCGAGTAGCACAGACGACGATCGCAAGCCTAACGTCACTACCAAAGAAAGTTTGGTTTCCAATACCAGAACCGTAATTATCGCCCCCGCCCCTGGCAACAGACAACTGAGAAAACCAGAACGATATAAAACTATTGAGTATTCCCAAGCTGCATCGGGTGAAAGGGGGAAATACTCTACAGCTAGCGGCAAAAGTACGACCAGAAAAGGTAGACCCCCAATACATACTCGACTAAAATATCCCCCAGGAGTTAGCGTTATCAGCTTGACCTCTGGTTTGAACCCGCCCGACGATTTGGAAGAGTCGGGGGATATTAAATATTATTTAGAAACGCCTACATCTCCTTTTGCCGCTACGACGAGCGCGACTAATCCTGGGGGCGTGTCTGATTTTAGTTTGAGTAATTTTAGCGAATTGGAAAATCTTTCTAATTTGCCAGTAGAGCAAAATAATGTTTCCTTTCCTGGGGTAGATACTGTAGAAACGGCAAGGAAAGCGGCACAAACTAAAATATCGATTCAAAATTCTAAAAATGCTCAAGTGGTAGAACTTTCTATTTTGCGCCGACCGGAGTTGAACGAGGGAGACTTAATTAATTGGGATGGCAAAATATGGTTAATATTAGAAATCTCCGAGAATCAGATAATATTACCCGTCGAAGGAAAATTGAGAATGTATTATCTCGAATTTAAAGTAAAATTAGGACGACTCTTAAATATTCCAGTAAATATTAGCAAATACAGCATTCCCGAAAATTCCCGAGATGTTGACGACCTGACAGATCGTTTTGTCGCAGTTATAAAAAACTTTTAATAGAGGGGAAAATATGCCGATAAATATAGCAGTAGATGAAGAGGCGATCGCCCAGCAAATAATTGCTAGCGTAGAGAGTTCCTATCCAGCGCCTCGCGTTAGCAAGGTATTGCCACCTAAGATAGCTACCAATCAATTTACAACTGTTGACATTTACGGGAGTTTTTTTACTCCCAACATGACTTTAACAGCTAGTGAAGATTTAGCAATACAACCTTTTCAATTTATCAGCGACAATCAAATAAGAGTTACTCTCAATGGCTCTAGAACTGGTCTTTTTGAAATGCGTTTTAACAATGGCAAGGAGTTTATTTACGACGGGGCAATCTCTGTAATAGATAATCCTTGGATAGATTTAAGATCGGGCAATAGCGAGATAAATTTAACTACAGATATAGTTTTAAGTAACAACTTGCAAGTAGAGAGAAAATCTGAGGGGATAGCTTATAAACGAGTGAGAGCGTGGCGCACGGCTGCGGCATTTGAAAGATTTAAATTTACTCGTGGCAATCTTGCCAGTTTGGAAATTATTTTTAATAATACTAATACTGGTCAAATGATCGGCGTGGGTAAAAATCCTAGAAACGTCAACAGTAGCGCGCAATATTATGAAGCTGAAATAGTAGCTTACATTCAAAATTTTCAACTATATTCTATCTATGGGAATAGAACTAGAATTGACTATAGGAAGCCTTTAGACCGAGGTGTTAGCTATCTCAAATTAAAGTTCACTGATGATATTGTTTCGGGTTCTAATTGGTATTTGTACGGTCTAAACTCTGATAATTGGGACGATGAAAGCTATTTGATATTTACTGATAAAGTTAGTAATAGATTTGAATTAACTGGTGCTGAACTTTTCCCGATCGTCATTCCCAGAGGTGATAGTAATTTATATACAGTAGCATTGAGAGTATTTTAATTATGGAAGACAAGGCTTATAAAGTTTACGACTTTATTAATTATGACGTAGAGCCAGAATTATATTTAGAACGACCGAGAGGAATAGATTTAAAGCAAGATTTAAATATCAGACCAGCGAAAAGAACTGTTATTAATTTTGGAGAAAGAACGCAAAGCGAATATTATGAAAAATTCGAGGAAGGTAGTTATGTAAATCTGTTGCTGAGAATAGACCACGTGTTTACTAGAGATTCTCTAGGTTTAGTAGAAAAACGAGATACTAAAAGCTGTTGGTCATATGATGACGATACATTAGAGCCAGGTATAACTACTATTAAATACTATCCTACTCAACAAGAAAAGTATGCAGAAATAAAGCGCCGCCGATATAATTTGATTTATAACAATTTGATACCAATAGGTATAGCTGAAAATTTAGAATCTGAAATAACAGCTTTTTTTGAAGCTAATCAAACAGCAGTATCGAGTTATATTGATGTTGGTTCTAGAGAAATTATCAGTATAGTTAGTTCGTCTAGCGAAACTTGGCTCGATCAAATCTTAGAAATTGCTGGTAGAAGTGCTAGAGAAGCTATCCCAATTTATTTAAATATGGCAATCCCTCCACAATGATGTATTATTTTCACAACTTACCGTTTAAATATTTTGCAGCTTTACAAGGTCATTTAAACGAGTTAAAGGATACAAAATCAAGTAAGCTTTGCTTTGCTTTTGTGATGTTATCTTATCAACGTCCTATTCAAGAAGTAGCAGATTATATAGGGATGAACTCAATAGGGTTAAAACATTTAATAGAAGATTGGAATACAATGATAGAAACTATCAATCGCTCTAAAATAGAAGCAATAGGAGTTAGAGACGGTAAAGAGTTAGATTTCAAAGATAATATTTGCATATTCCCTAAGCCATTGAATCAAGCTGAAAGAAGAGTGATAGATTTTTTTATATATAGAAAAACCTTGGTAGCATGAACAATAATGAAGCGATCAAACGCATAAGAAAAGCTATAAAAAAGCTTCAGCCAAATATAGAAGTTTACAAGCAAGATGCTGAGATAGAAGGATCGGTGGTTAAGATTGAAAGACAAGGGAAAAAGATAGAAATAGCCATTTCTAATGCTTCTATAGAAGACAGCACGATCGGGCAATTTTTTTGATTATGAGCAATATAATTGAAATCTGCGAACTCCGAAACAGCGATACTTTAGAATTTGGCTTGCTTCAAAAGACGCTAGACTATTTTAACAACAAACTGAAGGAAACTAAAGGGAATTATTTCTGGAACGACTATCACTTTCTCCATATCGATGCTTTTATTTACGACCGCTGCTTTAGAATTGTGGACGATCGGATAAGAGAATTATGTTTTAAATTGTGGGATATTTTATTAGATGCCAAAAATGACGGGAAAACTATAAGAAAGAATTTAAATACTTTAGGTAAAGAAGTATTTGAGATTGGAGGATTAGAACTGCAAAAAGAAATCGCCGATTATTTTTGCCCCTTATCTTGGCGGGATAACGTTTTATGCTTGTGGCGCTACGAGGTAATAATGTCCGAAAGAGAGCTTAGAGAACAAGCTAGAACCGAACCTTTTTTAAATACAAACTAATGTTCGATTTTTCTAAAATACAAAACCCGATCGCGGGAACTGCTCAAAATTTCGCAGACCAGGGGGAGACGGTAAGCGTAGGGACAGATATAGGGACTTTTAGGTGTGAAGCTCTGACGGACATTACATCTACTGAGGTAATTGTATTTAAGGATAAGAACGGCAAATATTACGCACTGGGAGAACGATCGCAAGTCATACAAGAAGAGACGACGCAGTTTTTTAAAAGTAGAATTAATCCCATTTCTCCTCCAAAACCGAGATACGCTTTATTATTTGTAGTTCTTAAAAACACTGAAGAGGCGATCGACGGCATTCTCGGGAATGACAGACAAAGTGTTGCTGGGGAAGCCCCAGGCATCCAAGGCAGTCGCGTTTGCATCACTCAACCTACTTGGCGAACTCTTCCTAATGCTATCAATGGGGATGCCGATCCGCGTCCTTTTTGTAATGTCGGAACAGTTACGCAATTTGGGAACGTGCTGGGCAATGCTACCTATTATCTATACAATTCTGTCACTAATAAAACTACTGAATTGCTCACTATAGCTCAGTCAGAAGCATTGACATTTATTGTAGATCTTGGTGTAATAGATAATACTTTTAGTAGCAATGTACTTTTAGCAACTACTTCTGAAGAGATTAGAGTTAATATTTTTTATACTAGGTTACAGCAAGGGTTGCCCAGTACTTTCTTTGAACAGGATCCGACTCAACAAGACCCCGATCCTTTCATACACATTACTTCTTACAATACTTTAACTAGATATATTTTTAAGTGGGGAGATAGTGATAACTTTCAAACTATTACAGTTAATTATCCAGATAAAATTACTGACGAGCAAGACCCAAATCAAAGTAAGGATTGGAATAAACCCTTAGTAGAATTATTGTATGAAAACCCTATAAGTGCTTATGACGGAACCTTTACAAGCGACACCTATCTAGAGAGATTACAAAGTGGAAAGGATATAAGTTTTAAAGGGTTTTTAAAGTCGATGAACGAAGCTTATTTTTTAGTAGCTGGTGAGGTTGTAGATTCCCCTCGTAGTGGGGAAGTAGGGAGAAACCAAGATAATATTTTAAACTTTAAAAAGAATTCGTCGATCGGAAATATCCCAAACCCTTTATATTCTGAAAATGGCTTAAAGACTTTGGGGACTATATATCAATCGATATTTATAGAGAAAAAAGCTTTTCAGGGAACGCTCAAGATACTTAGAGTAATTGGGGAACCTGGCGATTTAGAACCTACAGAATTTAAATCTATCCCAATAACCTTAAAACCCATAACAGATATTGACGAAGAGCTAGATCCAATTTACGATCGCAGGACTTCCAACTCAGCCAATACTGTACAAGATACGGATTTTTTAGAAGATGCTCAGCTACCTTTTGACGAGAGAGATCCTGATTATCCCCCGAAGGTAGGCTTTAGAATGTATTTCAGTTTTTATATCGATGCTAGTAAGCTTTAATTTTTAATCGCAGGAAACTTGTTACTAGTTACTTTGTTTGTTTCGGTTACAGATAGTGGCAAATCACTATTTAAAGCTAAGAATTGTGTTAACTTTTGCCAACGATCGTCCTCGAAAATATTAAAAACAATAAAGTTAGAGTTACCCGAGAAATAATTTCTTGCAGAGTTATAATGCTGATTGTATTTAGCTTGCCATACAGTGCGATCGAACTCCCATTGACTGTATAACATAATCCTGAAATCTTTAACCCATTGTGGAAGCTCATTATTAAATCTAGAGAGCGATCGCGTGTTGTGCTGCTCCCACGAATCTAACCAACTGGGAATATCTCTAACTGTCAGTATAAATTTACTATTAGGATAAGTCTCATCTAATTGCTGGTAGCTAGCAGCTATCAGCACGTCTGAAGCAGCATCAAAATATTGAAGTACGTTTAAATCGCGAGGATTCTTAACTGTGTTGTAGCCTAGCATCTGAATAGCTCTAGTAAGCGATCGCGTTCCCGTCCGACCTAAACCAACACAGAATACTTTTTGTGGCAAAGGTTCCCTAAGATACTTTTTCTCGCATAGCTGAATACTGCTGTAATCTTCAGTGTGAGAGAGATAATATCTACCTTCCCAACCTCTACGCTTTATTGCTGCTTCAGAGCAAGCGACAAAAGTTTCTCCCTGTTCTTTTTTCTTCTCTACGGAGATACGATTGCTGTGTAACCGATACTTGTAAACAGCTTTTTTAATGTGTATTGGCTTCCCTTGCTCCGAAAGTTTGAGGTTTAGATCGTGGTCAACTGCTGCTGTAAGAGTGCGATTGACTTTAGGAGTCTCCTCGTAAAACGATCGCCTAATAGCTCTCAGATGAAAACAGCACATTGTATGAAGTTCGTTTAATCTGCTGTAGATAATATTATTCTTAGTACCGAGCCTTAGTTGATTGCCGTCCTTATCGCACTCAGTATAATTGGTATACAACCATCCGACGTTAGGAGGATTATTAATAAACACGTTATTAACCAAGCTTAAAGCTTTTGTACCTAAGCGATCGTCAGCATCGAGAATGCAAAAAACTTCACCTGTCGAGACTTCGATCGCTTCGTATAGAGCGTTCCCTCTCCCTTTGTTTGTATTGTCTTTGGCTAAATATATTTTTTCAGGATATTGACTGAGAAACTCTCTGGCGATCGCTTCGCTCCCATCAGTCGATCCGTCGTCCCACAAAACCAATTCCCAATTAGTATATTCTTGATTGAAAACGCTTTCAATTGCTTGTCTCAGGTAAGCTTCCGCATTATAAAAAGTCGTGATTACACTAATTTTAATATCCTGTACCACCGCCAGTACTGCTCCCTATTAATTGCCAAGTTCCGAAAGTATCAGTTGCCAGATGAAATTCATCAGCGCTATTGTCATAGAAAATTTGCCCGATAAAATCAGCACTGTGAGAAGGTGTCGCGCTATCTACAACCGCATTGTTGTTAACTGGAATCCAATCAGTATCAGCACTAGTTCCCACAGAACGAAAAGTGACCACGCGATCGGGACTGGTAAGTGTAGCCACCCAAATAATCCCTATTAATGGCGGTGCTGCTGAAGGGATAGCAGTATCAGCATATATAGGATTGTTCGATACCCAAGCACCTTGAGTGTCATTTGGGACGGCAATTATGGGCAATAGTTCCGTTAGAGTAGCATTTTGTCTGTAACTGTAAGTTGCTCCAATATAACCCGTTGCTGGCTCAGCGACTAAAACATTCATACGATCTCGTCTGCCAGTAGAGGCAATCGCTTTAAGTTCTGTTAGCGTCGGAACCGAAAAGACATCTGTGAAAAATGCCATAGTACAATAATTAATACATCTCGTCTAATCAATAGAATCTTAACATGATAAGCAATAACTCTCTGTCTCAATCTTTAATAGAATCAGCAGCCAGAATTACAGACGAAGATATAGAAAGTATTAGATCGGTTGAGATTCCAGAATTAGAAGCTTTACTTAATTCTGAAATTGTAATAACTAAATCACAGAAAAATATTAGAAACAAATTAAAACAACGTAAAGCACGGAAATGACTAGACACAATTTTATCGAACCGCCACTGTCATTATTTTTTCGCTACGATCGCACTATTGAAGATTTAAAAAATCATCTCTGTAATTGGGTTGGGTTAACTCTAGATCGAGGATATGCCATTGATTCAAATGACGATTTTTATGAATCTAGGCTTTTTGCAATGCATTTTAAAATAGAAAAAAAAAAATTCTACAATTCTGACGGTCTTTTCGTCTGCTGTTCTATTCTTTTAGGTTCTGGCGATCTAGATCTCAAATCAGTTCAGATTTGTACTATCTATTTATTGTTCGAGATTGCTTATAGGAGGTTAGGCATTACCTCAGCTTTTATCACTAAAAACTACAATGTCAAAATTGCCGATTACCTCGTAATTGACAAGATACCTTACGATCGCGTTTCTAATAAGACAGTGTCTTGTCCAGAACATTTTTTAGATCTCTATGCCAGAGCTATTTAATCGGTGTCCCTAGGAACACTGATTCATTTAAATCATTCCTTTTTCTGCTTACTTGCTTGTAAGATATTAAGTTTTTTAAACATATATTTATTGAAGATACAGGACGGTTGAGAAAATTCGCAATCTGCTTAGCTGTCAGTCCAGAAGGATTTTTGAATAAACATTCCAATATCCTACCTTCTAATGAGAGTCTTTTAGAACGATTTATTATTATTATTTTACTCATACAAGCTAACAATAAAGTACTACACTAATATAAAATACATTAATTTAGGTTGACCCATGATTTTTGATTATTTTAGAGATAAATACAACGCTCACTTATGGGCAAAAAACTTAATAGACAATGAACATTTCTTAATATTGGATAGTGAAACAACAGGGTTAGAGAGTACGGATCAGATTATAGAAATTTCTGTAATTGACAAGTGGGGAACTACCTTAATAGATACTTACATCAAGCCTAGTTGTCCTATTTCTGAAGGAGCTTATAAATGTCACGGCATTGACGAAAAACAACTAAAGAATGCTCCTAGTTTTCCTGAAGTATATGAAGAGATTAAAAGAGCGATAGAGGGGAAAAAGGTAATAATTTATAATTCTGGTTTTGACGTTAACAAACTTGCTTATATGTGCTGGCTTCACGAATTGCCAGAAATAAAGTTTAACTTTGAATGTGCAATGTTCAAGTATGCTGAATATTACGGACAGTGGCACGATTATTACTGTAACTACACTTGGAAAAAGCTCCCATCTGGGAATCATAAAGCTAAAGGAGATGCTAACGCTTGCTTGAAATTAGTTAAGAGAATGGCTGAAACGTTGAAATGCGATGTCAATATAACTCGCGCTTGTTTTCCTTCTTGGCAACTTGAATTAAAAAGAAAAAACATATATATAGAAATAGTTTTGAGAGAACGCGTAGATTTTTTTAATGTTCTCAAAGAAATCAATTTTGTTTTCCCTTTATTTAGTTGGCAGCGTAAAAATAACGCTAACAAAATAACTGCGGCTGTCGAGATGAATCTACATGATTGTAGAGTAGTTAAATCTCAATCTTATCAAGAATGGTTAAAGTCAGACTTGACTGAAAACTACGAGAATTACACCAATAAAAAACCTGAGATAAGAGAAGTTCTAGAAGATGAAGAGGAACTTTTTTTTTAACAACAAATAACTTCAGCTTTAACTCTAAGGAATTAAGTAAATATTGCAGTTTAATCAAGTTTTTAAGGTTTTTAGACTCCGATAGAGAGCTTGAAAATTTCGATCTTATAGATGGTGATATCTGCAGTGACGAGTTAGTGTTGGATTATGTCAGCAGCTTAGTTGAGAACTATTACACGGATCGCATACCGAGTATATCGGACTATTTCGCCGAGCACGACGACGATTGCTATGAAGTTACCGAATGCTTGAAGTGGGAGATACTGACGAGCGATCGCGAATATTCTAAAGAAGATAGGATGTTTTACATAACTGTTGTAGAATCGGAAATTTTCAAGTATATAGATGTAGACGAAAGAGAGTATACAATAGAAGACGACTTTGAGAGTCAGTGGTCTTTTGACTTCTATCAGGAAATAGATCGCGCTGATTGAATTATGGGTAAATTTAACCATCTTCTATTCCCGATCGCAGCTAATCTGGCAACTATTTACAGTAACGCTACTACTGCTGACTTATTTACTGTTGATAGCGGTCAAAATTTTTTGCGAGTTCCTTTTAATGACTTTGGCGGTTACTCTCCGATATGGGAAGGGAACGCCAATCAGCCAATACAAGGCGCTGCTAATTTTTTCGTTCGCACTACTCCCAGACGCTATGGGTTCCAAATAACCACTAATGACGGACGATTTGTTATTTACGAGGTATTATCTCAACTGGTAGCGATCGCTCAGCAAGATCCAACAGTTTATAAACCTATAGTGGTTAGAGACTATATGAACCCCATCCACGAGCCAATAAATCAGCCGTATAGCGAGCGATCGGGTATAATTAACGATTTATTACCTGCTGGTGGTACAATCACATTTAATAGCGAGACGATCGTCTCGAAGGGAACTAAATTTAAGTTTATTGAAAAAATCTTGAGATTTGCTTAAAGAGAAAAGTATTTGCGAATTTTGCGGCAAAGAATTTCAACAGCCTAAATATAAAAAAAGAAAATCTTGCTCTCCTGAATGTAGAGCGAAACTAATTGTTAAGACCAGAAATCCTGGAGCTATTTGGTCAAAAGAAGAAGAGCAAAAATTAACAAAATTAATTCAGACTCAACCACTTTTTATTATTATCGAACAGTGGAATAATATAGCTAAAAAAAAAGGATGGTATCAAAAAACATCGTCTCAGATCATTCATAAAATTCGTTTTCTTGTTAAAACAGTTCCAGAGCTTAAAAACAATTATGTTAAACTTGAATACTCTAAAACCAATAAAAAAATTAAAGTTTCAAAAGACAATTGGTGCGTTCACGATCTCATGAGAACGTTTGGTTTAAAGCATAAAACCAGGATACTTAGATGGAAAGAAAAAGGGTTAAAATTTAAGGAAATTAAACCAAATAAAATAACGCGCTATTTAATAACTAAAAAAGCTTTAAATCAATTCGCTTTAACTAATCCAGAAGAATTTTGGGGCATAGAAAAAAAGAACTTATGCAAATGTTTGAAACCTGAAATAGCCAGTAAAGTATACAAACTAAATCAAGTAAAACAGCGAACTGTTGGTAGACCTATACCTTTGGTAAGGCTCGATCGCAAAGAATACTATAAAGACGCAGTAAAAGCAGGAACAGCTTTAAATATATCTTCAACTGCCATTCGTAAATGTGCTAAAAGAGATACCCCTATCAAAAATGGAATGAATTTTTTTGAATTTGATTACCCTGTTTATTGGTGTCCGCGAGATTTAGTTGAAGAATTTAATGCGATCGTAGCAGAACTAATTCATTATTTTTACTGCAATCTCAGAGAATTAGATGGATATAAAAAACAATCTTGTCTAAAAGTAGCAGCTAGATTGTCAGTTGAAATTACCTTAATCGCTTTTAGAAAGCAAGAAAAACAAAAAGCTAAACAACAAGAAGTAACGCCGCGATCGGCATTAATAGAATTTTGGCGAGATAAGTTTTTAAAAAATATTCAATATGTTTATCAATTAAATACTAGTTTAATATTTAATAAAATCGTCAATGCAATCAAATATAAAGTTTATCGAAGACTTGTTGCCATAACAAACAATGATTTAGTTTTAGTAGATAATTACTCTCAAGAATTCGCTATTTTCTTTATAGAAAAGGCTAGGGAAAAATATTTAAAAGATTCTTGCTTGCCTTTAGATTACGAACCTAAAACTAAAATTGAAATATCCGATCTGTACGCTCATATTTATCAGACTTTGAATATTTATATTGAAATTGGCAAAAAAGAAAATGGAACTTTAAGCAAAATATCTTGGGTAAATATAAAATTATTACATTTTCTTAGAAAGTATAAAATAGACAATTCAAATGTCAAAAATACTTCTTATCTTCCAGAATGGGCAAAGCATAATCCAACTGAAGAAACTTCAAATCAAGCTCAAACCGAAATAGAACTACTTCTCGATCGTGCCAGTAAAGTTTACTCAAAAGAAATTGTCGATCGTTTAGAACTGTTCGTAGCTTTAAAATTAGAAGATGCCAGCGATCGCGAAATAGAATCCTGTTTAAATATTTCTTCAGTGGAAGTCCAACAGTGCTATAATTTATTGCAAAGATTGACTAGAGATAGAAAGATCGTGAACAAAGAAAAATTAAAAAACCTTTTTTCTTATCATCCACCTGTAAATAAAGAAAGGCAGAAAAAACACGAAGATGTCAATAAATATTGTGCTGAATTCGCTGTATCTTTAGCGGATATAATCTCAAGTCCTGCTGAATTGACAGTTTTGCTTAGAAAAGTTCAGGAAATAAGAATGTTAGCTAATCAAGCAATAGTCTATGAAGATGCAAATATATCTTATCAAGATATTTTCAAATAATTAATTGGCGGTTAAATAACCGCCAATTAAAATCAGCCAATCGGATCTCTTCTCCCAATACCAAGATCCAGAAACTTTTCTTTTACACTATCCCAATCTTTGCCACAATAGTAGTATTTACGATCGCGCATATTTACCAGATAAAATCCCGAGCGCCCTCCATTAATACGAAAAAGCTCTATTACAATTTTGCTTTTAGTCAAATTAAATTTTTCTTCAATATTAGACAATTCGACTGGTCGATCGTAATGATTATAAAGAATATTACCAGCTTCTTTAAAAAACCAAGTAGTGCCTTCGCGTTCAATAATTTGATAGTGCAAAGGATGTACAATTTTCATTTTTTCGGCTCCTAATTCAGCATTCGATCATATTGAGAAAAAACCCCCTAGGGAGGGAGTTATAATCTAGTTAGTTGTTAGTTTTGGTTATTTGGCTTGGTTTCGGAGTCTGAATCTGAATCGTCCTCAGAATCAGTTTGGTTAATGTCTTTTTCGACATCTTCCGTGTAAGCGACACCTTTCTCTCCAGTTTCTGAGTTTTTCTCGATCCACACGTCAGCATCGAGATACTCGTATTCTTTCGAGGGGTTATAGTCACCGTGTCCGTTCCCTTTTCCGTTAACCAAGGCTTTCACCTCCTTTTTGATTATCTAGGTTCGTCGGAGGCTTTTTTGCTTCCGACATCTTCATTATACTCACTTTTTCGCACAACTGCAATACACTTTGCCAGATTTCTTTTTCAATTACTATGTATTTTTCAGAAGCGATCGCGTCTAAATAATCTCCTGTTGCTCCTTGATTGCCGTAAACATATCCTTTCTGAAAAGCTTGCTGTTTAAGAAGTTCTGGGGTTTTTTCATCTGTTCTGATAGTAAATACTTTTCGATTAGGTCTTTTTGAAGGCATAGCATACACTTAAATCTCTTTAACTTAAATGTATTACACTTTAGTTAATGCTGCCAGGTTGTCTTAGTACGAATTTTATTTGCGGTCTCAAGTTTAGCTCTTCATTGCCTGGGATTACGTCAGAATTACTAAATAAGACGCCGTTGCGAGTGAGATTGAGAGCTAAAGTTTTGCCCATATTCAAGAGTTTTAATTCCCCTTTAGCGTCTTCTATAGTTTCTTCCCAGTTTTTTAGATATATCTCCCATATTTCTTCCTCGATCGTTTGCTGATTGAGTAAAGGGGTATGTTTGGGCATAGTCTCTCTAACTACAATTTCAATGCCGATCGCTCGATAAGAATCTGGCGGGTAGTCGTAGCCAAAGTTAGGATCTGGTAGTATGGCGATCGCGGGTATGGAATTATTGCTAATGCCATTTTCCTGATAAGTTCCAATATCAGCACCCAACCAACTAACTAAATTTTGGTAAATCGATTCTTTCGTCAGACAAAACATTTTGGATACTAGTAAGCACAGTTTCTAAATATTCATATCTTAACTTGCAACTTTTAGCACCTAAAAGAGCGTTATGATTTCCATCAATTTCTAAATCTTCAGGTAAAATAGAATTTAGCAATACTTGATAGTTTTTAATTCTAGATAATTGCCTGGCTAAACTTTGAATGTCGTTAAAGTAGTACGGGAAAATATTAGGCAAGTTAATCATTTTTCCGTATAACTGGCATATGACTACATAGTCATAGTGACCATAATCGCACCATATTTCAATATCTTGATTGCTATTATTTCCTCTTAAAAATAGCTCTACTTCTTTAGCTATTACTGGTTTATTTTTGTAATAATCTAATAATGTTTTTTCTTTAGGGAATTTAATGTAATCAAACTCTTTTTCTAATTTTATGCCAATGGGAGGGAAAACATTTTCTTTAACCCAATCATTAGCGCGATCAAATTTACAATCTAAATTGATAGCGTAATATTCCTCGCCATCTTCATTAATCATCCCAATAGATATTAGGTCGATCGTCTTCCCGTCTTCGATAAATTCGGTGTCGATAAAAATTTTCATACATTGCCTCTCTCATCTGGCTCGCTCGGTAATATTGGCGGTGGAGTTAATTGAGATTCTACCCTATTATTGCTTAATTCATCTTCAAGTTCGCGATCGCTCAGTGGTTTAGGGAATGCCCCAGCATCACTGGCTAATTTCAGAGAAAGTGAATGTGAGAGCCACCCAACTAGCCAAGATTCCCGATAATCGCTCAATGTTGTATTTTGGAGTGATTTAGTTAAGAAGCTAGTATCGAAGCTGAATTCTGGCTCTACATTTTCGTTGGTGTAAGATTGCCAAACTCTCAATATTTGCTCGATCGCCGATTGCTTTTGTTTCGATATAGCTTCTAGGTTGGCTTCAGCTTGCGAGGCATTTATACTGATTTCCGTGGCTGTTTTTTGCTTGCCGAGAATACCTGTGAGATATCCAATAGACTTGCGATCAATATTCTCGTTAGTCAACTGCATTAGTTTCATAGTTGACTCTAGAGTTTTCCCTTCTAGCTCCAACCAGTAAACTTTAGATTCAGCAAAAATTATTTGCCCTGCACCGATCTTTAACTCTTCATCTTGTTTAGTTTGCTGCGTACCTTGGAGAGTTCCGTCTTTGACTTTTGACATCGTTTCATAAACTAATGTAGGGCAATTAGCAAGGTGTTGAGACCACTTTAGATCGGCATCGTAGCGATATAAATCTAGATTCAGATCGGCTATGCACTTTAAAGGGAAATCAGCCAGGAAAGGATCTGACGAGTGCAACGAATATCCGACAATGGGAACGAAGTCTAAGCTCGTTTGACCGCGGTTTACTAAGATTAACTCTTCTGTTGAGACAGCATCAGTTTTCTCGTAAATTTCAAACGTACCAGGTTCTAAGACTAGATATTGAGTGACGTACTGGCGATCGAAACGGTCTACATACTTCTTAATCTCTCTCTTGATGACAACTTGCTCTATGGTAAGGTTGCCACTAGCATTAGAATACTTCCAGTTTATTATCTGCTTTCTCGGTATGGGGACTAAATAAGGTCGCTGTCTTGATCGCAATCGCCTCCTTTCAAGTTCGTTCTGTGGTGGCGATTCGTTGGGAAAGTCGATCAAGCAAAATGCAGATCCGTCTCTCAGTGACAACACATCTAATGTCTTGAGAACAACGTCTAATGAGTTCCCGCTTAAATCTACATTGTTTATATTCTCTTCTAAAGTAGGTGGCAAGTTAGAGACAACCATTTTTGAGAGCAAGCCAGCTAAATCTTGCTCTATGGTACGTTTAAACTTATCATCCCAACTAGTCAGCGCCAATCTATTTCTGTAGATGCCGTCATCTTCATACTTGAATTTAGGTAGATATCTTTCAGCTTTTAGTACGTCAGTTACAATCCCGTCTTTATACCAATTTTCTAAACCCGTCCACATATCTTCTAAGTAGATTAAGGTAGGTAAATTTTTTAGGTAGTCGGGATCCTTTTTGCTTACATCTCCTGTAGGAGTGAGGAAAAGTGAGTTAGAGTTTAACTCGGAGAGATTAACCACTTAATATTTCTCATCTGCAAACTGTTCGTTTATTGTATCAACATTCAATCTTTCGTTTAATATCTAAGCTATAGCAATCCGATCTGAGTCGTGAAATCGAGCGGGGCAATCCGACTCGCTGAATCCCTGTAGTGACGCACAGGATTAAGCAGACGATTGGATTTACGAATTAAATCAGATTACTATATTTGTTCTTGACAACCTTGGATTTCCAAGGTACTCTAATAGTAGACAATTATCAAAAAGAATCAAAATGAATGAATCACCATTACTGACATTGATACAGCGTTCCCACACAATCCGAACCATCGATCCCTACCTTTGGAATGTAAAAACATCTCTCCTAATAAACTAGTAATTTGTCTTAACAAATATTCCGAGCGCGATCATGGAACGCTTCTGTCTAGCTAAAAGGGAGGACTTTTTTTCAAACAAACACTAGGGCATTATTTGACCATTGTATAAACGGCTAGAAATATGAACACAAATAGTTTAAAAAGAAGGCTTCTTCCACGAGGTGAGCCAGCTAAAGAGCTAGTGGAAGACTTGTACAAACACCTGAAAAAGCTTACAGATTCTCTTGGCTCAGAATCTTTTGACTCAGAGGTGTCCAGTAAAAAAACACCCACTAGCGATGAAAGACTACGTGATTTCGGACAATCTAAACTCAAAGTCACCCAGCGAGAAGAGACCGTTCTCTTTGCCATTGGATATAGAGAGTTGTATTCCAAAGAAATACAACAGATCATCCAAGAGACGACAGGACAAAGACTCTCCGAAGGATCCATCTACCCGATCCTTAAAAATCTTGCCGATAAACAACTCATCTCTGGAAGATGGGGAGACGACAAGAGCAATTGTGGTGCTAGAAGAAGATACCACAAGCTCAGCCCAAAAGGTTGGGGTTATGTCAGAAGTAACATCAACTCAAAATTTGATTTGTTACTTGCCGACGTCTCCGATGGAGCGCAAAAAAGAAACATGGATAATAAGTAGAATTGGCATACCCGTGGCTTATGCCTGCCTAGGAAAAGAATTAGGAACAGACTGGCTAATACAGTGTCACGAAGATAGATCCGAAATGATCCGTCAACAAAAAGACATAGAGAACCCAAAAGGGCTTATTCTCTTTGACTCGATAAAAGTAACGCAGTTACTTTGGGGTCAAACTGAAACAGTTTTCGATAAACTGTTTTATTGGCTCAAGGGATTAATTCCGTTTTCGGGTTCGTGATTTTCAAACTACCAGGCTCCTAGCCTGGTAAAGCAATAAGTTTCTAACCTTCTGAATTGTACAATTCAGGAGTTTTTTTTGCAAGTTTTCAATAAATCAAGAGATTGAAATATAATCCGATCTGGGTCGTGAAATTGAGCAGGAAATCACACTTACGAATTAAATCGGATTGCTATAGCAATTGAGAGAATCAGCCCCAACGACCAGATCTCTTGATGGTTTCTCTTCTATATGGAAGTATGCCATCTATCAAATATCTCAAACAATCACCTAAGTGCGATCGCTTGATGTCGCGCTTGTCTATTTTGTCATTTTTATCCCATGTCAAAAATTCCAGATCTGCTATGAGTTCCTTACAGCTAGGATCGATAAAGATCTCATCTCGATTGAAAGCATTATTGACGCTGTGGACGCTATCTAAAACGCTGGCATTGCGATCGGGGTATTTTCTAACGCCATAAACCCCATGTCTGCTAAAGGTATCCCAGACTATTTGCCAGTTTGTAAATTTACTATTCGCTGTTCGTTGAATGCCCGTACTGTCGCCATATACTAATACAGACACTCCCAATTTCCTTAGATACTGTGCCACAGCTTCAGCTAGTTGCATGGTGTCTGACTCCAATAAGTAAAACTCTCTTACCACTTCAACCGATCGTCCGCTACTCTGTGCCACAAGACAGGTAGCTGGCGATCGGTTGAAGTCAAAGGAGACACACAGATATAAATTGAGATTGACTGATATCGATTTTAAGTGGCGATCGCGTTTGAAGTAATTGAAAACTCGACCTGTGGTGATACTGACGAAACGACCTTCTAATTCTAATGCTCTTAACTCTGGAGTGAGTGAAGCTTCTTGACTTCTTACAAAATCAGGATCCGCGTGTATGTTTTCTGTGGTAGGGATAATCGTACTACCATATATCTGTTTTTGTAATTCATCTCGACGATCGCTAGCAAATAGATCGTATGTCCAATTAAATGGATTAATCCTGTTGATACTGCTGCTGATAATTCCTATACCTTTTACACTACCCGCGCCACGTCCTAAACGTCCATCGATAGTTTGAAAGCACATTCTATCGTTGTAGCTTCCCTCATCCCACCATACAATCCTTACTTGGATTCCTCGACCGCCTTGTTTGGCTTTTTCAGTTGCACCAGTGAAGCTGTCAGCAGATCTGACGAAACAATAAGCCCCTTCTATTTTGCAGTGCTTTAATGCTGCTATTTTTGCTGCTGTGTCTTCTGGGGAAGGGAAAGATGGTTCTAGCTTGTAGCCAAATTTCTCGCAGAATTCAGCTAGAGCAACTAAAGTACTCATCATTAGCTGAGGATAGCTGTTAGCAGTTATGAGTATTCTAATACTGGGATCTAATCTGGCTTGATTGCAGATAAAAGCAGCAGCACAAGTAGACTTTCCTGAGTTTATGCCACCGAGGATCCAATACCAGCGATAAGCACCGCCATAAATGCTGCTGAGAGAGAGACGATCAAAGATTTCCCGTTGACCGCCAGGATTTGGCTCGAACACTGGATAACTCGCAGCATCCACAGTTTGAGTAAAAGAATGCAGTTTACCCCAGTCTTTTATTTTACCTTTATATTTAGGGGTAATAATTCTATTTAGCATCATGAAACTAGACGAGAAAAAGATACAACGATTAATAAAATCGTTCCCTACTGAGTTTAAAAGAATATTAGCGGATTCTGAATTAGGCAAGATTGTCAGCTACAAATCTGACTTTTTAATCTGTTGTTTGCGTAGCTTTCAAGATTGCCTCGAATCTAAAAGGCTTAAAAAAAGTGGCGAGGAAATACAAAATTTCATAGAAACTATCAAAAGAGTACAGGACTTTCAAAGCAAATCTAATCTACAAGTTAGCATCCCAGAACATTTAGAGACTTCAAATGAGTTAGAAGATTTTTTGTATTTTTTAGCCAATGACAGTAAAATTAGTTCTTACTCCCACTTACAAAAGGCTATAATTTCTTTTCTCAAAATAGAAGCAAAGCAATTGCCATTAAATGGGACAGTCGGTTATAAGCCTTACTTTACTCTAGCTGTAAAAATAGCAGGCAACCTGCTGTTAAATTGCGATCGCTCTCAGTGGCAGATAGAAGAGATCGAACAGTCGCTCCCTGAAAATTACATTTCCACCGATCTGGTCTTTATTCGAGATCTGATTCAAGGGATAAAAATTGTCAACAATTCTGAATCTAAAACAATAACCTCAGATATAATGCCATCTGTATTTCGCGCAGGGGACTCCACGAGCGTAAAAAATCAATAAATAAAAAGCTGAAATCTTTACAGAATAAAGAGTTTAGCCGATGTATAATATCTGTATCGGCTAAAACACGACGATCTGCGATTAGTACAGGTGAAATACCTGAGACACAACCGCTTATGCAACTCGCCTTAAAGGTGAACGGGTGACAGTCAGGGGTCTGAATTAGATACTTAGCAGGGAGTGAATTAAACATAGGTTGATAGAAAAAAAAGTATACTCAAATACTTCGGTATGAGAGAGTAGGGTTGCCTTGACAGTGCCAGTGTGACACCGTAATTGGTGTGTTCGTAGCTTATTGCTACCTCCGAGCCTTGAGATTTCAGTTTTGGAATCTCCCGTTAAACCCGTAGGGTTAACGGAGAGAGGATGTCAAAGAGTCTGAGGTTATTGTCTGTTAGTAGATGAAAATTTCGAGAAAAAATCTCGCAATCGCTCTCAATAACGGAATCACTCGCAAAGCTTTAAATAAAAGGCTCTCACTCGGTTGGGATATGGAGGGGAGCTATCTCTCAACCATTAAAAAGAAAACCTGCAATGTAAGAGAAGTTGTTTTACAGCATTTAAGCAAAAAACTAAACATCCCTTTAAAAGAATAAGCTAGAGCTTTCTCTAGCTTTTTAATAAAAAAAGTCTAACCTCGGAGACAACAGAAGTAATGCAATCAATACCAACCAATAAGCGACAATTATTTAGATAAGCAATTAAACTATATCACAATTTGATTATTTGATAAAATATCTATATCGATACTCAGTTTAAGTAATCGCTTACATCAATCGGTGTTCCTAGGAACACCGATTCATTCAGTAGGGATAGTTTCAATAGAATCGTTAGGATCGATTACTACATAACCCATATTTTCCAGACTGGCGATCGCCATACTGGGGTCGATCTGCAACTGCAGTCCTATAGCTTCTCTCTCTCCTTTAATAGAGCGATCGGCAATCTGGCTGAGCAAGCTTAGATTCTTAATGCTTATTTTTCTTATTTCCTCAGTAGGATTTTGAGACTCGTTAACTTGCTTAATCTTCTGTGCTAATATTAACTCTGTAAATTTTCTAAACTTCTGATAAGCGAATAAATGCTCTAGTGCTAAACCAGCTGCATCAACATTAATAAGTCTTTCTATTTTTTCTAAGTTTTTAGAAGTCTCTTTAACAATAGTAGAATCAGATATTGTAGAATAAATTTTAGATTGATAAGTTTCTGGACATTTCTGAAAGTCTTCTCTTTTTTTATCCCAAAAATATTTGTGCTTCCAAGCGTGCAAAACACTTTTAGATCGTCCTGTTCGTCTGGCTAATTCAGACAAACTTATCGTCTCTGAGGATTCCACGTACACTTTTTCTATATCTTCTCTACTCAAGCGAATAGTAGAAGGATCGGGAATGGAATCAGACATTAAATAAAATCCTTGAAAAGAATAAATACAATATAGCACTTAACAGAACGCGTTCTGCTAAATCCTCTCTTCGTTCTGTTCGTCTTTTCTTGGCGTTCTACTACAACTCTCGATTATCTACACTATATGGTTGACTTAGCCGTTCTTAGGAGTTCTAATCAACGCAGTAAAATAAGAACATTTCACAACTAGATGAGATGAGAAGAGAATACATAGATAGCAAAGGATTAATTACTCTCAACAGGAAAACTAAAACTAAAGCTTACTGGTGCAAGCAATACGATCTAGATGAGAAGGAGTTCGATCGCCTTTACTCTATGGGGAAGTCGCCGCGCAAGATATTTGGACTGAAAACAAAAGCTAGCAAGCAGACGCTCTACACGATTGAAAGAGCCACAATGAATGTGAGTCAGTGGTGTAGCTATTATAAGATAAGTAGGGGAACTTTTTATAGGAGACTCAAAAAAGGTATGCCCGCGATCGAAGCTTTTAAAACACCTACTAGCAATGTACTCTGACTTCAGACCGCCAAATACAGCTTTTGAACCTTTAGAGAATAATGCTAATGCTACTCTATTCTTTACCACTTCCCAGATAATCACCGATCCAACTACTGGACAACTGAGGATAGGGAGAGCTAGCAGCAATGTTAGAGAGTTCAGAGCGATCGTACACGAAAATGAATCGCCGACCTCTCCCAGCGATCGCTATTCTCAAGGTAAAGACCAGAAAATAATCGAGATTAGGGGAAGATTGACGGATCCTAAAATATTCCCTTCTGACATCACTCATTTGTCAGAAGGGGAAATTGAGATCGACGGGTTAAAAGGGAAGTTTACTTTGAAACTATACCCGCAGAATCCATATGTTAAAGGCGAGTTAGGTCAACAATTTTATGGATTGTTTCAGCCTAACTAGTTTGTTATAATTATGGCAACTTAGTTAGTTCGATTGATTAGTTCGATTGATTAACTTTGTTTTGTTTGTTATATGTCGATCGCTCTCAACTCTATGATGAAAGCGATTTGTTTTTTTCTAACCATTCAGTGACGATCGCTGCGATAAAATCAGAATGATTAGAGCCACTGTTAGCAACTATCTCATCTAATCGACTGTCGAGATCCTTGTTAATCCTGAAGTGACGATCCTTGCCTTTATTCTTAGTTCCGTACATCCCTAGATCACCTTCGTTGTTATTGTTCCTAGTCTTAGGTTTTTCAGTTATAGCTCGCTCTACATCCCAACCTTTTTTGATTCTATAGCGGACTGTTGACGCTGGTATCTCGTTAGCTTTGAAAATTGCAACCTGTTCTGGACTAAGGTTTTTATAGCGTTTATCTGTTGTTTTTAGCTTGAGTCTTTTATCTATTTTAGCTTTGACCATTTTCTTATCCTCTGTTGATTGATTTAAAGCAGTCAAGGGACTGCTATTGATTAAAAGTAGCTAACTTGTAGTTGTTTTTTTAGATTGCTGCTGATGTTTAGAGAATTTTCAAATCTAGTTTTTAAAAATATCCATCTAGCTTTATAACCCATGTTTTTTAGATCTAATACTTGGTTAGTTCCTTTACGCTCGGCGAAAGCTTGTGTGATTTGGTTGTTAACAATTTTGACGGTAATCTTGCAATCTTCAGCTTCAAAGCTACCTTGTACTACTTCAAATTTCCTATTCTTGTTTCTTTGATAAGCTTTATTGTCTCTACCTTTAGCTAGAAGCTTTACAGCACAACTAGAACCGAAGTAATAAACATTCTCTGTATCTGGTTCTTCATTCTCCCAACCGTCGATCGTTGTGTCCTGTTTTTGCAATACTGCTGTTCTTTTTAAGTTTTGCTTGCCACAGCACTCGCACTCTAGAACGTCATCACTGACACCGACATACTTAAATCTTATTGCGTTAGAAAAGTTGCTAGTTAGTTGTGCGGCATATTCTTTGTAGTCTATCACTGCTTTTTGACTTACGAAAGTGGGACGCTGACTTGCAAATACTACAAAATATACTCTGTTCCACTTCTCTACTCTTTTTACTTCGTTCTTTTCTACTCCCAGATATTCGGCGATTTTTTTAGTTAGATGTGAGTTCATTTTGGCTCTCTGTTTTGTTTGTTATGTCCTAAGTATAACAATAATATTATTGCGCTACCTTCAGCCAGATTGCTTATATTTGTTGGCGTTATTTGGCGAATATCATAACAATAATATTATTGTTATACTGGATTCATAACAAACAAAACAAAGTGAACCATGAAAACTGAATTACTGACGATTGACAGCGTAAACTTTAAAGTTGTTAAGGGTTACATCCCAGGGCATAAAGACTTGAGGCAATGGACGCTATACAGAGATTCTTACAAGGTAGCAACCATAGCTGAAGATACTACAGGATACTGGTTGATTCTAGAGTACTTACACCAAATGAGCCAAGAGGACAACGATTTTAAATCACCAATAGAAGCTTTTGAGTTTTACATAAACAACGAATTCTAAGAAACTTTCCCGATCCCACAAGGATCGGGAATTTTAACGGTTGTGAGCGGGAAGTCCCCACTCTCAGCATAGCGGAGTGGGGATGAGAGCGAACCCTTGAACTCGCGACAAAAGTGTTGTACAATACATTGCAAGATAAAGCGGTATTTATGGGCGTGATGTAGCCGCAGTCTGCGAACTCCCCGCTATTGCTAAAGGCTAAGACTGCTAGCTCAATTGAGCTAATCAACACTTGGATAGTGAGTAATGTAGCTGTCCATAGGTAAAACAAGAGTGTTGTAACCAAAAAAAACAATTATGGGTCTGCGGAAGGCGGACTCCTGCCTGTGGAGGGAAGGTAAATCCAATACTGAGCTTGCTTAGTGGAGGTTCATCCCCTTGAAGCGGGAAATCCCGAAGACGAATAAGACCGTCTCCGATTTGAGTTGAATTGGGAATCCTCAATCTCAGCGAAGCGGATTGGGGTACTTCAACAGAGATTTATAGACAACACAGCCCCTGGTCATCTAGGGTATTTTTTTATTTCTAACTCTGAATCTTTAATCAATATTCGATTCTAACTTTGATTCTAACCATTTTGGTTCGATTCAAACTCAATTAGGTTCGATTCTAACCTTTTTAGGTTCGATTCTAACTGGTTTAATTAATCAAAGTAAATTTCTAACTCTATATCCAAGACACTTTCAATCTTTTTCAAGTTGGCATAAGACAAGCTACCTGTTAAGTCGTCTTTTTCAATGGAATACCAGTAAGTTCGAGATACCCCCACTTCTTTACAAATCTGCTCCAAACTCTTATCGCTTAATTTTCTGGCAACTAAAATCTTTCTCGCTATTCCCGTATCTTCAACTTCTTGAACTCTCTTTATCTTCACGATCGCTTTTTACTCTTTACTCTACATTCCCAATATACACTATTAATTTATAAATGCACACTAGTACTTGACACCAAGATTTTTACAAGTCACAATAAAAGACATGAGCGGTTAGAACTCCCGCCAGAGAATCAGAACCGCTCAGAAAACACAAAATTTATTTATTTCTGAATACATTATGACACTTCAAGCAACAGTCAAACCACAGCAATTTGACGTAATTTTCAGCACTCAAAACAACAAGAGAATAGGCAAGATATACGATCGTTCTACTGGGAGAGAGATAGGTCAAGTTACCAGTTGGAATAATGGGGACTGGTGGGTAAGCAGTGAGTTCAGCAGGACTGATTACTACCCTACTCAACAAGAAGCGATCGAGACGATCGAGAGGGATTACTTGCAATGGTTCAATACTCCCACAGAATTAGATATAGATGCTGACAATCGCAAAGTAATCAAACATCTAGGTAGGGAGATCGGGAAATATTGGTGTATTGGCGATATCTGGATAGCTGAAACTAAATGGGAGTTAGGAAACCAATTTTACTACTTTGAAAGTGGCACTGAAGCTATTGAGGCGATCGAGGCTAACTACTTTGGAGCTAGCAACTAATGATAATGGAATCTCCCATAGAAAAACATCAGTGGTTGGAGCAAGCTAAGGAGAATCAATGGCTGCTCACTACCTCAGAAATAAAGGCAATTATCGGAGTTCGACCCAAGACTAAAAAGAATGTCAATATCTTTGTTAGAGGGAATTGGGTATTTCTCAAAAAAGGCAAGATAGGCAACGAAATAGCTTGGATGGTCAAGAAAGTTTCTTTGAGTGAGACTGAATCGGTGTTCCCCAGAACACGGATTTAACAAAACTTAAAATAGCAAAAGCCAGAAGACTAACTCTTCTGGCTTTTGTTCTGGCAATGTGTAAGTAAAACTCTTAGTTTTTTTTGATTGTAGATCTAATAGAGTGTTGCTGAGACTGATTTCAAAAGTCTGTTGGATCATAGTTTCCCGATCGTTCTGGTATCATCTTTGATTACCTTTGCATTATAGCCAGCTTTGTTAAGTTCTTTGGCAAAGTAACTGACACAATCTATGTTGTGTGCTGCTCTCTCCGACCACGGTCTACCAGGGATAAACTTGGTTCCACCCCAGGCATTAAACCCCCAAAAAACAGCACTGGCATAGTGATAGCCATTTTCAGGAGAGACGGGATCCCAACTAAATTTAGTAGCCAGTTCCCCTTGTGTCTCGATTATTTTCGAGTCTCTCAATCTCCCAGTTAAGACAATATCCCAATCAACAAATCCTAGGTTGGCGAACTCGTTAGGATCTTCAATTACGCGATCGCTCTCGATGTCGTACTTTGCCACCACGTCAGCATAAATCTTCTTAATCTCTTTTTTCAGCTTCTTAGGAATTTTCATCGTTTAAATTACTTGACGGCTCTCTCAAGATTAACTCGTATTCGCTACGGAGGAGAGTTTTAAACACGTCCGATCGCGTGCATCCCCATCGATCGACCAGAAAATCTAAAAAGCTCTCTTCTTTCTTTGAAAGACTTATATCGCAACCTTCTCTGACTATTAACTCGTATTCGTTTCTAATTAGCATCCTGATCGCATCCGATCGCGTGCATCCCCACCGATCGACCATCAGCTTTAAAAACTCATTCTCTTGGTCTGAAAGCCTTATACTTAGCTGTCTTCCCTTCACTTGTATTGCAGATGAATTACATCTCGTCTGATTTTTACTACAATACTACGATCGCTTTTTAGTTCTAAAAACCTAAATTGGTATTAAGAGAGACGAGTTAGAGGTACGACCGATGAAAAATGGTAAGCTAAAAACTTATACTCAATTGCTCAGCAATACAGCACAAGGCAGCCTTACTACTGTGTCTGTAATGATTTTAATCTTCTCTTCCACTACTTTCTCAGTTCACACTCCTAACGGTTTAGAGGTAGAGTTCAACAAGGAGATAACTCCGTCAGAGGTAGAAAAAATTGTCGATAGGGAATTACAAAATTCTAATATCGATCGCTTCAGTGATAACACTGAAGACGAAACAAAGTAATAAAATTTAATATCTAATGGTTGCTTTAAAAAATAAACTTTTAATTATATCATGATTTTAGATACTAACTCAACGCAGCTTTTAATCAACTTCGGCATAATAGCGGGGTTCGTCTGGCATACTGCTAAAAAAGACGAAGAGGTAGATAAGAAGATAAGCAAAGCTTGCGAGCGTATAGAATTCAAGCTTCAAGAATTAAATATCAAGCTGACTCAAGCGAATATGGAAATTAAGGAGATTCCTAAGATGATGGATCTCAGAGAAGAGTTATTGCGCAATGAAGTCGAGCAAGGGCAATCTAAAGACGATCGCCGAATCAAAAAGATTCACGATATTATCAAAGCTATTGAAAAAGCTTTACAAGACCGTCAAATCTACGTAAATACAGAACGCAAAACACTCTATTAAATAAATGTTAAATTCCCTTTAGCAAATCGGTGTTCTACAGAACACCGATTTGTTTGTAAATCAATTGAAACATATGTACTCAGCAAAACCGCGCAAAAAAAAGCCAGAAAAGGAATTCTTGGTGATTTAAGTCAAAAGTTGGACTATAATCTCAATAATTGATCTTTATATCTTCTATATTCTGGAATTGAGAAGGAATAATTAATCAACGAAATTGGTTTTTTACTTATAGATTCCAATTCCACCATATCCCCATTTAGTTAAACATTCAGTAGTTAAATAATGGTAGGACAGATTTGTGTAAAAGAACCAAACTCAAACTCTCAAAGCTTAGAGAATAGCTTTATAGATAGAGTGTTAGTAATTGATTCAGAAGTATTGAGAAGTCCAAAAAGCAACAAATATTATCATGCGGAGGATTACCAAATAAAACAAGACTCAAGTGACTTTTTGAAAGCAATTTCTTTATTAAAAGCAACTCTTAAAGAAAAAGCAAAAATCTATTTTTTAGTAGATTACCCAAGACTTGAGAAAAGTTCTCTTTTTACACTCAATCAAGCTAAATATAATTCTGGCTTTTTTCTAGAATTGTTGCCAAATTTTACAGGATGCTTTTTAATACAAGACAAAAGAGAAATAATCTTGTATAGTAGAGAAATTGAAAGGATACCACAATTAAAGAGTGATTTTTGCGTGAAAGAGCAAAAAGAAAGTACTCTAAATAGTTTTGAATCTTCAGATCGTCACTCAATAATATTCAACTATTTGAGAGAATTAAACTCTGAAATAATTTATGTGAGCGATCGCTCTAGTGACGAATCTCTAGCTACTAATAACTGTGTTTCTTTTTATCGGTCTTCTCAATGGTTAGAAAATTTCGACGCCTCCAAATACGGTTAATGAGATTAAGAAGCAATTAAGTGCGAATGCGGTCGCACTTAACTGCAAACTAGACGAGATGCGTGCAAACATCAGAACTACAAGAAGGATGAGAAAGTCAAAATAGTGCAAAACAGTACAAGAGATTGCCATTCTTTGGCTTTCTTCAAGCCTCAGATTCTTACTGACAAAAAACTCTGATTATTAAATACACAATTAACGACTTCTCTAGATTCTTGCAGTCTTAATGTACACAACAACAAAGAGATTATAGCATGACTTCTATTTTTACAAAGCCTTATACACCAAGGGTTAGTGTTGGTTTTATCTTCTCCGCAATAGTTTGTTTTTTCGTGGCGATCGCGGTATTATGGGGAAAATGTTCCCGATCGCGTTGTTGCGACCAACCATCGGGTGTCTTAGAAAGACCAATATCAAACAGACCTATCCTTTAAGAAGGAGGCATTGCTATGTTTAATTATCATAATAGCACAGATTCACGCTGTCAAACTTTCCTAGAAATTCAATTAGTTGATCGAGTTTTAGTAGTTGATTCAAGACTCATCGCTAAAGAGCTAGACATACAACACAAAAATTTACTAGCAACTATAGACAAGTACTTTAAAGAAATAGAAAACGATTTTGGTACAGTGGCGCTAAAAACGCGCCTGGTAAAACGTCCGCAGGGAGGGAGTTACGAGGAAAGGTGGTATTTGTTAACTGAAGAGCAAGCGCTTTATATAATGACGCTCTCTAAGAATACCGATCGAGTTAGGCAGTGCAAGCGGAAGTTAGTAAAAGGGTTTAGTGCAGCTAGAAAACAATTAGAAAATCAATCGAGCATACAGCTAACACCAGCTGAGCAGCTATTAAAAATGGCTGAGTTAATTGTGTTGCAAGAGCGTCGTCAAAAGGAGTTGGAAGCCAAAGTAGAAAATACTCAAAAAGTGTTGGCATTAGAAGCACAACGGCTCGATCGCCACGAGGAACTACTTAGCCAACATAACGCAGAGATAGACAGAATCTTTAACCCTGACGGACGCTATTACACGATCCGAGGATATGCCAGTCTCATAGGCTTCAATCTCACCATGTCTGAGGCAAAAGCGCTAGGCAAACAAGCTACTAAGTTGTCTAAGGATATGGGATTGAAGATTGACAAGTTACCAGACCCTCGTTACGGAAGTGTCAACACTTACTCAGATCGCATCCTGCAAATACTTTTTGATTGAAAGAACGATCGCATAGCTTCCTGCCATGAAGGCGGGAAGTTAACAAATTTTTAGCAATTGAGGAGTATAAAAGACGAGATAACTATGCAAACAACAGCAACAATACCACAACCACAATTAAAGAAAAAAAGAAAATTCTATATGACTGTCCCAGAAGAAATTCAACTTTATTGGGAAAATAAAGGCATACAAGCTTGGGTAAAGATAGATTATTGGCTGAGATTCCAAAATCCTCACGTAGATAGAGCGCTTTTATACACGCCTCAAGATATAGCAGAAAAAACAAAGATTCCCATAAGCTCAGTATACAAAGCTTTGAGCAAGCTTAAAAAGCTGGGAAGGATTAAAACTAAACCAGGTCAAATAATCGTTATCCCTAATGATGAAATTCTCATAGCACGCGAAAAACAAAAGTCTCAGCAGAAGTCAAAAGTTGTCCAGTTCCCACAAAAAAATTCTCGCTCCAAGAGAAAAAATTCTCGCCCCAAGAGAAAATCAAACGCTGAAAGCTATGCCAGCACTGCAACACAGAATCGCTCAGACTCTTCAGACTCTTCAGACTTTAGAGAGAAAGAAGAAAATTCTCTCTCTCTGGAATTTCCAGATCCTTGGTTAGAACCAGAAGAAACAAAGCAAGAGGATATCTATGTAAACAATGAAGCCACCAAGCAAGCGATCGAAGCTTTCAAACAAGAGCAGCTAAACAATACAGTTGAAGCTGAAATAATAACAGAACAAGTTGAACCTGTATCGACTTCGGATAAA